>Ga0299915_10000765_pt1 | contig 23881 bp, 25 predicted proteins | sample RVTome_13_FD_200263 | JGI IMG/M metagenome (GOLD analysis project Ga0299915, IMG submission 200263) | Soil microbial communities from uranium-contaminated site in the Upper Colorado River Basin, Wyoming, United States - RVT92D227 (version 2) ... | reverse complement strand
TTGATGTTCTCGATCCGCCTCACGTCCATCCTCACCGAGGCGTAGAACTTCAACGCCATCCCCCCCGTCGTCGTCTCCGGGTTCCCGAACATCACCCCGATCCGCTGCCTCAACTGGTTGGTGAACACCAGCGCCGTGTTGGTCTGCTTGATCACCCCCGACAGCTTGCGCAGCGCCTGGCTCATCAGCCGCGCTTGCATCCCCATCGTGGCGTCCCCCATGTCCCCCTCGATCTCCGCCCTCGGCACCAGCGCCGCCACACTGTCCACCACCACCATGTCCACCGCCCCGCTCCGAATCAGCGTCTCGGCGATCTCCAGCGCTTGCTCGCCCGTGTCCGGCTGCGAGATGTACAGGTTCTCGATGTCCACCCCGCAGCGCGCGGCGTAGCTCGGGTCGAGGGCGTGCTCCATGTCGATGTAAGCACACGTCCCGCCCAGGCGTTGGGCTTCGGCCACGATGTGCTGGCAGATCGTCGTCTTACCCGAGGACTCCGGGCCGTAGATCTCCGTCACCCGGCCGCGCGGGATCCCCCCCACCCCGAGCGCCAGGTCCAGCGCCAGGGACCCACTGGGGATGGCCGACACAGGGATGCGGGCCGCCTCACCCAGACGCATAACGGCGCCCTCGCCGAAGCGTTTGGCGATCTCGGTCAAGGCCCGAGTCAGGACCACCTCGCGGGCCGCCTCGTCCTGGGGGATCTCGATCGGCTCCACACTCGCTTTCCTGGCCATGATCAACCTCCATCCGGTCATCCCCCTTGGGGGGATCATGCCCACAGTATAGCACAGGTGTTCTACTCGTCAAGAGGGAATCGAACAAATGTGCGGAAGAGGGCGAAATAGGGTTGCTGGGTGGAGCGTCCCCCGTCCAGGGGATCCTCAGTTTCCCTGTGGGAGCGAGTCCTCAAAGGCTGGCCGGTTTCGATATCGACCCCCAGTCTGCCCCTCTCAGCCCCCTGGGTGCTGTATGGGCAGGAGACATGCTGGACTGGTGTACGGGGACATGGTCGACACATCTGCGCTCCGCAGTCAGCTTCGCCCCGGCACCGGCGTCGTCACTGACCGCCGATACCTTCCCCCACCACCCTTTCGGTTCTCGCTCCACCCCAAATGAAAGGGACGGCCCCACTTTCAAAGCAGGGTCAAGCTGAAGGAAGAGGCCGGCAGAGCCGGCCTCTTCCTTCAGCTTGACCTCCTCCCCCTCCCCCGGCTCCTTCCCGCGGCGATGTGCCCGGCTCAGGCCGGGGGAGGGGGAATGGGGGTGGGGCCGCAGGCCCGGCCCGTGGGGGGTTCGCCGGCCTCATGTGACACCTGTCACGAATAGTCGGGAAGCCTGTCCGTTGGACCGCCCGTGGGGATTTGTTACTCTTCTCACAAGTAGGCATATTCGCCTATGCGTATGAATGGAAGGTGCCATGGATCCACGCCTCGAAAAGGAAATCTACGAGCTCCACAGCGGCGTGTGCAGCGCGCTGGCCGACCCTAAACGCATCATGCTCTTGTACACGCTGGCCGGAGGCCGGCGCAACGTGGGCGAGCTGTCTGAGGAACACGGCCTCCCCCAACCCACCACATCGCGTCACCTCAAGGTCTTGCGCGAGCGCGGCCTGGTCGTCACCGAGCGCGATGGCACGGCGATCTACTACGCCCTGGCCGACCACAAGCTGATCGAAGCTCTCGACCTGCTGCGGTCCGTGCTGCGCGGCGTGTACACGCGCCGGGCGGCCGTTGTCGATGGGATGGATTGAGCTACCCATGGAGGTATGGATGAGCCGAACTTCACGGCCGTTCCTTCTCGTCCTCTCGGGCTTGATCCTGCTGTTCATCGCGTTGGCGCTTGTGCCCACGTCGCCAGCCGAAGCCCAGTGCGGATCCCAGGCCTCTTCGTGCAAGAACTGCCACGAGGTCCAGGGGCAAGACCCGGTGAACAGCAAGGGCGAGTGGCACACTCAGCACGCATTTGGTGACTTCTGCGCATTCTGCCATGCCGGCAACGTGCAGGCGATGGAGGCTGAGACGGCGCACGCCGGGATGGTCGAGCCCCTGGCCGACGTAAATGCGGGCTGCGCGGCATGCCACCCTGAAGACGCGCTCGATCTTGGCGAGGTTTATGGCGTAGCACTGGGCGTCGAAGTGGGGAGCGGGAGTGGTGCACCCCGAGGCGGCCCGCCGAGCGGAGGTGTTGAGGTGGCAGCGGGTTCGTCGGTGGAAGCCGAAGCGCCGCCGGCGCTCATCGCCCCTGAAGCCGGCGTGATCGACTTCAACCAACGCTACGCCGATACGGTCCTCGGCCAAAGGGAGGTGAACGTGGGAAATGTCATCCTGTCGATCTTGATCGCGTTTCTCTTGCTGGGTGGCGGTGGCTACATCGTCTGGCGCGAAAGGCGTACCAGGTTGGCATCCAGTGAGCTGACCCCGGACCAAGTGCAGGCCTCCCCGCGCTTGCCTGAGCCGCCCGCGGCGATTAAGGGCATTTCACCCGAGGTCGCAGCCCTCCTCCCAATGCTCGAGGCCATGAATCCCCTCGGGCGCCGGGCTCTGGCCCGGCTTCTTGAGGATCCTGCAACCACCTCGGGTCTGCTCTACCGGCTGTCACGCCTCGACCCCGACCTCGTCCGCCAGGTGCGCGGTCTGGATGTCGAGACTCGGGCCCTCTTGATGGCCCTTTCAGGCAATTGAGACCGATGGAGGCTTTCTATGGAATGGCTTAGGCGTCAACCCTCGAAAGAGCTCTGGTCGCCATACGCGGCCGGAGCGCTGTTGGGGGTCGTCGGGATCCTGACCGTGGCCTTGAGCAACTCGTTACTCGGCGCCTCGGGCGGGTTCGAGAACCTGGCCGGGTTGGTCGGAAAGGCTATCGCTCCGACTGCCTTCAATAATGTGTATTTCAACTTCGTCATGCCGCCGGGGATCACCTGGCAGGTGATCCTGCTCGTCGGTGTCTTCTTCGGCGGGATGGTCGGCGCGCTGAGCGCCGGCAAGCTGCACTGGAGCTGGATGCCCGAAGTGCAATGGGCGAGAGTCTTCGGCGAAAGACGCTGGGTTCGATGGGGGCTGGCGTTTTCCGGGGCGATCGTGTTGGAGTACGGCGCCGGGATCGCCGGGGGCTGCACCAGTGGACTGGCGATTTCGGGCGGGATGCTCCTGGCCCCGGCGGCGTTCCTTTTCATTGCCGGGATGTTCATGTCCGGAATCGCCACCGCTTTGATCATCTATCGAGCGAGGTATTAGCCATGCTGAACACGATCCTTGCACTGATCCTGGGCTTGGCCTTCGGCTTCTTGCTCAACAAAGCCGGGCTGACGAAGTACCACAAGATCGTCAACGTTTTCAGGCTCACCGACATGGCCGTCCTCAAATTCATGATGAGCGGCCTGGTGGTGGCCATGATCGGGCTGTATGGTTTGCGCGAAATAGGTCTGGTCACCTTCCCGGCCATCCCGGCCACCTACGTCGTCGGCAATGTCCTCGGCGGCCTGGTATTCGGCGTCGGGATGGCCCTGACCGGGTACTGACCGGGCACCTGTGTCGCCGGGTCCGGCGAAGGCAAACTGGATTACCTGATCCCTGGTCTCCTCGGTTTCTTCACAGGCGCCGTCATCTACGGTTTGACGTACCCCTCCGTGTTCCCCAAGATCTCGCAATTGGCGAACTATGGCAACACGACCTTCGGCGCCCTATGGAACATCAACACCTGGCTCTTCATCACTGTATTTGGGCTGATGGCGCTCTTCCTGTTCTACCTGATCGACCACGGTCTGTTCCGCAAGGACAAGCTCGCCGATAGCGAGGCGGGAGACTGAGCATGAACGAGCCGACTTCGCACGCGCTTGCGTCCCGAAAGGTGCGGTTTCCTCACCTCACTGATCAGTGCGGGCCGCGTGAGTCGGCTCGGAGTTCCTTTGCGACGAGTCAATGCCTCACCCCCCTACCTCCCGGTAAAACCATCCGGGACGAACGGCCCCTCTCCGCCCCGAGGCGTGACCTCAACTCCCGGCCTCAAATGCGGAGAGGGGGAAAGAAATAGCCGGGTGAAGGTGGGCAGAAACACTGCCCACCTTCACCCGGCTGTTCTCGCGCATCAAGGAGATCTCCTCGCTGGAGGAGAAGTCTGGGTGAATGACCCGACCCTCGTCATGAAGGGCTTCGAATGACACGAATCGAACATCACGTTTCCCGTAGGGATTTCCTCAAGCTCGGCGGCGCTTCAGTCGGCGCCCTGGCGGCAGGCGCGATCCTGGCCCCCCCTGCGGCGGCAGCCGCCCGCCAGGCAGGCTTCCTCGACGACGCCGGCGACGGCACCATCCCGACCATGTGCGAGATGTGCGTCTGGCGCTGCGGCGTTCTGGCCAGGGTCAAGAACGGCCGCGTCGTCAAACTGGACGGGAACCCGGCGCACCCGCATTCTCGCGGCATGCTGTGCGCTCGCGGTCAGGCCGGGTTGATGTCGACGTACGATCCCGACCGCGTGCTGCACCCGCTGATCCGGGTCGGGCCGCGCGGCGGCGGCCAGTTCCGCCAGGCGACCTGGGAAGAGACCTTAGACCTCACGGCGCAGAAGATGGCGGAGATCCGAGACAACTACGGGCCGGAGGCGATGGTTTTCTCCAGCACACACAATCTGTCGCAGGTTCAATTCGAGAACCTGCTCAGCGCCTACGGCTCGCCCAACTACGGAACCCAGCGCAGCCTGTGCTTCAACGCGATGGTCACGGCGTTCTTGCTGACGTATGGCGTCGAGGAGCCGGCGCGCAACTATGACAGTGTGAAATTCGTCCTGCTCACCGGCCGGAATCTACTGGAAGCGATCTCGACTTCGGAAACCGCCGAATTGATGGAAGCGGTCTCGCGCGGGGCCAAGCTTGTGGTGCTCGACCCGCGCTTCACCAAAACAGCCTCCAAAGCGACGGAGTGGATCCCGATCCGCCCCGGGACGGATGCGGCATTCCTGCTGTCGATGATCCATGTGATCGTCACCGAACGCCTGGCGGACTGCGAATTCGTCAAGAAGTACGTCACCGGCTGTGAGGAAATACCGGCGGCGATGTCCGAGTACACGCCCGAGTGGGGCGAAGCCAAGACCGGGGTTCCGGCGGCCACCATCGATCGCCTGGCTCGCGAGTACGCCGCGGCCGGCAAGGATGCCATGGCCCATCCCGGTTGGCGGACATCGAACTTCATGAATTCCTTCCAGGCCGAGCGAGCCATCGCAACACTGAACGCGTTGAGCGGAAACGTGTTGACCCCCGGCGGCTGTCTCGTCGCCGAGAGCCCCGAGGCAGCCGGCATCCCTCTGGGCAAGCCGCCCCAACCGGCATACCCGCGGGTGACCTCGATGCGTTTGGATGGGGTTCCGTGGAAGTACCCATTGGTTCCACTCAAACTGGGGATCTTTCAGAACATCCGCGAGGCGATCCTCACTGGACAGCCGTATCAGGCACACGGCTGGTTTGTGAGCCGCCAGAATCCGGTGTTGTCGATCCCCGATCGAGCTCGGACAGTCGAGGCCATGGGCAAGCTCGACTTCATCGCCGTCGTCGATGTAATCCTCAACGACACGGCCTGGTATGCCGACGTCGTGCTGCCCGAGGCGTCGTACCTCGAACGATACGACCCGTTGAACATCGTCGACCACAAGCTATTCCTGCGGCAACCGGTGATCGAGGCGCAAGGCGAGGCGCGCTCTGCGTTGTGGATCTACAAGCAACTCGGGGAGCGGCTGGGCCTGGGGGAGTTCTTCCAATACGAAGACGAGGAGGACTATCTGCGGCAGCAGTTGGCGCCGCTCGGGGCTGAGTTGCAGGATGTCAAGTACAAAGGATATCTCGAAGTTCCCGCCGAAGAAGGAGACGGGGAAATCGTCTTCAGCACACCGAGTGGGAAGATCGAGGTGTATTCGGAGACGCTGGCGGGCGCCGGCTTCTCGCCCTGGCCCACCTGGGAGGAGCCCGCTGCCCCAGCCCCGGATGAATTTTATCTGCTCACCGGCAAGGTCGGGCAGCATACTCAGACGGCGACGCAGAACAACGCTTTTCTGCACCAGGTCGAGGATGAGCCGAAGCTGTGGATCCATCCAGCGGCGGCCTCGGCCCGCGGCATCGAAGACGGGGCAAGCGTCCGCGTTACCAGCCCGATCGGGTCGGTCGTGGTGACTTCCCTGGTGACCGAGGGCATCCGCCAGGATTGCCTGTATTTGGCGCCGGGGTACGGCCACGCCTCGAAGGGGCTGCGTCTGGCCTATGGTGTGGGGGTCAGCGACTCGGATCTGCACGTGACGTACACCGATCCGATCAGCGGCGGTCAAGCTCTATCGCAGACGTTTGTGACGGTGGAGAGGGCGTGAGAATGGCGGACAAGAAACGTTACGGGTTCGTGATCGATGTCTCCCGGTGTATCGACTGCCGGGCATGCCTGGTCGCCTGCCGGGTCGAGAACGAAGTCCCTCTCCCCCACACTCGGATCTGGGTGAAGGATCAGGGCTTGCGGGGGACGTTCCCCGATCTGGCGCGCGAGTTCGTCCCCTACAACTGCATGCACTGCGAACATCCACCTTGCATCGAAGTCTGCACTAGTGGAGCCACATTCAAGGATACCGACAACGGGCTGGTGCTTGTGGATCAAGAGGCGTGCATCGGCTGCGGGTTGTGCGTCGAGGCTTGTCCATACGACGCGCGCTACCTCGACCCTGCCCGCGGCGTGGTGGACAAGTGCACCGGCTGCGTGCAGCGGGTTGAGCGCGGCGAAGAGCCAGCCTGCGTTGCCACGTGTCTCGGCGGCGCCAGGATGTTCGGCGACTTCAACGACCCGAGCTCGGAGGTGTCGCAGGCTTTGGCCCGGGCCACGCAAGTTCGGCAACTCGTCACGGATGAAGTGGACCCCGATCCCAACATCTACTACCTCAACGGCGATGTCATGCAGACCGGTCTGCTGCCGCGCCTGCCGCGCTACACAACGGCGGAGACGCTGTGGCGGGGGGTAGCAATCCCGGCCGTCATCGCCGGCATCACCCTTTCGTTTCTGGGTCAAGCGGTCGCATTCACCAAACAATTGATCGAGGGCGAGCAGGAGTTCGAAGAATGAGCCACGCTGAATTCATCCCCCTGGCAGAACGCAAGCGGCTACGGGTCACGGAGATCAAAAAGCACAACCTGGCCAACATCCTGACCCATTGGTTCAACGTGGCCATGTGGGCATTGCTGCTGCCGACCGGTCTGGCGATCCTGGCCTCACCCCGGTTGGGCATCGTCCCCGAGATGTGGCAGACCCTGATGCGGAACATCTTCGGCGGGACCGCCCACTTGATCGAGTTTCACTATTCCATCGGACTCGTCTGGATAGCGGTGCTGACCTTCAACATCCTGCTCGGGTTTCGCAAGTATTTCATCCCGTTCACTCGCGAGCGGATGTTCCTCGACGCCGACGACATCGAGTGGCTGAAGGTCAAGCCGCTGCAGATGATCGGTCTGGCGAAGGCGAAGCACCTTCCCCCGCAGGATGTGTACAACGCCGGGCAGAAGCTCTACATGTACATGGTGATCGTCGGGACGCTGACGATCGGCCTGACGGGACTGATCATGACCTTTCACAATCTGATCCCGTGGCCGTGGCTGATCCGATGGTGCTTGCCGATCCACTTCAGCGCAGTGGGGATGGTGGTGGCCGGGTTGATCATCCACGTGTACATGGGCGCGGTCTTTCCGGAGGAGAAGGAGGCTTTCTTCTCCATGTTCACCGGGAAGGTCTCGGCCTGGTACGCCCGGCGGCATCATGCCAAGTGGTATTGGCGCAAGATGGAAGAAGAGATGGATTGGGAGGACCGCGTCCTGGCCGAAGGCCGGGCGTTGAAGGTAGATGAAAGCGCGGCGGATTGAGGGAGTGGCGCGGCAGTGAAGGGTCTGGCGACGAGTTCGACCCCGCCGTCGGACTGTGAGGTATCGCTCGGCGCGTTGCCGCGACCGAATCGGGCAGCGCCAAGGCGATTCCTCGCCGCCTGCGGCGGCTCGAAATGACACGAGGGGTACCGGCGCACCCGCAATCGGGCCGGCTACGAATTCGAACCCGCCGTCGCTCGTCCGTCGTCGGTCGTCCGTCGTCAGTAGCGGGTTAAAATGCATGTATGAGCAATCGGGCCGATCGGACGCCCAACATCTGGCGCAAACAATACGCTCTCCCGGCCGAGCACGGATCTTGGATCTGGTGGCTCGGCCCATTGTTCATCGGGCTGGCGGCCGGCGGCCATCCAGATCTCGACGCGGTGTTGCTCTTCCTGGCGGCGTTGTTCGCGTTCCTCCTGCGCCAGCCATCGACGATCATCGTCAAGGCGATCAGCGGCCGTCGCCCGAAGGCCGACCTGGGCCCAGCCTTGTTTTGGATCATCGGGTATGGCTTGATCGCGGGCGTCGCCGTTTGGGCGCTGATCGCCTCGGGGTACCCGCAGGTCGTGCTCCTCGCTATCCCGGGTGTACCGGTATTCGCCTGGCATTTGTGGTTGGTGAGCCGAAGAGTCGAACGGGGACAGATGGGGATCGAGCTCGTCGGGGCGGGCGTGCTGGCGCTGGCAGCGCCGGCCGGGTATTGGCTCGCCGGGGGGATGAGCGAGCGGGTCCCGTGGATCCTGTGGCTGCTAGGCTGGCTGCAGACGGCTGCCTCGATCGTGTTCGTTTACTTGCGTCTCGAACAGCGCAAGCTGGAAGCGACGCCCCTCCCCCGAGATCGATGGCGCCAGGGAGGCCGGACGTTGATGTATCACTCGTTCAACCTGGTCGCTTCCCTGGGATTGGCGATCCTGGGTTGGGCGCCGTGGCTGGTGCCGGTGGCCTTCACCTTGATGTTGGCCGACGCGCTCGAAGGAGTGACACACCCGCCGGTCGGTGCCAAACCCTCGGCGATCGGCATTCGCCAGCTAGGCATGAGCGCGCTCTTCATGATCGTAATGGCGCTCGGCTATCGGCTCCAAGCGTAGCCACCCACTGCGCATGTCCGGCTAGCCTCATCGGGAGATGCCGCAGATGAAAGCGCGTTGGGGTTTTGGCCTGGCGAGCCTGGGGCTGGTGCTGGCGGCGGTGGCGGCCTCCATGAGGGAAGCCGCCCCGGCCTACGCGCGCTATGCCGGCCAGACCGAACCCGTGCGCTTGATCCCCAGCCTCACGGGCGAACCGGAGTATTGTCTGACTTGTCATCAGGGGATCGAGGAGATCAGCGCCGCCCACCCGGTCGAGGTCTTCGGCTGCGTTCGCTGCCACGGCGGAAATCGAATATCGCTGGATGCGCAAGGGGCGCACGCAGGGCTCTTGGGCGGAGGCAACCCGTCAGACTTCAGTGTCGTGGACGCCGCATGCGGCGGCACGGAGTGTCACAGCGGGGAGCCTACCGAGGAACGCGACCATATCGCACGATCGATAACGAGCGTGCAAAGCACGTACGCCGGGGCGATCGCCTCGGTCCGTTACACCTTTGGCGCTCAACCCGATCCGACGGCGCGCTACGGGATCCTGGCCGTATCCGACCCCCTCATCACCACCGAGACCGGCGTGCCGACGATCGCGGCCTTCGCCTCGATCGTTGAGCGGGATCCCCAGGCCGTCCAGGATTTCGCGGCCGAATGCCTGACGTGTCACCTCGAGAGCGAACCTCGCGCCGGTTCAGGCTATCAGCGACTCACAGGCTGCGCGGCCTGTCACTCGCCGAGCGGATTGGACGGAGCCTACCTTGGCGACGACCCAACGATCCAGGCAGACGAGGCAGGGCATGCCTTAGTGCATCGCCTGACAACGGCGATCCCCTACACGCAATGCGATGCCTGTCACAACCGCGGAAACTACGACCTGGTGACGATGTCATTTCACGAACGGACCGATCTTCCGCCCGATCGGCGCGCGCCGCGAGACCAGGACTATTACCAGCCCATCGCCCAATTCACAAAGTGCGAGTGGGAATTGGATTGCGTGGACTGCCATACGTCGCAGGAAGTGATGGGTGACGGGGACCTGCACAGCAGCAAGACGGAGGTGCAGTACATCCAGTGCGCGACGTGTCATGGGACGACCGACGACGGACCGCTGACGATGATGATCACGGATCCGGATGATCTGGCATTACGGCGGGCGCAGCTGAACCCGGTCGTCAACTTGCAGGTGGGGGACACGGTCGTAGTCACCGTGCGCGGCGAAGCGTTGTGGAATGTGATCCAACAGCCCGACGGGAGATTCGTGATGGTGGGGAAAGCGACAAGAATGAGCTACGACGTGCCGTTGGTGAAAGGCTCGGAGTGTGAACAGGATCCGGCAAAACAGGGATCGAGCGATTGCCATGTCTGCCACGCCGTCGAACGTCCCTGAGCGACCGGCCGAACCCCGGCTGAGTCGAGTAGGGTTCTTGCGGCTGGTCAGTCGGGCCGCGTTGTGGTTGACCGGCGGGGCGAGCCTGGTAGGGATGCTTCAGTACCTGTCGTATGAGACCGAGCCGCCGCCGCAATCGATCTTCGCGTTGGGGACGGCGGATTCCTACGGGGTTGGCTCAGCCACGATCATTCCCGGGGCGCGGGCCGTGCTGTATCGCGAAGAGGACGGATTCTGGGCGGTCTCACTGGTGTGTTCTCACCTCGGGTGCACGACCGAAGAGGATGAGAGCGGATACCGTTGTCCGTGCCACGGTAGCCGATATGATCGCCAGGGCCGCGTATTGAACGGCCCGGCCAAGCAAGCGTTGAAGGCGGCCTGGGTCGAGGCAGATGCGGATGGGAATCTGGTCGTCGACATCAGCCGCGAGGCGCCGGAGGGTTATCGGTTCGACCCTTCCCCTGCCTAGCTCGTTCCATCAAGGCCCTCTCTGATCTTCCAACACGCTCCCCAAGCGAGCGTGTCCGCCGTTGGATCGTCCCTTCTCGCCGACGAAGCGCCTCATTTCCCGATGAGCTGCCGCTCCGTCAGCCACCTTTGTCAAGTCGGTTGCAGGGTAGGCGAGAGTGGGCTATGCTGATGCTCATGCTGCACGTGCCCTGTTCCCGGGCAGCGCAAAGCGGCACTCAGGTCGATCCCCCGGTCTGGAATTCGTCAACGGCCTTGGTACACCTACACCATTGGAGCAAAGCAGAAAAGCATCCGCCGCAGGGAATGTCCTGCTTGAAGTAGCGTTGGGCGAGTGCTCAGAACACGGATCGTCGCTTCGGCCGAGGTCAGGCAGCATCAGGAGGATTCGATGTATGGCATGGTTAACCTGGCCATTCAAGAGTTCATTTCTCAACGCTTCGGCGATCCGGTCTGGCAAGAGATCAAGGCGCGCGCCGTGCCAGATATCAGTCATTTCCTGACAATGGAACAGTATCCCGACGACGTGACCGTCGGAATGGTAAACGTGGCGGCGGAGATCACCGGGGAGGCTATTCCTACATTGCTCGACGACATTGGCGAGTATTGGGTTGAGTTTGCGCTGCGTTCAGGCTACGGCGAATTGCTCCGCATCATCGGGACGACCCTGCCGGAGACTCTGAGCAATCTGGACAATATGCACACCCGGGTTGGGTTGTCTTTCCCAGACCTGAAGCCGCCTTCTTTCTGGTGCACTGAGGTGGGCGATCACTCTCTCATCCTCCACTACCAATCGGAACGGGAGGGGTTGGGACAAATGGTGCCGGGTACCGTCAGAGGCCTGGCGGCGATGCTTAACACGACAGTATCCGTTCAACAGATTGCCTATCGAGAAGACGGCGCGGATCACAACCAGTACCTGGTGAAGTTTGGAACAGAGTCTGAAGGATGAAATACAGTCCGAGTTCCGGTCAGTTCGCACGGATCCAACCATTCCACATGGTGATTGACAACCGGATGCTGCTGCAGCAGGTAGGCCAAGCCATTCCGAAACTGGTACCTGGCCTGCAGATTGGTGCCCCCTTTACCGACTTCTTTCAGATCAGTCGCCCTCGGATAACCCCCACACTTGAAGCCGTTGAAGAAATGCAACAGTCGGCTTTTCTGCTCCGCTGCGTCGAGAACGGGGTCATACTGAAAGGACAAATGCTCGTTGATGAATCGCGTCGACTGATCTTCTTTGTCGGGTCTCTGGTGATGGATGACCGCCTCGAGCTTGTGAAATATGGCTTGACCTTGAGCGACTTTCCGATTCACGACTCGAGCATGGACCAAGTGATTTTCAGACAGCAGAGGCTCATCAACAAGAAGTTAGAAGACCTGGTCCACGAACGCACGTCGGAGCTGGAGGCGGAACAGGCTAAATCTGATTCATTGCTTCACGCGATGCTCCCAGCAGGGATCGTCGAACGCCTGAAACTGGGAGAGACCTTGATCGCCGACAAGTTCACAAGTGCTACGGTGCTGTTTGCCGACCTGGTTGGTTTCACGCCACTAACTGTGGAGCTGGCGGCCACGGAGATCATCGAGCTGCTCGAAGGGTTGTTCTCACATTTCGACTCGCTGATTACGAAGTACGGTGTCGAGAAGATCCGGACGATCGGAGACAACTACATGGTCGCCTCAGGGGTGCCTGTGCCGCGTCCCGACCATGCTCAGGCGCTGGCGCACATGGCCCTGGACATGTCCGAACATGTCCACAGCCGACCCGTGTACCGAGACAAGCGGGTGGATTTTCGCATCGGCATCAACTCCGGGCCTCTGATCGCCGGCGTGATCGGTGACAAGAAGTATCAGTATGACCTGTGGGGCGACACCGTGAACACGGCAAGCCGGATGGAGTCCAGCGGGATGGCCGGGAAGATCCAGATCACCCGGGCGACGTACGAGCTGATCAAAGAAGAATTCATTTGTGAGCCAAGAGGCAAGGTGACGGTCAAGGGCAAAGGCGAGCTGGAGACGTGGTATCTGGAGGGGGTCGACCCGAGGCACCAGAGGTCAACTGCGACGCCTTGAAGGCCTTTTCGGCAACTGGCTGTCAATCAACACCGTTACTCCCCTGGGAGTGATCCTGACACTCACTGCTCCTCAGCTCTCGGCGCATTGCACTCCGCCGGCGGCAGGAGGCGACTGTAGGAGGCTGGCATCCGACGGGCAATCCATTGGGTGCCCAGATCCAGGGATGACTTACCAGTTCTTCCAAGGAGGGCACCATGGCTTTTGCGTTCATTGAAGAGAACAACGCTTCTCGGATGAGACTTGAAACCCTGTTGGGGAGCCTCACGGATGAAGAGCTCGCCCGTTCCACATCCTACGGGTGGACGGTATCCGCCCTCCTGACCCACCTGGCCTTCTGGGACAATCGAGTCCTCGCCCTCACCCGGCGCTGGAAAGACAAGGGAATCGACGAGTCCCCGGTCGATTCGGAGGCGATGAACGAGGCCCTCAAACCGCTCTGTCTGGCGATGGAGCGGCGCACCGCCGTCCAGCTCTGTCTGTCGTCGGCCAGGGCGGTTGACGCCGAACTTGAAATCCTCACCGCCGACTTCGTCCAGGAGATTGAGGCCTCCCCGACCTTTATCCGCTTCAATCGCGGCCTGCACCGCAACGACCATCTGAACGACATAGAGAAGATCCTCGGTCGACCCCCGGGCGCCTAGCGGCGCCTGACGGCGCGCCTGTGTAGGGGCTGATCGAGCCGGCTCCTGCGGGGGTGGCGACCGGTTCGTGTTGCACCTTTCCCGAGAATCAGTTATTCTGAGGATGGCCCGAGCGGGGACCGGCGAAGGGGCCGACTAAACGCCTTTTTGGCCCCCATGCGACGCGCTTTCAACGAATTCTCTCCGCCTTGCCCAGTGCGGCGAGGCGAAAGACGACGCCTCTCCGCGAAAGATCCCCCGAGGAGAGATAAGGGGGAGGGGTTTCCGCATACTCACATGTTAGGCAGCTCTCACGCGTCAGGATTGAGATTCCTGTTCCTAATAGACGCAACGACCAAAGGGCATTCGGGTTCATATCTCAAGAGGAACCGACGATGTCATCGACACCGCAAACTTGGTCGAAGAATAAGGCCCTCATTGTCTACTTCCTCATCGCCTACGCCGTCTCGTGGATCATCGAAATTCCTCTCGCACTCCAGGCCCAGCGCGTCGTGACATGGAGTATTCCCAATTCCGTGCACTACCTGGCCTCTTTCGGACCTCTTATCGCAGCTCTCATCACTACCTGGCTGAGCGAAGGACGAGCCGGTCTCCGCGACATCGTCCTCCGGATCTTCAAGTATCGGGTCCCCTTCGTTTGGTGGCTTGCCGCTCTATCTCCCCTTGTCGCCTACTTTCCTCTCGCGGTCGCAATCTCCGCATCCCAGCCCGACTGGCTTCGTCTGTCTCCGCTCGGAACTGTCGACTTTCTGCCCCCTCTCGGTCTCGGGGCTTTCGTCCTGTGGACTGTCACTTTCGGTCTTGGAGAAGAGACAGGTTGGAGAGGCTTCGCCCTCCCAAGACTTCAGGCACGCAGCAACGCCCTGGTTTCCTCCATTATCCTCTGGGTGCTCTGGGCCCTGTGGCACCTCCCTGCCTTCTTCTACCTGTATGACCCTCGTATAGCCGCTGGCTTCCTACTCGGCGTCCTGGCAGGCACGATCACCCTGACTTGGCTCTACAACAGCGCGTCGGGGAGCATCCTGATCGTGGCCGTGTGGCATGGTCTCTTCAACTACACGACCGGATGCTCGCAATGCAAGACGGGATCCGTCTCTGCAATTCTCAGCACCCTGGTGATGGTCTGGGCGGTTCTCATCGTCATCATCTTCAAACCCGCAAACCTATCCCCATCGCAAAGACAGATTGAATAGCCAGAAGGCAATCCCTAAGCTGCCTAACCACTCTCTGCCTGCCCAGGCCGCCCTTGAAGAACACAAGGACACCCTACACTTCGTTCCGGGTGCAGGCGGACAGGCCAGGGGAGCCCTCGAAGAACACCAGGATGCTCCGCGACGGACCCGGCCACGGCGGCGCGATGATCCGAAGGTGTCTTGGCTGGGCCGCTCCCCGCACAGAACGCGGGATCTGCGACAGCTCGAGGCCGTCAGGCGGATCGATAGGCAACGCCCTTCCCAGCAACCATGGCATCCCTCACTCGTTGCGGAGGATGATTGATGCACGTCGTGTACGTTGACGACTCCAGAGACGAGAGACTCTGCGTCTTTTCAGCCTTGGCTCTCCCCGTTCGCGGTTGGCATCAGTGCTTCTCACGGATCCGCGATTTCAGGCGCGAGCTCAAGAGACTGTATGGCATTTACGTCTACAAGGAACTTCACGCCTGGAAGTTCGTGTCCGGAAGAGGGAGGCCTTCGCCCCTTGTGGTCACCAAGAGCCAGAGGGCGAAGATCTTCCAGGAGGCTCTCAAGGTGGTTGCAGGGCTCCCTGGCGGACGCCTGTTCAACGCCGTGTTCCCCGCGAACGCGGACGAGCAGGCCTTCGAGTGGCTCCTGAACAGAATCAATAGAACCATGGTCTCATGGGACAGCCATTGCATCCTTGTCTCGGATCAGGGCAAGGAGCCTGTCTATACCCGACTTGTCCGGCGCATGTATGTATACAACCCGATACCAAGTCAGTTTGGACAGTGGGAGGATACCGGGGCGCCATGGAAAAACATGCCACTAGACAGGATCGTCGAAGATCCTTTCTTCAAGGACTCGTCCCAGTCCTATTTCGTTCAGCTTGTTGACTTCTGTGCCTACTCTCTCCTCCGACGCGAGAACCCGCTTCCCTCGAAGTCCAAGTACGGGATACACGAAGCCTTCGCCCTCCTCAGACCTATCTTGGTCACCGAGGCAACAAGAAGAGATCCAGAAGGCATCATTCGCCCGTGAAAAACGAAGAGCCCCTCACGGGGCTCGTAGCAGAACCTACGTCCGCCACTATAGGCGGGTTCGGACCTGCATCAACAGTATAGGGCATGCCAAGGCGGGCGTCAATAGCCATTCTCTTCGGGCTTCAGCCGATCCGCCTGACCACTCGCTGGAGCCCTGGAAGAACACCAGGATCCCGGTGAGATCATCCGGGACGGACCCCGCCCAGAACATCCGGGTCAGGCGGTCTCCGACCCCATCCGCTTCGCTCCCGGGGCAGGCAGCTCGAGGCCTTCATGCATCACTGGTTATCGTCAATAGGTAGTCAATGAAATATAACTTCGGTCCTGCCAATGAAGGGGAGCAAATCGTATTCGGTTCTGAGCGGCCTGGGTTTGACTTTCATTCGGTAGACGCTGGAGAGGTCTCGCGCTGGATCTCATTCATGCGCCAGAATAGTATCAAGCGCGTCTGTTGCCTGCTTCCAAGGGAACAGTTGGATTTCTACGATGTCGATCTCGTAGAGGAATATCGGCACGAGTTCGGGCCGCGAAATGTATGCTCCGCCGGCATCCCCGATTGTCATCTGTGTGACGCGGAGACACTCACCGGCAAGATCCTCCCCTTCCTGCGAGAGTCAGACCAGAAATGCGAACCCGTCGTCGTACATTGCTCAGGGGGAAGCGGCCGAGCCGGACACATTCTGAGTGCGTGGTTAGTCCATGCCCGCGGGTTATCTATCGATGAAGCGTTATCACAGGTGAAATGTCCAAGGAGAAATCCCCTTGAAGCCATCATCATTGGGAATGCGTCGATGGCGCAATTGAGGGCTCTCCTTGCCAAGTGCCAAGTGGGCAGTCCCACTTAACAACTCGCTGCCTGCCCACCAAGTACGTGGGGCCCCACACGCCTCGCTCACGGGGCCCTGGAACTACACCAGGACAGGCAAGCAGGCAGGCCGCTGGGCGGCTTCGTCCAGGTTGGCGGTTCTCACTAAACACGGCGGCCACATGCACTTCAGGCAGATGTGATTTTCCGCTTCTGAAGTCGTCGGAGGCGTTCAGAGGGAGATAGGCGGCAATTCGAGGCCACCTTGCACTTTTCGGAGTGGAATTTTCCGTTTATGATTTCGCCCGAAGGACGGATTATTCCATCCACTCTATGTCAGGCGGTTCAGAATGTCTCAGGATATGACGAAGGGAAAACATGAGCGCTGACCAAACGGCACCCAAGAATATCGACGAATACATCGCGGGCTTCCCAGATGATGTTCAAGAGATTCTGGAAATGATAAGAAGGACGATCAGAAAGGCGGCACCAGACGCGGAAGAAAAGATCAGCTATGAAATGCCGGCCTTCACTCTGAACGGCAATCTAATTCATTTTGCTGCCTACACGAAGCATATCGGGCTTTATCCTGCGCCAACAGGAACTGAGGAATTCAATAGGGAGCTATCCGCTTATAGAGCAGCAAAGAGCTCGGTAAGATTTCCATTAGACAAACCAATTCCGTTCGACTTGATCAGCAGAATTGTGAAGATCAGGGTAAAGGAGAACTTGGAAAGAGCAGAAGCAAAGCAGAAGAAGAAATAGAGAACATTGGCTGCCCATTGCTGTACTGTTCGTGCTAGGGAATCACCCCGAGCTCGACATTCGTCCGGGGGTATTTGTACATTCTTGATGGGGCAAGGCAATCGAGCCTGGAATCGGTCAATGTCAGGAGGTCTCCATGAATCAAGGTATCAGAACGGTTATCTACCCCGTCAAAGACATTGCTAGGGCAAAGAAGCTGTACAGCAAGCTTCTGGGCATAGAGCCTTATGCTGATGGGGCTTACTATGTTGGCTTTAGAGTTGGGGGCCAAGAAATAGGTTTAGATCCCAATGGCCACAAGGCAGGAATGACGGGACCCGTCGGCTACTGGCACGTTAGCGACATAAAGGAGAGTCTGCGATCACTTCTGGACGCAGGCGCACAAATGCAGCAAGAAGTCAAAGATGTCGGTGGGGGTAAGCTGACTGCAATTGTAAGAGACGAGGACAATAACGTCGTCGGGCTCGTTCAGTCACCTTAATCGCACACGGGACGACTCCATCTCTCGGTTAATAGATGACCTCCGCACTCCCAAGAAAGGGCGCCACTTCGCCGCCCAACAAGCCGATGGAGCCCAAGAATATAGACGCGGGAGGAGGCACATGGCGCAGGCTCGCAAACAAACGCTCCGGCTGGACTCGCTCGGCCAGCTCGAATTGCGGTTTGTCCTTGCGGAGATGGTCACCTACCGGGGCCGGCGAGCTGTGCGCCTTGTTGAGTCCGGCGAGAACTCCTCGGACGATCAGGCCGTTGCCGTCATCTCAGGCTCCCAATTCAAGGACGGGATAATCGAGATCGACGTTGTGGGCATCCCGCGGCCCGATGCACCTCAGTCCGCCCGTGGATTTGTCGGTGTCGCCTTTCGCGTCCACCCAGCCGCGCGTCAGTTCGAGTGCTTCTTCCTGCGTCCAACGAACAGCCGCGCTGGGGACCAACTCCGCCGCAATCATTCGACCCAGTACATGTCTCACCCCGACCATCCCTGGTTTCGCCTCAGGGATGAAAGCCCTGGTGTGTACGAATCCTATACGGACCTTGAGCTGGGTGCGTGGACGTCCGTCAAGATCGTCGTCTCCGGGATTCAGGCGTCTTTGCATGTTGACGCAGCTGAGCACCCGTGCCTCGTCGTGAACGACCTTAAGCTAGGGCACTCCCACGGCCAAATCGCCCTCTGGATTGGGGGTGGCACAGAGGCCTACTTCTCGACCAAGATCGTCGTAGCCCATTCCACTGGGTCTGACTAACAATCCGCTGCCCAGGCGCCACGTAGCCGTCAGGCAGCGCGTCCGATCCTCTACCAGAACGGGGTGGCCAGATGGAAGTAAGCCGTTGCAGAGTTCACAAGCTCGTCGCGGATGTCTGCCTTATTGAGGATGGAAAAGTCCTGTTCGCAAGTTACCAGAACACGGACGCCTATGACGGCGAAGCGGGTTGGTTCCTCCCCGATGACTTTCTCCGCCACGTTGAGCATCCGCAAGACGCCGCTAAACGAATCCTGGAAGACCAGGCTGGTCTCTCCGCCGCCTCGCTCCGGCTCAGCCATATCGAATCGTTTGAGGGGCACGGGTACTGGCACCTGATCTTCCACTATGCGGCTTCGGCTACAGGCCATCGAAGCCTCGCGCCCGGCCGGAATGTCAGGGAGTTGAAGTGGTTCCCTCTCGACCAATTACCTCCTGCCGAGCAGGTCGCCCATCATGGCTGGGCGCTCGAGACGCTGCAGCAGATTGTAGAGACCAGCACGTAGGATTCGGAGCGCTTCTTGTGGACACGACCGAGCCCTGGAAGAGCGCCAGGATCCCGGTAAGAGCATCCGGGACGAACGGCCCCGGTAGGAACTTTCGGGACAGGCGATGCTTCGCCAGCCCATCCTCTCCAGGCCCCCGGAGAATACCGGGACAAGCAAGTAAGTGGCCCCGGCCGCCGCGCGATTTAGGGTCGATAATAGGATTGTCGGTCCACCCCCCGGTCTGGCTCTCTGCAAGCCTGCCATGCAACCCCCCTTGAAACACGCGGCCGGACCGGACGATGGACCTTGACGGTCGCCAGGATCCTCTACGCTTCGCTCCGTGGGCAGGCAAGGATGCGAGCCGATGCCGTCTGGGCGCCTTCCCAACAAAGGAACACCCGGACTCACCAGGACAAGGAAGATCCCGCGGATGACTCGCCGACAGATCCCTCCCTCAACGACCCCCAAAAAGCCTGCGCTCAGCGCGGCCGAACAAACGAAACTGTCTTGGGCCCAGTTCATTGGATCCTACGCCGCCGTGCCTAAGGTGTTCCAAGGCTTCTTTGAACCCCTCCTTGCCGAGGGACGGGCATTCCCCTATGCGGTTCTTACCCCATCCTATGAAGGGTTTCTTCACAGGGCAACCGAGAAACTCATCTGCGATCTTGGCCACGAGATCAATATCCTGGAGAGACGCGGTCAAGGATTTGAACTGCAAAGCTATCCGCTCGAACAGATCAGTTGCGTCGAGGTCACCGCCATCTTGCTGGACACCCGTGTCAAGATAAGCGGCGTCACGAGGCAGGGTCCTCCCGCTTCCTCCACCTTCAAGTTCAATTCAGTGACTGACTATCTGTTCACGCCGATCCTGGAGAACATACGGCTTGGCAAAATCGATTCCAGGGACGAGGTCCTGAGTTCGGAGCTAGAAAAGTTCGACCATTGGGCCGGGGTGAATTACAAATTCATGAACTTCGCGAAGCACAGCCTGGTGGGAGGAGAAAAGGTCATCCAGGCCGTCCTGCAGGCTGAAATCCGGGCGGGTGAGTTCACACTCATGGGCAGGACGTTCTACCGGAGAATCTCGCCCACCCACATTACGATCCTGACCGATCGAGAGTTGATCGTTGTCCGTGAAGAGGGAAGTAAGGGCGGGGTGGACAGGTATGGCGGCACGTGGCACTACATCCCGTTGAAAGAGGTCGTAGCGCTTTCGATGGGCAGAAAGGGCACGCTGCTGGCATTATCCATCCAACTGCCTCAGGACGCTCGAATTGAGCGTCTGTTTCAGGCCTCGGCCAAGCGAGAAATCGACCAACTTCTCGACCGGTTTCGGGAGTTGACCTGAGAGTAACAGACTGACGCCGCGGAACACGAAGTGCGAGATTGAATCCAGAGACCCCATAAGCTGGATTCGCAGTTACGTAGGGATTCCCTCAGCCGCAAAGAATGAAGAACGAAGCCCTTCAGCCGGTGATCTCAGGTCACATGCGAAAGATCTAGGGCACCCGACAGGTCACCGTCGGCGCCCCCACCCAGCACGTGTATGAGCATGATTGAAGCGTTACGTACCGGCGGGCTCGGCTCGGGGCTATCATGCCGTCTGCATCCCATCAACAAGCCATTACGTCTTCCAGAGGCGGGCGACAATGTATACTGGAAGCCATCAGGTTACCTGGGGGTTCTTCAGCACATGGCGCTTTGGGGGGCGCTCAATACCTGGAGTCATCTATGGAGCCTGCTCGAATTCGAGATCTACACCGGAGTCCAGGAACAAAGTTGCTCAGTCTCCCGATTCATCCGATCTTCTGGGGCATCAGCTCAATCCTGTACTTATACGCGCGGAATGTCGTATTCATCCCGTTCGTCGACACGCTCCGAAGCCTGGTGTTCTCTGTTGGGCTTGTCCTTCTCTTCCTGTGTGGTTTTCGCTTGATACTGAGAGGTTGGGAAAAGGCCGGGGTTCTATCTTCGTTGCTGGCTATCCTGTTCTATTCCTTCGGCCATGTCGCCAATTCCCTTGAACGATGGTTCCACACACAAGGACTGGAGTTCAATGTCACGATCCTGGCGGGAATCTGGCTGTTTGCCTTCTTCGTGCTTTCGCTGATCATTGTCCGCTCCAGAATGCCGGGACAAATCGCGCAGTTCTTGAATATGACCGGTGCGATCTTTGTGATCTTTCCTCTGGTCTCAATCATCTCGACCTTGGCTATCACGAGCGCGGATAATCGCTCCGAATCCGCGGTTCTTTCGAGGGTCCGCGGCGAGGTTGAAGCCGAAGCATCCATGCTTCAAGTGCCGAGGTCCGAGCTACCTGACATTTACTACATCGTCTTGGATGGATACTCGAGGTCCGACATCCTCGATGAGTTCTATGACTTCGACAACTCCTCATTCATTGAAGGGCTGGAGCAGCGGGGGTTCTATGTTGCGTCCTCCAGCCGCTCGAACTTCCTGAACACCACATATTCCCTGAACACATCGCTGAATCTGATCTACTTCAGCGACTTCCCAACCCGCATTGCCAAGACGGCACGATACAACTTGAGGACCAACTACGTGAACGACTTCCTTCGGGAACAGGGGTATCAAGTTGTGGTATTCGATTCCGGAACCGGGGATACGAACAATCAATACGCAGACTTGTTCGTCTCTCCTCCATCGAGCCAGGCTGAAGCGGGGCCTTCAGTCAACGCGTTTGAGCAGCTTCTTGTGCGTACAACGATGGGCCTTCCTACGCTCAGCGCGGACACACTGCCCGACAACCCCGACCGCCCTGGCAACCTGGTCACGGCGGCCGTGGATAAAGAGCTCTCCAGGCGCAGAGACCGGATCAGTCATGCATTTGCACACCTACCGGACTATGCAACGGAACAAGGACCCCACTTCCTGTTTTCACATATCTACCTTCCTCATGAACCTTTTCTCTATGGACCAGGCGGCGAGGAGCTCAATTACCGGCGCGAGACTAACCTGTACTGGTACGAGTTCCCTCCTGAGGACTACGTCGAGTTCTACGCATATCAAGTCGACTATATCGACCAGATGGTATTGCAGACAATCGACACCATTCTCGCCGAGTCCGACAAGCCGGTTGTCATTGTCCTACAATCGGATCATGGCGATGGACACTACCTCGACTGGAATGTGCCAACCACCAAGGGGGTAGATATCCGATCCGCCATTCTCAACGCGATCTATTTCTCGGACCGCTCCTATCAGAGTCTGTACCCGACCATGACGACGGTGAACACGTTCAGAGTTGTGTTCAATCACTGGTTTGGGACGCAATACCCTCTGCTGCCGGATAAGGTGTTCTTTCACGAGCACCCAGTGATGACGCCCTTCAATGAAACGCCTGACTTCATTGATGCATGCGTGCAATTCGGCATCTGTTTGCCCTCCCCTGGGAGTTGACCATTCTCCATCGCAAGCGATGCGCCCGAGGCAAGAACCTCCAGCGCGCACGGCATGCCTTTGTCGTGGTCGTCCTTGCTCCGGGACTGGCCCCCGGAGGACTCGCTCAGGCCATCCGGCCGACTCGTTGTCGTCAATCAAACATCCCTTGGCTGGCCCACTTGCCTTCGCCCGAGGGAAGCCACTGTCAGCTTGCCTGGGCTCCCCGCACAGGACACGTGACTCTATTCACGGCCAAGCTGGGACGTTATTGCGAATTGATCCCCTCTGATAGATCGTCAACCACACTTAGACGGCTCCTTCACGAGGCTTGAGATGTTGAGGATCATCGGGGTGCGGTCCATTGGGTCTGTCCCCACTGGCCTGATCTGTCCGGAGGGGGCGAAGCCTGCCATTGTTTCGGTGATTTCGACTTCCGGTCTGAGGACGACCTGACCCGTAGACGTGGATTGCACAGCCTGTGAGAGTGACTAGAATTGGGAGCAACTTGGTAGAGTTTCCGGTCGATCGCGGCAAAGGGATCACACGCCACCACGGTGGCGGTCGCACGTAGGTCTGTATGCGCAGCATCCGTTCCTTCTTCGCCGTCATATGTGCCCTGGCTAGCGCCGGGTTGGCTTGTGGAAACGTCGCCAGCACCACGCTGGCTCCGTCGGCCACCGCTCCCCCTGCGCCCACGGTCACCTCAACACCCTGGCCGGCAGCAAACGAATTCGGCGTGCGTTACTGCTTGTATGACCCGGCTGCGCCTCAAGCCGGGCCCCCGATTCCGTTCGCCGGCCCACCAGGCACTCCCACCCCATATCCCACACCGACCCTGCCCGGGGGAGCCCCGGTGGACGCCGAGGGGAGGGCCCGCCAGCTCGAGGTGTTCCGAGGGCTCTGGAATTCGGTGAACGACAACTATGTCGATCCCGGATTCAACGGCCAGGATTGGGAGGCCATTGGCGAGCAATACGAAGCGCTGGTCGAGGGTGGGCTTTCCGCCGAGGCCTTCCATGCTGTCCTTCAGGCGATGATCACCGAGCTTGGAGACGAACATTCCTACTATCAGAGCCCGGCCGACGTGGAGAGCGAGGCACGAGCTATCGCCGGTCGACTGGACTTTGTCGGGATCGGAATGCTGGCGACGAACGCCGCCAATGGTGGCGCGGTGGTCATCAGTGTGTTCCCTAATGGTCCGGCGGCCGAGTCCGGGCTGCTGCCCCACGATACCGTCCTTACTGTCGACGGGGGACCGCCTCGGGACGAGGCCGGCATAAGCCGGACACTCGGTCCGGAAGGCACCCCGGTCACCCTCACGATTCGGACCCCCGGGGAGACGCCTCGCGAGATCACAGTGACCCGGCGCCGCGTCACCGGCGGGCTGCCGGTCGACTCGTGCCTGGTCCCTGGCACGCGCCTCGGCTATGTCATG
>Ga0299915_10000764_pt1 | contig 23890 bp, 18 predicted proteins | sample RVTome_13_FD_200263 | JGI IMG/M metagenome (GOLD analysis project Ga0299915, IMG submission 200263) | Soil microbial communities from uranium-contaminated site in the Upper Colorado River Basin, Wyoming, United States - RVT92D227 (version 2) ... | reverse complement strand
CCGGTGTTGGCCAACATGACTCCGGTCTCCCCCGGATCGAGACTCGCTGCCAGAACCCCCATCCCTGCGACCGCCAGTACGAAGAATGGCCTTCCCTGGATTGGATCCTCGGCAAGGGCCCAGCGAACACCGCCCACGATGACTCCCACAGCGCCGGCGAGCCTGAGCCACGGCACCAGGCCGGCGGGGAAACCGGTATCGAATTGTCTCGCCAAGACAGCCAGAACCACCGCCGGCGGGAGTAGGCGGATTAGCGTGCCGAGTCCGCGCCTGGCGCGAGGCAGCTTGGGGAGGCTGAAGTGTAGAGGGAACATCCCCAAGCGGATCAGGCCTGCCGTAGCAATCAGGCCGGCTGAGAACGGTGTGGAGATATCGCCGAAGGATGTGTCGGGTTGACCGGAGGCTCGGCCGGCCACCGCGGCACCCAGGACGATGACCACTGATAACCCATCCACAGCCAGCCGGGTGATGATCCCCGGAATTGCATCTTCATCCGTGGTCACCGACATGAGAAACACGAATGTCAAGAGATCGAGCAAGGCCCAGGTAATAGCGACGGTGAGCAAGTTCCCTGCAAGCATGGCCGCCAGACTCAGCCCAACATAGATCGGGAGCATCACGCGTGTCCCGATTGTGGTCGCCCCGGGGCGCGCGGCTTGCGTCAGCGCAAGGGATAGGAACACTGTGACGGCGGCATAAGCCATTTGCCAGCCCGTGGGATCGAGGTCCAAGACAAGGCGTGAGGCGAAGAGGGCTTCCGGCCTCCAGACTGAGAGACTGGTCGACGACCCCAGCGAGGTCGAGAGGGCGAGGCAAACGAGCCACGTGACCGCCCCCAGGGCCGACGATACCGCCCAGAGAGGCGCCTCACGTCGACGGCGCAGAGCCCAGAGAAGGACCGCCCCGACAAACAGTATGATGCTGGGGATTGCAGCCAACCCCACCTCGCCAGAACAAGTTCGGGACGATTGGAGATTAGCATACCATGGCCGCCCGTCCAAGAGCGGACAGAGCCCTCATGCTATACTTGTGCAGGCATGCCACCTACGCCAAAGGGTCAGCATGATGGGCAATGTCGTTAACCTGTTTCTCAAACCCGCACGTAAACAACCGATGCTGCCCGTCGCCGACGTCAGTGCTGTCGAAGGAGGAGGGCTGACAGGGGACGTGTCGTTCGGCAGCTCGAAGCGCCAGGTCCTGATGGTTGAGTCTGAAGTTCTCGGCCGACACGCTCTCCTTCCCGGTTCGGTTCGTGAGAACATCACGACAAGCGGGATCAGGTTGAGCGGTGTGCCGGCGGGGACGCGTTTGCGCCTCGGTGAGACGGTTTTGGAGGTCACGGGGGACTGCACGCCGTGCTCCTTCATGGACACCCTACGCCCCGGCCTGCAAGAGAGAATCGCCGGGGAGCGCGGGCTGGTGGCACGCGTAATCACGAGCGGGACAATCCGGGTCGGTGATCCGATCACGATCGAGGACCGATCGTGACGTGCGTGCTGCTAGAAGGCAATCTGGCGTAGGATCTTCCCTTTGCTCGCTGCAGTCGATCGTCGCGTAGTGGAGCGTTGAAATGTCAGACCCGTGGGTCGGCCGAACGCTTTCGAAGGTCAGGCTCGAGCGCCGGATCGGTCAAGGCGGGATGGCCGAGGTCTACCTTGGCCTGCACACGACCCTCAACAGACCGGTGGCCGTCAAGCTGCTCCTGGCCCATCTGACGGCCGACGACGCGCTTTTCAAGCGGTTTGTCTCCGAGGCCCAGGCGGTGGCCGCCATGCGTCACCCGAACATCGTCCAGGTCTTTGACTTCGACGTGACGGACGGGCGACCGTACATCGTCATGGAACTGCTCCAGGGCCTGACGCTCGACGACTATCTGCGCCGACTTCACAAGATTGGCCATGTCTTGCCTCTACAGACGGTCGCACGGCTGATGAAGTCTCTCGCTTCAGCGCTCGACTATGCCCACACGCGCGGCATTGTGCACCGTGATGTCAAACCGGCCAACGTGATCTTGCGAGCCGGGGCCAGCGGTGTTCGACCGGATCTCCCCCTCCCTCCCGACGTTGAGCCGGTCCTGACCGACTTCGGTGTCGCCCACATCGCGGATGCCAGCACGCGTACGGTCACCGGAACCGTGCTCGGTACGCCGGCCTACATGAGCCCTGAGCAGATCCGCGGCGAGAGCGTCGACGCCCGAACCGACATCTACTCACTCGGGATCATGCTGTATGAGATGCTCTCCGGCGAGCTGCCGTTTGTCTCCGACTCGGACACACCGGCTTCCCTGCTCTACAAGCAGGTTCACGAGATGCCGGCGCCGCTCCCCAATACGACCCAACCCGTCCAGCAAGTGGTTGGCCGCGCCCTGATGAAGGACCGCGAGCAGCGCTACCAGCGGGCAGGCGATCTTGCCCGCGAGCTTGAGACGGCGACAGGCTACCCGGCCGGCGAGACGACCGCCTCGGCCAGGGCTGGTACCGGCCCGATCCCGTCTTCTGTTTCGACGGCCGGGCGACGTCCCGTCAGCCCCAAGTGGCTCTTGATCGGGGGGGCCGGCGTCATCGGCGTGATCATTCTCGGAGCTGTGACCATTGGCGGATTGATCTTTCTTGTGCGACGCGGGGCGGCGACGCCGGAACCGACGACTGTGGCTGTGTTGCTCGAGACCGCGCCAGCCGGCTCTCAGGAGACCGAGCCCACGTCTGCCGAGGGCACACCAACTCCGCCGCCGGAGGCCGCCTCCCCCGTGCCGACAGGACCGATCGGCGAGGCGTTCTTCCAGGACTCCACATTCCGCGCCTCGATCCCTGGGATCGGCTCACCACCGGAAGGATCTGTCTTCCAAGGCTGGCTGACACGCACAGGAAGCGACCCGATCAAGGTGGATCCCGTCGAGCAATCTCCGGGCTCTCTGGCGTTCTCAATCCAATCACAGGAAACGAATCTCCTCGCTCACGTCTCGGGTTTCGTGGTCTCCGTGGAACCGCTCGATGACCCCGACCCCGGGATATCCCCACAAATCATCTGCCACGCCGCCATTGAGCCCGACACGATGGCCCGTCTGCAACTCTTCGATGATGTGACGCGCGGCGCGGTCCCCTCGGGGACCGTGCTGGATCGACTTGACGCACAAGCCGGCCAATATGACGTGCACTTGGGCTACTCGGTCGACGGAGCGGCCACGGCCAATCTGGGGGCCGCCAAGGTCCACGCTGAGCACGTGGTCAATATTGCGGCCGGGAGACTGGACAGCGCGTATGGGGATTGGAATGCTGACGGCTTGACACAAAACCCCGGTGATGACGTGGGGCTTCTGGGGTATCTATCGATTCTTGATGACTACGCCCGCTCAGTCAAAGCCTCCAGCGACGCGACGGACGAGGCCCGGCAGTTGGCCGACCAGGTGATCCTCCAGGCGAGCGAAATATCTTCCACGGCTGAGCAAGGTCGCGATCTGGCGGAGAGGATCGCCGCGGCCGATTCACTCGAGGAAATCCAGCCGCTGACCAACGAGCTCATCACGTTGAAAGTGCAGACCGCCGTTGGATCACTCGTACAGACTGCCAGCACACTCGACCTCTCGTTTCGATTCGAGATCCTTCCCGGCGCCCCCTAGGACCACGCATGCACGAACGCGAGATCACCATTGACGGGCGCACCTTGAGCCTGGATGACGTGGAAGCGGTCGCTCGCCGCTCCGTCCGTGTCGCTATGGGGGATGCCGCCCGCCGTCGGGTCGAAAAGGCCGCCGAGTTACTTCGCCGGTTGGCCGAAGGGCCGACACCGATTTACGGGGTCAACACCGGATATGGGATCTTCAGTGACCGCAGGATCGACGCCGAACAGGCAGCCTCTCTCTCGCGCAATCTTGTCTTGAGCCACGCCGTCTGCGTGGGCGAGCCGTTCTCGCCGGACGTCACGCGAGCGTCGATGCTCATTCGGGCCAATGCCCTCGCTCACGGTCTTTCCGGTGTACGCCCTCACCTCATCGACACACTGTTGCAGATGCTCAATCATGGAGTTGTTCCGATCATCCCCTCTCAAGGCTCCTTGGGGTCGTCAGGAGACCTGGGGCCGCTGGCTCATCTAGCACTCGTGCTGACACGGGGCGCAAGCGAGTCGTCCGATTTAGAGTCGGGTCAAGCCTGGTACGAGGGAGAGGTGGTTTCCGGCGAAAGAGCCATGCGGCAGGCTGGGATACCCAGAGTAGCCCTCGGTCCAAAGGACGGACTGGCCCTGACCAACGGGGCGACCTTCAGCGCCGGCATGCTGGCGTTGTCGTGTGTCGACGCAGAGCGGATCCTATCGTGCGCCGAGGCAGCGGCGGCGATGTCCTTTGAGGCGCTGCTGGGGGTGACGGCCGCGCTCGATCCCCGGCTCCATCAGGCACGCCCGCATCCGGGCCAGTCGGCGGTCGCTGAGCGGCTCAGGGCTTTGATTTCGGGGAGCACCCTGACCGATTCGGTAGCCAAGGTACAGGACGCGTACAGCCTGCGCTGTATTCCTCAGGTGCTCGGGCCGGTCTGGGAAACGCTTGACTACGCCCGCCGAGTGGCGACGATTGAAATCAATTCCGCCACCGACAACCCTCTCCTGATCGGGGACCGGGCCGTGTCCGGCGGCAACTTCCATGGTGAACCGATCGGAATGACCTGTGACTATCTCAAGATCGCTCTGAACGCGGCAGCCGGGATCGCAGAGAGACGCATCTTCCGCCTCGTGTCCGAGCACACCAGCGGCGGGCTTCCGCCGATGCTAGTCTCCGACCCGCAGTCAGCCGGACTGCAGTCCGGTCTGATGATGCTGCAATACACCGCCGCTTCGCTCGTGTTAGAGAGCCAAGCGCTGGCTACCCCGAACTCGATCCACTCCCTGCCGACTTCCGCCGATCAAGAGGACTTCAATGCCAATTCTGCGACCGCTGCCCGATGCCTGCTTCAGGTCACAGCCAATTTGAAACGGATTGTGGCGATCGAATTGTTGACGGCTGCGCGGGCGTTGGACCTGCGGCGAGTTGCCTCCCCTGAAGTCCGACTGGGTTCCGGGACGTCCGCCGTTCACGCGAGAATCCGCCAGGCCGTACCCCTGGTCCTCGAGGATCATGCCATGTCTGAAGAAGTCGAGGTCGTGGCGTCCCTGGTAGCCAAGGGTGAACTGTCTGAGGCCGTTGGCCAACCTGCTTGAGAGCCGGGTTGATTGTTCCCTGCCAGCCCGCGTGCTAGAATGGATCGCATGAGGAAGACGTTACCAGGCCTCGCCTCTTGTCGAGGTTGGCCGGCGAAGCACGCTTCTCGCAGCTCGAGGATGCGCGGATAGCCCGGACCGGATGTCTTGCAGGGGCATCTTCTCGGAAGACGGCGAGGCTACCGCTCGCCGTCTTCCGCGTCGAATTCGGAGGGAGATACGATGGGGACGATCCAGGCGGTCAAGGGTACCCGGGATTTCTACCCTGAGGACCTGGCCTTCAGGCGTTGGCTCTACGAGCGCATCCGCGAGGTCTCGGAAGGCTATGGCTACGAAGAGTATGACGGGCCGTTTCTCGAACGGCTAGACCTGTATGCAGCCAGGTCCGGAGAAGAGTTGGTCCGAAAGCAATCATTCGTATTTCCCGATCGAGGCGGCGAGATGATCGCACTCCGCCCCGAGTTGACCCCAAGCCTTGCGCGTATGGTGGCTATGCGCAGCAAGAGTCTTCCACGGCCTCTGCGCTGGTGGTCATTCGGGCCGTTCTGGCGGTATGAGCGTCCCCAGCAGGGTCGGGCCAGGGAATTCTTCCAGTGGAATATCGATCTGCTCGGCGTCGATTCACCCGAAGCCGACGCGGAGATCGCCGCCATCGCCGGCGCTCTCTTCATGGCTGTCGGCCTTGGCCCGGACAAGGTCCAGATCCTCGTCAATGACCGGCGGCTGGCGGAGCGCCAGCTATCTCACATGGGGATCGACCCGGAGAAGCGGATGGGCGTTTTTCACCTCATCGATGGTCGCGACCGTGTGTCCAAGCCGGCGTGGGAGCGACAGGCGGCTGAGCTCGGGCTTGAGGCACAGACTGTGAAAGCACTCGACTCAACGCTCAATGATCGCGAGGCCTGGAAGGACTCGCCTGAGCTGACGGCCTTCTTCGCTGCGACGGAGGCCCTTGGTGTTGCCGGGTCAGTGTTCTACGACCCGAGTATCGTCCGCGGGCTGGACTACTATACCGGAATCGTGTTTGAGGCACGCGACACCAGCGGCGAGTTTCGGGCCATACTCGGTGGCGGTCGGTATGACAATCTCGTCTCGGACGTCGGTGGCGAGCCCATCCCCGCCACTGGCTTCGCCATGGGTGATATGGTGATCCACCTGCTCATGGAAAAGACAGGGGTCAGTCCCGCCGTCCGGTCAAAGCCGACCCAGGTGCTTGTCCCGAGTTTCGACGTGGAAAGCATGACCGAGGCACTCAGCCTCTCGGCCGAGCTGCGAGCCTGCGGGCTGCGGGCGGAATGGTATCCAACTCCCGTCAGGCTCTCGACACAGCTTAAGTACGCCGACCGGCATGGGATCCCCCTTGCTGCGATCATTGGTCCGGATGAGATCAGCTCGTCTTCCGTGACGATCAAGGACCTGAGGACCGGTGCCCAAGAGAATGTCCCCCGCTCTCAGGCCGGTCCCCGCCTCGTCGAGATTGTCTCCGAAGCTGGCAAATAACCGACGATGGCGCGGGGCGGGCACAAATTTGGAGCCTTCATGGAGGCCTGCGGACGAAAAATCAGACCCGGTTTGGAGTGGCGAGAAGCTCTAAGAGAGCGCGCTGCGAATTGAATTTCGTGTCCCTACGCCGTCCGGAGGTCCCATTGCCCCTGGAATCGAGGGAACATACAATCCCTGGAGAAGGTCCTGTCGACTAGGAAGCCGATGTGAAGGTCTGTCCGTACTGCGCTGGAGACATCCAGGACGAGGCTGTCGTCTGCCGGTACTGCCACAGCGACCTCCCTCCTTTCAGAGCGTCCGCAGGCAGGCGCAGGTGTCCGTATTGTGCCGAGTACCTCACCACTTCCGTCACAACTTGCATCCATTGTCAGCGGGAGATCTCACTAGCCCCCGGAGTCGGCTTCTTCGAACCAACCTCAGAACCTGAGTACGAGCCAGCGCAAGCCGAGCCGCCACCGCCTCCCCCACCGCCCTCTCAGCCAACCCGCCTGAAAGACATCCTCAGCTCGATGGATGCCAAGCGAATCCTCGAACAAGTGCCCCAGCCCGAAGAACCGGTAACGCCCGTCATCCCAATGGAGCCGATCGAGACCGAATGGGCGAACCACAAGACGCCCCCCTTCTCAATCTCTCCTCCCGAATCAGGTCTCGAAGAGGCCGGATGGGACCCCGAAGACGAAGCTTACACCTTCTCTGAATCAGGTGATTGGAGCGCCGAGCTGGAAGCGCCGGCTGAGGAAGAGGCAGAACCAGTACCCCCCAAACAGGAGCCTGCGTCCAACTTGGATTCAGGCGCATGGCGGCGCCGACAAGAGCCTGCCTCCAACTTGAGCTCGGGTAGCTGGAGGCGGGAAGAAGAGCCTGCGTCCACGTACGACTCAGGCGCCTGGAGGCGAAGCCAGGTTGCTTCAAGCTCGCGACCAGGCGGCCACACTGTCGACTACGTCTCGCAATCGGGGCTCCGGCGGTCGGCGATCGCTGAACGCTTGAATGCCCTCGACTCGGCCTCGAGGGGAGAGCGGCCTGCGCCTATTGTCACGACAGAGCCTAAGCGTCTACATCCAGGCGCGTTCGTCGTTGTGGCGATTGCTCTTCTTTCGTTTGCCTTGATCTACTTCCTCGGTCCAGGGAAGGACACCCTGGCGTTCCTTCTCACAACGCCTGGTGCAGATGAATCGCCCACTCCGCCTGCAGCAGCGTCGGCTACGGCCATGTCGACGTCCTTACGCCCCTTGATCAAGGATACGACTTCGCCAACCACCACCCCGACAGTCCTTGCACTAGGTTGCATCAGCTGGGATCAGGTCACAGCGGCCGACGCCGGTAAAGACCTTTGCGTGCAGGGGGCGGTGAAGCGCTGGTTCGCCACCCAGGATTTCGCCATGGTAGTCATCTTTAGCGAGGAGCCGGCCACGTTCATCTTCGTCGACGCGCTCGAATCGCCGTCTGTTGTAAGACCCGGCACATGCATACAAGCGACGGGTGAAGTTCAGATCATGGGCGGAGAGCGCCCCTACATCGAGCTATCTGACCCGCCTGCCGTGTGTCCTTAGCGGCCCTCGAGTCTGCCGGGCGTTGGCGAGTGCTCTCAGCTACAAGCTACAAGCTGCAAGCCACAACCTCCATCCTCCCTGCCCCTTTATCCTCCTTCACTTGTCTTCGACCCCTCCCGATTCCATCCCCCATCGCTGACTTCGTTGTGTCTTGTGACTTGTGTCTTGTCCACACACCTCGTGACCTTTGTCTTACGTTTTACGTTTTACGTTTTACGTTTTGCATCTCGCCCTTCACGTTTCACGTTTCACGTTTCACGCTTTGCATCTTCCCCTTCACGTCTCACGACCTGCCTCCCGCGCCTCATCCCTCCCCTCCCTTGTCTACCGCCGCGCGTCGTCCGTCGTCCACCGTCCGTCGTCCACCGTCCATCTGCGAGCCCTCATGCTATAATTCTCCGGTATGTGCGCGGTGGCTGTAGCTCAATGGCAGAGCACTTGACTGTGGATCAAGGGGTTGCGGGTTCGAGCCCCGTCAGCCACCCCTCGAGCGGACGACAAGGCTTGACTCGCGACCTTGTGCGGGCTTGAGCGATCGAGTAGGATTCGGCATTGTTGCCGCCGCTTCTTGTGCCCGCCCCCCTCGGGTGCTTGAGGCGGCGGCATCGTTTTGCCTGGCTACGACGCCAGGCGACTAGACCAGCGCGTCTCACGACCGAGAATGCAAAACCTCTGATTGCGCGGATCCCCGGGAGGGAGCCAATGACACGCCGGATTGTCGCCTCACGACCGGTTTTGTATGTCGCACTGCGTCCCTCCTGCTGACGCTTGCTTGTGCCAAATCTGTGCCCCACGTCAGCCAGCCGGGAGCGGGCGGAGGATCCGGTGCACCGGCCTCTGCGATCGCCCCTCCCATTCAGGGACGGCCAACTCAGGTTCGACCTCAGCCGACCGAGCCGGCCCTCGGCTCGAGTCGTCTAAACCCTGCCCCTCGAGGTGCTGAAGTCACAATCGATGACATGACACTCCTCGTCAAGGAACCGGTCATCGCCGGCGATGATGTGGTTCGCAACGGGAAGTGGTTCAATCCAACCCCCGAGCCTGGTTCGCGCTACGTGTTGGTGAGCATAGCGGCCCGATGCAATCGCGGACAGGGCCAGACCTGCAACTTGTCCGCCCTTTCATTCAAACTGGTCGATTCGAGCGGCGTCGCTCACAACCCTTCGATCTTCCTCGCCGGTGTGCCTGGCCAGCTCGAGGCCGGCGAGTTCTTTGGGGGTGCGCAGAAATCGGGCTACGTCGTCTTCCTGCTACCCGAAGGCGATAGTGCACTCGTTCTCAAGTACGAAGCCCTCTTCATCGGTGGCGAGGCCTACCTGTCGCTTGGGTAGGCACCTTCGATCGGTCTCGTATCCTGGAGCGACCGCCCCCAGAATCCGCCGCGAGGTAGAGCGAATGCCCGACCTGAAAGCGGCGACTCGTCGGTGGCTACCGGGTGACGTGTGGGTGGCCAGTGGCGGCACACCTCCCCCGCCCGGCTGGCCAAGAGTGGTTGCCAGCTTCTGTCGGAGATCCAAGCAAGCGAGTTCCCAGATGAAGACCGTGCCTTCTCTGCCATGGTCGGCCCCCTCGGCCCCCCCCAGGGCCCGGTGAGCGGACATGCCCTATCGGCCAGCAAGACGCTTCCACCGGTCCTGAAGCCAGTCCGCAAAAGGCCCAGCCCGCTTGCAGCCATCCTGGTGCAATCGGCTGGGCTGAAGACTCTCCTCGAACGTATGTGACCAACAGCACGTTGGAATCGCCCCCCGCTTAGTGCTACTATCGTTTGTACGGGACGGAGCGAATGAAGAGGGGCGCCAGGCCGTGGGAGGTGTGAGATGGGCGCGCCTGAAGAGGAGAGCGTGCGGCTCCGCCAGGAGCTCTGGAGGGAGTTCTCCGACAGCCAGGTCATAATGCTCAGGGCGCTGAGGGAAGAGCTGTCCACCCGTAGGTGGTCGATCATGCTCGACGTCGACGCCGCCCAAGACCTGGTACGCGCTGCCCGAATCATGACCGAGGACCGCGAGCTCATCCACATCCTGAGCCAAATCACCGCGACTCTCGATCGGGCCCACCGCGAATTGGCACGGATCCCGGAAGACATGATCCCGGCGTTCTGAGCATGACGGGAGACGTGCCAGACCGTACTCAAGGATCCAGAAATCACTTGCCCGGACGCCGGCTGCCCTACATCCGAGGCGTGCCCGGGGTCGACGGAGCCGCCGCCAGATCCGGGGTAGGATCCTAGCAGGACTTGACCGACCTTACCTTTTTGCGATAGGCTGGTGAACGTGCGTACACTCGCAATTGCAAACCACAAAGCAGGTGTGGGCAAGACTTCCACGACACATGCATTGGGTACAGCCCTGGCCCAGAGCGGCCAGCGGATCCTTCTAATCGACTTCGACCCTCAGGCGAATCTTACCGCCTTCTGCGGCGTCGAGGACGCCGCCGGGGCGAGCATCGCCGAAGTCATTGGCGGCGGGCTCCCGGGCAAGATCTCTCCCTGGGATATCCTGCGTGAGATCCTTCCCGGGCTTTACCTGTTCCTGGCGCCGGCCGATCTGGCCTTGGCTGCGACTGAACTGGGGCTCGGAGGCAGAATGGGCCGTGAGTTCGTCCTGCGCAGGCTTCTGGCCGGAATCGCCCGCGGGTTCGATCTGGCTATCATCGATTGCCCCTCCAACCTCGGCCTGCTGACCGTCAATGCCCTTACCGCGGCCAACGGGGTGATCATCCCGACATTCCCCCAGGTCGATGCCCTACGGAACTTGTGGCTCTTCCTGGGCACCCTGGAGCAGATCCGCCGTGAGCTTAATCCTGACCTGGAGACCCTCGGGATCCTGGTCACCTACTTCGACCCGCGATTGACACACCATAGGGTGGCGGTGGAGGTCATGCAAGCGGTCCGCCTGCCGGTGATGCCCATCGGCATCAAACGGCGCGAGATTCAGGCCAAAGTCGGCGAGGCCGAGGAGCCGACCGCGATCTATCTACCGAATGCACCCGAGGAGCAGGCGGAGCTCGTCGAGGTCGTCGAACGCTGGGCTGCCAAGGGGCAGCCTTGATGGTCCGCTGGCGATGATCCCTAGTACTCCAGAGGGACAGTCGTCACCTATAACCTTCCCTTCCCGCGTGAAATGTCCTCCAGCCGAACGGCCTGCGCTCTAGCTCATCCCAATATCGCGCTGATCAAGTACTGGGGAAATCGTGACGACGACCTTCGTCTTCCGGCGAACGGTTCGATCTCGATGACCCTGGATGCCCTGGAAACGCGCACAACCGTCAGCTACGACCCGGCTTTGAAGGGCGATGAGTTGCTGCTCAACGGGGAGACGGCGCCGGCGGGGGTGCTACGGCGAGTACGGGGGCACCTCGATCGGATAAGAGCTCGGGCCGGGTTGACCTCACCTGCTCGCGTCGATAGTCGGAGCAATTTCCCCTCCGGCGCCGGGATCGCCTCATCGGCCTCGGCCTTCGCCGCCCTGACCGTTGCCGCGTGCGCCGCGGCGGGTCTGGATCTCACCCCGAAGGAGCTGTCGCGCCTCGCGCGACGTGGCTCGGGATCGGCATGCCGATCGATCCACGGTGGTTTCGTCGAGTGGCACCCGGGTGAAGATGATGCCACATCCTTCGCCGAGGTCCTTGCGCCTTCTGATCATTGGGGACTTGCCGATGTCATCGCGCTCGTCAGTCACCAGCCTAAGCTGGTCGGCTCGACGGAAGGGCACAGCCGCGCCGCTTCAAGCCCGCTCCAGGCAGGTCGCCTCGCCGACACGCCGCGGCGTCTGCGACTGTGCCGAGAGGCTGTGCTCGCCCGGGATTTCGCCGCGCTTGCGAACCTGGCTGAACTCGACAGCAACATGATGCACAGCGTCATGATCACCTCTTCGCCGCCGCTTATCTATTGGACTCCAGAGACCATTCGACTCATGCACGCCGTCGTAAACTGGCGTTCCGAAGGGTTGCAGGTCTTCTACACGATTGACGCCGGTCCGAACGTGCACTGTCTTTGTCCGACGGATGATCTGGCGGAGGTCTCCGCTCGACTGATGGATCTGCCCGGCGTAAAGCAGGTTCTGACGGCTCCCGTAGGGGGAGCCGCTCGTCTGGTACCCACGGTTGAATGATCCCCACAAGGGCCGGTGATATAATCGGCGCGCATTGCGCACGAAAGAGTGTGCCGGATTCACCGCAATCCAGCCACTCAGGCGTTGTTGTCCGAAGGTATTGAAAGGGACAAGTGATGCAGGTAACCGATATTGTTGTGTTCGTCCTCGTCCTGGGCGGCCTGATTCTCGGTCATGAGTTCGGCCATTTCGTCGCGGCGCGCTCGCTGGGTGTCGAAGTCGATGAATTCGGTCTTGGCTTCCCGCCACGTCTGGCGACACTATTCACAGCAGGCCGGACGCGTTTTACACTGAACGCTATCCCCCTCGGCGGATTTGTGCGCCCAGCCGGCGAAGATGATCCCGATGTCCCCGGGGGGTTGGCGAGTGCGCGCAAGCCTGTTCGGGCGATTGTGCTGCTCGCCGGCCCGGTGGCGAATGTCTTCCTGGCCTTCGTGGCTTTCGCTGCGGCATTCAAGTTCGCCGCTCCTGATCCGGATCGCGTTTTGATCACGGGCATTGTGGCTGGATCCCCGGGCGAGGCGGCCGGATTGGAGAGAGGGGATATCGTCACCGCCGTCGAAGGACAGGCCGTCACTGGCTTCGATAGCCTGCAGCAGGCGATCGCGGCCCGCTTGGGCCAACCGGTGGCGATCGAAGTCATCCGCGGGGGCGAGCCGCTCACGGTTCAGTTGACGCCTCGCCTGAATCCGCCCGAGGGCGAAGGCCCGGTCGGGATCACGCTCGGCTATCCGACCCGCCAGGTTGCATGGCCGGAAGCCCTCACCATCGGCTTGCAGTCAACGACCATGCAATTCAACGAGTTGGTGCATTTACCCGGGAACCTTCTCAGCGGCGAGGTGGCGCCGGAAGAGGCACGCGTCAGCGGCCTGAAGGGTATGTACGACATGTTCAGCTGGGCTGGGGAGGTCGATCGATCATCCCAACGCCCATTCCTGACGTTGAACTTGATCGGCGTCATCAGCGTCGGCCTGGCCGTCGCCAACCTGCTCCCCTTCCCAGCGCTGGATGGTGGTCGATTGATGTTCGTGGCGGTTGAGGCCTTGATCGGCCGCCGCGTTTCCCCGCGCTATGAGGGTCTGGCTCATGCGATCGGGTTTGCCATTCTGTTGGCCCTCATGGTCTACGTGAATTTCCAGGACTTCGCGAATCCGATTGTCTTGCCGAGATAGAGGACTGCCCTCGGACGACGGGTGATTGACGGAGTCTTTCCCCGCGTCTCAGCCACTTCTTTCCCGGCGTGCTCCGCGGTCATGGTCAAAGCCGAACGGGACTTCCGAGGAAGCCCAAGTGGTGGGAGAATAGCACGCAGCCGAATCCCTCCGTGTCGATTCGAGCAGACCGAACCTGGAGCCAGTCGCAGGATTCGCCTATGAGTACGGCCTTCGACGAGATAGTCACTATCCTCGGCAACGTTGATCAAGAGATCACGCCTGATCGAGTCACCGGCTTGTCCGATCTGGACCCAGATCAGCTCTCACGCTTCTCCACGGTGTGGGAGAGTCTCCCGGTCGAGCGACGCAGGTCGCTGATTCAGCTGCTGGGCGAGGAAGCCTACGCCCATGTCGAACTCGATTTCGAACGTGTCTGCCGGCTGGCGCTTGGTGATTCCGACCCCGCCGTGCGTCAGATGGCGATCGACAACTTGTGGGAGTGCGAAGATCCGGCGCTGGTCAACTCGTTCCTGCGGGCACTGGGCTCGGACGTCTCGGCTTCGGTCCGCCGGTCGGCAGCGGCGGCACTTGGACAATACGTTCTTCTAGGAGAGGTTGAGCAGATCCGCCCCGAGTTGCTCCTCGAGATCGAAGAGGGGCTTATCGCAGCCGGAGGAGCTGGCGGGACGCCCGAGGTTCGGCGGGCAGCTCTCGAGTCTCTGGGGTACTCGTCACGCGACGAAGTGCCGGGGATGATCCGGCGTGCCTACGACTCGGGGGACGAACCCTTCATCCGTTCGGCGCTGCTAGCGATGGGTCGGTCAGCAAATCCCGTGTGGAAACCCGAGGTCCAGGCGCAAATCATCAGTTCCGCGCCGGCCTTGCGTCTGGCCGCTGCTCAGGCCGCCGGCGAATTGGAGCTGACCGAGACCGTGCCCGATCTTGTGGAGCTTCTGGACGATGTCAGCGACGAGGTGCGCCGCTCAGCAATATGGTCGCTTGGCCAGCTTGGCGGTGACGTGGCACGCCAAGTCCTGGGTGACCTACTCGAATCATCGGAGGACACCAGTGAGACGCAGTTCGTGCAAGATGCGCTCGACAATCTGGCTTTTGTCGACGGCACCCGAGACTTGCTGATGTTCGATCTCAACTCTTCCGATACGGACTGAGGCGCTACCCCCTTGCCGCGCCTCGTCGAACTCTTCGCCGACAATTTACTGCCCATTCTGATCGTCGCCGGCGCAGGTTACCTGCTGCAACGCTCACTCAAACTCGACCCCCGTCCCATCTCACAGGTCATCTTCTACGGATTCACACCGTGTCTTGTTTTCACTCTCCTCGTCAATACGACCATCGTCCCGGGAGAGATCATTCGCATGGCTGGGCTGGCGGCCATCGTAATGGCTGTGATCGGAATCTTGAGTTGGATCACAGCCCGAGTGATCCGGCTCGACCCACGCACCGCTTCGGCCTTTATCTTGGCTTCGACCTTCATGAACGCCGGGAACTACGGCCTCTCACTCACCCTCTTCGCCTTCGGCGAGGCCGGATTGGCGCTAGCCTCTGTGTTCTTTCTGACGAGCTCGGTCCTGACGAATTCGTTCGGCGTCTACATCGCCAGCGCCGGCCGCCTTCCACCGGTGCAGGCACTACGCGGGCTCACGCGTGTGCCTTCGCTATATGCTGTCCCGGCGGCCCTAATCATCCGTGCCGCTGACGTGTCGGTCCCTGTATTGCTAGGGAGGCCGATCGAGCTGCTCTCGCAGGCGACAGTCCCCGCCCTGCTCCTGCTGCTTGGGATCCAAATCGCCAGTGCGGGCTTTCCTGCCCAGAAGGGCCCGCTCGCGCTGGCGTCCGTCCTTCGTCTGATCGTCTCACCTGCTCTGGCCTGGCTTCTGGCGCCCGCCTTGGGGCTTTCCGTCCTTGGCCGACAGGCGGGGATCATCGAAGCCGGCACGCCGACTGCTGTCTTGTCCACTGTCATCGCGACGGAGTTTGACGCACAGCCCGAATTCGTCACCGGCGCTGTCCTTGCAACCACGCTTCTCAGTCCATTGACGATCACACCTTTGTTGCTGCTTCTGGGAGCCTGACATCCGCCCACTGCGTCTGATCATCCTCTTTGCGCTTGTCGTGGTCGGCAATGTCCCGCTGAAGGGCCAGGCCCTCCAGGAGGACGCGCTCGTAACCACGAGCGTCGAGTTCGACTATGGGAGTCGCCTTACGTTCAGAGCCGAGATCGACGCCGATCCAGCCGTCGCCCGGGCAACGGTCTTCTATCGAATCGTCGGCTCGGAGACCACGCGGACAGCTGAGGCCGCGGTCAGCCTCGACGGGCCACAAATCGCTTTGGTCGAAGAGGATCTTCGGCAGACCGCGATACCTCCCTTCTCACAAGTTACATATTGGTGGCAAGTTGATTTCGTCGATGGTACCTCGACGACGACTGTCCCAACGCCGTTCGACTACAATGACAACCGATTCGACTGGCAGTCTCTGCACAGCGGCACGGTGACTGCGCACTGGGTCGTGGGTGACGCCAGGTTCGGTCAATCCGTGCTCGACATCGCCCACCGAGCCCAGGATTTACTGGAGAGGAACCTGCTGCCGTCGGGCCTGCCGGCACTGAATGTGTATGTCTACCCGTCATCAGGGGAGCTGCAATCGGGAATGCAGCTGGCTGGTTACCCGTGGGTGGCAGGCCACGCCGAGCCCAGTCTTGGTGTGGTCCTTCTCTCGGCGGCCCCGGGCCCCGAAGGGCTGCTCGAACTGGAGCGCGCATTGCCGCACGAGCTGACCCACGTATTGCTCTACCAGCGGATGAAGGAGTCCTATCTCAACCTCCCCCCATGGCTGAATGAGGGCCTGGCAACGCTGGCGGAGGGCGCGCCGGATCCGGGGTTCCGCGTTGCACTGGAGGAGGCCGCGCGTACGGGCGACTTCCTTCCATTGATCACGCTGTGCGCCCCATTCCCGAGCTCGGGCACGGCCGCGCGCCTCGCCTACGCCGAGAGCGCCTCGATTGTCCAGTATCTTCGGGATGTGTACGGGAGCGGATCGATCAGCGCGTTGCTGGATGCTTACCAGGAAGGATCTACGACGTGTTCCGGAGGGATTCAGAGGGTACTCGGCCGCTCACCCGATCAGCTCGAGGCCGAATGGATCAGGTTGGCATTCCACGGAAGCGAGCCGCTCGAGGTCGTCCGTCCTCTTCTCCCGTGGCTGCTCCTCCTGCTTCCGATCCTCATTCTCGCGTTTGTCTTGGCCGTGCTCCCTCTCCGCCGGAGAGAGAAGGACGGCCTCTCGTAGATCTGCCTCAACTAATGCAATGGGAACAAGGCTTGTGGGAAGCGTGCCTGTCACACACTGCAGCCTGGCTCCTTCTACGGGCGTCCACATCGTGGTCCCCTTCGGGTCTTACCAGGCAGCCTCAGAAGGCGCGATTTGCAAGCCGACTCAACATGATCGCCGTCGGCCCGCCGGAGGCAGTCCACAGGCCTTCCTGGCTCGAGCCTACGGCCTGCAGCGGATAGACGAAAGCCGCGGCGACATCCGGCTCATGCCGTAGCATCCTGAAATACTCCATGTACTGCTCTGCCTTCGCCTCGGCTGTTACCCGCAATGAACCGTTATCGAACTCCGTAACCACTAAGGGCTTACCCGGGAAGCGGGCTTGGTAGATCTTGAATGCCAGCCCTCCCTCCTGGGACCGCATCCCCGCCGGGCTTGTCCAATGGCAGTTGACCCCGATCCAGCTCGCGCTTTGGACCGCCTGGTCAGCCTCCTCCAGAAACCGGATCGGATCTTCTCGCCAACCTGAGACGAACCCACCAGGTGACAGGCCGGGAAACCCCCAGCGGGCTTCCGGGAACGACTTCCCCAGGCGACCGGTCACCTGCATGAACCATTCGGCGAAACTTGCTCCATCACGCCAGCTTCTTCGCCAGCCACCAGACTGAAGATTCGGGTTTGCATGCACCTCGAACTCACGAACCCCGGCATCATAAAGACGACGGGCGTCTGCCTCGACCTGTCGGACGAATCCCCCCGGGTCGACCGAGTCTCCTGAAAAGTCCATGGTCAGCCTGACGACGAGGAAGATCCCAGGGATCCGGGACAAGAGGCTCGCGATCGCTTCACTCGATTCAGCGAGACTGACCTTCAGTGCCTCGATCCGTGTTGAAACGAGCACGTGTATCTCATCGTCGGTGAGACTCGATCCCGCCTCACGATGCAGGCCCACGAGGCACTTGCCAGCGGGCCAGGCACCCGAGTGGGGTTGCTTCGCTCGGGTCGAGTCGGGCCAGACCATCAGAGGTGTAGGATCGATGATGTCTTTAGGATAGTTGGTCTCTTTGCGGGCCGTGGCCCCATCCTGCTTCAGCGATAGGTGAAGGTGTGAGGCGGTCGAGGCGCCACTGGAATCGGCCTTGCCGATCACTCCGCCTGCGGCCACCTGCTGCCCCAGCCGGACCAGGGGCTTGGCCAAGTGTCCGTAGACGGTCCTGTATCCAAACTGATGCCTGATCCTTACGTGAATGCCGTACGCATGATCCTTGGGATTTGTGTGGACCTCGTACACGACGCCGTCGGCACAGCTGTAGATGTCGGTGTAGGGGAGGGCGCGAATGTCCAGGCCTTCGTGCCCCGGCATACCGAAACGGGTGTAGATCTGCGGGTTTGCGCCGAACTTCTGGGTGATCACCGGATAGTTGGTCGGCCAGAGAAGATAGAAAGGGCGTTGACGCTGACCGTAGCGATCTTGAGCGTCGAGCCGGGTCTGCAGTTGGTCGGTGAAAGCTTGCGGGGTATCTGCCAGGACAGGGTCGATGCGGATGCCCGGGTAGTTCGCTTCGAACCACTCGACAAGATCGCCCTGCTCGGGATGTGCGTCAGGGATATTCGGGAAGGTCACGACCTGGCCCGGAGACATGTAGCTGGCCGCACCGACAGGATCGCTGGTCAGGTTAAGACCATACGCCTGCACGTACTGGCTGCAAGCCCTGGCCCAGGCCCAGTAGCGCTCGCGAGGCAGAAGCATGATCTGGAAATCCACGAGCCCTCCGGCCGGCCTAGTCGAACCCCAGACCCTTCGCCTTCATCGAGATGAAGCGGTTGTGGCCGATCACCAAGTGGTCGAGCACCTCAATGTCAAGAAGCTTCCCGGCTTCGACCATCGCCCTGGTGACGGCGACGTCCTCCGGGCTCGGCGCTGGATCTCCGCTTGGATGATTGTGAGCGACGATAACGGCCGCGGCGTTGGCGTGGATTGCGTCGCGGAAGATCTCCCCGATGCGGATCAGCGACGTGTTCAGCGAACCCCGATACACTTCGACGATCCGTATCAGCCGATTGCGCGTATCGAGCAACAGTACCCTGAGCTCCTCACGCTCGAGTGCACCCATTTCGTACATGATCAAAGTCGCAGCTTGATCTGGTGACTGCACCAGGGGCCGATCCTCCGGCGTCGAGGCGGCCAGCCGTCGGCCGACTTCGATGGCCGCTTTGAGCTGGGCCGCCTTTGCCTGGCCGATCCCCCGCTTGCGACGTAGTTCCTCGTATGACATCCGATGCAGCCCAGTCAAGCCGCCGGCCTCGGCCAGCAGGCGCTGGGCCAATTGCACCGCGTTCAGGCCGACGATGCCCGAGCGCAGCAAGATGGCGACCAGCTCGGCGTTCGAAAGCGCCTCCGGCCCAAGTGCGGCCAGACGCTCTCGAGGCCTGTCGGATGTCGACAGGTCGGTGATTCGGTAGGATTCGGCTCTCTCCCCCATTCTCGCCTCCAGATGCATGAATCTTGCCAGAGCGGCAAGGCGGGCGGCACTATACAAGACGCTTGAGGACGAGTCAACGCGTTCGTGCGGGAGGGATCATTCCTTGGGTTCGGACGCGGCCCGGAAGTTGCACGCCTGTTGAGAATCAGCCGCATGCTATAATGCCCGGCGGATGCGCTCCAGGAGTTGCGATGGTACTCGACGCAGGCTCGCTCCAAACCATCCTGACGTACCTCACGGCCCTCTTCGGCGCGTTCCTGGCCGGCTTGTGGATCAGCCTGGTATTCTGGACTTACCGTGATGTGCGCTCAAGAACGCAAGACCGCTTGGTTCAAATCCTGGCGCCGCTGCTGGTCGCCGTTCTGAGCCTCCCCGGAGTACTGATCTATATGATCATGCGCCCGCCGATGACGATTGATGAGGCCTACCAACATACACTTGAGGAAGAGGCTTTGTTGAGTGAAGTCGAGGCGCGCCAGGTCTGCCCGGGGTGCGGCGCAAGCACACTGCCAGACTGGCAGGTCTGCCCGACTTGCCACACCAAGCTGCGCAAGACCTGCATGAATTGTGGACGTCTGATGGAGCTTCCCTGGAAGATCTGTCCCTACTGTGGGACATTGGCGCCAGGCATGCGTTCTTCAGGCGAATCTGCTGAAGGTGATATGCTCCCTGGCAGAGAAAGCCTGTAGGAAGACTACAACTGCGCTGAACTCAACATGGGGTGGGCCGCTTAGGCCCGCCCCGTCGTTTCCTGACGAGAGAGCCCGGGGCTCGACGACTCCTTACGACTTCTTTCCCGCGCCTCTGATTGCAGCCCAGCCGGCATAGTGAGCCGTGTCGGCCAGCTCGTCTTCGATCCGAAGCAACCGGTTGTATTTCGCCACCCGGTCAGAACGAGCCGGGGCACCGGTCTTGATCTGCCCCATGTTGAGTGCCACAGCCAGATCGGCGATCGTCGAATCCTCGGTTTCGCCCGAACGGTGGGAAGTCACGGCGCGCCATCCGGCTCGCTGACAAAGCTCGACGGCTTCGATCGTCTCAGTCAGCGTGCCGATCTGGTTCAGCTTCACCAGAAGCGCATTGCAGGCTCGAGCATCGATCGCCTTCTGTACACGAACCGGATTGGTGACGAGCAAGTCGTCCCCCACGAGTTGAATGCGGTCACCCAATTCGCGCGTCATGAGGGCCCAGCTGTCCCAGTCGTCCTGCGCCAGACCATCCTCGATCGAAACGATGGGATATTGATCGACCCACGCTTTCCAGAAGCCTACCATCTGTTCCCCATTCAGCTCTTTTCCCTCGCGCCGAAGGACGTATTTCTTGCTCGAATCGTCGTAGAGCTCCGAGGCCGCCGGGTCGAGCGCCAGTGCCACCTGCTCTCCCGGAGAGTACCCGGCTTGTTGGATCGCCTCAAGGATGACCTCGACTGCCTCGGCATTCGCCTTCAACGCCGGGGCAAAGCCGCCTTCGTCCCCAACAAGCGTCGTGTAGCCCTTCTTCTTCAGGACGCCCCGGAGCGACTGGTAGATCTCAACCCCCCAGCGAAGCCCTTCGGCGAAACTCGGGGCGCCGAGCGGCATGATCATGAACTCCTGGGCATCCGTCGATTGCCACCCCGTGTGCGCACCGCCGTTCAGGATGTTGAGCTGTGGGACCGGGATGACGTGAGCATGCACGCCGCCGATGTATCGGTACAGAGGGATCTCAAGCGACGAGGCCGCGGCCTTGGCCACAGCCAGGCTCACTCCGAGGATTGCATTCGCTCCAAGTTTCGATTTGTTAGGGGTTCCGTCTAGCTCGAGCAGCATCAGGTCGATCGCCCGCTGCTCCACCGCGTCCCACCCGAGAAGCGCCTCAGAAATGGTCGTATTCACGTTCTCTACGGCCTGCGTGACCCCCTTGCCCCCGTAGCGGGCTTTGTCGCCGTCACGCAACTCTAACGCCTCGTGGACCCCGGTTGAGGCGCCAGAGGGAACGATCGCCATGCCCCAGCTCCCATCAAGCAAGGTCACATCCACCTCGACCGTCGGGTTGCCTCGCGAATCAAGCACTTCTCGCCCATAGATTGACTCGATCACGGTTCCCATCTCGTGAAGCTCCTTATATGTGAAATCCAGAGCCATTATACTTTCCTTGGATTGGATGGGCTGACTAAACCTCTCCACCTGTTTGGGGCTTATTGAAGTTCGGCGCCGACAAGATAGATGAGCTCTTCCCCGGAAGGGATTGTCAACCGACAACCGGCGCGGTTCAACGGTGATTGGGAAGGCCGGATAGGCCTCCCGGAAGGCTCCGGGAGCCTTCCGGGAGCCTTCCGAGGAACCCCGTCCCGCCGATCACTCCAGCAATGACGAGGCCCTGGCGAGTTCGCTGCCCGTCGTCTGATCTCTCCCCGGAAAGGTCGTCTGCACCCCCCGTGATAGAATCCGGCCGATGACGGCCCGACAGATCTATCTTGATTACGCAGCCACTACCCCGGTCGACCCGATCGTGCTCGAGGCGATGTTGCCGTACTTCGGCGAGATATTCGGCAACCCTTCATCGATTCACCGTTGGGGTCAGAAGTCCGACGCCGCGGTCGAGGCGGCCCGCTCAGATGTCGCCGGAGTGCTGCAATGTCTGCCGGAAGAGGTCGTCTTCACCGGCTGCGGATCGGAGAGCGACAACCTTGCCCTGCGCGGCGCGGCGCATGCGGCATTTCGCTTACGAGGGGCGCGACACATTCTGACCTCACCGGTCGAGCATCATGCCATATTGCGGACCGCTGAACAGCTCGCCCGGGAGGGATTCGAACTCGAGCTCCTCCCCGTCGACAACTTCGGGCGCGTTTCCCCAAAGGACCTCGAAAGCAGGTTGCGGCAAGACACGGCGATCGTCTCGGTGATCTTCGCCAACAACGAGATAGGGACGATCAACCCGATCGCCGAGTTGGGAGCCGTGTGCCGAGAAAGGCAGATCCCTCTTCACACCGATGCAGTTCAGGCCGCCAGCCAACTGCCGCTGGACCTGAGCGAGCTCCCGGTGGATCTCCTGTCTATCGGGGCCCACAAGTTCTACGGGCCCAAGGGAGTGGGAGCCTTGTTCGTCCGCCGCGGGACTCCCCTCGATCCATCTCAGACGGGAGGTCCCCAGGAATTCGGCTTGCGCGCGGGAACGCACAACGTGCCGTTGATCATTGGCCTTGCCAAGGCTCTTGCCCTTACGGCTGCGACCTGGGAGGAACACGGAAGGCGCTACCGCAAGCTCCGCGATCAATTGATCGCCGAGATCCCGGTCCGGATCCCTGATGCCCGACTCAGCGGTCACCCCGACGAACGGCTTCCCAACCACGCCTCTTTCGTGTTCCGCGATCTCGACGGCAATCAATTGCTGGCCGGGCTGGACGTGCAGGGCTTCGGGTGTTCATCCGGCTCAGCCTGCAAGACTGGCGACCCGGAGCCATCAGATGTCCTCACCGCAATCGGACTGCCTGGCGAGTGGGCCCTAGGGTCTTTACGAGTCACTGTTGGACGACCCACGACCGATGACGATATACAGGCCTTCCTCGATCTCCTCCCAGATGTGGTCTCTCGACTCCGCCGCGTGGCCGTCTCGCGGGCATGAACCAGCTCGAGCGCATCGCAGTTGCCATGAGCGGAGGCGTGGATAGCTCGGTCGCCGCGGCTTTGTTGGTCGAGCAGGGGTATGACGTATTCGGCATCATGATGCGTTTGTGGAGCGACGGGCCCCGCTCGCCGAACCGGTGCTGCTCCCCAAACGACATGGCCCAGGCCCGGAAGGTTGCTGGACAGTTGGGGATCCCCTTCTATACCCTCGATGTCCAGGAGACTTTCAAGCAGCAGGTTGTGGACTTCTTCCTCGACGGGTATTCCAAAGGTACAACGCCGAACCCGTGCATGGAATGCAACCGGAGGATCCGCTGGACGACGTTACTGGACCACGCTTTGGCGATGGGGGCAACCCATCTGGCGACGGGCCACTATGCCCGGGTGGTCGTCGATGACGGAGCATACCGCCTGCGGCGAGCGCGTGATCGGAACAAGGATCAGTCCTACGTATTGAGCGTGCTGACTCAATCCCAGTTGAGCCAGGCCAAGCTTCCGCTGGGTGAATACACAAAGCCCGAGGCGAGGGAACAAGCCCGGCGGTTCAAACTGTCTGTCGCCGAGCGGAAAGAGAGCCAGGATCTGTGCTTCGTCGGATCGGAGGGCTATCGGTCCTTTCTGAGTTCGCATGCTCCTCACCTTCCCGGTCCCGGCCAGATCGTCGACCTCGGTGGACGTATCATCGGCGAGCACACCGGTCTGGCCGACTATACGATCGGCCAGAGGAAAGGGATCGGGGTCTCCGCCGCCTCACCCATGTACGTCGTCGCCAAGGATCTCGTCAACAATCGGCTCACCGTCGGCCCTCACGAATCACTAGGGAAGTCTGAGTTTGCAGCGGGCCGGGTCAACTGGGTCGATGGCCACGGCCCGCAGGGACCGCTTGAGTGCCTCGTCCAGGTGCGTTACCGGGCGCAGGAAATCGGGGCTTCGGTTATTTCAGACGGCGAGGGACAAGTGCGAGTGGTTCTCTCGAAGCCTCTGCCGGATGTCACGCCGGGACAGGCG
>Ga0299915_10000763_pt1 | contig 23948 bp, 25 predicted proteins | sample RVTome_13_FD_200263 | JGI IMG/M metagenome (GOLD analysis project Ga0299915, IMG submission 200263) | Soil microbial communities from uranium-contaminated site in the Upper Colorado River Basin, Wyoming, United States - RVT92D227 (version 2) ... | reverse complement strand
CTCCGGAAAGGAGCATTCCTCCGAAAATCGGCCCCATGCGAGGACCTCCGAACGTTGCATTTGCTGCCATTCCTGCTACATATAAACCCGGAAATACCTCTCGTGTATTCCTGAGCGTAAGGCTTTCGGCCTTATCGGACCACATCGATTTCTCACCCTCGATCTTGCCGCTGGGCGTTTTCAGCTTTCCCGGTACTTTGTTCTGAACCAGCCTGACCACCGAGGTTTCATGGCCTGTAGCGTCCACAATGAATTGCGAACGGACAGCAAGGGGATCAACATGAAGGCGTGCCATCTCTACTGCGGACCAGTTCAGAACCAGACCTGTTACCCTCGACTTACGCATCAAGACATCCTCGGCGCTGATGCCATTAAAGATTGTCAAACCCGCTTTCACAGCTCTGGAAATGAGGGTCGAAATTGCCTCGACGGAATCAGCAGTATAATAATTTTTTTGAATCGTGCGGTATGTAATTCCGAATTCCTCAAGAAGTCTTACCGCGTCTTCTTGCACTACAATTTCATTAAACAGCATGCCGCCTCCCCACATGCCGCCTCCCACACTGAGTTTGCGTTCGTAGAGGACAACATTCTGTCCGGCCTTTGCGAGAAAATATCCTGCCACCAATCCTGATGGCCCGCCTCCCACGATAGCCACATCGGTTTGCACATGATCAAGGAACTTCCGGAAGAACCGCTCAACAATTGCTTTTGTTATGATTATTTCATCCAGTTTCATAATCTCCTCGCTTCTTTAACAAAAAATATTGAATCCTCGAAAAAGACAAACGTTTTATTTTAACTCGTATGCTCTATCTTCTGCTATAAGTAAAAAATTTTTCTATTTCACGGTGTTTAAAAAACCGGTGTAGCCTATTGATAAAAGCTATTGAAAACAATATTACTTGGAAATTTTTGCCATGATCGGAGCGCTCGTTTTTCTGGGCTGTCCATGGCGTGCCCTCCTCCGTCTCTCAGGTGGAGACTGGAATGCTGTCCTGGGTCTGCTCGGACTCATTACAGGCATGAGGATCGCCGAGACCAATAGCTTGATACCCTGGTTTTTTGAAGCGACCATCGGGACAACAGGGACTCCGAGGTATTTTTCAAGCAGACCGACATCTATGCGGATTCCCTGCCGCTCCGCTACATCCATCATATTCAGGGCAACAATGACCGGGACATTCAAAAGGAGGAACTCTGCAAGGAGATAAAGACTTCTTTCTACTGCCGATGCATTGGCTATGAGAACAATCGCGTCAGGCCGTTCATTAATGATAAAGTCCCTCGCTATTTTCTCTTCTTCAGAGTAAGCCGTTAAGCTGTAGCTACCGGGAAGATCGACGATTTTTATCTTTCTTCCGTCCGTAACATAGAAGCCTTCCTTTTTCTCAACCGTTTTGCCGGGCCAGTTTCCGACATGCTGAGATAAGCCCGTTAAAAGATTGAAGACCGTTGATTTACCAACGTTCGGCTGTCCGGCAAGCGCAACCAGGAGGTCTGTGCCTGCCATTATGCGAGATCTGCCTTCTCTCTTGCAGCGATAAGACGCCTGACAACTATTTTCTGGGACTGTCCCCTTCCGATGGCTATCCTTATCCCATTGGTAGTAACTATCAAAGGGCCGCCGATGTTTCTGACCACCTTAACCCTCATACCGGAAGTCAGCCCCATCGAAGCAAGCCTGCCGATAAGTCCAAGTCCGCCTGAAACTGACTGGATTATCCCTTCTTCACCTTCTTTAAGCAAGATCAATGGAATTATATCTTTACCCATGCGAGCCATCTCCTTCTGAAATATTTCGTCCTATCTGACAGTGTCTGCAATATCCTCGAATCTCAAGAGTATGGCTTTTCCCCTGAAAGTCCCGCTCCCTGCATATTTCTGCCTGGAGTTTTTCGAGGCTTTCTGAATAAAACTCTATGACTTTCCCGCAATTGATACACACCATATGGTCATGGTGTTGGTGACCAAAGGTGTGTTCATAAATAGTACCATGATCTGTTTTGCTGACTTTTTCCACGAGTCCGCATTCGCACAACAGGTTCAATGTTCTGTATACAGATGCCCTCGATGCCTTCATGCCCCTCTTCTTCATATCCAGATAAAGATTTTCCGGGTCGAAATGGCCCTTGCATGCAAAAGCTTTCTGCAGGACGGCGTTCCTCTCCTTTGTTAAACGCTGTCCTCTTAACTCAAGGAATTGCCTGAATATTTTTTGTCGCATTGAGATTGAGTCTCAATATATTTTATTTTTCGCCGAACTCTTTTGTCAAATGGTATCCGGTGCCCTATGAATACTAACCGGCTTCTCGATAATTAATGAAAAATAAAGAGTGAGGAATAAAGAGGCCTTGTACATTTTTGAAATGGAGTCTTTAATGTGTTAAATCAACAGGGTTCCTTATTACTTCTTACCGGCAGTTTGGTCCCATCTCCATAACGACCCTTGCGAGAACGACGACAAGTGTGTCAACGCCATTATCTATGTTCACAAAAAAGAATTAGAGAGGATACACAACCCACATCCGCTGGATTTCCGTTACAATGAAGATTTTATTCTGGACGTGGAGAAAAAGGTCAGATAAAACCTCTCACTGGAGATACAGAAATTCTTCCCGGCATCAAGGTCATTCATACTCCTGCGCATACCGAGGGAGGGATGACGGTAATCGTAGATACAGCCCAGGGGAAAGCAGCTATAATAGGATTTTGCTTACTCATGGAAAATTTTAATCCCCCGCCAAAAATCAGGGCAATGGAAATGGAAGTAATACCTCCCGGAACCCACGTCAATGTTTATGAGGCATATGATATCGTGCTGAAAGTCAAAGAAATTGCTGATATTTTACTCCCATTGCATGAGCCTCAATTCGCCTCGGTTGATACCATCCCATAAGGGAGAAGGAAATGAGGACATCCTCCTTTCCGGAGTCAAGAAACCGAATAATCATCTAAAACTGTATCTGACACCTGATTCTGCTGGCGCCTTCATTCCTAATAAATATAAGCGTTTTCTTCAACCTCTTACACCAGGCACGGATATCTCTCTCAAAGGTTAGACAATCCCCTATTACTTCAAGAATATCGCCGGACTGCATATCAGTTGATTTTTCAGCAATTTTCAGTACTGGCTGAGGACATCTGAGACCAGTTGTGTCTAATTTAACCAACGACATCTTTGCTTGGCACTCCTAATAAAGTATTTAAAGCTATTTTATATCATTAAATAATTCTTTCTCAAAGCGTACGTTATGATAACATAATCTAAAATCTGTTTTCCTTTTCTAAACCTATAAATAAAGGACTCCTTATCCATATAGATTTGAGGCTAACTTCAGATTTTCATAATATGGCTAAAGCTTTATCTGAAAGACTGAGGAATCCACTTAAACAGAAGTACGATTGCATCATTCGTTATAATATGTATTATTTTATAACCACTTTTTAAAGGAGAATAAACAATATGGAAGTAAAAAACTCCGATGGTTCTGTCACTGATTTAAAAAAATCATTAGAAGAAGAGGGTTACAAAGAAACCGTAGCCAATACAAGCAGGGGAATTTTAACCTGGGAAAAAGATCTGGTTTTTACTGCAAGGATTCGTGGATATGCAATTGATTTTGATGCTGACGCAAAAGAAGGTTGCATACCGACCGACAGCCTTTTGATGAGCCTACCGGGTTGTCTGGCTATAGATGTAGTATTATTCCTGAAGAAGATGAAGGTAGATATAAAGAGGTTTGATATTGAAACCATTGGCGAAAGAAACCCTGTCCCCCCTAAATATTTTAAAACAGTTCATATGAAAATCCGAATTGCAGGGAAAGGTCTTACCCCGAAAAAGCTTGACAGGGCAATCTCCCTTTCTCAGGAAAAATACTGTTCTGTTCACCATTCCTTGCGAAAAGATATGGATATTAAGGTAAGTTACGTTATTGAAGAAGATGATTGATCAGCCAATTCGAGTCGGACTTGATTTAATAGAAAAACACTGGCCCCAAAAATTAAAAGGCTCGAGGGTTGGCCTCCTTGTACATCCTGCATCTGTGAATAAAAGACTCAAACATGCAGTCGATATTTTTTTGAAATATTTATGTCACACATCAGCAAAAAATGCAATGAACATAATCCCCCCTTACCCCCCTTTAGCAAAGGGGGGGAGGGGGGATTTTCAGGTTAAATCAAAAAAATTCGAATTAAGAGTTTTATTTGGCCCGCAGCATGGAATCCGTGGTGAGACGCAGGATAATATGGTTGAGTGGGAAGGGTTTTTGGACACACGCACACGGCTTCCGGTTTTCAGTCTTTACGGAAATACCAGGAAACCCAAACCTTCGATGGTGAAAGATATCGATGTGTTGATAATAGACTTGCAGGATATGGGTTCCCGTTATTATACCTTTATCTGGACGATGGATCTCTGCATGCAGGCGTGTATGGAATTGGATAAATCAGCAGTTATTCTCGACAGACCCAATCCTATTGGTGGCCATATTACTGAAGGCCCTGTCCTGGATATGGCTTTTGCTTCGTTTGTGGGACTACGTCCTCTGCCAATACGTCATGGCATGACCATTGGAGAGATAGGCAATTATTTATGGAATGAATTTTATCCTTCTCTGGATTTTCATGTTATCCCGATGCAAGGCTGGAAAAGGAAGATATGGTTTGACGAAACAAATTTGCCATGGATTATGCCTTCTCCGAATATGCCGACGCTGGATACCGCTATTGTTTATCCGGGCATGTGCCTGCTTGAGGGTACGAATATCAGTGAAGGAAGGGGGACAACACGTCCGTTTGAAATATTCGGTGCTCCGTTCATAGCACCCGACAGATTGGCATATCACCTCAGGGAATTCAAACTCTCCGGTGTTGTTTTCAGACCTATGTATTTCCAGCCAACTTTTCAAAAACATGCAGGCAAACTTTGCGGAGGTGCACAGATACATATTATTAATAGGGAGAAATTCAAACCCTTCAAGACAGGAGTTGCCATACTTAAAACGGTACATGATCTTTATCCTGAACATTTCGCATGGAAACAGCCTCCATATGAGTACGAAACAGAGAAGATGCCGATTGATATCATTGCAGGGACAGACAGGTTAAGAAAAGGTATCGACAATGGAGAGGATCTCGATCATATGGAAGAGTGGTGGCAGGAGCAGTGTTTAGAATTTAATAAGAAGTTCAGAAAAAGGTATTTGAGGTATTAATGATCTTAATTCTAAATATAAAGACCACCCCTCTTTGTCCTCCCTTATCAAGGGAAAATCCGCCCCTCTGTATCCCCCCTTACCAAGGGTGGAATTAAAAGGGTAGATGCAATTATCAATATTCATCCTTGCTGCCGGCCTTGGAGAAAGATTAAGGCCGATCACAAATCATATCCCTAAGCCTCTCATCCCCGTTCTTGGAAAACCTGTCTTGGAATCCGTCCTTGAAAAGGTATCAGCTTTACCTGTTGATACAATAGGAATAAATCTCCATCATAAAAAAATTATGATAGAGACCTGGATCAAACAGTCTGCTTTCAGCAATAGGGTTAAACTCTTTTCCGAAGATCCTATTCTTGGTACCGGTGGTGCTCTGAAAAATGCGGAGTCTATTCTCAAAAACAGCACTTTCCTCGTCCACAATTCGGATATTATATCTGATATAGATCTAAAAAAATTACTCGATTATCATCTTTCATCCCAAAATGTTGCAACCCTTGCAGTGCATGACTATCCTGAATTCAACAGTCTTATTGTAGACGAAGAAGGTTTTCTCAAAGGCATCAGGACAGTCACAGAAATACAATCAGAAACATCAAAAAATTTAGCCTTTACCGGCATTGCAGTGTATCAGCCTGAATTCCTCTCTTTTTTACCTTCAAGTATTTCCAGTGTCGTTGATGCCTGGTGGAAAGCCATCGCTGCAGGTCATAAAATCGGGATATTCGATGTAAGCGGATGTTACTGGAGTGACATCGGTACACCGGCTTCTTATGCTAAAGCTGTCATACATAAGTTAAGAAAAAATGGGGAATCGGTTTATATACATCCATCAGTAACTGGCTGTAACCGTATTGAGATGGATGGATATGTTGTGATTGAAAGTGAAAGTAATCCCACCTTACCTCCCTTTAGTCAGGGGGGGAGGAGGGTATTTTCTGGTGAAAATGTGCTCAAGCAAAATATCACTCTAAAAAATTGTATTGTGCTGCCAGGAACTAAGATAGAAATTGAAGACATAGAAGATAAAGTAACTGAATTCTCCCTTAGTAAGGGGGGGATGGTGGGATGGTCATTCGAAAATTGCATACTCGGCCCTGATTTCAAAATAGACCTCGATGAATCAGAAATATTCTGTGTAACCGAAGGAAGTGCTATCCTCATCGGCACAGGCGGATCGGACAGGAAATACTACAGGGTTAAAAGAGAAAATAACCCGGCAGTACTCATGCAGTGTCTCCAGGATGACCCTGATTTCTATAGGCATATTGAATACACGCGCTTTTTCCAGCAATATTCCGTCCCTGTTCCTGAATTACTGGAAGTGAAACCTGACAACAAAAGTGCATTATTCGAAGACCTCGGTGACCTGTCTCTATACAGCTGGTTGAAATGTCCGCGTGAACAGGTTCAAATAGAAAACGTGTACAGGAAAGCTATTGATATCCTGATTTCATTCCATACTGGCGTGACCGAACATATATCGGAATGTCCACTGCTTCAAAACAGGATTTTTGATTATGAATATCTCCGATGGGAAACGAACTATTTTATTGAAAGATTTGTTGAAGGTGTCAGAAATATCAGCCTAAATAATCTTTCATCTCTAAGTGATGAGTTTCACAGACTGGCTGTAAAGGTTAACTCTTTTTCTAAGACGATAATCCACCGCGATTTTCAGTCACAGAATATCATGATTACAAAAGGGGGGATACCGAGGGTTCTGGATTATCAGGGAGCAAGGATAGGCCCGTCTACCTATGATGTCGTATCCCTGTTATGGGATCCTTACTATCGTCTTAATGATAATACAAGAGCAAGGCTGTTGGATTATTACATAAATAAAATGTCAGAAAATGCCCGATGGTTCAGTGTAAATAATTTTGGGGAAACCGTACTTCCCTGCCGCCTTCAGCGCCACATGCAGGCCCTTGGAGCATACGGTTTTTTGTCCATGACTAAAGGCAAGAAATATTTTTTAAAATATATTCCGGAGGGACTACGGCTTTTAAAGGAAGATGTGTTCCTCACAAAAAATGAATATCCGGAATTGTTTAAACTGGTTGCAGCAATCCCTTAATTATATCAACAGCCTTTGGTATTGCTTGTTCGACCTTCGGCGTGCACTTATCGGAAATAGTTGTTATGTCTTCTGCCTCAACTGCGATAATTATAATATCCTCAGGAGTTTTTTCAGGGAATAGTTTTTTACCGAATTCAAGCATGGTATGGAAATCCATATTCAGATGGGTTGAGAAAGAATGGACAGTCTGTTTTTCTTTGAAATCTTCCAGGGAAAGTTGATAAATTGTCCCCGGCTTGCCGCTGCTCAGCATTGCGTCAACAATGATTATCTTTTCATATCCCTTTAGTGCTTCAAGGATGTCAAGATTGGATAACCCTTCTATAAGATGAACATTATCACCTAAATGCTCATTTCTGAGCATCTCGATTACATGCAACCCTACCCCATCGTCAGAGCGCAGTAAATTCCCTATTCCGAGGATGATTACTCTCACCGTATTAAGTATTTAACAAAGTTAATCAATCAACTACGCATAAGGATGCGTGCCTAAGATTACCTCTTTGTTAAACTTTGTTTCGATCTTCTTTTTGATGTCTTCAACATCAATCGGGCATTTTGCAGTTTGTGTAGCCTTCATTATACAAGTCCCAAGGTGAATAGCATCAAAATCCCTTTCATACAATTTCCCCATATCCATCATCAAAGCAACCTTCGGCATGAGTATACCTGGGCAGCCGCCACAGTCATCCATGCCGACAACTTCAATGTCATAATCCTTCCAGCGCTCATACTCTCCAGCTTTCTCAGCTATTCCTTTAAAACACTTCAGACAGCCGCCAACGCAACTGATACCCTTGATGTTTTTACATGCAATAATTGCAATTCTTTTCTTTGCCATAAAATCCTCCTTTGTAAATTTATCGCATATTTGTTTTCAATATTCTCATTGACTTGAAAATTCCCCTCTTTGGCAAAGAGGGGTTATGGGAGATTTTCTGAATAATTCATTAAGACATTTTTTCTTAAAATCCCCCTTCATCCCCCTTTTCCAAAGGGGGAGAAAACGAGCAAATTCGAATCGTTTACATTAATGTCCACACCCACCGATATGAGCATGTCCGGAGCAACAGTGTGACAGTGTGAATTCGGATAGGATTTGAGCTTTCAACATTTCTATATTCTCTTTTACAGTTGGTGCCTGGGCCTGAAAAACCTTAATCCCCAGTTGATTCAGCCTGCTCAATGCACCTGCACCGATTCCGCCAACCACTATTGCATCGACATTTTGATTGTTCAGGGCTTTCATCGGATTGCACGCTCCATGTACATGATGCTGATCCCTGTTATTAATCGTTGTTATGGTGTTACTGTCCGTCTCGATAACGAGAAATGCGGGTGCGGATCCGAAATGACCGTAAACCTCGCTCTCCATGCCATTGACTTTTGATACCGGGAAACATATCTTCATCTTTACTCCTCCTTTTTTTGAGTCTCTATTTTCAATGCCTTCCCTTTTAAAAGGCATTCAGCAACTTTTTTGTGTGCACCATTCAAAATTCTTCCGAACGTCTGCCTTGATATCTTCATTTTCATCGCTGCTTCTTCATGATAAAGCTCTTCATAGTCGGCAAGACTGATAGCCTCGATTTCATCAGGGGTCAATGATATCTCCTCAAGGTCGACTAGCGGAATGCCTCTCGGCTTAAAATAGTTAGCATCAGGCTTGCATTTGATACAGCGGTATTTCTTCGGTCTTGGCATAGGTTAATTATAGGCATATGCCCATAATTAAGTCAAGAGGGGACTTCCGGAATATTCCTGCCACCTACCGGAGACTTATAGAATCGTTGTGCCGGATTATTTATAATAGGATACAAAGGATAACTGATCACATGGGAGGGACAAAAATGGTGCCGGATGATTTGGCAGGACTGAGAAAGCTCTATCTGGGATTCATCTCATCAAGGGTTATATTAACAGCAAATAACCTCAGGGTATTTGACAACCTTAAAAAAGCATCATCTGCAACGGAGATTGCAAGAAAGCTGAAAATTGACCCACGGGCAACAGAAATACTGCTTGATGCTCTTACAGGCATCGGACTTCTCAGTAAGAGCAGGATGGGCAGTTACCGGAATTCTCCCGTAAGCAATCGCTATTTGGTAAAAGGTTCCCATTTTTTCCAGGGAGATATCGTCAAACATGCTTCTACCATGTGGCAGAACTTTTCTGCTTTTGATGAAGTGGTCAGGAAAGGCCGCCCTGCACGGCGTGGCTTTGATCACAAGTCATTCATCATGGGAATGCATAACCTGGCAGTACTCCGCACAGAAAGTCTATCCAAAGCATTAGGACTTAAAAGTGTAAAAACAATGCTTGACCTGGGAGGAGGACCGGGCACGAACGCTATTGCCATGGCAAAGAAAGGGGTCAAATCAACCATCTTTGACCTTCCCGAGACAATTAAAATTGCCAAAAAAGTCGCCCATCGTGAGGGCGTGAGAGGGATCAGATTCATTGCCGGCGACTTTCATGTTGACGGCATTGGTTCCGGGTATGATCTCATTCTGTTGAGCCAGATCTTCCATGCCTTTTCCGCAGAAGAGAATATCGCTCTCCTTCGTAAATGTAACCCAGCTATTAATCCTGGTGGCAGGGTTGTGGTGCAGGAATTCCCCATCAACGAGACGCGAACCGCGCCGCCCCATAGCGCACTATTCTCAGTGAACATGCTTGTTGGAACAGAAAAAGGCCGGTGTTACAGTCCCAGAGAGATGAAACGCTGGTTGGCAGAAACAGGGTTTAAGAATATTGTTATAAAGTATCTACCGGAAACAGTTCTCATTATCGGAGAACGAAAAGAATAGAGTACCTTTCGTAAATATTAGGCAAGACTCCTTCCTGAAATGCTCCCCTCTGAAACCTGATATAATTGTGCATAGTACAAGTAAAAAAGGATAAGGGAAATTAACAACAATGGCAACTTTTCGCTTGGTCCAAATAAATCTCAAAGAGGCTGAAATTCTGGCCGATTTGGAAGGTATTAGAGATGATTTTGCAGAGACAAGAGTCTGGGGGTCTGCCCTTGAAGCTTGACAAACCAACGCCGGATCCTTAGGGAGACCTCTGCATTCAATAGAGAGACAGCAGAGATAGCAGGGGGGCTGAGTCCATCGGCTGTGACGCATCAATATAAAAGGATATTGAAACGACTTAGGGAAGACAGGAGATTCTCGAAGGGATAGGAGAAAGAATCAACGTCAATAATGTCAATGATCAAGGGCAGACCCCAATTATGCCCACGACAGGGCAAGAGAGAAATAGCGGAGAAATAAAGGGTATGACAATGGAAGAAATCAGATATAAACCGATAGGCATAATTCATTCCCCTTTTAAAGACATCAAAGGATTAATTCTTTAATAATTGAAGGGAATTGATATTAAAGGTTGAAGTCGCACAGTGTTCTTATTTATTTAAAATCTTTGCGGCTTCTTTTGCAAAATAGGTGAGGATCAGGTTGGCACCTGCCCGTTTGATCGAGGTGAGTATCTCCATCATGACGCGCTTTTCGTCAATCCATCCGAGTTTTCCCGCAGCCTTTACAAGGGAGTATTCTCCGCTTACATTGTATGCTGCAACAGGAATATCAAAAGCGTCTTTCACATCAGAGATAATATCAAGATAAGAAAGGGCTGGTTTTACCATAATAATATCAGCGCCTTCCTCAATGTCGAGCGCAACCTCTTTCAACGCCTCCCTCCTGTTTGCAGGATCCATCTGGTACGAACGCCTGTCACCGAACTGAGGGGTAGATTCTGCCGCTTCCCTGAAAGGTCCGTAGAATGCCGATGCATATTTCGCCGCATAAGACATGATCGGGATATCTGAGAATCCCTCGTCATCAAGCGCAATCCGGATCGCTTCAACCCTTCCGTCCATCATATCGGATGGGGCGACCATATCCGCCCCGGCCCTGGCATGAGAAACAGCCTCCTTTGCCAGCAGCTCGATGGTCTGGTCGTTCTGCACGTCTCCGTCCTTTATGATCCCACAGTGGCCGTGGCTGGTATATTCACACATGCATACATCGGTGATAACGAACAGCCCGGGGACTTTATCCTTAATCGCCCTGACCGCCTTCTGTACAACACCGTGCTCGTCATATGCGCCTGAGCCGATTTCGTCCTTATGTTCGGGGATACCGAAGAGGAGAATAGAAGGGATGCCGAGCGAATGGACTTCTTTTGCGTGCTTGACTACCTTGTCGACCGATTCCTGAAAGCACCCCGGCATCGATGAAATCTCTTTTCTCACACCTTTGCCGAAGATAACAAAAAGGGGGTAGATAAAATTATCAGGAGAAAGGGAGGTCTCCCTCACCATCCTCCTGATCGTTTCGTTTTTCCTTAATCTCCTTGGCCTGTGAATCGGGAACATTGATTTACAATGAATTCCTTAGCCGCAGGAACTGCATCCTGAATCACCTGAGCCGCAGGCTGAACCGCCAGGACTGCAGGCTGAAACTCCACCTTTAAAGATAAACCCTTCGCCCTCTTCGCCGACATAGTAATCGAGCTCTCTTCCTGTAAGGGTTTCCAGGGTCTGTTTATCCATAAAAACCTTCAGGCCATTTTTCTCAACCACCTCATCTTCGGGCATTTGCTCTTCCTGCAAATCAAGACCATAAGAGGGCCCGCAGCAGCTTTCGCCGGCAACAAATATTCTGATGCCCCAGTCCGCTTTGCCTTCACTGGACAATACTGTCTTAGCCTTTTCCGCAGCCTTATCTGTGATATTCATTCCTTAGTACCTCCAAATGTTTAGTAATTTAGTATAGTAAATTGTTTATAAAAAAAGCAAACGTCAGCATAAGAGTTTCCGTTGCCCGGAGTTATACATTTTATATATTTGAAAAATGGACAATGGATTAATACTATTTAGAGTCTGTTTATAAACTATGCCTTATATAATCTGTCATTCCCCGACTTGATCGGGGAATCCAGTCTTTTCAAGAGGTTATAGATCCCTCGGTCAAGCCGGAGGATGACAAATACTTACTTAATAAACATACAGTATTTAGAGCAGTTCACTGAATCTGACCAGTGCAGAAAACCCGTAAAGGGTCGACATTGCTTTCGTCACTGATGTTATACCTGATTCTTCAAGAGCAGCAACCGGGTTCAGTCCGCCGACGATAATCATCCCCGTCTTATCAAGTCCTACCGGCATTTCAAGAAGCGGCTGGTTTGGATTGCCGATGAGGAGAATACCCCCTATGCCTTTTCCCTTCATCAGAGCACTCAATTCCTTTGCCCTTTCAATGCTGACAACCGGTATTTCCCTGAAGCTTGCAAGTATTTTTCCTGAATGATTTTCTACAGCACCTGTGACGTCCGTCATCCTGCTCTTGATAAATATTTCAAGCGGGTCGAGAGATGAACCTTCATAGCTTATAAGGGCTGTGAACCTTGATGGCTCGGATTCCTCTATCTGCAGTACACCCCCGAACTTTGACGTGACCGGAATTCCTGCTTTGAGAAAAATTCCGTTTATGGTAACACTGCACACAGTACCGAAACCCACCTGACCTTCCGGGACAAACACATCACCAACTTTTTCACCGCTCCTGTGTAACACAACTTTATCGGACATAATGTAAGGTGATGAAAAAACAGGCTTCATTATCCGCAATGCATCCTTGAGTTTTTCCTCAGGGAAATAGGAGACGTTAAGGATGATGTCGCCCTCGTTTTTCTCAAGGTCGAGGTTTGTAAGATAAGAGAGCGTCTCGATTTTGCTTATCACAAAACCGACCTTCTCGGACACAAGTGCCTGCGATAGCTCTTCTTTGCCTTTCCGGGTAATCATCCTTCCCTCCTTGCCGAATACCTTTGTAAAACCCCTCTCATCGAGAATTTTGAGATGGTATCGAACGGTCCTTTCAGTGAGATCGATTCCGTGCGGTTTCAATTGCCTTGACAGTTCTCTTGAGCCGAGTATCTTATCAGACTGTTTGTCAAGGATCTTCAGGATTGCAAGCATTGTCTTATTCATAGTGAATTTTATTTCAATACTTGTCATTATCCGGGTTGACCGGATAATCCAGTTCTTTTCTCTGGATTCCCCGATCATCCGTCTTACGTATTGACGGACGGGGAATGACGTAAACAAAAGATATAAACAGTCTTTTAAGATCTTTTAGAATTAATAATAGATTGAATTGTGTACTCTGATTTATCATGCAGGATGCCTCAGACAGATATCTCAAATTTTTGTTTTTTTCGTAATTTCCCGCTCTGCCTTATCTTTTCAAGTCTGATAGCACAGATTTTCATCTCAGGTGTCCTGGATATTTCATCGAGAACTGGATTCAGAAGCTTATTGATCTTTTCTTTCTCCAGATTCATAACCGCAAGGCCGGATGGGGTTGAGCTTGTTAAACGTGCATCACTCTCTATTGAACCATGCCGTGAAATAATCCTGATTGTTTCCCCGTCTGAGATATCAAAGTCATCAGCATCCTTGGGATTGATATGCACATGGTTTTTCGTCCTCAACCCTCTCAGTCCTTCTACCTTTTCAGACAGGACGCCAGCTGTGTAAAGGTCTCTTTCTGTAGTCAGCATAATTGGATAATCCATATCTGTTGTCTCTGCCGGTGGTGTGTATTGAAGCGGGAACAGTCTGAACCTGCCTATTTTTTCAGGTAAGTTCTGAATAACTGATAATATCTCTGAAAGGATATCATCAGCACTGCCAAATGCAAAGCCTTTACTTTGTAATCTCTTTGCCAGTTCGCACAATATTGCCCAGTCAGGACGTGAATTACCTGCAGGTTCGAGTGCTCTCTCGATGCCCTGTGCCTTCCCTTCCGTATTGATGAGGGTACCTTCTTTTTCGGCAAAACTCGCTGCTGGAAGGATCACATGAGCATATTTTGCTGTTTCATTAAGAAATAAATCCTGGAAGACAACAAATTTTGCCTTCTTCAAAGCTGCTTGTACTTTTTTTGATGGAGCGATAGTTGAAGCCACGTCTGACCCAATGATATACAGTGCTTTGACTTTTCCTGCAAGTGTGGCGTCTATTATTTCGGTAATAGTAAGTCCAGGGTCCGGATTCAATTTACACTCCCACATGGATTCGAATTTCTCCCGTATATCAGGTGAACCAACGGGCTGATAGCAGGGATAATAATCAGGCAGACATCCCATATCGCAGGACCCTAAGGTGTTGCTCTGTTCCGAGAGAGGATTGAGTGCAAGGGGATGCTCGATGTTTGCTGTAAGGATCGCGAGATTTATGAGTGCATACACATTGTCTGTCCCATGAGCATATTGAGTGATTCCAGAACCCCAGAAGATCGCAGCCGGCTTGCTGACTGCGTAAATCCGTGCGGATTCTTCAATCAGGTCACGGGGGACTCCGGTAATTCTTTCAACCCTTCCCAGGGAAAAATCATCGAGAGCTTCTTTGAATTCTTCAAAATTATTGCAATACATTGATATGAAAGACTTGTCAAACAACTCTTCTTCAACAATCACATTGCACATGCCCATGATGAGAGCCAGGTCTGTGCCTGGATAAGGCTTGAGCCATTTTTCAGCAATACGGCAGAGGTCAGTTTCATTCGGGCTTATGACAAGAAGCTTGGCAGTGTTATCTACGGCCTTCTTTATCTTCAGGCCAAGGACGGGATGGGACTGGGTGATATTTGCACCAGCAATAAGTATACAGGCAGCCTGTTCAATCTGCTCTGGATTCTGGTTCGCCTGGTCTGGAAAGCCGTCACTATCTTCCGGAGGAGAATTAAACCCGACACATTTTCCCGTACGACGGAATGCAGCTATGTTTGGACCATAGCAAAGTCTTGCTGAGGTGTCGATGTTATTGCTGCCCATGACAACCCGTGCGAACTTTTGTGCTACATAATTGTCTTCATTTGTGCATTTTGTTGATGCTATGATGGCAAATTCCTCACCTTTATATTTTTTCAACTTTTTTACAACAAGCTCGAGTGCTTCATCCCATGAAACCTCAACAAATCCCCCCTTGCCCCCCTTTACTAAAGGGGGGTGGGGGGGATTATCTGTTCCTTTCCCTGTACCTTTCTTCCCTCTTACCAGCGGTTCTTTCAGCCTGTCAGGCGAATGCACAAAGCCCATCCCAAACCGCCCTTTCACGCAGAGATGGCCAAAATTTACCGGGCTTGATGTATCAGCTCTCACATGAACAATTTCATCGTCTTTGATGCCCAGATATACCCCGCATCCGACACCGCAGTATGGACAGACAGACTTAACTTGCTTTACAGGTTTCCTTGGATTTCTCAAAACAAGTGCACCAACAGGGCAGCGGATCACGCATTCTCCGCATGAGACGCATTGCGATTGGGCTATTGCCTTGTCACCGAAAGCAGCTATTTTGGTATTATCGCCTCTTCCCGCAAAATCTATGGCATTGACCTTCGCGATCTCCTGACAGGTCCTTACACATATTCCGCAGAGAACACACTTATTATGATCTCTTATGAAAAAAGGATTTGAATCATCAACAGGCAGTCCTGTCATTGGGAGTCTCATGTTCTGCTGAATTTTCTGTTTATCTATTTTTAGGTGTGCCATTATCCGCTGTAATGCACAGTTTCCCTTTTTCAGACAATTTCTGCAGTCCATATGATGGTTGGCGACAATCATCTCAATAACAGGCCGCCTGACTTTATCGAGTTCAGGTCCTTTTGTTTTTATGACCATGCCTTCCTTTACCGGTGTCCGGCATGAAGCCACAAATCTCCCGTTATCAAGTTCGACAAGACAAATACGGCAGCTTCCCGCAGGTTTTAAGTCTGGATGGTAACAGAGGTGCGGGATATAGATTTTGCTTTCTAATGCCGTTTCAAGGATGGTTGCGCCTTGCCAGGTTTGAATTTCCTGATCGTCAATTATGAGAGCAACTCTTCCCATCGCTACCTCCTTTTTTTACACCGGCAATTAAATACCTGAAAGCCGTCATTCCCCGGCTTGACCGGGGAATCCAGAAAGGAACTGGATGCTCCGATCAAGTCGGAGCATGACATTTGATCATTTATTCACTTGCCGGAGGAATCATGGATATACCATCGTAATGTCTCATGCCCATTCACCTTGCAGCAGGGAATTTAGTAAATTTCCGATATCAGATGATTAAATCGCATGAATTCATTTCATATTGCATATCCCTGCAGGACACCTTTTATCGTTTATATGTGCTTCATACTCATCTTTAAAATAGCGGATAGTGGTGACAACAGGATTGGGAGCTGTCTTGCCAAGCCCGCATATGGAACTCCGTTTTATCGCTTTGCTCAATTCAAGGAGGAGGTTTATATCTCCGGGTCTTCCCTTGCCTTTGGTGATATCATCAAGTATTTTATACATCTGCCGTGTCCCAAGCCTGCACGGAATACACTGGCCGCAGGATTCCCTCTGGCTGAAATCAAGGAAGTAGCGGGCCACATCAACCATGCAGGTATCCTCGTCCATAACCACCAGCCCGCCTGACCCCATGATCGAGCCTGCTTTTGTAAGCGAGTCGAAATCAACAGGCATGTCTATCATATGTGCAGGCAAACATCCGCCCGATGGTCCTCCAGTTTGTACTGCTTTCAATGCCTTGCCGCCTAATACTCCTCCGCCGATGTCGAAGATGATTTTCCTCAGCGTTGTTCCCATGGGTACTTCAATAAGACCACAGTTCGTAACCTTTCCTGTGAGAGAAAAAACCGCAGTGCCCTTGCTCTTTTCAGTGCCTTTCTGTGAAAACCATTCTGAACCGTTTATGATGATTAATGGGATATTCGCAAAGGTCTTCACATTATTGAGGAGCGTCGGCTTGTTCCACAACCCTTCCTCAGTAGTTCTGGCACGGGGCATTGCCTTTGGCATCCCCCTCTTCCCTTCTATTGAGCGTACCAGTGCGGTTGATTCGCCGCATACGAAGGCACCTGCTCCCTGAAAGATGTCGATATTAAAACTGAAATCTCTGTTCAAAATATTGTCTCCAAGGAAACCGGCCTCTCTTGCCTGCTCGATAGCAATCTTCAGGCGACTGACTGCCATGGGATATTCTGCCCTCACATAGATGAAGCCTTTTTGAGCTCCTATTGCATAAGCAGCAATGATCATTCCCTCAATAACCGAATGAGGGTTCCCTTCCATAACAGAACGGTCCTGGAAAGCTCCCGGGTCGCCTTCGTCAGCATTACAGATTACGTACTTTATATCCTCGGGTGCATTGCGGCAGGATTCCCATTTACGGCCAGTAGGAAAGCCTGCGCCGCCAAGTCCCCTGAGCCCCGAACTCTTCACCTCTGAAATAATTTCTTCAGGGGTCATTTCAGAGATTGCCTTATGCAATGCCTTATAACCGCCAACCTCTATGTAATCATATATATCCTCAGGGTCAATGCTGCCGCAATATTTCAATATGGTTCTTTCCTGCTTCCAGTAAAAAGTAATATCGTGGTAGTGCAGAACTGGTTTCTCAGTAAATGGGTCATGATGTAAGAGACGCTCCAACGGTTTGCCGCCAGATAAAATAGACTGGGTGATCTCGGGTATATCTTCTCTTTTTACTTTTGTGTAGAAAATGCCCTGGGGCTCGATAACGGTAAGAGGACCCTGCTGGCAGAAACCATGACAGCCTGTGCGTTTTACAAGAATATCTTCTGCATGCCCTGAACTTTCTAACTCATCTTTCAGGGCAGAAAAGATATGTTCAGACCCTCCTGAAATGCAACCCGTGCCTTGACACACAAGGACTGCATGCTGTTTATCCGACACCGTTGCCTCCGTTACTGTTTCCGTTCCCATTGAAAAGTTTCTTTGCCTTTTCTGGTGTCATATCGCCGTCAACGTCTTTATTTACTCTTATACAAGGTGCCAGAGCACAGCAGCCAATGCAGGCAACTGTTTCCAGAGTATATTCAAGATCCTCAGACGTTTCTCCTTCCTTAAGATGGATTGACTCCTCAATTTCATGGAGGATGTGAGGTGCTCCACGAATATGACAGGCGGTACCCCTGCAAACTGCAACGCGCTTTCTTCCCAATGGCAAGGTTCTGAATTGAGCATAGAAAGATGCGACAGAATAAACATGGCTTTCAGGAACACCGACGAACCTTGCGATATCCAGCATCGCTTCTTCCGGCAAATAGCCGAGGTTTTCCTGTACCTCCTGGAGAATCGGTACAAGTTCGTTCCGTTCTCCCTTGTAGGATGCCAATATCTGTTCTAAGAGTTCTTCTTCCATGATATCACCTCTTAAACCCCATCCCGCAATGTCAGAGGGGACTAACCCCACCCTGCCTCCCCTTATCTAAGGGGAGGAGTGAGGAGGGGTTACTTTTTCCCGAAATCCTCGCGCATCCAGACACGTTTTCTTCTGAGGTTTTTGTCAAAACTCAAGATGGAACACATTGCGCGGCAGATTCCGCATCTGTTGCATTTGTTGGTGTCTGCATACACGTTGTTATCCTTTTCCGAGACGCTTATTGCGCCTGCAGGACAGCTGACCATACAGAAAGGTGATGCACAGAATTTATAGCAAATCAAATTTAGCATTGTTTTTCTCCTTATCCTAAAATGTTTTCAGCTTCTTTCATGTCTACATCCATGAGATATGGAATTCCGGAGACATCAGATGCTTCACGGGTAAGAGACATGATATCGTCCCTGTCGATGTATTTAAGGGCAAACTTGCGGGTGCCTGCCATGAGCTGCCTGAGACCTACAGCGAGCCTGTCATAATAGGTGTAAATACCTATTGCTGCCGGAGGTATCTTCTTGAAATCTTTTCCGTATTTTTCCTTGAGCTGTGCAGCACCATTAAAGGTCCTCATCAGGGCTTCCTCATATTCCTTGCCTTTTCCATAAGCCGCTTCTATCAATTGGCCCTGTGTTTTTCCGACCATGCCTGCAGTTAGGGTTGAACGCCCCATGCAGATAGCTTTCACAAAAGGAGCACCAAGTGCTATTGCCTTAAAGATGTGATCTTCGAGGACGATACCGCCGGCGATGGCAACAGTCGGGATAAACTCACCCTTCTCTTGCAGTCTCTTGAGATATTTATAGAGTAAGCATTCAAGATAAACAGTCGGGATTCCCCATTCGTTCATCATGCGCCACGGGCTCATGCCTGTTCCGCCGCCTGCCCCGTCAACGGTAAGGAGGTCTATTTTTGCCATTGATGAGTATTTCACTGCACGGGCTAAATCTACGGGCCTGTATGCGCCGGTCTTTAGGGTCACATACTTGGCGCCTATTTTTTTCACCCTTGCTGCCTCTTTCATAAATGACTCTTCATCCACCATGCCGAGGCGTGAATGTCTCTCAAATTCTGCTATGCCACCAAGTTTATGCGCTTCCTGTACTGACTTGTTTTCAGGGTCCGGAAGAACGATGTATCCCCTCTTTTTCAGCTGTAACGCCCTGTCCAGTGTCGGGAGCTTAACCTCACCACCAATGCACTTTGCTCCCTGTCCCCATTTAAGTTCGATGCCTTCAATACCGAGTTTCTCGACAGCATATTCTGCTACACCGAGACGGGTATCCTCAACGTTCAACTGAACCAGCATTGTTCCGTAGCCGTCATACCAGTCCTTGTAAATCTTTACTCTTCTGGCGAGTTCCGGCGAATTCGTGATTTTGCCGTTCTTTATCTCGGCCTTCGGGTCCATTCCGCAGACATTCTCACCGCAGACAAGGATTGAACCGCAGATGGCAGCGCCAATGGCGGTACCTTCCCAGTTCACCCGGGCTATTTCGGTTGAACCGAGTGCACCGGTAAAGACCGGTACTTTCATAGGAATTTTTGTACCTTGACCAATTATCTCTGTTTCCACACTGACTGATGGGAATGTTGCCTTGTCAGGGTCAGCCTCAGCGCCAACAGCACCAACACAGGTTCCATGGATATTAAAGTGCGAAAAATCAACCGGATAATCTTTTTCTGATCCAGAAATAACCTTTCCGAACGGCTGAGGGTAAATGATTTCCCTTCCACGAAGGGCAGATCTTCCCACCTCGCAGTAACCCGGACAGCCATCAACACAGTTAACACACAATCCGGACGTTGGCGAAGGCGTTACCCTGGTCGTTGTTACAGTTGCAGCACTTGCATTCGGTTTGCTGAGAGTCATGTTCTCTCCTCCTTTTATTAAGTATTTTTTACTCTATCCATTAATGGATTAAGTATTTCTGAAGCCAGATGGCAAAAAAATACCCGTCGTTTATTTACGGCTTAAAATGTTAGGGCACACAAGCAGCAGTTCTGCCTTATTACCTCCTTCATTCTTCCATAACGAATAAATAGTTATTTCAGCTAATGAGAAACCCCGGACAGTTTCGGGCATGAAATCAGGCGGGAAATTGAATATGTCATTTGGTTTGTTATCTGCAGTATACGCGGCAGGGATGTTATATGATTGCTGAATAGCACCCTGAGTCAGTTGGTTGAAGATCTTTATGCCCAAAGGTATCTTCATAATTAGACGGCTAACGGTTACCTTATGCTTTACTTTACGACATAAGAAATTAAATGTCAAGGGCGTTAAATAGTAGGAATTAATTAAGTATTTATTAAAAAAGGGGGGAATTGGTTGATACAGGGTGCAATGAATTATATGACCACGAAGCTGAATAACGTGAGAGTCTCATTCAGCAAGGAACTCGTTTGTATTAGTTTGGCTGATTAAGCGTTTTTACAGGAGTTCCTTGAATCCGATCAGGTCTGCAAATTTATAGAGCGTTGACATTGCCTTGCTGATGCTCGGAATGCCTGCCTCTTCAAGTGCTGCGATAGGGTTAAGACCACCTACTATGATCATTCCGGCTTTGTCCATACTCACAGGCATTTCAAGGAGAGGCTGGTTTGGGTTTCCTATTAACAGGATGCCGCCTATACCTTTTTCTTTCAGGTTTTCTCTTACTTGAGCAGCCTTTTCGATGCTGACAATTGGTATCTCTCTGAAACTTGCAAGTATCTTTCCTGAATGATTCTTTACAGCACCTGAGACATCAGTCATCCTGCTCTTGATGAATATCTCAAGCGGGTCAAGCGAAGACCCTTCATAACCAATCAGTGCAGTGAAGCGCACCGGCTCAGAATTGATCTGGAGTACCCCGCCGAATTTTGATGCAACCGGTATTCCATTTTTAAGGAAAATGCCGTTAATAGTTACACTGCATACGGTACCGAATCCGACCTGTCCTTCCGGAACTGTGACATCTCCTATCTTTTCCCCTCCTCTCTTCAAAACAACTTTATTAGACATCACATATGAAGACAAGAAGACGGGTTTCATGATTTTAACTGCTTCCTTCAGTTTTTCCTCGGGGAAATAGGAGATATTGAGGATTATGTTTCCCTCTTGCGTATCAAGGTCAAGGTCTGTCAGATACGACATGGTCTCAATTTTACTGATAATAAATCCGACTTTTTCAGATACCAGAGACTGAGAGAGTTCTTCTTTGCCTTTCTGGGTTATCATTCTTCCTTCCTTGCCGAATACTTTTGTTAAACCTCTCTCATCGAGGATTTTGAGGTGATACCTTACGGTTCTTTCCATGAGTTCCACCCCGTGCATTTTCAGTTGTCTTGATATTTCTCTGGCGCCTACTATTCTCTCAGGCTGTTTGTCGAGGACCCTCAGTATTGACATCATCGTCTTGGTCATGAAAAAATACACTCCTTTTGATTATTGTTATTAGTTTTATAAGCGGGGATACAAAAATCGTATCCCCGCCTTGTTCAAAGTTACACTATGGCTTTCACTGTCTCTTCAAGACCAAAAAGTATCCTGTCAGCTTCTTCCAAATCTGACTCCATTACATAAGGAATTCCTGTTACCTCGGTTGCCTCTTTTGTTAATGATACGAGGTCAGACCTGTCGATGTACTGGAGTGCGAACTTCCTTGCACCAGCCATAAGCTGCTGAAGGCCGAGCTGCAATCTGTCACAGAATGTGTACATGCCTAGTGCGCCGAGAGGAATCTTCTTGTAGGCTTTACCATACTTCGACTTTAATGTTTCGGCACTCACGAATATCTTTTCCGCTGTGTCACCGTATTTCTTTATTTCAGGAGGAAGTTTGTCTTCTTGTATCCACCTCCCGATATTCTTACCGACCATAGCAGGTATCATGGTGGCACGTCCCATGCAAACCGCCTTAACAAACGGAGCACCCATAGCAATTGCCTTGAATACATGATCTTCAAGTGAGAATCCACCTGCAATAGCAAGGTTCGGCACATATTTGCCTCTTGCCCTCAATTCTTCGGCAAACTTATATGCGAGAGCTTCGAGGTAGATGGTAGGAATTCCCCATTCGTTCATCATTCTCCACGGGCTCATGCCTGTCCCTCCACCCGCGCCGTCAATGGTAAGAAGGTCTATCTCTGCATCTGACGCAAACTTCATCGCCCTCGCGAGGTCTGCAACCCTGTAGGCTCCTGTCTTGAGAGAAACGAATTTAGCCCCGATTTTCCTGAGATATTCAACACTCCTCATGAAACCCTCGTATTCAACCATGCCGAGCCTTGAATGTCTCTCGAATTCCTTGAACGCGCCTTCTTTGAATGCCTTCTGGACAACTTTGTCTTCCGGATCAGGCAGTACAACGTACCCTCTTCTTTTTAGTTCAAGCGCCCTATCGAGGGTTTTCAGTTTTACCTCACCGCCTATGTTCTTTGCTCCCTGTCCCCATTTCAGCTCAAGGCATTCAACACCAAGCTTCTCCACCGCGTATTCAGGAGAGCCGATCCTTGCATCCTCGACATTCTGCTGAAGAATGATAGCGCCATGGGTATCTTTCCATTCGTTGTACGTCTTAACCCTTCTTGCCAGTTCAGGAGAATTTACCACTTTACCGTTCTTTATCTCGGCATCAGGATCCATGCCGACGACATTCTCTCCGATGACAACCATAATCCCTGAAATGGCTGCACCGACAGCCAGACCTTCCCAGTTATCCCTTGCAATATTGGTAGACCCGAGAGCACCGGTAAAAATCGGGACTTTCAGATTCACCTTGTGTTTATTCCCGAGGGTCACTTCTGTTGACACGTTGGTAAAGAGTGCTTTGTCCGAATCTGCATCCATGCCCACAGCGCCAATGCATGTGCCCTGAATGTTCAGGTGGGAATAATCTATCGGATATTCCTTTACAGCTCCGGCCGTAACTTTACCAAAAGGCTGCGGATACAAAACCTCTCTGCCCCTGAATGAGGATTTTCCGATCTCGCATATTCCGGGACACCCGTCAAGACATACTGAACATATGCCTGAAGATGGAGCCGGGTCCTGTACCCTGTTTTTTGTTCCTGTTGCAGCACTTGCATTCGGTTTTCCGTAATTCATTTGTTTTTTCCTCCTCTTAGTTTAGTATTATTTAACAAAATTATATTAAATTTCAGTATTACTTAAGTTCTCGGGCAAAAAAAATCCAGGCAGCCCTATTTAGTCGTTTCCCTCAAGTAATAAGCCCTGTTCAAGAGCTCATTAAGAGTATTTCCGCACTATCACCTCCTTCATTTTTCAATAGAGATGGGACTTCTTTTTTCAGGTAGAGTGAATCACCAGATCTGAGTATCTCGCCTTTACCGTCTATAATTACAGAGACATCTCCTTTTAAAACATAGAGCAACTTCTTCCCTTCAGTAGG
>Ga0299915_10000762_pt1 | contig 24035 bp, 19 predicted proteins | sample RVTome_13_FD_200263 | JGI IMG/M metagenome (GOLD analysis project Ga0299915, IMG submission 200263) | Soil microbial communities from uranium-contaminated site in the Upper Colorado River Basin, Wyoming, United States - RVT92D227 (version 2) ... | reverse complement strand
AAAAAAGGAGAGATTGCGTCTATCAAGGTCGAAATGGACCCGGCAAAGATAAGGACAAAGGTGCTGGATACAGTGAAGGAAGAGGTCGTTGGGGTGAAGCTCGAAGATGCTCAAGTTATAGTGACCGGAGGTAGAGGAATCGGTGGCCCCGATGGTTTCAAGCAACTGGAGGAGCTAGCCAAAGTATTAAAGGGTGCATTAGGAGCTTCCAGGCCACCTTGTGATAACAAGTGGGTACCAGATACTATGCAAGTCGGCCTTACCGGCAAAATTGTCACCCCGGAACTCTACATCGCCGTAGGTGTTTCCGGAGCCAGCCAGCACCTAGCGGGATGTTCCGGCGCCAAAAACATAGTAGCCATAAACAAAGATCCTGAGGCTAACATATTCAAAGAAGCCCGTTTCGGCGTGGTGGGCGATTGGAAACAGGTCCTACCTGCCTTTACTGAAAAAGTTAAGGAACTTGTGGCTGGCTAACTGCCCAGAACCATTTTACGGATTAGCTTTCTTGGCTATAACTTTCTGGGTGATTTGTGCCGGCACCTCTTCATAGTGACTGAATTCAGTGGTGAATGTGCCGCGTCCCTGAGTCATTGACCTCAGGTCAACAGCATAACGCTGGACTTCTGCCAATGGCGCTTGTGCTTGAATGACATTGACCCCATCACCCGGATTCATGCCTAACACACGAGCCCGTTTGGTGTTAAGGTCACCGATTATATCACCTATAAGAGTATCAGGCACAGTGATTGTCATATTCACAATGGGCTCGAGCAAGACCGGCTGTCCTTCAGCCAGTCCTTTTTTCAAAGCTTGCGCTGCGGCGATTTTAAAAGCCATATCCGACGAATCAACAGAGTGAGAGCTCCCATCATAAAGCGTCACCTTCACATCAACCACAGGATATCCGCCTAAAACTCCCTCAAGTCTGGCTTCGTTGACCCCCTTCTCCACTGCTGGAATATAATTCCTGGGCACGGCTCCACCAACCACCTTCTCGGTAAACTCAAAACCAGTACCTTTTGGTGAAGGCTCCAACTTTAGAAGGACATGACCGTACTGGCCATGCCCACCCGTTTGCTTCTTATGCTTGTACTCTGCATTGACCGGTAAAGTAATGGTCTCTTTATAAGGGACTTTAGGTCGCTGCAGATTGACTTCCACCCCAAACTTGCTCGACAGCCTTTCAGCGGCAACGTCAAGATGTGTTTCACCCATTCCAGCCAGGAGTATTTCGCCAATATCAGCCTCTCGCTGCACCTTTAGAGTAAAGTCCTCTTCACAGATTCTAGGCAGCACCGTGCTCATTTTGTCCAAGTCAGCCCTGGCTTTAGGATGAACTGCCATACTCAACAGCGGTGCGGGAAATTGAATAGGCGCGAACTTCAATTGATGCTCACGCGAACCAAGAGTATCTGCTGTAGCTGTTGAGGCCAGTTTAGCTACAGCGCCAATATCTCCAGCGCTGAGTTGTGGCACTGCCTCCTGTGTTTTGCCCCGCAAGACAAATAGCTGTCCTATCCGCTCAGTCGAGCCCTTGTTAACATTCCACACCTGCGAATTGCTGGCAATAGTCCCTGAATAAACTCTAAAATAGCTGATCTTGCCTATGCGAGGGTCATTAGTAGTCTTGAAAACGAACGCCGCCAAGGGTCCTCCTGAAACCGCTTCCACCACTTCCTCAGCACTGGTTGACGCATTGGTGGCTTTCAAAGCCCCGCTCTCTTTTGGTGATGGTATATAGTCGTGAATCGCATCCAGCAGAGGAGTGATAGCAATGTTTTTAAGGGCAGAACCGAGAAGAACCGGCACAACTTTACCCAGCCTCGTAGCTTCTTTTATGCAACGATAAATCTGCTCCTCGCTTATCTCTTCTCCATCCAAATACTTGGCAATAAGCTCATCATCAACCTCCACCACCGCCTCAACTAACTTCTCACGATAGGAATCGACCTCACCTTGAAGAGCCGATGGTATTTCAGTTTCCTTCAACGGATTGCCGCTATATGCCTTCTTGGTCACTAAGTCCACTATCCCCTGAAAATCCTTCTGTGAACCTATGGGCAATTGAACAGGCAAACATTTAGTCCCCAGTTTCGTCTGGATATCCTTTAAGGCATTAAAGAAATTCGCATTCTCCCTGTCCATTTTGTTGACGAAAATGAGACGCGGCATTTTCGCCTCACCGGTATATCCCCACACCTGCTCGGTACCTACCTCTACCCCAGAGACTGCACAAACGACGATGACTGCACCCTCGCTAACAGCCAGGCCTACTTTAACCTCAGCCACGAAATCAGAGTAGCCCGGCGTATCAATGAGGTTGAGCTTACAATCTTTCCACTGGCATGGGAGCAAAGACAAGTTAATACTGATCTGGCGCTTTATCTCACCAGGGTCATAGTCCGAGGTGGTTGTCCCATCAGCAACATTGCCTAAACGGCTGATTACCCCTGAACTGAAAAGCATCGCTTCGGACAGCGACGTTTTGCCGGCACCGGAATGCGATAATAAAACAACGTTTCGAATTTTTTCTGGCTCAAAATGATGCACTTATCGCACCTCGTTCCTAGTTGTAGTTTCTCTTTATGGGCATTGGCATTGTAGCAGTGTCAGCTCTAACCGTCAAGGCAATCATGCTTCACCCTGGGAACACATCTTACAAACTACTGCTTTGTGTTATAATATCCGAACGGTTGTGATCTCAAGCAGATTGGAACATTTTTTCAGGTAAAACAAAATGAAACTAAGCCGTGAGGAAGTACAACATATTGCTCTACTTGCCAGGTTGGGACTGAGCGAAGACGAAATCGAGAAGTTCAGAATTCAACTTTCAAACATCCTGGAAAACTTCGAGATACTCAAGCAAATCGATACCACCGACCTGCCACCCACAACCCAGTCCATAGCCCTACAAAATGTCTTCAGGCCAGATGAGGCAAAGCCATCCTACCCGGTGAAAGACATTATGGAAAACGCGCCTCAACGAGAGGGCAATTGCTTCAAAACACGTGCCGTTCTGGAATAAATCATGAATGACCTCCATCAGCTAACTATCAGCCAGGCTCACCAGCTTCTAAAAGAAAAAAGAATATCCTCACTAGAATTGACCAAAGCTACGCTGGCACGCCTGGCTAAAGTGGAGGACAAAGTCCACGCTTGCGTTACCATCACCGAAGCTGCTGCTTTAGAGCAAGCAAAAGAAGCAGACAAGTCCATAAGCGGTGGCAAAATCAAGCCCTTAACCGGCATACCCGCTTTGATTAAGGACGTCTTGTGCACCAGGGGTATAAAGACCACCTGCTCTTCAAAAATGTTGGAAAATTTTGTCCCGCCTTACGATGCCACGGTTATAGAAAAACTGAAAGCCGATAAGACAGTGATTTTAGGCAAGACCAACATGGACGAGTTCGCCATGGGCTCATCAACAGAGAACTCCGCTTTCTTTCCAACGCGAAACCCATGGGACCTGGACCGTGTCCCGGGCGGCAGCAGTGGCGGCTCGGCTGTCGCCATAGCTGCTGACGAGGCTATCTATTCCCTTGGCTCCGATACCGGTGGCAGCATCCGCCAACCCGCCGGCTTTTGCAGCGTGGTCGGCTTAAAGCCAACCTACGGCAGGGTGAGCCGCTTTGGTCTGGTCGCTTTTGCCAGCTCGCTCGACCAGATCGGCCCCCTAACCAAAAATGTCGCCGACTGTGCCCTGGTGTTGAATGCTATCGCCGGCCCTGACCCCAGAGATTCAACATCAGCTCCTTACCCGGTCCCCGATTATACCAAGGCATTGATTCCAGACCTTAAAAACCTGCGCCTGGGCATACCTAAGGAATACTTTGTCGAGGGCATGCAGAAGGAAGTACGAACTAGCATGGAGACAGCCATTAAAAAGCTGGAGGAACTGGGAGCTAAAGTGGACCGGGATGCCTCATTGTCACTGACCAAATATGCACTTGCCGTATACTACATCATCGCCCCTTCCGAGGCTTCAGCAAACCTGGCCAGATATGACGGCGTGAAATACGGCTTTTCCTACCAAGACACCAACAACATGTGGGAGGCTATGGAGAAGACAAAGCAGTATGGTTTCGGGGCTGAGGTCAAAAGACGAATTATGCTGGGCACTTATGCCCTATCCGCCGGCTATTATGATGCCTACTACCTTAAAGCCCAAAAAGTCCGCACCTTAATAAGAAGGGAATTCGACCAGGCTTTCGAAAAATACGATGCCTTGATTACGCCGACATCACCCACAGTACCCTTTAAGCTTGGTGAAAAGGTGGATGACCCTATACAGATGTATTTGAGCGACGTCTGCACTTTGCCTATAAACATCGCCGGCCTCCCGGCTATATCTATACCGGCTGGCTTCGCCGATGGTCTGCCCATAGGTATGCAGATTATAGGCAAGCCTTTCGACGAAGAGACCATACTTCACGTCGCCTTCGCCTACGAGCAGGCTACCGAGTGGCACACGAAAAAACCGCCCATTTAAAAAACATTGAAATGCCTGAACTGCAATTGCTTAAAGTCAAATGCTATTCAGGCCATACCTACGCTCAGAGGCCGGAATCTTTTTTCTGGCAAAACAAAGAACATAAGATATCCCGCATAGAAAAGGAGTGGCTGGAGCCGGGCAAAAGGTTTTTCAAGGTCGTCACCGAAGATGAGAAGCTCTTCGAACTCTGCTATAATGAGGCCCAAGACCAATGGCGGCTTATTAACCAAAGGCGAGGAGGCAATATGAAACAGATTTTTGAAGCATTGGAAAAAGATGCCCGTATGACACCGGAGCAAATCTCAACCATGACCGGTGTGCCTGTAGCTGATGTAAAAAAGGCGATCAAAAAGGCTGAACAAGACCGGGCCATTTTGAGATACAAGGCCATCATCGATTGGACTAAATTAGGCGAGGAGGAAGTCTTGGCACTGGTAGAGGTCAAGGTCGTTCCTCAGCGCAATGTTGGCTTCGACGCCATAGCCGAACGCGTCTATCGTTTCCCTCAAGCTCGTTCCGTGTACCTGGCCTCGGGCACCTATGATTTAGCAGTACTGGTAGCCGGTAAGACTATGCAGGAAGTCGCTGTCTTTGTTTCAGAAAAACTGGCGACGCTTGAAGCGGTTCAAGGCACTGTTACCCATTTCATACTTAAGAAATATAAGGAAGACGGCGAAGTATTTGACAGCGGGGGAGAAGTGAAGCGTCTGCCCGTAACCCCGTAACCGCAATTTCATTATCTGCTCCATAGACAGGAAATCCCTATGTCCAAAAGCAAGTCTAGCCATATCAAAGTATCTAGAAGCTGCATATCCGAAAGGGCGAGCACGCTTCCGCCTTCGGGTATCCGGAAATTCTTTGATTTGATCTCCTCTATAGAGGGAGTTATCTCCCTCGGCATTGGCGAGCCTGATTTCGTCACACCATGGCATATCTGTGAAGCCGCTATCTACTCCCTGGAAAAAGGCTACACCATGTATACCTCCAACAAAGGCACGCCTGAACTAAGAGCAGAATTAGCCAGACATCTCGAGTCCCGCTTCGGGTTAACCTATGACCCCGAGGAGGAAATCCTCATCACCGTCGGCGTTAGTGAAGGACTCGACCTTGCCATGAGGGCTATACTAAACCCGGGCGATGAAGTCATCATGCCCGACCCCTGCTATGTCGCCTACCCCGCCACCGTTAGCCTGGCTGGTGGAACGCCCGTCATGGTACCCACTATCGAGGGAAACAATTTTGAAATCACTGCCGGTGACATCGAGCCACGGATTACGCAGAAGACAAAGGCAATCTTAATCGGCTATCCCTGCAACCCTACCGGCGCAGTTCTAACAAAAGAAGAGCTGACCCAAATCGCTGAACTGGCTAAACGATATAATCTTCTGGTAATTTCCGATGAGGTCTACGGGCGGCTGGTCTATGGCGCGGAGCATACCTGTCTCGCTACTCTACAAGGCATGAGAGAGCGTACCATTCTGCTAAACGGCTTTTCCAAAGCCTATGCCATGACCGGATGGCGAATCGGTTACACTGCCGGCAATAGGGAAATTATCGGAGCCATGACCAAAATTCATCAGTACACCATACTATGCGCTTCGATAATGGGACAAATGGCGGCTCTCGAAGCCTTAAAAGCCGACGACACCGAAGTAGACGCCATGGTTAGAGATTACGACCGGCGTCGCCGAGTCATGGTCAAAGGATTTAGAGATATCGGCTTATCCTGCTTCGAGCCCAAAGGCGCCTTTTACGTCTTCCCTTCCGTAAAAATTACCGGCATGACCTCGGAAGAGTTCTCCGAAAAGCTGCTAAAGGAAGAAAAAGTGGCTGTAGTACCCGGCTCGGCTTTCGGTCAATATGGTGAAGGCTATATCCGCTGCTGTTATGCCACCTCCCTACCCGAAATCGAAGAAGCCCTGAAAAGAATGGGCAGCTTTATAAAAAGACACCGCAAGACGTGATGGCTGATTCAAATAGTATTTAATTCCGGCTCTCCACAGGGACTATAGACTTCTGAAGCCTGTTCGTCCAATCCCTCAATACGACAACATCGAGTTTAACACCGATAGCTTTCTTACTTAGTATGCGATGAATATCATTAACGCTTTTTGTCGGCTTGCCGTCTAATGAGATAATAATATCACCCCCTTTTAAGCCAGCAACATGGGCGGGGCTGTTAGGAGTGACATCTATAACTTGAACGCCTGCATCATGTGTCAGATTCAAATATCTGATGACGCGTGTAGGCAACGGTACAGACTGCCCTGCGATTCCCAGGAATCCTCTGGAAACTTTCCCTGCTTTCATAAGCTCACTAACCACCCAGCGTAGTGTATTCACCGGTATAGCGAAACAAATACCCTGTGCAAACTGAATTATCGCGGTATTTATGCCGATGACAAGACCGTGAGAATCTACTAGCGGACCACCGCTACTACCAGGGTTTAGGGCGGCATCAGTTTGGATTATGTTCTCAATAAGTCTGCCACTTCGGCTTCGCAAAGAACGTCCCAGGGCGCTAATAACCCCGGCTGTAACCGTGCTTTGAAACCCCAATGGATTACCAATAGCAATGGCTAGTTGCCCTACCTTCAATCTGTCTGAATCTCCGAGACGAGCTATGGGCAGACTAGAGCCAGGTACCCTCAGTAGAGCCAAGTCGGTAGCCGGGTCTTGACCGATAATTTCAGCTTTATAGCTCGAGCCATCGGCTAGATCTACCCCGATAGAAGTGGCGTCTTCAACGACATGACTGTTAGTCACAATGTAACCGTCAGGAGTGACAATGACACCTGACCCCGCCCCCTCCATCTCATAGGGATTTGACCGCCGAGGATGAGAGCCTCTTTTCTTTACTCGTATACGGACAACTGCCGGACCCACCAGGTCAATCACACTCGTTACCGCCTGAGAATAGGCATCTAAAATCTCTGCTTCCTTCTCCATGTCCGGAGCTGTTGGTTCACCGGCACTAACAGATGAGGGAAAATCCAAGAACTCAAAGTCTGGGTGTTCTTTGGGCAAGGCTATTAACACCTCCGCACATTAATCTTAATCTAAATTGATTCTGTATTACAATTCTGCATGTATCAAGGCTGCAAACAGAACACGGGATTGTAAAAACCGCATACAATAATCCTTGTGAATCTAATTATTGACAACTATGATTAATGAGCACTAGAATCATTTCTCAAGGCACAAAGCTTGTTAACGAATAATGGAAATATAATTTAAAAGGGCTCGATCAGTTGATTTGGGCTCAGTGCAAGGTTATATGAAAAATTTGGGGAGGCAAACATATGAGGCCGACAATAGAGACAATAATAAAACAACAGAGGGAGTTCTTCTCAACACACAGAACAAAAGACGTCGGCTTCCGCATTGAGCAGCTCAAGCGATTGAAAACTGCAATTCTAGCCCATGAAAACAGCATTAATAAAGCTTTGTATCAAGATCTTCATAAATCGGCCATGGAAACGTATACCACCGAAATCGGGCTCTGTCTGGCAGAGATAACATATTTACTCAGACATCTGGCGAGCTGGACAAGACCTAAAAAAGTAAAAGAGCCGAGCCTCTTACCATTAACAGAATCGTTCGTACATAACGAACCCTACGGCGTGGTGCTGATAATTGCACCATGGAATTATCCTTTCCAATTGTCCATCGCTCCTTTAATTGGAGCAATGGCGGCAGGTAACTGCGCCATACTTAAACCATCAGAACTATCATCCAATACGTCCCAATTAATCCAAGAGATGATAGATGACTATTTTGAAAATGACTATGTTGCAGTAGTCCAGGGAGGTGCCGAAGTGGCACAACAGCTATTGCGGCACAAACTCGATTATATATTTTATACCGGAGGTGGAGCCGTCGGAAAAATTGTCATGAAGGCAGCCGCCGAACACCTCACTCCTTTAACATTAGAGCTCGGGGGGAAAAGCCCATGCGTTGTTGATAAAGAAATCGATGTTGAGAAGACTGCTCACAGAATAACCTGGGGCAAGTTCCTGAATGCAGGACAAACCTGCATTGCGCCGGACTATCTCATGTTACACAAATCAGTAAAAGAAAGTTTAATCGATAGAATTAAAAAGACAATCATTGACTTTTATGGAGAAGATGCCAAACAAAGTAAAGATTACGGAAGAATTATTAACCAGCGACACTTCACCCGTCTTTCCAAGTACCTCGGAGATGGAGATGTCATTTTGGGAGGGGAAACCGATTCTAAGGGACTCTACATAGCACCAACACTAATGGAGAGTGTCTCCACTGAAGCAGGGATAATGCAAGAGGAGATATTTGGTCCGATTCTTCCTATAATCGAATATTCGGAAATCGGCGAAGCTGTCGAATTCATTAATAACCGACCGAAACCTCTAGCCCTATATCTCTTCTCAAATGACAGGAAAATACAGAAAAAAGTTCTCAGAGAAACTTCCTCCGGAGGGGTCTGCATCAATGATACAGTTGTTCATTTTACCTCAACCGAACTGCCTTACGGAGGAGTCGGGGCCAGTGGCTTTGGGAAGTATCACGGGAAGGCGAGCTACGAACTACTATCTAATAAAAAGGGCGTCATGAAACAGACAGTATTGTCCGATTTAGCATTGAGATACCCCCCTTACAAGTCAACGACATTGGAACTCTTAAGAACAGCCCTCAGATGATGAATTCTTAGCTTGCCTGATCTCCGACTAGGTGAACTGCAAATCTTTTTTTTCTGCCTATAAACAGGGCTCTTGTTTTCAGCAGCGCGAATAGCCTATAATAACCTCGTAGTACTAGGTATTCGCTACAGACAAAAAGTAGGAAACAGTTTGAGTGGAGGGAAAACCTATGGTTAAACTAGTTACCGACAGTGTGTCCGACATACCACCTGAGCTGGTCAAGGACCTGGGAATCACTGTCATCCCGTTGCATGTCCAATTTGGCAGCGAGACCTATAAAGACAGGGTTGACCTGACTGCTGAGGAGTTCTACCACAAATTAAAGAATAGTTCTACGCTACCTACCACCTCTGCTCCTGCCCCCGGTCTTTTTGCTGAGGTCTTTGATAACCTGGCTATAAAGCACAGCCAAATTCTGGGTGTGTTTGTGTCCCGTAAGTTGAGCGCCACCTATGACGTAGCAGTACAAGGCGTGAAGCTAATGAAAAGAAAGTGCCAGGTAGAAATCGTGGATTCCACAATGGGCATAATGGGGCAAGGGTTTTTAGTTATTGAGGCAGCCAAAAAGGCCATAACCGGAGCCAGTCTTGGTGAACTCGTCAGTATGATATCAAAAACTATCCCACGAGTACACGTTCGAATTACCCTTGATACTCTTGAGTATTTGGCCAGAGGAGGACGCATCGGCAAGGTACAAGCTTTAATGGGAGCGCTGCTCAAGATGAATCCTATACTTGGCTTAAAAGACGGTGTAGCTTTTCCTTTTGCCAGGGTGCGCTCCAGAGCTAAGGCTACAGATTGGCTCTGCGACTTTGCATCTAAGTTCAGCAAGGTAAAGGCACTGGCTGTGGAGTATGGCACCAACATAGCTGAAGCCGAGGCATTAGCCAAGCGAATCGCCTCTATGTTTCCAAAAGTCCCCATCTATCTATCTAATGTCAGCCCCGTTATCGGCACACATACAGGTCCTACTATTCTATCGATAACAGTCATGGAAGAGTAGCCAACAGACGTCTAACCACCTGGTACAGTTAAATTGTAGTTGGCCCATGCCCTCAAATTTATAGAATTTGTAGCTTGACAAACCAATATATCACATGTAATATACCGACAATTGCCTGAAGGGTAAAAGCGTAAGATGTATAAAGCACGGGCTAGAAAAATAACGCATAGACAACAAGGCGAGACTGGTTATGAAGTGCACGGCCGTGTATGGGTGGAAAAAGACGGCAAACTATACCTTGGATGGGGACGGATCGTATTGCTGGAAAAGATTGAGGAACTTGGTTCGATTGCCGCCGCAGCCCGAGCGATGAAACTCGGCTATCGCAATGCCTGGTTATGGATCGATGCCATGAACCGGCTAGCGCCGGCACCGCTGGTAGAAAAAGTAATTGGTGGTGAATATGGCGGCCATGCTAAGGTAACCAAAGAGGGAAAGAAGGCCATAGCCCAGTATAAGGAATTGAGAGAGGAATTCCAGGAATTCATCAAGCAAATGAGATAAATTTTTTAACCAGTCGCTATATCATTAGTGATATATCACCTACCCATATAGATAGATTGTTATATAAATGAGGAAGCATGCACAAATAAAAGGTTCAGCTCTGCCAAAAATCGATCTTATTAAATAAAAAAAGGAGTAACATTTTGAAAAAGATAACCTTAATAGCAGCGCTCGTTTTTCTCTTGGTCGGACTACTGATTTTTATCCCTTTCACTGGCTGTGCCAAAGAGGAACAGAAGACCATAACTGTTTTTTGTGGGGCAGCGAGCAAGCCAGCCATGGATGAGGCGGCAAATGCCTTTGAGGAAGAGACCGGCATAAAGGTCTATTGCAGCTATGGTGGCTCCGGGACTGCCCTTTCTCAGATGAAACTGTCAAAGAGCGGTGACCTATACATACCCGGCTCCCCGGACTATATCCCCAAAGCGGAACGGGCCGGAGTCATTGATAGCGAAACGGTGAAAATAGTTGCTTACCTGGTTCCAGTCATTGCCGTCCAGCACGGTAATCCCAGGGACATCCAGTCTCTAAGCGACCTGGCCAAACCAGGAATTACGGTTGGTATTGGCAACCCAGAAGCAGTCTGCCTGGGACTATACGCCGTGGAAATATTGGATTATAATCATCTTTTGGCCGATGTCGGCAGGAACATTGTCACACAAGCTGAGAGCTGCGAGAAAACTGCCGCCCTGCTGTCGCTGAAATCGGTAGACGCTGTCATCGGCTGGCACGTTTTCCACGATTGGGACATGGATAATATAGATGTAGTCTATCTAAAACCAGAGCAATTGCCAAGAATTGCCTATATCCCAGCCGCCCTATCCACCTATACTAAGGACAGGGAGGACGCCCAAGAATTCATCGACTTTCTGGTCTCCAAACAGAGTCAGGAAATTTTCCGAAAATGGGGCTATATCACCAATGAAAGTGAAGCCCGACAGTTTGCTCCCGGAGCTCAGATTGGCGGCGAGTATGAGCTCCCTGAAGCATATAAATCACTTATCGGCAAATAGAAAAAGACAGAAGCCCGATGTTCAAAATTCTGAAAATCGCTAGCGGGGAGAGAGTATTCAAGGGGGCAACCATTAGTGCCCTTGCCCTTTTAACCATATTCTTCGTTGGTATCATAGTATCCCTGCTCACCTATACTAACTTGAGGACCTTCTGGTCTGCCCTCCTCTCTGAAGAAATCATCTTTGCCATCAAACTGAGCCTACTTACGGCCACAGCTGCTACCATTGTTTCAGTAATTATCGCCGTTCCGGCAGCCTACGCCATCTCAAGGGCACAGTTCTGGGGCAAGGATGTCGTTGACAGTATGCTGGACTTGCCCATCGTCATATCACCGATAGCATTGGGGGCGGCACTGCTGGTCTTTTTCAATACCCCAATAGGTGTTGCCATAAATGACCATGTACAATTTGTCTTTGCCGTACCTGGCATAATACTGGCGCAGATTACAGTGGTAAGTGCCCTAGCCATCCGACTATTGAAGTCCACCTTCGATAGCATTGACCCAAGATATGAGCAGGTAGGCAGGACATTAGGCTGCAGCAAACTAGAGGCATTTTTCAGGATCATTCTGCCTCTGTCTAAAGACGGCTTGGTCGCTTCCAGCATTCTAACCTGGGCTAGAGCTGTAGGTGAATTTGGCGCTACTGTTACACTGGTGGGGGCAACCGTCATGAAGACGGAAACGTTGCCCATCGCTATATTCCTAAGTCTAGCCTCGGCAGATATAGAAAAGGCGGTAGCTGTTATCTTTATACTGATAATCATCGCCGTTGTAGCCTTACTGGTTATCAGAAAGCTCATCGGTAGAAGGTATACCATATGATTGAAATCAAGCGTCTTTCTCTGCGCTTAGGCAGCTTCTCGCTGAAGGATATAAATCTGACCATTGAGGACAGGGAGTATTTTGTTATCCTGGGACACACCGGTGCCGGCAAGACCATTCTCCTGGAATGCATAGCCGGACTCCATAATATTAAACAGGGAGAAATCTGGATGGACGGCAGAGAGATTACCCACCTGCCCCCGGAGGAGAGGCACATTGGCTACGTGCCCCAGGATTACGTCCTGTTCCCCTTCCTAAATGTGAGGGAAAATATCGTCTTTGGTCTCAAACATAGTAGATATTCACCAGATGAAGCTAAGGAGCGGACGAGCACACTGGCCAACACGGTGGGCATCTCCCACCTACTCGACCGAGATATACGTTCTTTGAGCGGTGGAGAAAAGCAACGGCTAGCTATTGCCCGCGCTTTAGCTCCCTCCCCGGCGATTCTTCTTCTGGACGAACCCCTAAGCAGTCTGGACCTGCAAACCTCCAAGTATCTGCGGTTAGAGCTAAGGCGGATTCATAATGAATTGGGGGTTACCACCATCCAGGTAACCCACAACCAGGTTGAGGCTGAGGAAATGGCTGATAGAATTGCTATCTTCAATACGGGTAGGCTAGAACAGGTAGGTAAGCCGGAAGAGGTATTTTTCTATCCCAGGAACGAAAGAGTTTCCGATTTTATCGGCGCGCCAAATATCCTGGACTGCGACTACTGCCGCAGCCTGGGGAATGGGGTAATGGAGGTTGATTGTGGTGGGTTGACCATTATTGTTCCCCATGATGGAAATATGGTTAAAAAGATTGCCGTCTTCCCTCATGACATACATATATTTGAAACCAAACCACCAGGACCGGAGGTGAACCGGTTTAATGGGACTATTACCAGCATCAAACTGGCTCAGGAGGCAGTTAGAATTGAGCTCAAGGTTGGAGCCGCAAAGCTAACAGCCGGGATACCACACCACATATTTGAAGATATGAATCTAACGTTGGGTAAGGAAGTCTTCCTGATCTTAAAGCTTAGAGGAATAAGAATTTACGAAAGCAAAGACTTCTAAGATAAAATCAGCAACTAAACCGCATATTCTGCAGAACACGTTGCACACAATTTACTTTTCTTCACCGCATAAACCTTACCTGGATAGCTTCACTCTCTAGTTCCCTGATAGCATCAGAAGCGACCCATCGAGCTGCCTTTGAATCGAGCCGCTGGATCTCCTTTGCCGTTCTTATTGCAGCTTCGTTCAACTTGAGGTTCCTTTTACCTATGTTTCTAAGCGCCCAGTTGACTGCTTTCTTAACGAAGTTACGTTCATCCGTAGCTCCCCGTATTATTATTGGAAGCAATTCGCTGAATTTCTCATCGCTGGCCTTCTTGTCATGCCATGCCAGACAAGCCATCAGCGAAAAGGCAGTCCTCTTAACGAATTCTTCTTCACGCTCAGACCAATCGATAATTTTCTTCCAGGCTAATTGGTTCTTCTCAAAAAGATTCATGCACACCTGGTCACAGACATCCCATGAGTTGATGCCCTTCACCCAGTCCTCCATCTGCTCTTCAGTTAGCTTATCAGGATCATCAACCATCGCCGCCACTATTCTTGCCTCAGCTATCCCGGTCTTCCACAACTCCAGTGCCAGTTTGTGGTCTTTCCCTATCTCTTTCGCTAGTTTTCTCATATCAGGAACCGACACGCCTAATCTTTGTTCAACCGTCATTCCGTATCTAGCCATTCCTGCCAACTGGTCCGGTTTAGCTTTGCTCCGGAGCCTGTCTAGCACATCATTTACAGTTTCCATTTTTACCACTCCCCTTAAGGCACTGTAGTTACAAATTCTTTGCCATCCTGCTTACAGATAACCTGAATGAGATTACGGGCAGACAAAGCCGCTGAAGGCACGCCACCACCTGGTTCTACCCACTGCCCGCACATATAGAAGTTCTTAAGCCCGGGCAAGGTTTTGCTCATACTCATGCCAAACGTCTTTGTAGTGATTAGCCAGCCTTCAAAACTGGCCTGCCAGTTGCCAGTGTAACGCTCCCAGGTCATCGGTGTAGCCACGTCGCACATTTCAACCTGTCCTGCCAGACCGGAAAAACGCTGGTCAAGCAAATTAATCACCTGGCTAGCGACCTTATCCTTCTCCGCTTTGTATCGTTTAGGTTCTTGCTTCAGGCTTTTCCAGTACTCATAATCGGAGAAAAGCTTCACATCCAATACCGTCTTGCCCGGTGGTGCCAGGGTGGCATCAAAGTTGTATATCTCTACCCCCACAAGTTCTTCTTCCTTGTTGGCGATTACAGATGGTTGCTTAAGAGGGTAAAGCAAAAGGCGTGGCAGCCCCTCGAAAGAACGAGCGACACCTAAAGACACTTGAATCAAAGGAGGAAATAGAGGAAGCTGCTGGTAATATTCTTGGACTTTTTTATCGATATATTTTCCCTCAAGCATCTGGAAAAGAGTTGAATGTCCATCGGCGGCTGAGATAACTATATCACCCCAATGCTCGGTGCCATCAGCCAGGCGCACACCTCGGGATTTACCGTTTTTGATTAAGATTTTAGCCACTGGGGAACGGTAGTTAATTTCGCCTCCCAAATTCAGGTAGCGCCGCTCGATGGCACGGGAAAACTCTAACGAGCCGCCTTCTGGGAAGCCAGCTGATTTTTGGTGCATCCAGGCGAGCGTCATCAGCACAGCCATCATGGGAAAATCAGGAAGATTAAAGGCAAGTGGAAAAACCTGGCGCAGGAACGGGTCTGAAAACTCTTTGGCAAAGTCTTGAATCGAAATATTCTTCCAGGTTCCCATAATTTCCAGGAAAGGAAGCATCTGGGCCAATATCTTAGGCCCATCAAGTGGCCCATAGAGCTCGGGAGCTTTATCTACCGGCAAGTCCACCTTGGTGCAGGCACGCACAGCATTAATGAATTTCTCAATTACCTTCTTATCTTGCGGCGCAAGCTCCTTCATGTGCTGCTCCAGCTTATCAACGTCGGTGTAAACAACAAACGCCTTGTCCCTTTCTCCCTCAATACGTATAAACTCCTCATGGTCGATTATGCGCCGTCCCTGCAAGGCACCCAGCTCCTGCCAGATGCGATGGAAACCATTACCAGGACTCGAGCCTACCAGCCAGTGAAGGCAGCCATCGATGGTGTATCCTTTGCGTTCCCACGAAGTGCACAGCCCTCCCGGCTTATCGTGCATTTCAAAGATTTTTGACTTGTAACCATTCATTTGCGCATAACAACCAGCTGATAAACCAGCTATGCCAGCACCGATGATGATTAGAGATTTGTCTGCCATTTTCCCCTCCCTAGCGTTTTCGTCTTTATTATATGTAACACATGACGTTCAAACAATACGCTACATCGCACAATCAATAGAGTATATCAGCCACCCACCTTTGGTTTAATTGTCAGGATTTAGCAACTCCCGGTATGTAGGTGGGCGATATATCTGTTCCCAGCACTTCTATCCCTTGTTTCCCCAGCTCCATGGAATGGCGTCCAATACCACAGTTCAGGTCAAGTATTCTTTTTGGTTTATACCCCTGCGTCTCCAGCAATTTCAAGATATCTCTTATCTCTGTCCGCGCTTGTGGGTTAAGCCCTTTTAATATATTGAGAAATAATTGCGGGTTCTCTTTAAAGAGTTCTTCTGTCCAATGAGCCATTCCGTATCTCCTACGATGAAGCGAATGCCTGTAAGATGAAACAATTATACAACCGACCACAAGAGGTAACAATCGTCAGAATTTTTACTTTGTGTCAGGATGGACAAGAAGTTATTTCGCAGGAAGCCGAACATTCCGCGGACTAATGTTCAGCCAGGTGTGCCATAAATTCGCGGTGAAGCTCGCTGTTCGAGGCAATTATTTCTTTATTCCGGCAGCCTGCCGGATTCCCCTGCCAGTCGGTGACCTTGCCGCCGGCTTCCCTGACCAACAATAGCCCACTGGCAATGTCCCACGGGAAAAGATACAGGTGATAGTACAAGCTAATACGTCCACAAGCAACATAGGCTAAACCCATAGCCGATGAGCCCATTAGTCTGGTACAATGTATCTGCCCCCACAATTTATTGGCTACATCGAGCATGTCCCAACCTCGCCCCCGGTCGTAACCCAGGTCAAAGCCGAGTACAGCGGTAAGAAGCGAGCTCTCTTTGGAAACCTGAATCGGCGAGCCGTTAAGATAAGCCCCTCGTCCTTTCTCAGCTTGAAAAAGTTCCCCTCTGAGCGGGTCATAGGTTACCCCCAACAGTATATCTTCACCTTCCACCAGGGCGACATTAACACAAAAAAAAGGAATACCGAAGACATAATTGTTGGTGCCGTCCAGCGGGTCAACTACCCAGGTGAGACCACTTATTGCAGCGGAGGAATTTGATTCCTCAGCAAGAATGTTGCAACCAGGATACTCGCCTGTTAAAAATTCAATTATGAACTTCTCGGAAAGAAGGTCGACTTCGCTAACCAGATTGCCCTGGCTTTTATGCGTTACCTGTTTTACAGAGCCGAAGCTAGACAGGAGAATCTCGCCGGCGCCTTTAGCTGCTGCGATGGCTACTTCCAGGGCGCTCTTGCCGCTTTTGGCTGAAGGCAAGTCAGTCATAGTCAGGTTTTCAAACCGGCCGTGGAAGAAGCCCCATTTTCTCTTTGACTTCGGCTAAGGTCTTTTCGGCGATTGTCTGAGCCCGTTTGGCACCGTCAGCCAGAACCTCAGATACGTACTTCGGCTTAGCAGCCAGAGAAGCTCTCTTTTCACGCAAAGCAGCCAGACTTGAATTTATCCCTTCAGCCAGCAGCTTTTTACAATCAACACAACCGATGCCTGCTGAACTGCACTCGGCAGCAATCTCATCCACACGCCCTGTGTTAAAAAAACGATGGAGACTGAATACATTGCATACCTCAGGATGACCCGGGTCAGAACGATACTGTCGAGCCGGGTCGGTAACTGCGGTCATCACCAGCTTCGATGTCTCCTTCGGCGTAGCCGCCAGCTCAATATAGTTATCATAGCTCTTACCCATCTTCTGAGCACCATTCAACCCCAGCACCAGCGGAAAAGAGGTGAGCTTGGCTTGAGGCTCAGGAAAGGTATAGCCAAAGAGGGAATTAAAGCGACGGGCGATTTCCCGCGCCAGCTCGAGATGAGGGAGCTGGTCTTCGCCTACGGGCACAACTTCAGCCTTGTAAAGCACTATGTCCGCGGTCATGAGCACCGGATAGCCAACCAGCCCATAATTCACATTCTGAGGTTGCATTCTCGCCTTCTCCTTGAATGTAGGAACCCGCAGCAGCCAGCTTAACGGCGTGACCATGCTGAGCAATGTATGAAGCTCCATTACTTCGGGAACATGCGACTGCACAAAGAGAATGCTTTTCTTCGGGTCGAGACCGGCGGCTAGCCAGTCAAGCATCATCTCGTGAATGTCCTGTTTAAGCCTATCCGTGTTCTCTAAGGTCGTTAGCGCATGTATGTCCACTATGCAATAAATGCAGTCGTAGTCTTCCTGGAGAGCAACGTAATTTTGAATGGCACCGAGATAATTACCTATGTGCTGCCTGCCAGTAGGCCGGGCACCTGAGAAAACGCGCTTTTTCATATTTCATGAAAGTTTAGCACAAAGCGCAGCTAGCTACAAACTGAGGTGTCCGAAGCAGATAAAACCGAAGGTCTATCCCCACAAAAAATGAGGCTACATGCTTTCGGGGGCTGTCATTCCCATCAGGTGGAGAGTTCTGGCCAGAACTATTTGGGCGGCTTCAACTAATTTAAGCCGGGCCCGGGTCAGCTCCTTATTTTTCGAAACGACTCGACATTGCTTATAAAAACTGTGGAAGGTAGTAGCCAGGTCTTGAGCATAGTAAGGCAAATGATGAGGCTCCATAGTATCGGCAACTAATTCCAGTATTTCCGGCAGCAAAATCATCCGCCGTATCAAGGTCAACTCAGGCTCGGTGGTGAGCAAGGACACATCACCCTCGGCATAATCGATACCCTTTTCTTTAGCCAGCTTAAGTATACTGGCAATGCGGGCATGCGCATATTGAACATAATAAACCGGGTTATCCGCCGATTGCTTCTTGGCCAGCTCCATATCGAAGTCCATCTGAGCATCGGCTGAGCGGGACAAAAAGACAAAGCGACAGGCATCCGACCCAACCTCGTCTATCACTTCTCTCAAGGTGATAATATCGCCGCTACGCTTGGAGACTCTGACTATTTTCTGACCACGACGTAATGTCACCAGCTGGCAGATTATAATTTTGAGCCGCTCCGGATTTATACCCAGAGCGTTGACTACGGCTATCATGCGGGAAACATGTCCCTGATGGTCTGCTCCCCAGATATTAATTACAGTATCGAACTGCCTCTCCAGGAATTTATTGAAGTGATAGGCAATGTCAGAAGCAAAATATGTGGGCGAGCCGTCGCTCCGTATCAACACGTTATCCTTGTCTTCACCCAGCGCAGATGATGTAAACCAGGTGGCATTTTCCTTCTCGGCTACATAACCACCGTCTTTCAACAACTTCATAGCCTTTTTATACTGACTATTATTATAAAGGCTCTGTTCACTGAACCAGGCATCAAACTCAACCCCGAGCAGATCTAAGTCCTGCCTGATCATACGCATTATCTCGGCAACTCCGATTGCCCCCAACTCGCTAAGCGCAGCATCCGGTGACATATCCAGAAAGCGTTTACCTTCCTTATCGATGATTCCCCTGGCAAGGTCAATCATGTAATTGCCCACATAGCCGTCGCTCGGCATTTCAGCATCAACACCGAGGCACTGCTGATAACGCGCATAAAGAGAACGATTGAAGGCGTCTAACTGGCTACCGGCATCATTGATGTAATATTCTTTCTCCACAGCATAGCCGGCAGCGCCGAGCACATTAGCCAGGGTACTACCTAGAACGGCACCGCGACCGTGACCGACATGAAGAGGTCCCGTGGGATTGACACTGACAAACTCAACTTGAACGGACTTGCCATCGCCCAGGTCGATATCGCCATAGGAATCGCCGGCATCCAGTATGGCGGCTACCTGTTTTGCCAGCCATTCGGTGCTGAGCTTAAAATTAACGAAGCCCGGAGCGGCAACAGTTATTTTGGAAACCTCAGGCAGCGGTGGCAGAAACCCGATAATTTTCTCAGCGATTTCCTTAGGAGCTATGTCTGCTGCCCTGGCTAATTTCAGCGGCAGGCTGGAGGCATAATCGCCATGTTCCAGATTCTGCGGACGTTCTACAATAACCTCAGGCAGGGTTGTAGCGGCAAGCAACCCTTCCTGTTGAGCTCGTTTTACAGCCTGCTCAAGTGCTTTAGCCAGTTTGCGTTTGATGAACATTATCCTTAAAATCGTCCTCTCCCTTCAAGGGAGAGGACATAGGTGAGGGTGAAACTTGAGCTTCCCCCTCACCCTAACTCTCTCCCACCAGGGGAGAGAGAATTATTGAGATTTTTTACCTCGACATTCTTCGGTCGCTCCGATTGCATCGGGGCTTCCTCAGAATGACGGGCAGATATCCTAATATATTAGAACTACCAGTGCCAACTTTCAAATCAGCTCGATTCACTGCCGGTTTGCCAGACACGGGCCAGCTCTTTAGCCAGGAGCAAATGCTCAGGCGCAGTGAGGCTGGAATCTTTCTCAAAAAGGGCGATCGCCTCATTTCGAGCCAGCTCCAAAAGCCGGGTATCAGATAACCTGGCCATGCGCAGGTCCGGTAAACCGCTCTGGCGGGTGCCGAAGAATTCACCCGGCCCGCGCAGCTCCAGGTCCTTCTCAGCTAAAACGAAGCCATTTTGAATCCCCTCTATGGCTTTCAACCTCTCGCTCCCTTCGGGCGAGGGATTCTCAGCCAAAAGCAAACAGTAACTTTGCTTTTCGCCACGCCCCACACGACCCCGGAACTGATGCAACTGCGACAAACCGAAACGGTCGGCTGCCTCCACCAGCATAACGGTAGCGTTTGGCACGTCGATGCCCACTTCTACTACCGGCGTAGATACCAGAATATCGAGCTTCCCATCCCTGAAGTTCTGCATCACCTTTTCTTTCTCTCCGGCTGCCATACGACCATGTAGCAAACCGACCCTCAAGTCGGGGAAAACTTCACGGGACAAACGTTCGTACTCAACAACTGCCGCCTTAGCCTCAATGTTTTCCGATTCCTCGATAAGAGGGCAAACGATAAAAGCCTGTTGTCCGGCAAGAACTTGCTTATGGAGAAAGTTGTAAGCCTTGCCTCTCTGCTCAGGTCTAAGCCATCTTGTCTTTATCTCCTGCCGTCCCGGAGGTAATTCATCTATAACCGAAAGGTCTAAATCGCCATAAAGAGTCAGCGCCAGAGTCCGTGGAATAGGCGTAGCTGTCATCACCAGTATATGGGGATTAAACCCTTTCTGACGCAATGCCAAACGCTGCACAACACCAAAGCGGTGCTGCTCATCAATCACCGCCAGTCCCAGCTTGGGAAACTCTACCGCCTTCTGAATAATGGCATGTGTGCCGATAATAATATCTATACTGCCCTCTTGAATCTGCTGATGTAAGGCTGTTTTCTCTTTCTCACTCAGGCTTCCGGTCAATAGGGCAAAGGTAGCAGGGTGAGGAAAAAGCCCATGGTAGCAGCAAACGTTGCCCTGTTCATCCTTTTCATTGCTTATTTTAGACAGAAGATGGCAGATATTCTTGAAATGTTGCTCAGCCAATATCTCGGTCGGCACCATAAAAGCCGCCTGATAGCCGTTGGCAGCAGCCACCAGCAAAGCCGCCGTAGCTATTACGGTTTTGCCGCTGCCCACCTCTCCCTGTAGAAGTCGCGACATGGGTCTCGACTTTTGTAAGTCAGTAAGAATGTCCTGCAGCACCCGCTGCTGTGCCTGAGTCAATTCGAAGGGCAGGCAATTCAAGAATCTAGCGAGTTCGTCTCTTTTTACCGTGAAGGCGTTGCCCGGTTGGCTTTCCTGCCAGTCACGCTTCTTACCGAGCACGCCTAACTGCAGAAGGAAAAGTTCATCGAAAGCCAGACGCTTTCTCGCCTCAGCCTTCACCAAAAGGCTATCCGGATAATGCGCCTTCATAACTGCCTCAGGCAAATCCATGAATCGATTCCGGCTCTTAATTTCCTGTGGCAGAAAGTCAGTCACCTGCCATACCCAATCATCCAGTACTCTCTTTACCATATTTCGCACCTGCCGCGGGTACAGACCTCGAGTCAAAGGATAAACAGGCACCAGGCGACCGGTATGAATCAGCTCCTTATCCTCAACCAGCTCCCATTCCGGCGACTCAAACACCTTATTCCCTTTAAATTCCGATACCCTGCCGCTGAGCACCAGTTGAGCATTAGTGGGAAAATTCTTAGCCAGGAAAGGTTGATTAAACCAAACTGCCCTCATATTGCCTGTCTCATCGCCGACAATAACTTCAGTCCCCTTCTGAGGTCCCAACCTGGCTATTCGAGCTTCCCATACCGTAGCCAAAACGGTCTGTTCTTCACCAACTTCAAGCTCAGCAATAGGTTTTCTCTGGCTATAATCCAGATGACGTCTGGGGAAGAAAAAAAGCAAGTCACGAATTGTCTGTACTCCCAGTTTAGCCAGTTTGCCGGCTGAACCCGCAGCGATACCTTTAGCAATGGTTACCGGTGAGTCTAACCCTTTATCGCCTTTCGACGAACTGACTACGGAAGCCACCGACGGCTGACTTGCCGTCTTGGAGCGAGCCCGGCTCCTTTTCGCTGGAGCTTTCCCCACTGCTGCTTCGGCCTGAGCCAGCCAATCAAGAACGTCTTCTATCCACGCTTTACGCTTATCTACATCCCAGTCGGCATAGCTAGAGTCAGCCAGATGAAGCTCACTGAAGCGAGCCAGCAATTCAGGAGAGTTTATCTTGTCTCTAGTCTCTCTAGCCCAGTTACGAAGGTACTTGTCCAGCCCGCCGAGCACCGTGGTGTTAGCATAGTTCCTCTGACATTCCATTCGGAGTATGGTACGTAACGGCTCGACATCTACGAGCGAAGAGGTTGTCACTGATCTTAACCTTTTCTAAGTAATGGAAGTCATCATTACTGAGGTAATTCTGAACTTAAATTAAACCACCACCAACTACAATCTTCACCAAAGCCGCAAACATCCCGGAGGTATCATTCCAGAGAGATTATGTAGCGATAATGGGGTTGCCCACCCGATACCATCTCTACCTGCTTTTCGGGATACTTATCACGGATTTTCTGAATGAGCTGCTCAGCCTGAGCCGTCTGAATATCAGCACCATGATACACAGTCACCACCTCTGCCGAACCGATGCCCGCCTTATCAATAGCTTCGAAGGTAACCTTATCTATGTTTTCATCGGCAGTAAGCAATTTTTCGTCATCCAAGATAGCAATCACCTGCCCCTTCTTTATCTTCAACCCCTGCAGCTGGGTACTCCGTGCTGCTTCGGTAATCTCCACGGTTTTCACCGTGGCTACAGCCTCCTCCATTGCCTGAACATTTTCCTTCATGCCGCCTTCGTAATTAAAGGCGATGAGAGCAGCTATTCCTTGCGGCATAGTACGGGCTGGTATCACAGCTATCTCTTTGGGTGTGAGCGATTGGACTTGAGACGCAGCCAGAATGATATTCTTATTATTGGGCAACAGTATTACCTTCTGTGACGGCACCGAATCAACTGCCTGAAGTATCTCCTGCACGCTAGGATTCATTGTCTGCCCACCGGTAACTATCGCTGCCGCTCCCAAACTCCTGAAGACTTCCTTCATCCCGTTTCCAGCGGCAACAGCCACCACACTTATTTCCCGACTCGGCAACCTGTCTTTCTGCATTTCGACAAAGCCGACATGCTGGTCATCCATATTTTGAACCTGTAGCTGATGCAAAGTCCCCAATGAAGTGGCATAACGTATAATACTGCCGGGGTCATAGGTATGGATATGCACCCTGATAGTGGTTTCGTCACCAACTACGACTACAGACTGTCCTCTGGCTTCCAGCTTCTTTCTTATTTTATCGGGATTAAGTTTGGTGCCTTCGAGCAAGAAGTTAGTGCAATATCCATAGGGCTCCTCTGATTCAGCCGCAAGCGGAGCCGCTTTAGCAGCCATGGGTAACTCAGCAGCAACCATTTGCGGCCTTCGGTATTTCATCTCCTCCAACTTTCCTTCCAAATAACGAAGCGCGCCTTCCAGCAACACATATACACCTTGCCCTCCTGCATCTACTACACCAGCTTCACGCAGCACAGGCAACAAAAGTGGCGTCCTGGCAACTGAAGCCCTGGCTGCCTCAACAACAGCTTCTGTCACCTTGGTCAAGTTGTCCGGAGTGACTTTTGCAGCTTCTTCAGCAGCTTTGGCTGCATCTTTCATTACCGTCAACATAGTCCCTTCCACCGGCTGCGATAGACCTTTATAAGCAGCGCGCGATGCCTCATCCAGTGCTATTGCCCAATCAGTTCCGGTAATATAATCCTTTTC
>Ga0299915_10000758_pt1 | contig 24117 bp, 18 predicted proteins | sample RVTome_13_FD_200263 | JGI IMG/M metagenome (GOLD analysis project Ga0299915, IMG submission 200263) | Soil microbial communities from uranium-contaminated site in the Upper Colorado River Basin, Wyoming, United States - RVT92D227 (version 2) ... | reverse complement strand
CGTGCTGTCTGGAGACCTTCTTGTCCGCCAGGAACACCTGACTGTCCGGGCCGCGTCCGATATGAATAGGGCCCGTAGTGAATCGCGGCTCACCCACGCTTCGACCATTTTGTTTCACGACCAGTCGCATTGCTTTGCACTCTGCTCTTTCGTGATTAGCTTCTCTATACTGATTATCGGTAATTCCGGACGCCTTGTCAAGCCGTATTGCCCCTGCACTTTGTTGTTTTTGGCTTTCGCGGCGACTTTATGGCGTCATTATCCACAGCAGGCCGGGCGCTTAATCGTCCCAAAGGGTAAGGGGTCAGTTTCGGGTGGTTTTTGAACAAGACATGGGCTGGAAGCCCGTGCGACGCACGGCCAAGATGGCCGTGCCACAGGTCTCGCCACCCATAACTGACCCATAACCCCAAAGGGGCCAGGGCGATTGCATCTAAATTCACGATTCGGCGTTTTTGGCTCAGAAACAAGGGTCGATGAGACAATACTGTAAGCTGCACTGCAAGTGAAGCCGCGTTTATGCGGTCAAGAAACGCGATTTCGATTTAGATGCGTTTGCCCTGCCAAAGGGGCGTTTTCGCTTGACTTCTGCGGGCCAATCGGTTATACTATATATGGAGGATACATGATGAAACGTGCCATTCTGATAACGCTGGCCTTATTCTTGCCGGCTGCTGCGAACGAGGCATTCGCCGGCGGCTTGCGCCTCCGCCTCGGCCCCGAAGAACTTGTTCAGGCCACAGGTGGTGATATCGCGGTGCTCGGCTACTCCGTCCCGTCATTCGTTGACTGGGATAACGACGGCGACAACGACCTGGTCATAGGCGAGGGCAGTAGCAGCTATCCCAACGCGAAGGTCCGCGTCTATCTCAACGCCGGAACCGCATCGAATCCGCAATTTTCAGGCTTCACTTACGCTCAATCCAACGGCTCAGACCTGACCTGTCCCGGTTCCGGCTGCTTAGGCTGTTTTCCCCGCGTCGTTTATTGGGACGCCGATGCCAGCAAGGACCTCCTCATCGGCCAGGCCGATGGGAAGGTCAAGATATTTCTGAATACCGGCACGGACGAAAACCCTACGTTTGACGCTGGGACATTCGTGCAGGTTGGCCCGCCGGGTTCAAAGGTCAACATCGGCGTTGGAGCTCGGGCCACACCCTCTGCCGTGGATTGGAACAGCGACGGCAAAAAAGACCTCGTCGTCGGGGCGCTCGACGGGAAAATACATCTCTTTATCAACGAGGGAACCGATGCGGCCCCGGACTTCCGCGTGCAGACCTTCGCCCAGGCCAACGGCTCCGACCTGCTCGTACCCCCAAGTCGTTCGAGTCCCGACGTCCTCGACCTGGACGGCGACGGCAAAAAAGACATCCTCACGGGCAATTACAACGGCGAGCTCTTTTTCTACAGCAACACGGGATCCGACGCCGAGCCGAACTTCGCCGGTTATGAGTCTGTTGAATCCAATGGCGTCCCGATAGACCTTGCCGGCACGCCGCGCTCAAGGCCGTTTGTCTGCGACTGGACGGGCGACGGCTACCCGGACGTCCTGATAGGCGCCGGCGACGGCAAGGTGCACCTCTACCAGAGCGTCCCTCAGCCGGGCGACTTCGACAACGATTACGACGTCGATTTGAATGACTTTGCGGACTTCGCCCTTCACTACGGTTTCACCGGCTGCGGCACGTGCGGCGGAGCAGACCTCGCCGCCGCCGACGGCATTGTCGATATGCGCGACGTCCTCGAATTCGCCAACTGGTGGCTCACCGGAACCGAGTAATTCATTCCGAGCGCACCATCCGCCGTCATTCCGAGCGCACCGAGGAATCTATTCAAAATAGTCATTGCGAGGAGCGAAGCGGCGTGGCAATCTCTCGTCTGGCGAGCGGACTAAGGCGTTTCTGCGTTTGAAATTGGCTTTGATTTGGGTTTGTTTTCTTGGACTCCTAAGGCCAATTCATTTTCATAATACCTGTTGTTACAGGCAGTTACGCTCATTTCGGTATCCGGCAAATTGGCTTTGATTGGGTTTGTTTTGCATAATTGACTGCCGGCCACAAAGCCACTAAGGCACAAAGGGACGGATTTGGTTTTTTGGACGCTGATTGATTTGGCCGAAGAGGGCAAAAAGAGAAAACAACAAGACACGTAGTGTCCAGAATCCTGCCCCCTATAGGGGGCACCCCAGGGGAGCTTATACTATACGAAGGAAGTTACCAGTAAACGGTAGAAATAGTTGTCGCCAAAGGGAATTTATACTTGACGCCAGACAGCACAATATGGTACTATAAAGATTACAGCATACGGGAACACTGTTTATGGCGTTATATGGGAAATGTCAGTTGGAGGTATTAACCATGGACAAGAAACCGTCATTTCTTGCGTTAATCGTCTCGGCCTTTCTTCTCTTAAGTCCCCCTCTATCGGCACATTTCGAGTCGGATCTTGATATCGCCGGCATGACATTGACGGCCGACTTCGTCTTTAAAGGGATTGTCGTCAATGTTGAATACCGAAGTTCGGAATCTGTGCCGCTTCTGGACCCTACCGGAAGGCCGATCTTCGACGAATACGGCAATCCGGTCTATGCGGATGGTTCGAACATGCCGCACACCTTCGTGACCTATCGCGTCGAGCAGGTCTACAAAGGGCCGCCACAATCTCCCACGGAGTTGACCCTTCGCTTCGAAGGTGGCGCATCGGACAACCGCGATCCCGAGGAAAGAAGTTATCTGTTCGTCGAAATGTATCCACTTTTCAAAGTCGGCGACCGCGATATCCTCTTCGTCGAAGGTAACACGGAGTACCCTTGTCCGCTGGCAGGCTGTTCATCCGGGCGCCTTCGAATTCTGCCCGACGAACAGTATCCTGACAACAATTTCCTCTTTTCCGATTTGGGCATGGAGATTCGCGCGATCAGCCCTGCGGGCGTACCTGTGCGTAGCTGGCAGATTGTGTATGGCCCGCAGCATATACGGTCGGAAATCACCACGATCATAATCGGCGATCTCGAATTGGAAGCCGTCTTTGTCAATCCCACCGAGGGTCTCTTGCCCCCCCCGGAGGACAATCCGCGGGGGACACGCTTCTCTGAGTCGCAGTTTGACAGCTACTTGGCCAATCTGGTGAGCGAATTGTTCACGCCGGAGCAACTGCGCCTGCTGCCGCCAGTGGCCAGTGCGGATATAATTGAGAGCTTTCGGGGCTACACCATCGTGGAAACCCCCGAGCCGCCTGCTTTTCCTCCCGACCCCTGCGCAAACGGAGGGTGTGAACCCGAACGCCCCTGGCTGGCCGAATTGCTGACGCCGGACCAACTGGCCGCGGTTCTTGAGGCTGAACAGGAAGAGCGCCGGTGGCTTGCTGCAACCGGCGGCAATCCGGTCCTGCCCGAGACACCTTGCGAACGCCACATCGTGCTTTACGGAGCGTTGCCCGGCGATATCTCAGGGCCGGAAGGCAAGCCGGATTGCGTCGTCAATATGCATGATCTTGCCGTTATTGGCGACGCCTGGCTTCAGTGCATCGACGACGGCAACGAATGTTTATGATCTCGTTCAATTCGGAAAGGGGCACTCCAATGACCTCTGTAATGAATCTTCGGAAAATAGTGTGGGGCGGCTGCCTCATGCTCGTTTTGACGGCCGGCTGGCAGGAAGCGAATGCCTACTCTTACCACATTAAAAAGAGTACCGGTACAAAGATTGTGTGGGCCTCTCCACAGATTTCGTTCCACGCCGGCAACAAGAGTTTCGCCTCCGGTTCGCCCTTTAGGGATGCCCTGTTGCTGGCCAACTTCAAGTGGAATCAGACGCCTTCCCGCTTCACATTCGGCAGTCCCATATGGGGGGACACCAGTATCAAGCGGGGCAACGGCCAAAATGAAATCTGGTTCAGTAATGATCAGGACGCCCTCAAGGGCGCTCCGGCCATCTGCTACACGTGGTGGTATTCCTCCTCCGGAAGGCTATGGTACGAAGAAGCGGATATCGTCTTTGACGCCGGCAGGGCGTGGTCCCCGCACTATCGTCCCTATCAGCACCTGACCCCATACGGAGGCGCTAATCGTCCCTTCACCACGACGGCAATTCATGAGATGGGGCATGCACTGGGTCTCGGCCACGAGAACAGGTGGAAAAATGTGATGGGACAGGATACCACACATGTCCTTACGCACCAGGACTTCGCCTTGGGCTATGCTGGTGCGGATGCGACACAGGGAGCGGTCTTTCTTTACGGAGTTCATCCCTACCCGTGGGAAGACCTCGCGGTGACACACTGGAAGTACGGCGGCGCCAGCGGCGAGTACAGCACACACACGCCAACCGTGATCTACAATCCCAGCATGACGGTGGTCAACTGGGATACACTGAACGGGATGAGGCGGTATCATGTCAAGCGCGGCAACACCTACCGTCCGGAGTTCACTTTTGAGAACAACGGCCGCAGCACGCAGAGTAACGTCAAGTTCGGGCTGTACATCTCCACAAACACGTACATTACCACCGGCGACCAACTCATCGGCGAGGGCTGGTTCGGCATGGGTCCCGGGGGGGTGTGGACCACTCCTATTACGATAACTATCCCCACCAACCTTACGGTCGGGATGACCTATTATCTCGGGGTCATTGTCGATCACAAGAATAACATCTCGGAGTTTCACGAAATGAACGCTACATTTCTGCAGATCAGAATCGTACCCTAGTCCCAAAACAAGCGAGTTTTCCAATCGTTCGCCATAGTGTGGTTGCGCTTTTTGTAGGGGCGCAACCTTCGTATTCCGGCCAGGTGGCTGGTTGAGTTTGTCGCTCCAAATTGTCATCGCACCATATCGTACTCGTTTCTGAGGTTCTCAGAAGCCCAACAATCATCGCGACGTCCGTACCGCGACCTCAATTCTCTGAGCCGCATCAGCCAGGCGAATATCCCAATCCCCGAAGACCACGGAAAAATACCACCAGCCAGGGATTCCACGACAGTATGCGATAGGCGGCAGTCCCTTAGTAAGAGATTGTTTGACAAAGCGCAATAATGTGCTATATACTATACAGAAGATTAGAAAATCTTTAGGCCGCAGACGAAGACAACTAACCCGCACGGCTTTTTTGTTTGGTGATTTACCTATAGGAGTAACGATGGGAAAAATGCTAAAGACTTCGGCTGAGGGCAGGAAATGCATGTTTCCGCACTGCACGCATATCTTGAGTATCTATAACCATGAGGCTTACTGTCATATACATCGGGCTCAGATGCCTCAGGAGCAAAAACACAAGATTTCACCTCATCCTAATGCATAAACCGAGGTCCCCTGCCCTGCTTGCCCTGCGTAGAACTGTGGCACGGCCTTCCAGGCCGTGAACTCTTTGCCGTCCGCTTTTTCCCACCACTCAACTCCTTGTTAGTTTCCCTGATTCCTCAGACATTTCGTTTTTGATTGCCCGATGCCGTCTCGCAATTCACCGGAACGATTAGCTCTTTGGACGCGGGCGCCCCTCGCGGTACGGAGAATCGCCATGCTCGATGGCATTAGAAGATTTCGTGTGCAATTGCGACGCATCAATTTCTAAAGAATACCGAATGGGACAGTCCATGTTGCGGTTCGATTGTATCTGCGAGACGTATCGTCCATTGTCTGGGTGGCATCCTCAAGCTCGCAGGGCTTGGGGATGGCCTTAAATCCAATAGCCCTGCCGCCGGCGCAGTTACTTCTTATGAACCGTATCATTCCCTCCGCACAGGCATCAAGTATCGAGCATCTCTACTTGTTTCTCCAGCGATTTGCTCTTGGCGGGCGCGTCTTTGATCGGCAGGGCTTTCTCAACTGTTTGTTCTACGGGGTTGGCTTGTTCTACTGAAATGCTGTTGCCGTTCTGGACCTTGTCGATTATCGAGTAAGTCTCGACTATCGCCAGCAGGCTCAGCAGGAAGCTCAGCGTGCTCTCCGCCCCCTGATTGATGTTGACGCCCCCGCGCATCAGCCCGTCGGTGCATCCCTTCGTCCTGAAATCATAAAGCGGAAGGTGCAGGTCATTCGCCCCCAAAAACCAGTCGAATGCCTTTCTCTGCAATTTCAGATATCCGGTGTCCTGCGTGGCGTCGTAAGCCGCCCTTAGCATCATAACCATACTCGCCGCTTCCATCGGCAGCTGGTCGAACGCGGCCCTTCTTTGGCCTCGCTGATACCAGCCATTACACCCAATGAAGCTGAAATGCTCTCCGTTGTAGCTCTCCGACAACAGGAATTCACATGTCTTCTTCGCCGCCGTCAGGTATTTCTCGTCCCCCAGAGTCACCCCGGCCACAAACAACGCGTGGCACAGCACCGCATTATCATAAGTCAGAGCATCCTCAAACCACTGCCAATTGGAAAAACTGTTCTCCTCGTACTGACGAACAAGACTTTCCGCTGCTAACTCTACTTGGCGCTTGATGTCACTTGCGCCGGGAAACTGCTTGAGATAGTCCGACATCCCCAATATCGAATAAGCCATACCCCGTGGATACTGCTTCTGAACAAGCCCCACGGATATATCAAAACAGTCCTTGACGGTGGACAAATATGCCGACGACGGAGGCCTCGCCATGACCGTCCCAAACGCCCACAGCACCCTCCCAAACGCATCGTTCGCCGGCTCATTCCTCGCCCAGGTCCTGTCGAAATCCATAAAGTTCCTGATTGATCCATCCTGGTTCTGCGAATGAATAATAAACGATAGATACCGCTCAAAAAGCTCCAGAGCTTCCGGGCCGGGATGCTGAGCGTGGTATTCCGCCATCGCTATCACCGCCCTGGCGTTGTCGTCCGTGCAGTAACCTTGCGACCGGTCCGGTATCGTGAACTTCGCATGCTGGAAAAGTCCCGTATCGTCGGTCAGCCGCTTCAGGTGTTCCAGCGAAGGCTCCGGGACTTCGATACTCGATATTGTCTCGGCCGCCGTCAGCGGACTCTTCGCGCCAATCGGGACAGGGGCTCGCTTCGCGTTAAACAGCTTCCAATACACCTGCCCGATTTTCGGCCACGTCCGGGACCTGCCGTAATCGTAAGCGCGCCGCCGAAGCGAATAAAACAGCGAATCGTTCTCAAGCAGCTCCACTATCGCTTCTGCAATCTCCTTCGGGTCTCCCGATTGCACTAACTTGCCTCTCCCGTCGGCCAGAAGCTCCATCGCCGCCCAATAGGGCGTCGAGACCACAGCCTTGCCCGTCCCCACAGCAAACGATAATGTCCCGCTTGTCAGTTGCTTCCTGCTCAGGTAGGGCGTCACGTAAATCTCGGCCGCGCACAGAAAATTGTGCAGCTCCTGCTCACTCACAAATCTGTTGTGGAAAATCACGTGATCCTGCAGCCCAAGGTCTTTTACCAGCCCTTGAAGGCCAAACCTGTACGATTCCCCGTCGCTCTTCAGCACGTTCGGATGTGTCATGCCCAGCACGATATAGAGCGCCGACGGCTCCGCTTGGATTATCCTCGGCATCGCCTCCAGCATAACCTCGATGCCCTTGTTCTTGTTGAGGAGTCCGAACGTCAGAATGGTCCTTCGGCCTTCCATCTGGAATTTGTGCTTGTAGTAATTGCTGTCAACAAAAGGTAAATCGGGTATCCCGTGCGCAATCAGCTCCACCTTGCTGCCCGATACCCCATAAACGTCCCGCAGCATCGTCACGCCGCGTTCGTTCATTGTGATTACTTTGTACGACGCGTCGCAAACCTCAACCACCGCCTTGTAGTAAGCCTCCTCCGGCTCATCGAGCACCGTATGCAAAGTCGTCACTATCGGCGCCTTCAGCCTGTTGAGCAGCAGGTTCAAATAAGAGCCGCCTTCTCCGCCGAACAGCCCGAATTCATGCTGAACCGACACCAAGTCAACGTGACTGAAATTGATATAGTCCGCCGCAGTGATGTAATCCCTTTTCACGTCCTGCTGGATCTCAAACTTCACCGGATCATCATATTTCAAATCTTCCCCGGACCGCATTGCCACTACCAGCGGCTCAAATTCCCCTCGCGCCGCCGCAGCCGCACTTTTGATCAGATCGGCCGTAAACGTCGCAATTCCACATTTTCTTGGCGGAAAGGAAGATATGAAAACTACCCTTTTCTTGGCACGTTTTACCATGCTGCAAAGTCCCTCTTTCTGCACCGAAACATAATCTCCAGTTCATTCTAAGGGCGCCAAGCTATTGTGTCAAGTTAATTGGCGTTGCACCGTATATTGTAGCCTATCCGCGACCTCAACTGCCCTCGAATGGGGCCTTCAAAAAGGCCGAAACCAGACCCTTTTGCGAATTCCTGCGAAGTTTTTCGTTAATTTTCAGTTTTTTTGCTACCATCGAGTGCTGGATTCGTATAATATACTACTAATTCAGTAGGAATACAGGAGTTAGTATGAAACTTTCTACAAGAACAAGATATGGCGTCAGGGCTATGTTGGATCTGGCTGAAAACGGCTCAAAAGGCCCTATGCAGCTCAGGGAAATTGCCCGTCGTCAGGAAATATCAGCCAAATATCTCGAGCAGTTGATGGCTGTACTTAAATCCGCCGGCCTGGCAAGAAGTGTCAGAGGAGCCAAAGGAGGCTATGTCCTTGCAAGGCCCCCGGAGCAAATAAGAGTCAGTGACATTTTTCATTGCCTCGAAGGATATGTGACCACCGCCGAGTGTGTCGAGAATGCCGGTTACTGTCAGCGGGCCGCCGACTGTGCCGCTCGGAACGTCTGGGCAAAGGTGCACCGGGCAATTGAGGGTGTCCTCCAGTCCGTTACCCTGCGGGACTTGGTTGACCAGGCCAAGGAATCCGGCGCCTCGGATTATCAGATATGAATAGATGGAGAGATTCTATGAGCGCAATATTTGAAAATATCGTTGCTGCGGTCGGCTTTACGCCCCTTGTGAAAATCAACAAGCTCGGCTCGCCCAATGCAACAATTCTCGCAAAGCTTGAGTCGCATAATCCCTGCGGCAGTGTCAAGGACAGAATCGCAAAGGCGATGATACGAGCCGGCGAAAAAGACGGCTTGATAAAGCCCGAAACCGTCATTATCGAGCCGACCAGTGGAAATACCGGCATCGGCCTTGCCTTCGTATGTGCCGCAAAGGGCTATCGGCTGATACTCACAATGCCCGAATCAATGAGCATTGAGAGAAGAAAGCTCATTAAGCTATTCGGAGCCGAGATCGTCCTGACGCCGGCCGAGCTTGGCATGACCGGAGCCATTAAAAAGGCTGAGCAGCTCGTCGCAGAGAATCCCGGCTCATTTATGCCGCAGCAGTTCAAAAACCCCGCAAACCCGCAGGTCCACAGAGAAACCACAGCAAAAGAGATATGGATGGATACGGACGGCGATATCGATATTTTTGTCGCCGGCGTGGGAACCGGCGGAACCCTGACCGGATGCGCAGAAGTCCTAAAGCAGCACAACAAGAACATAAAGGCCGTTGCTGTTGAGCCTAAGGATTCCCCTGTTCTCTCCGGTGGCCGACCCGGCCCCCATAAAATACAGGGCATCGGCGCCGGCTTTGTCCCGGAGGTCCTGAAGGTTGAGCTGATTGATGAAATCATACAGGTCTCCAACGATGACGCTTTGGAGACGGCCCGCCGGTTGGCCGCAAAGGAGGGTATAATGGCCGGTATTAGCTCGGGCGCCGCGATGTGGGCCGCGATCCGGCTTTCTCAACGTCCCGAAAACCGAAACAAAACAATTGTCACCATCTTGCCCGACACCGGGGAAAGATATATCTCAACAGGTATGTTTGAATAGCCCTAAACGTTTTTTGCCGGAGAACCCGACAATGCAAAAGAAAAGATTCCACGATAAGAAAATCAAAACCCTCGTCGCCCAAATCGCCGAGACCTACAAAGGCGATTGCGGAATAAACTTTATCGACGCATCCAATCTGCCCGTCAGGGGCGAGATTCTTGAAATCCTCGAATTGCTTATCGAGGTGCTCTTTCCGGGCCATACCGGAAAAAGAACCGTCACAAAATCGAATATCAATTTCATAGTCGGCGACATCCTCTGCCAGGTGCATGACGAGCTTTCGGCACAGATCGAGCGGGCCTTCAGATACCAGTGCAAAATAAAAAAGTGCGACGACTGCGACTGCCGAACAATGGCCCAGAATGTCACCCAAGACCTGCTGACCCGGCTGCCCGAAATCAGAGAGCTCCTCAAAGGCGACGTCCGCGCAGCGTTTGAAGGCGACCCGGCCGCGAAATCTTACGAGGAAATCGTGATAAGTTATCCCTGCATCACTGCCATTGCCACCCATCGCATCGCTCACGAGCTTTATCTAAAGCAGGTGCCCCTCATTCCCCGTATCATGGCCGAATGTGCGCACGCCAAAACCGGCATCGACATCCATCCCGGCGCGACAATCGGCAGGAACTTCTTCATCGACCACGGCACCGGAGTCGTAATCGGCGAGACTGCCGTCATCGGCGACAACGTCAAAATCTACCAGGGCGCCACGCTCGGCGCCTTGAGCTTTGCAAAGGACGAAAGGGGAAGGGTGATAAAGGGCGGTAAAAGACATCCAACCATAGAGGACAACGTCACTATCTATGCCGAGGCCACGATACTTGGCGATATTGTCATCGGCAAGGGCGCCGTAATCGGCGGAAACGTCTGGATAAAGGATCCCGTCCCGCCCGGCGTCACAGTCAAAACGCCAAATCCCGATTTAGTTTATACCAAAAACGGCCGGGAGCACAAATTGACCCGACCAGAGACCGCTTGATTCTGCATCTTGCCGCGCAGCTCGGCAGGGAGGCTCTTTTGGACAATAGACTGCTTGAAAAAATTCAAGAACTCAAGACCCGGCGTAACGCCGTCATACTCGCGCACAACTATCAGCCCGCCGAGATACAGGACCTCGCCGATTTCACCGGCGATTCGCTCGGCCTGAGCATAGAAGCCGCACGAACCGACGCCGATGTAATCGTTTTCTGCGGCGTGCGATTTATGGCGGAGACCGCCGCCATCCTCTCGCCGCAAAAGACCGTGCTTCTGCCCGACAAGTTCGCCGGCTGCCCTATGGCTGATATGATTACCGCTGACCAGTTGCGAAAGCTAAAACAGAGCCATCCCGGCGCGCTTGTCGTCTGCTATGTCAACAGCACCGCCGAAGTCAAAGCCGAGAGCGACTATTGCTGCACCAGCGCCAATGCCGTTGAGCTCGTTGATTCGCTCCCGCAGGATGCCAAAATCATCTTCGTTCCGGACCAGCATCTCGGCCAGTTTGTCGCCGAGAAGACAGGCCGTCGGCTCATCCTCTGGCCGGGCTACTGCGCCACACATATCAACATTACGGAGCACGACATAAAAAACGCAAAGAAAAGCCGCCCCGATGCCGTCGTAATGGCCCACCCCGAATGTAGTGAGCCGGTCAAGGCCCTTGCCGACCAGATACTCAGCACCTCGCAGATGCTCAGATTCGTCGCCGCCGGCCCCGCACGCGCCTTCATCGTCGCCACCGAGTTCGGAATAATCCACGCACTGAAAAAACAAAACCCCAACGCACAATTCATCACCCCCACCGACAGGGCCGTCTGCCCGAATATGAAGAAAATCACCCTGGACAAAATCGTCGCATCCCTCGAGGAGTTGCAATACCGGATCACCGTCCCAGAAGAAATCAGAGTGAAAGCGAAAACATCGCTTGATAGAATGATAGAAGTCTTACCAAGAAAATAGTCAGGAATCAAAAATGGCACAGGAAATTCAACATCATCTCGAAACACTGGCTCTCCACGCAGGTCAACAAATCGACTCCGACACCTTGAGCAGGGCGGTGCCGATCTACCAGACAACCAGCTACGTCTTCAAGAGCACCGACCACGCGGCAAATCTCTTCGCACTGAAAGAGTTCGGCAATATCTATACCCGCCTGATGAACCCCACCACCGACGTCTTCGAAAAACGCATCGCCGCCCTCGAAGGAGGCGTTGCCGGCCTGGCGCTAAGCTCCGGCCAATCCGCCATCTACGTCAGCATCTTTAACATCTGCGGCGCCGGGGGACATATAGTCTCATCGAACTCGCTCTACGGCGGCACAGTCACCCTCTTTAGCCACACCTTCCCAAAGCTCGGCATCGATGTCACCTTCGTTGACCCCAAAGACCCGGAGAATTTCGCAAAGGCCGTAAAGGACAACACCCGCCTGATCTATATTGAGACCCTCGGCAATCCAAAGAACGATGTCCTGCAATATGAAAAAATCGCCGAGCTCGCCCACAAGAACGGCCTGCCTGTCATCTGCGATAATACGGTAATGACTCCCATCCTTTTCCGTCCCATCGACTACGGCATCGACATAGTCGTCCATAGCTGCACAAAGTTCATCGGTGGGCACGGAACGTCCATCGGCGGCGCAATCGTCGATTCCGGCAAATTCGACTGGGCCAACGGCAGGTACCCCGAGCTCACCGAGCCTGACCCCAGCTACCACGGCGTCAAATACGTCGAATCTTTCGGCAACCTCGCCTACATAATCAAAGCCCGGACCCAGTTCCTCCGCGATATGGGCTCCTGTATCTCGCCGTTCAATGCCTTTCTCTTTATTCAGGGCCTTGAAACCATACACCTGCGTATGCCCAGGCACAGCGAGAACGCCCTTGCGCTCGCCAAATGGCTCGAAAAGCAGCCCCAGGTCACCTGGGTCAACTACCCCGGCCTGCCCTCGCACCCCGACCACGCACTGGCCAAAAAATACCTGACCAAAGGCTGCGGCGCAATCGTCGGATTCGGCATCAAAGGCGGCAAAAAGGCCGGCATAAAGTTCATTAACTCCGTCAAGCTCGCCAGCCACCTTGCAAATATCGGCGACAGCAAGACCCTCGTCATACACCCGGCCAGCACCACACATTCACAGTTGACGGAGGCCGAGCAGCTCGCCGCCGGCGTTACAAGGGATTATATTCGTGTATCGGTCGGCACCGAGCATATCGACGACATAATCGCCGACGTCAAACAAGCGTTGTCGAAGAGCCAAAGCTGATCCAAGAGGCGTAAGACCAGAAATAAAGAGGATTACAAAGCCGAGGAAAAGTGTTAACATGGTGAGGTATGGTTTTAGCATTATGACGGGCGTATTGGAGCGATAATCCGGCATAAGCCAGAGAAAAGGCAGAGATTATTGTATGAGTGCAATTACACACTTAGTATATATTCTCGGTTTTGTTGTCCTTATTTTAGTCATCATTTTGGGGGCGGGAGTAAAAGCGCTTCTCCGTTTACGATTGAAAGAGGGGGGCTGTGAGTTACACAAGAGGTCGGAGGTCCCGGAGTACTTAAAAGGATTTTTCGATTCTTATGAAACTCAGTTAGTCGGTCTTGGATTCGTTTTTTCCCACTGCCAGCTATTCGATGAACCGGTCGTAACAAGTCATTCCAGAAGATGGAACCTCGTTTACGTAAATCCCGAAAAAGGCTGTTACGCCAATGTAAGTGCGTCCCTGATGCCGGAACAGGCCATGCCTGTTAAGATTGAGCTTGTCTCATATTTTTCCGATGGCCACAAATTAGTGACGGTGAACGGGACAGCTCACGACATTATAGGCGAGGTGCCGAACGTCACATTGATCGACCGATACGCGGAAAGCCTCGAACAGCAATTTGAAGGGCATATTGAAGAGCTATCCAAGCTCAGGCAGGACAGAACACTTGTATTGGTTGATCCGGAAGGGTACGTACAAAGTGAGAAGGCTGCCGTTGACGACTATATAAGCAGTCTTGAAAAGAAGGGTTTCATTAAAGAGGCAAGAGAGGGCGGTTGGCAATTTCGTTTTATGCCCGCATTGAAGCACGTTATTAAAGTTCTTGCCGGTCAGAACAAAGTAAAGACGATGCGGTCGAGAATCCAGAGGCATTTGCGAGAGCAGGGTTCGTCTGTTGCAGATATCCCCATCGAGGCTGAGACACAAGCTTTTCTCAGGACGAAGGAACTCATGTCACCTAAGAGGACGGGATTTGCCGGTAAGATGGGGGTCTTTCTGGCGAGCCTGCTCATATTCATATTGGTATTCAGGATTTCTTTCGATGTCCGCGCTGTCTTGATCTTGGCGCTTGCCATCGGTCTTCACGAATTGGGACATGTTCTTGGGATGCGACTCTTTCATTACAGAGACGTACAGGTTCTGTTTTTGCCTTTTGGGGCGGCGACTATAGGAAGTGGCGAAAAAGCGACTGCAATGCAACGGGTCATCATTTATCTCTTGGGGCCTGCGCCCGGGATTCTTTTGGGTACGTGTTTTTTGCTGCTTGACCAGATTTATGATATTGCGTTTTTGAGAGACTTCGGCCTGTTTTTACTCGTTCTAAATTACCTCAACATGCTGCCGATATTCCCACTGGACGGAGGCCGCGTAGTTGACCTGGCGTTATTCTCGCGATGCCAAGTTTTGAAAGTACTGTTCCTTATATTCAGTGTTCTTCTCTTGGCGGTCGCAGCTGTCTTTTCAAGGGACCCTATATTGACAGGATTCGCTGCAATTTTGGGGATAAGCATCTTTCCTCAAATTCAAAAATCAAAGGCAGTTGCCAAGCTCAAAAAGAAAATCCGCGATGAGCAGCTTGAGGTTAGCGATGAGGTTATCGTTCCTGAGATCTTCAAGATAATGAAAGAGAAGCCGTACAGAAAGCTTTCTTTCAGCAAAAAGTTCAATATGGCTAAAGGACTGTTGGATGGAGTTGGCAGCAAGCCCCCAACTATCGGCGTGTCGATCGCATCGATGTTTATGTATGGGGCCGTCTTCCTTCTGCCTTTGGTTGTAGTTATAATATGGGTGGTCAGCGTTGTGTTTATTGGCACGGGGGCTCATTACAGCCAGGGAATTGTTGACTTCGTACCCTCGCCGGACGGCGAGTATGTGTTTGTAACGAGGATGAAGAACATGTTTACTAACAGCGGGCTTGTTCTTGATAAGAACGGAGGCCTCGTCGTTGACTGTGGAAAGGGGGTAGGTTTTCTCAATCCGGAACTGACTTGGCGCCCCGGTCCGGAAAAGGGTTGGGTTCTTTATCGGAAGGGTGCAGCTTTGCGTGGTCTGGCAGGGGCGCCGAAGGATGATCCGGGTATGACGCTGTGTAATATTGATACTCATGATGTCATAAGCATTAAGCATCCTAAGATGGGGGCGGAAGACTGTCATATAGACTATGTGAAATGGAGTGATGATGGGAGTTGTCTCTTCGGCACAGAAACGCGTGTGTCTGTGAACGATTGGAGGCTTTGTTCTATTTTCAGGCATAATGTGATAAGCGGAGAGTTTCGGGAATTTGAAATACCTCAATCCGGCCCTTCCCGATCTCTACGCAAGTTGTTACCTGCTCAGAATAAGGCGATCCTGGGCACGGAGTACGAAGAAGATACTGAAAAGCAGCGGTTCACTATTTTGGATATGGGTAGTTGTGAGGAAGAGACTTTTGAGTTTGAGGAGGGGGTGACACAATGGGAAATAGCGGCGGATGGGAGGACTTTGATCGTGTTGGGAAGGGTATTTGGCGATAATCTCGTCAGGTATCGGCTTGCGATAAAGGATATCGAAGGTGATGACGAGAGAGTCTTGATGGAAAGCCCTATACTTCCACAATACACTTTCGAAGACGCGGCAAGGGGGAAAGCGGTGTATATGTCTTTTCGGATATCACCGATGGGCAAATGGCTTGTATGTAATTCTACAACAGAAGAGCGACAAGGAACATATTGGCTGGTCAATCCTTCTGCAGGGGGGTTTTCTAAGTTGCTGGAATGGGATTCGGACAAGTACTATGTGTCTATTATTTTTTCCCCGGATGAGACAAAGTTAGGTGCTCTATATTCGTCCACGGAATACCGCTATGATCCCAATGAGTCGGATGCGACCAAACTCGAGATCTATAATATCAAGGGGACAGAGGCGGACCAAACAGCTGTGTTAGAAATTGACGTAGAATTCTCTGACTATAAATTCTTCGGAAATGAGCATCTTTTGTACATAAAAAGCAGCGACGAAGACTCGAAGTGGCAAAATACAGATGAACTGTGGATGATCAGTATTGCAGATGGGAGTCAGGAGCCATTCGTACGGATAAAATCATCTGTGGATGAATAGGAAAACTCATTGTTCTGAGTTGTAATATGTGGGAATATACCGATAAAGTAAGAGATCACTTCTTCAATCCTCGAAACGTCGGCGAAATAGAGCGCCCCGACGGCATCGGAGAGGTCGGCTCACTCGCCTGCGGCGACGCCCTGCGGCTCACCTTCAGGCTCGACGAGAACGGCAGAATCGCCGACGCCAAGTTCAAAACCTTTGGCTGCGCCAGTGCAATCGCTACTTCGTCCGTTTTGACCGAGATGATAAAGGGTATGACCCTCGAAGAAGCCGCAAAAGTGACAAATAAAGACATTGCCGACTACCTCGGTGGTCTGCCCGAACAGAAAATGCACTGCTCCGTCATGGGCAGAGAGGCTCTCGAAGCCGCAATCGACAACCACAGGGGCGGCGGCGCAAAGAAGCACGAGCTCGAAGGCAATATCGTCTGCACCTGTTTCGGCGTCACCGACTCCGAAATAGAAAGGGTCATCCGGGAAAACGACCTCACAACCGTCGAACAGGTCACAAATTACTGCAAAGCAGGCGGCGGATGCGGCGGCTGCCAGGGTGAAATCGAAAAGATTATCGAAAAAGTCCGCGGCGACAAAGTAAAGGAGCAGCCCCCTCCCACACCCGGACGAGCGGGAAAACTCACTAACATTCAAAAGATACAGTTGATCCAGCAGACGATAAACGAACAAATCAGGCCCGCCCTCCGAGCCGACGGCGGCAACATCGAGCTGATAGACATTGAGGGAAACAAGGTCATTGTCGCCTTCAGGGGAATGTGCGCCCAGTGCCAGCTCGCCGAGTTCACTATGAGAGACGTCGTCGAGGCAAAACTAAGAGAATTTGTCTCTCCGGACCTTGTCGTCGAGGAACAAAAAGAGCCTGAATAAATGGGAACACCCGGGTGGCAGCCTCAAGCCTGAAGGGCTTGGGGATGGGCACCCGATGTTGGTTCAGCCCTATCCGCAAGAGAAGGACTTAACGTAATGGAAACCATATACTTCGATAACAACGCAACGACAAGAGTCGCCGATGAGGTGCTCCGGGAAATACGCCCCCTGTTTTGCGAGCTTTACGGCAATCCATCCAGCATGCACACATTCGGCGGACAGATCGGCCGCAGGGTCAGAAAGGCCCGCGAGCAGGTCGCCGCTCTGCTCGGCTGTGACCCCGCTGAAATCATATTCACAAGCGGCGGCACCGAAAGCGACAACGCCGCAATAAAAGGCGCCATCGCCGCCGCCCCCAACAAGCGAAAGGTCGTCACAACCCGCGTCGAGCACCCCGCTGTCCTCGCTGTCTGTCGCGACCTCGAAAACCTCGGCTACACGGTCGTCGAGATCGGCGTCGATAAGCAGGGCCGCCTCGACCTCGCCGAGATCGAGGCCCAAATCGACGACAACACCGCCATCGTCACCATTATGTACGCCAACAATGAGACCGGCACGATCTTCCCCGTCGAAGAAATCGCCCGCTTGGTCACCGACAAGGGTGTTGTCTTCCACACCGACGCCGTCCAGGCCGTCGGCAAAATACCCCTCAATCTCTTAGAAAGCCGCATCGACCTGCTCAGCCTCTCAGGCCACAAGCTCCACGCCCCAAAAGGCGTCGGCGTCCTCTACGTCCGAAAGGGCACGCGCCTTTCGCCTTTTATGCTCGGAGGCCACCAGGAATCAGGCCGTCGAGCGGGCACCGAAAATGTCCCCGGAATCGTCGGACTCGGAAAGGCCTGTGAGCTGGCCGCCGAGAATATCGAACTCGAAAACACCCGCGTCAAAAAACTGCGCGACAAGCTCGAAAAAGCGATTCTCCAATCCTGCCCCGACTGCCGCATCAACGGCGACCCGAAAAACCGCCTGCCCAACACAACCAACATCAGCTTCGAATACATCGAGGGAGAAGCGATCCTGCTTATGCTCGACAGGTTCGGCATCTGCGCCTCCAGCGGCTCAGCCTGCACCTCCGGCTCACTCGAACCATCTCACGTCCTCCGCGCAATGGGCGTCCCCTTCACCGCCGCACACGGCTCAATCCGCTTCAGCCTCAGCAGATACAACACCGAAGACCAAATCGACTACACCGCCGAAAAAATGCCCCAAATCGTCAACCACCTCCGCGAACTCTCACCCTTCGTAACGAAATGCGGGCCCAACTGCCAGTGTTCTTGACAATTGTCTGGAGTTCATCATTATAGTACAATATCGGAAAACGATGATTGACATTTCTGTATTTTGAGATTATGGAATGAAGTTGTTTCGCGTTTACGCAGATACGTCGGTTTTTGGTGGTACAGGGAAATCCGCATATATTCGCCCAGAGAGGTGGTTGGCTATGAAGAAGAATAAAAAGTTCGATTGTGTTCAAATGAAATGGAACATTCAACGCAAGATGCGGGAAGAATCCGCGGGGCTGTCTGACCGGGACGCGCACAACATACAAATGGCCAAGGTCGTCAAAGACCCTGTTCTGGGTCCATTCTCTAAGAAACTGCGCTCTGTAAAGCATGCTTCCCGAAAGTGATTTTCTGCCTCGCCCTAAGCGCCGCCGCCCAGGCATTCATAAAGCACGGCGACAGCGCTATGTTCTACTCGGTCGTCTTCTTTGCCCTCGGCGCATACGAATTCGTCTGCGGTGAGCTTAAACAGCGAAGGGCGAAGTGACTACCCGCGTGCACCGCGAAGTTCGCTTCACGCCTGCCGCTTCACGAGATACGGTCGGTTGGCGGGGGAAGAACCGCAATCACCTGCGACTTTTTTGCCGCCGCTGGGTATTCGTCTTCGTCACACAGTAACGCCGATCTCGGTTACGGTACTCTCAGAATTACAGGCAAAATCCCCGAGTCTTGCAGCATCTCGATACAGTGCATAAGCATAAATATCCAGATGAACCACATCCCGTCTCTTGTTCCCGCTTATATACATCAGCGCCCACAACCGTCCAAGACTGCATATCGAAAGCAGAAACAGCCCGGACACCTCGAACAGTACATCCACGATATCTTCCTGACCGAATGAGTGCCCCGTAAAGAGAAGGAGCACCAGCACCACCAGCGCGAAAATACGGGAGACGATCACGCGGGAGTTGGCTATCCTGAATACCAATCCCTTTTCAAGCGTCGGAATTGCCGTGTTATTCATCACTGTACAGTCCGTCCAATCATAACACACGCAAAGAAAGTCATCGTGTCCCCAGGCCGTTTATTTCGCCGAGCGGGTTCGCTGGGCGTTTGATTATTCGCATCTTCTTGAGGGTCCAGAGTACCACGAACAACAGCAGACCTGCGCAGACTACTCCCGCCCACATCCCGTCAAGTTGCCACTTGCCTTCGTAAAAGCGGTCGCCGAGCACCTCTACGGCGGTAAACGCCGCCGTTAGGGTAAGAACCCCCGGGTACTCGCGCATAAAAGCGACCTGCCACAAAAAGGGCCGAGCCGGCTTACGCCAGAGCTTGAACCTCGGGATAATCATCGGTGTTTTTTCAGCCCATTGAGTAAAGAGCGATCCGAATTTCTCTGAAAGAAACTCCTCCTCTGCGACAATTATCCTTTCGTAGTATAGAAAGAACGCAAGGACACATACCCCCGCAAGCAGGGTGGCCCGCGCCAACAAGACGATCCCCACCCATATAATAAAATTGCCGAGGCCTCAGGCCTATAAGGAAAAGCGGAAGCAGAGCGGGGGGCAGAAAGCTCCTCCACCTGAACAACCAGTTTCCTTGAATTTTCATCTCGTTAGTGTGGACCATACAATCCTCTATTCAATTTCGTCCGGCCCGGTAGGCGCGGCGTTCCACGCCCCACGAGCACTGCCGAAGGAGGGAGTCGAACCCTCACGCCCTTGCGGGCACGGGATTTTGAATCTGTCAATTCCACGAAGACGTGTCAGGCCGACAGAGTTTGCGATTCCGTGGGCAATTTGTTCAGGACGAGCTTCCTGAGGTTGAGCTTTCTGCTGGCGTTGTCAATGTCAATCCCCACAAGGTTCCCTTCAGAGTCGAAGTCAAGAACGACGCCTTCGGACACTTCTTTGCTCTCTGCGCTCGCACGCTCCACAAAGTCGATATACAACGAATCGGTATCAGGATAATAATTCAGCTTCATATCTTATAGCTCCTATCGGGAAAAGCATTGTGTATCGTCTTTTTATCCTTAAGGGTAACTACTCTAAGAACTCGACCTCCCAGTTCCTCGACAATTCCCCAAAATCTAAAACGATTACCTTCCTGCTCTTCAGCCGAAATCGGGTTCTCTACCACCCGCACGCACCACTCTTTTTTGATGTAGGGTCGCTTGCGCAATACCTCTTTTTCAAAATACTCGGTGAACCGATATTGCATAGTTGAATTATATCACAGGAGCCGTCGAAAAAGAAGAGAATTCATCTCCCCGTCTGATACCCGAGGCCCACACAGTATGCGCCGCGTTCCACGCCCCACGAACACTGCCGAAGGAGGGAGTCGAACCCTCACGCCCTTGCGGGCACGGGATTTTGAATCCCGCGCGTCTGCCAATTCCGCCACTTCGGCCCTTTTGCCCGGATTATTGAATATCCATCGCCTATTGTCAAGCCCATCGCCCCATTTTATCTCCCAGATCGGATGAAACCGTCACCCACGGTTTCTGTCGTGTATCGCCCACGCGAAGATATAGTTGTACCCGAGGCAATATATTCCCCCGCGGAATGTCCCGGGCTATGTTCTCCTGCACATTTGAAGGCTCAAACAAGGTGATTGCCATTCCGTCTCGCTGCCTGCCGGACCATAAGTTGCGATTGCTAACCGGTGCAGCGACGCCTCGCTCGGACCGCCGGCCGAATGAGAACCGACACACAAGATGCTGGTCGGAGCACCGCAGCCCTTGACAGGAACGAACCGGCGTAATACATTGGCTGTTGTTTTCTCCAAGGCGTTTTCTGAAAGGCTTCTGCAAAATTGCAGGTTAGGCCTACTTAGAAAAGAAAAAATCGTTTGTTGAATTTTTCTTTTCAACGGCAACGTGTTGTCTCGTAATCGCTTGGGTAATTATTGAAGAAAATCATATAAGAGATTTTCTTCAACAATATAGGTCTAACCTGCAATTTTGCAGAACTCATCGCTTTCTGACATAAATGAGACTCTTTCAAAGAGGACCTGTTATGAACCACCTTGACACGTTGCGGAGTCGTGGAGGACTCGGCCCGTCGCCTGCTCAGCCTCGTACGGCACTTCATAAGTTTTATGACTATTCTGTCATTTCGACCGAGCGAAGCGAGTGGAGAAATCTGTCAAAACAGCTACAATCTTTGTGTCCCATAGCCGCGCCATTTACGAAGTGTTATGCTATGTGCAGATGTTGGCTCATTTGGGCCGGCCTTTTGATCGTGGCTATGGGCGGCGGCTGTGAGCAGGCCCGCGGCCTCGACTTGCCCCGGCCAGCCGCCGGCCAAATCACCATCGACGCGAATTATCCGGGCGGAAACATCATCGTCGAGCGAATTGAAGGCGACACAGTCTATCTCAAGCAGGACCTGCGCGACACGGAAGGATGGTGGTTCTACTGGAATTTCAGGGTTGCGGGCGCAGCCGGCAGAACGCTGCGATTCGTGTTTACCGACAGGAATCCAATCGGTGTCCGCGGGCCTGCCGTAAGCATCGACCGCGGCGCGACATGGTCGTGGCTGGGCGCCGAGAAGACCGGTGAGCCTACATTCACGTATCAATTCGCCCCGGACACTAATGAAGTAAGTTTCTGCTTTGCGATACCTTACCAGGAAACAGACCTCAAGCTGTTTCTACAGGACTACTCCGGCAACGCGCACCTTGCGACGGCGACGCTCTGCAATACTCGCAAGCAAAGGCCGGTTGAACGGCTGCACGCCGCCAGATTAGATGGTGCGGCCAAGCACCGCGTGCTGCTGACTGCGCGCCACCACGCCTGCGAGTCGATAGCTAACTATGTCCTCGAAGGCGTAATCGCGGCTCTCCTGGCCGACAGCGAAGACGGACTGTGGTTTCGCCGAAACGTTGAGCTTATGGCCGTCCCGTTTATGGACAAGGATGGCGTAGAGGACGGCGACCAGGGCAAAAACCGCCGACCCCACGACCACAATCGCGACTACATAGCCAAGAGCATTTATCCATCCGTTGCCGCAATTCGGACCTTTGTGCCCAACTGGTCTGGCGGCAAGCTCAAGCTGGCATTGGACCTCCATTGCCCCTACATCAGCGGTCCTAATAACGAGGCGATATACATCGTCGGAAGCGCAGATGAAGATATGTGGGCTCAGCAGCAGAAGTTCGGCGCGATGCTTCAGGACGTCCTGCGGGGCCAACTGCCCTATCGCTGCGACGACAATCTGCCCTTCGGAAAGGCCTGGAATACGGGCGACAACTACGGCGGCTACAGAACCTCCAGCAGGTGGGCCGCGGACATCGAAGGTCTGACGCTCGCCGCCACGATCGAAATACCTTATGCCAATGTGCGAGGCAAAGCAGTAACCGCCGATAACGCCAGGGCCTTTGGCCGCGACCTCGCGCGCGCTATCCGCAAATACCTCGAATGTCTCGAAGAGCAGGATGCCCAGGTCTCGCCCGTCGCGCAGCAGCCGATTCAGGTCAACGGTGTATTCCCCAAAATGGCGGTGATGGCAAAAGGGCTTGGCAGTGACTCCGAAGCCGGCATCGGGGCGCTTATCCCCTGGGCCGAAAAGCTCTGGGCAACCGGTTATGTCGCGCATATAAAAGGCCAGGGCCTCGGCCTCTACGAGATCAGTGATGATATGACGATGCGACGCCACCCCGCCTCGGTCACCGGAACTTTCACAAACAGAATGCCCCACTGGGAATCGGGCCAAGCGTTCATAGGACCGCACGCAATCGACGCCGACGGCAGCGTCCGCACAATCGAAGCCCTCAAAGGTTATCGGCTCACCTCCACTATGCGTCACCTCACCGACCCGGCAAACAAGGTCTATTTCCTCGGTATGGAAGGCCACCTCTGGGAAGTCGATGTCCACACTCTCGATGCTAAGCTGCTCTTCAATCTGGTCAAAGAGCTGGATATTCGACCTGCCAAAGAGCATTTCAAAAGCGCCTACTGTGCCGCTGGCCGCGTCGTTGTAGCCAACAATACCTACGATGAAAACGAATTCCTCGGCCACAGAGACGCAGGCCGCCTCGCCGAATGGGACGGCAAAAACTGGACCATCATCGAACGTAATCCCTTCGTCGAAGTCCACGGCAATCCCGGCGGCGACTCCTATGGCAGCACCACCATTTACGCAACCGGCTGGACAAAATCCAGCGTCGTCCTTCGTGTTTTTGCCAAGGGTGAGTGGCTCAGATACCTCCTCCCCAAAGGCGGCAACTCCTGGGACCACGCCTGGAACACCGAGTGGATGCGAATTCGCCACGCCCAGACCGAAAGGCTCCTGATGGACGTCCACGGGATATTCTACGACCTCCCCCCCTTCGCCTACGACGGCAGGGTCTGGGGCATTCGCCCGATATGCTCCCATCTTCGCATCATCCCCGACTTCTGCCACTGGCGCGGACTCTTCGTGATGGCATCCGACCAGATCGACCACGACCAGGGCCAGCCGCAATCCGGCCTTTGGTTCGGCAATATCGACGACCTCTGGCGGTTCGGCAAGCCCGCCGGCTGGGGCGGACCCTGGTGGCAGACCCCGCTCAAGGCCGGCGACGTATCCGACCCCTTCCTGATGACCGGATTCGATAAGAAAGTCGTCCATTTGGCCAACGATAGCGGCGAAGAAATCAAATTCAAAATCGAGGTCGATTTCCTCGGCAACGGGAACTGGAAGCACTATGACACACTGACCGTATTCGCAAAAGGGTACGTCCATCACGAATTTCCCGAAGGGTTCTCGGCGCATTGGGTGCGGGTCGGTGTGGATTCGGACTGTACAGCCACCGTGTACTTTATGTACAATTAGCACGCTGGCGTCTTGTTGAGCAGAATACTATGTGCAAAGGCTTCTGCAAAATTGCAGGTTAGGCCTACTTAGAAAAGAAAAAATCGTTTCTTGATTTTTT
>Ga0299915_10000757_pt1 | contig 24158 bp, 23 predicted proteins | sample RVTome_13_FD_200263 | JGI IMG/M metagenome (GOLD analysis project Ga0299915, IMG submission 200263) | Soil microbial communities from uranium-contaminated site in the Upper Colorado River Basin, Wyoming, United States - RVT92D227 (version 2) ... | reverse complement strand
ACATCCACGGGGTCAACGCTCAACATGGGTGCCTCGGGAGAATGTTCGGCCCATTGTAACACCCTGCCAAACCGCCTACAATCTGTCCGCCATGCAGGCAGGGAACTCACGCCGGGTGACAGCCCGCCTCTTGCGTTGGCTCTTCAACGCGCTTTTTGCGCTGCTCACCGTCCGCGATGTCAAAGGCCTCGAGAGACTTCCGGCTGACGGGCCCTATATCCTGGCTACAAATCACCTGAGCATATACGACCCGGCTCTAATCTACGGATTGATCGGTGACGAACGCTTTAGCGGCTGGGCGGCCGAGAAGTGGGAGCGTCACATAGTCTTCGGGACGATTCTCAAACTGGGAAGGGCAATCTTCATCCGGCGCGGCGTCGTGGACCGAAGAGCCCTCGACGCAGCCGTTTGCTGGCTGGGCCGGGGAAAGATCTTTGGCATTGCGCCCGAAGGAACACGCAGCCGAACCGGAGGCTTGATCCGAGGCAAGACCGGCGTCGCTTACTTGGCGCACGAGGCCGGCGTCCCGGTCCTTCCGCTGGCACACTCCGGAACAGAAGATGCGATCCGAACGTTGTTCCGTCTGCGCAGACAAGTCATTAGAGTGCGCATCGGGGAACCGATCCACTTGCCGCCACCGCCTCCGGGTGAGCGCACCACCGCCCTGCGGCGTGACGCGGATGAGGTCATGTGCCGCATCGCAGTCATGTTGCCTTCTAAGTATCGCGGCGTGTATCGCGACCATCCCCGCGTGGCCGAGCTCTTGGAGGAATCGGCTTCGGTGCAGGTCGCGCTCTCTCCTTGACAAGATCCTCACCGATCTGCGTCTTTTGCATCACAACCCCCCGGCCTCTGGTGATACCATCACCAGCCTACTCTGGCATGACGACCTTTCCTGTTCAACCCTTGACGCTCCTTTTCTATGGCCTGGCGCTAGTCGCGATCGGCGCCTTGGTGCAGTTGGTGCGGTCGTCTCGCCATCGTGAGACGGCTGCGTTTCCTTTGGCGGCGCTCACCCTGCTGGCCTGTCTGGACGCGATGGCGTTCCTCGGAGGCTTCTCGATCGGTCCTCTCCTGGTCCTGGTCACCTCCGCTCTTGCGGTTGTCCTTGCCGCCCTGGTTCGGTCTTACCGCATGCAGGTTGGGCTGGTCTCCTTGGCGACTCTCCTGCTGGCCGCCGGCATGTGGACCGGCATCTTCGCAACTGTGCGCCTGATCTTGGCGATCAGCCTGGTTTCGGCTGCGGTCGTGGCCATGGTTCAGCTCGGACGCAGGTTGACCCAGCGAGGTGCCAGGGCCTTCGGGGGTTGGGGAGTTGCACTGACCGGCTGTCTGAGCGGACTCTCGCTTCTCCTGGGCTCCACACCCGGGAGCCTTTGGAGCCGCTTGCCGGTGCCTGCTGCGGTTCTCGGGCTTGGCCTGGCCCTCGTCTCGAAACGCTACCGGCTGCCGCTCTTGCTGGTGGCCTTGGCGAACGTCCTCCTTGGGCTGGGGTTTCTCTCCGCCTGAACTCTCCGTCTCCAGCGTTCGGCATTCACTTCCCTCACACGTCCTGCCTTTGAGCCTCTCGTGGAACGCGGTTCTCCGTGCTCAACCGGCTGAGTAGCGCCACTCCTTCCGCTCCCCTCTAACCGCTGCTCCCCCGCGCGGGGGATCGTGATCTCCCCCGCGCGATTCCACCCAAAGTGGGATGGCTTCCACCCCCATTCCAGCCTACACTGTTAGCACAAATGTTCTATTCAGGGATGGTGCGCTACCAACGGCACCTCCACGCCTTCCACTCCCAGCGCACCGTCCCTGCCATAGGAGGTCCCCATGGACAAGGCACAGACGCAACTCGTACCGGTTGCGACCGTCCGGACGACGAGCCTCATCGACCCCCAGGCCGAGAGCCTGCCCTACCCGGCCGCCGATCCGGCCCTGCTCGAGGTACTGCTCCAGCCGCGCCTGGCGCTCTTCTGGGGAGCCCACACGCCGACCCGGACCCTGCTGGCTGCGGCCACGACCCTGGCCTCGCGCGGCCAGGGGCTGCGCATTTTCGATGGCGGCAACCGCTTCGACGGCTATTTCGTCGCCCGACTGGCGCGCCGCCTGAGCACCGATCCCCAGACCACCTTGAAACACATCCGTCTGTCGCGCGCCTTCACCTGCTTCCAGATGGCCGAGCTGATCGAGAACACACCGACCGACCTGCAACCGCTGTTCGTGCTGGATCTGCTGGCCACTTTCTACGACGAGAGCGTACCGCTGCGCGACACCGAACGCTTGCTGATAACGACGATCGCCCATCTCAAGCGTTTGGCGGCGACCGGCCCGGTGATCATCGGAGCGCGCGAACCTCAAAGCCTGGTCAAGGATCGCTGGATACTGCTCGACCGGCTTCAGACCGCCGCCGACGCCACCTGGCTGCTGCGCGCGCCGGAAGAGATCGGGCCCCTTCAACCCAACCTCTTTTGACGCAAGAAGGGAAGCGCGCGAATGAGCAGGACACAGGAATCTGATCCCGATCACCCGATTCGAAGCACACGAGGTTGACATGGGCCGCACCCTACCTTCCATCACCCAGACTTTTCTCCAGGAACAGCAATCACTGGCCCGCTTCCGGCGCGCACTACGCCTGGACGATCAACGCGCGCTCGATGACCTGCTGGCCGCCTCCCGCCATCACCTGGCCGAAGCCGCCTATGCCTCTCACCTACTCCCCTTCGAGATCATGCTGCTGGCGATGCTGGTCGAGGAACACAAACAGGTCATGCGTCTGCGCGATGAACTGGAAACGCTGCGCAGCCCTTCGACAAGCTCCCCCCGGCCTGCGTCCGGGGGACAGGCAGGACACAGCCAGGAGCATTCGAGACCGTGACCGAGCTCTCCGGGCGCCCGTTGGCGATCGCCTCTCCCTCGAACAAGCCCACCCTGTATGGCTGGCTCTTCGACGCCTACCCTTCGGGTACGGGAATGGCTGTCTGGCTGATCGACGCCGATGGGCAAGCCCACATGTTTCACGACGATTTCACCCCGGTCTTTTACGTGCGCGGCCCGCGCCAGGATCTGCATGACCTCTGTCAGATGCTGCGCGCCCGGCGGGCACCGGTCGAGCTCGATCGAACGGAGCGCATCGACCTCTTCCTTGACCGTCCGATCGAAGTGTTGCGGGTCGGGGTGCGCTCGCCCGGTTTGCTACCGCACCTTTTCCGACTGGTGGCCGACTTCAACCCTTACCTGACCTACTACGACGCCGACATCCCGCTCCCGCAGCGCTATGTGCTCACCCGCCAGGTTTTCCCGCTGGCTCACTGCGCCGTCGAGCACGAGGCCGGCCAGATCCGCCACATTCAGGCCCTCGACACGCCCTGGGAGGTCGACTACCGCCTACCTCCGCTGCGAGTGATGGCGATGCGCCTGGGAGGAGAGCTGCGCAACCCGGCCCGCGGCCATCGGGGCGACCTGCTGGTCCAGATCGAGGGCGAGGAATACCCCTTCAAGCGCGAGCACGGCCGCGAGCTGGTGCTGGGAATTCGCCATCTGCTCGAGCGACATGACCCCGACGTGCTCGTCACCGCCTACGGCGACTCCTACCTCCTCCCCCGGCTGCTCGAACTCTCGCGCCACTACGGCATCTCCTTACCACTGAACCGGGACCCCGACCAGGCGATCGCCCACAAACCGGCCCGCTCTTACTTCTCTTACGGGCGCGTTGTCTTCAGTGACGAACAACATTTGCTCTTCGGCCGCTGGCATGTCGACCGGCAAAACGCTTTCCTGGGCGACGACTACGGCCTGGACGGAGCCTTAGAGATCGCCCGCTTGTCCGGCCTGCCCGTGCAAACCGTGGCGCGGGTGTCGACCGGCACCGGGATCAGCGCCATGCAGGTCTCCACCGCCTGGCGCCGCGGGGTATTGGTACCCTGGCAGAAGCGCCAGCCCGAATCGCTCAAGACCGGGCTCGACCTGCTGGCAGCCGACAAGGGCGGTCTGGTCTACGCCCCGTTGATGGGGTTGCACGAGCACGTGGCCGAGCTCGATTTCACCGCCATGTACCCGAGCATCATGGTGCATTTCAACCTGTCGCCGGAAACCGTCGGAGCCAAGTGCTGCGAGGGCGTGCCGGTGCCTGAGTTGGGGACGCCGGTTTGCAACCACCGCCAGGGTTTGGTACCGGAGACGCTGGCTCCGCTGTTGGAAAAACGCAACCAGTACAAAGCGCGCATCCGCGAGTTGCCGGAGGACGACCCGCGCAAGGAGATCTTCCGCCGGCGCTACTCGGCCCACAAGTGGTTACTGGTGACCTGTTTCGGCTACCTGGGCTACAAGAACGCCCGCTTCGGCCGGATCGAGGCCCACGAAGCGGTGACGGCCTACGGGCGGGAGGTGCTGCTGCGGGCCAAGGAGCTGGTCGAGGCACGTGGTTTCCGCGTGCTGCACCTGTATGTTGACGGCCTATGGATCGACAAGCCGGGAGCCAGCCAACGCCCCGATTACGAGGCGCTCCTCGATGAGATCCGGGCCCAAACCGGGCTGCAGATCGGGTTGGAAGGCGTTTACCGCTGGCTGGCTTTCTTGCCGTCGCGGGTCGAAGCGCGTGTGCCCGTCGCCAACCGCTATTTCGGCACTTTCGAGGATGGCTCGACCAAAGTACGCGGCATCGAGGCGCGTCGTCATGACACACCCAACTTCGTCCGAGAGACCCAACTAGGGATGCTGGCAATCCTGGCCGAAGGCCAGGGCGTGGCCGGGTTTCGGGCGGCCGTGCCGGCGGCGATCGAATACGCGGCCCGTCAGCTGCACCGTTTGCGCTCCGGCCAGGTCCCCGTTCGCGATCTACTGGTCACCCACCGGTTGTCGCGCCGGCCCGATGAGTATGTCGCCCGCACCGCTGCCGCCCGGGTGGCGCATCAACTGACGCAAGCCGATGTGTCGCTCAGCCCGGGCGAAAAGCTGCGTTTCCTTCTCGTTCCAGGGCCGGAGAAGGCGCGCGCCTGGGAATTGATCCAGGGAGAGATCCCCTACGACCATCAGGCGTATCTCCAACTGTTCATACGCGCGATCGAGAGCCTGCTGGCGCCGGTAGGTGTGGATCAGTCCACACTCGAGACCTGGCTTCTCGGTCAGACGAGTTATTGGGGACCCGTAGGGGTACTACCACCACCGGGCACGGACAGCCGCTGGCCGCTGCTGGCAAACGCACGGCCGGTAGGGGCGGAGCACTCGCTACTGGCAACCTCTGCTTTCCGCGAGATCCAGCGCGAGTGCTTCGCCCTTACCCGCCAGGCTGCCTGAGAGGGAAAGGCATGCGCCGTCCAAACGCCTTCTTGATCGTCACCGGATTGGTTGGTTTGGTCGCCAACGCCCTGGCCATCTCGAGCTATCTCTTCAGTCGGGGACAACTCGAGGGGTGGAGGCCCGATCCGGGGCTGCTCCTGGTCCTGGCCTTCGTCGCCCTGGCCTATAGCCTGGCGTTCTGGTCGGCCCTCGTCTGGCGCTGGACGCACAACCGGGCCGCGGAGGCTCCGGATCCATCAAGCCGCACCCCGGCCTTTCTGCTGAACGCACTGGCGGCCTTCCCGCTTCTGGCTCTGTGGACATATCTGCTGCTGACCACTGCACTCCAGGTCGAGGCGACGACCACCCAGCTTTGGCTGATCGCTCTGGCGGCGACCTGGGCGGTGTCCCCGTTCGTGGCACTTGGGTTGATCCCGGTGGGCGAAGCCCTCGGGCCGTTGGTGACACGCGAGGACTGAGGCGGCGCATCACTCCTCAACCCGCGTGGCAAACCGTCATCTTGCCCATCTTTGCTCCACCCCCTCCGACAGCGTAAAAATCGACAACCCAACGGCCTTACTCCACCACCATTCCCCCTCGACCTACGCACACTCCCCGGCACAGACCTCCTGCCAATGGAGCGGCGTACGCACGGGGGCGTACCGGTGTCCCAGAAATCCGGGTGATCGAAAGGTGGCTGTAAGTTCGACGCCGGGAGACGTATGCTACATTCGAATCAGGAAGGCAGTCATCGCCAGCCACATGGGCAGACGTCCGCAATTGTCCACTAGACGCTTTCCCGAAGAGGATTTCCAGATGCACCGGAAGGACGGCAGAGGACACGATCTCAGACGAAGGCGGACATCCCGCGGACCGATCTCGGAGCGTCAATCGGATCCCCGCCTCGCCCGACTTTCGCCTGCCTCCCCCTGCCTCCAGGTCGCTATCGCCCTCGTGTTCTTCTCCCTCCCTCGCCCGTACCCGAGCCTGGGCAGGTCCTCGAATCCGGCGAGAGGCAAGCCAAAGTAAGCCATCACCGCCCCAGAGTACAGCCCTCTCATGCCTTGATTTTTCCGCTCGCCATGCTCCCTCATCTTGCTCCAGAGACGATCATCGCCAGCAGCCAACAGATGTCGCCTGGGTTCTGCCTCTGCCTTTCGACACTCCGCGCCAGGACAATCCTCCTGCTCGATCGATGATCGAAGGGATACAATCGAAGAGGTGAGGGGTGAAGAGGCAGCGAGATGTCCGCCGCCCCACGACCGAGTGCGACAGGGCTCCGGACCGGCGCCCTGCGGCTGGTCATGCTCTTCCCAATTACGCTCGCGGCCGGGTTCGCTTTCAGGCTCGATGCGCCGGCAAGTTGGAGCGATGCCCGCTCATCAGGCCCTCAGACCACGGCCCCAACCCCCGAGCCCGATCCGTTGGCCATCCCCACGCTCCCGCAAAACCCCGGCCCTCTTGATGTGGGCCGCGTGACGTACTACTACCACTGCATGCCGTGTCACGGCGACAAAGGGCAGGGGCTCACCGACGAATGGCGCCTGGTGTGGGTAGAGGATCACCAGGACTGCTGGTCGCGCGGCTGCCATGGCGAGAAGGCGGGTGATCAGGCTTTCCCGATCCCGCGCTACGTTCCTCCGGTAATGGGGCCGTCATCCAGCCTGACCCGATTCACCTCGGAGGAAGACCTCTCCAATTTTCTGTGGACGAGTCACCCCCCTCAGCGGCCGGGCGACCTTGACGAGAAGGAATGCCAGGCGTTGGCGGCTTACCTGAGTCAGAATGCACCATCGAGCATGATATCGCTAAAGCGTGCTCCCGCCGAGGATGGCAACCTCGGGCCGCCGTCCGAGGTCCTCGCTTTGCGGACCGGTGCCATCCTCGCGTTCACGCTCGGCGTGGCCTGGCTAATCGGGCGTCGAGATCATCCTCAATCCTGACCGCACAGGGCGTCCGACTCACCCTACCCTTGCCCGCGTCTCGACCGCGGCGGGCAATCGGGGAAAACATCGTAACAGGGCATTCAATTCATCCACGGCGGCTGAGTGCGGAAGGGTCACGGGCGTGGAGGGTGGTCCTGGCTGCGCCCGCCGGAGGGTGTATTCCACCTTGGGGGCATGTCCTCTTCGTGGAGGGAGAAGGGGGGGAAGATGCGTTTCCCCGCTAAGATCATGCGGGGGGTTGGGGGTTTCAGGGGGCAAGGGGGGCGAGCGTGAAAGGCCCGCCCCCCTTGCCCCCTGGAATGGAATGCACCCTCCGCTAGATTGGGGTTTGACGTTCACGCTCAACTCATGGTAACATCCCGCTTGATGGGCTTGGCCTGTCAGCCTCGTGGGCGACCGTGATCGGAAGACCCTAGGAGCACAAGATCAGCACAACAGAGTTTCGAATCAACGAGAGCATTCGCGTCCCTGAAGTGCGCCTGATTGGGCCGGACGGTCAAAATCACGGGGTCGTGTCGACGGATGATGCACTAAAGATCGCCCAAGAGGCAGGTCTCGACCTGGTTGAGGTCGCGCCCAACTCCTCACCGCCGGTCTGTCGCGTTCTGGATTTCGGCAAGTTCCAATACGAACGCGCCAAGAAGGACCGGGAGGCTCGCAAGGCGCAGACCAAGATCGAAGTCAAGGAGATCCGCCTCAGGCCGAAGACGTCGGACCACCACCGCTCGTTTAAGGTCCGCAATGCACGCCGCTGGCTTGAAGAGGGGAAGAAGGTCAGGGTACGAATCCGGTTTCGGGGACGTGAGATCACCTACCCCGAGATCGCCCTGACCGACCTCAAGCAGATCGCGGAAGAGCTGGCTGACCTCGGCGTGATCGAGCAGGCCCCGATGATGGAAGGCCGGACGATGCTGATGCTGGTGGCGCCCGGAAAGGCCAAGTAGACCGCAGAGCGCAAGACCGCTATCGCAGATGCATCTACCGCGGACGGAAGTCTCGTCCGCGGCGCCATCTGTAAGGGAGTTCAAGCGGGATCTCAGGAGTCAGGCAGTGCCACGAAAGCCGAAGTCTCACGGCAAACTCAAGTTGAAGACCCACAAGGCGACGGCCAAGCGCTTCCGTCTCACAGGCGCCGGCAAGCTCGTGCGAACCAAAGGTGGCAAGAGCCATTTCCGCCGGCGCCGTTCGGAACGCTCGAAGCGGCTATTCAGTGAGATGCTGCCGGTTGAAGGGTCATCGATCATCAAGCGCGTGCGGCGACTGGCCCCTTACCTCAGCCGGTATAAGGCCAATCCGAACGCGCGGACAGGCGGTTCGTCGAAGTAGCCAACCCACCGTGGATTGTCGGACCCTGAGGCGTGAAACGGGCGGGATCCGCTCTTCTGCAGATGGCAGAAGACTGCGGAGAGGATGAAAGCGTCTCGCCGACGCCCAGCAGTCCCCAGGAGAACTCAGCGTGGCCAGAGCCAAGGGCGGGATTGTAAGCCGCCGTCGTCACAAGAAAATCCTTCGACTGACACAGGGGATGTACGGCAGCCGGCATCGGATCTTCCACCGGGCCAACGAGGCCATGCTCAAGAGCCTGTGGTACGCGTACCGTGACCGTCGCGTGCGAAGGCGCGACTTGCGACGCCTGTGGATCTCGCGCATCAATGCGGCAGCCCGGCTCAACGGGACGACCTACAGTCGGCTGGCCCACCGCCTTAAACTGGCAGACATTCGGCTCAATCGCAAGATGCTGGCCGACCTGGCCGTGCGCGACCCGCAGGCCTTCCGGGCAGTCGCCGAAGCAGCAGGCGGCTGAGCGACGGTAACTACCCCGGCCATGGCTCAGCAGTTGCGAGTCGCCGCCGTCGATTTCCGTCCCAGTCAAGAACACCGATGAGTGAAATGAATCTGCCTAGTTCCGATTCAAAGTCGTCCCAGGCTTCAGGCGGGCGCGCTTACCGCGGCGATAGAAGTTGGATTGTCGGGATCGTGCTTGTCGCCCTCGGGGGGATCCTTCTGGTTCAGCGGTTGGTCGGCCTTCAGCTGACAAACTGGTGGGCTCTATTCTTGCTCATCCCAGCCTTCGGGGCCTTTGACTCTGCCTGGAAGCGCTATCGCGAGCGCGGCACGGTTTTCTCGGGATCCGTCACCGGCTCGTTTGTCACGGGTCTCTCGCTGCTGGCTATCGCGGCGATTTTCCTACTCGGTCTCGATTGGGGGACGATCTGGCCGATCTTCATCATCCTCGCCGGCGTCGGTGCCCTTCTCGGGGCGATCTTCCGCTAGTCTCACCCCACACTTGTCCTTGCTGAAATCCGGATTGTCATCCGGGCAATTGTCTGATTCCTGCGTTTGATGCAAAGGATACTTGGCGCAGACATGACTGAAATCGGACGCGGCCGAACGCCGGCGTGCTCGGCAGACCGCGTTGGCATTGACTGACCTCGACTTGCATTCTGTGTTTTAGGACTACTGGCTGCCGGTGACCACGCACCCATTGTTCATGGTCACGCCCACACCGTACCCGCTCGGCTCGGCATTCACGTGGAAGATGAAAGTGAGCCGCTTGGAGCTCCCAGGAGGGATCTCCCGGTTCCCGGGGCGCCATCCTGAGTCGATCGTGCTTGGAGGGCTGCTGTCGTGGCCTTCCCAAATCTTCGCCCCATCCAAGGAGACCTCATCGAGCTTCTGGTTGGACGCTGGCCAATTGAGGTAGATGGCGGTGATCTTCACCACGAATCCCCCGTCATTCCCGATATCCCATTCGACCTTGTTTCCGCTCACCGATCCGCCGCCCAACCAGAGCGCCGAGCATGGGACCTCATCGGTCATAGCCGTGGGCTCGGGCGGCGTCGTGGAGGTCGGTACGGACGTCCAGGTGGGAGTAAATGTCGCTGTAGGCGTGATGCTTGGCGTGGTAGTCATGGTCGGAGGCACGGAGGTGTTTGACGCAGTGGGCGCCGCGGTTGTCGGCGGCACACCCGTGGGAGCAGGGTTCGTCGCCGTAGGCAGCCCTGGCGAAGTCGCGCTGGGGAATGATGTGGGGCTGGGCCCGGCAGGGAGAGTCGGCCCGGTCGTTGCCGTCGGCCCGGCCGTCGCGCTTGGGCCCGGCGTTGCAGACAATCCGGCGGTCAATCCGACGGTTGGGGTCGGTGAAACCTTGGGAGCGCCGAGGTCGAGCGAGCTCCCCTGCGCAGAATCCTGCGTGCCAAGCCAGGCCTTGACGACCGCCGTTTGCATTTCATCTTGGCTGAGCTGTGGACCTTGTGCCTGGGCCAGCTGCGTGGACATCACTTCCAGGGTCCCAGCCATCGACGTCAGTTGCGGGGCGCTGAGATCGGCGACCGTCAATCCCGTGCCTTCCGCCGATCCCGTAGACCGATCGAAGTCGCCCAGCAGACCAAACGCCCGGGCGGGGAAGAAGAGCAGCAGGAGTACGATCGCCGCCGTGAGCCAGGCGAAGACCGGCTTGCGTCGTCGCCGCTCGGGCATCTCCTCGCCCCCAAGATCCTTCATGTGCGACTCGATCACGGAAGCTGGAACTTCTATCTTCGGCTGCGGATTGGACTTCGGGTCGAGCGCATACTCCAACGCCGCCTGGAATGCGTTCCCCAGATCGGCCATCGACTCAAATCGATCGCTGGAATCCTTGGCGGTGGCTTTGAGGATCACATTCTGAACAGCCTGAGGAACGTTCGGGTTTGTCTCGCGCGGGAGAGGGATGGGGCTGGTGATGTGCTTGATGGCGACGGCAATGGGGGTTTCGCCATCAAAGGGAAGTTGACCGGTTGCCAGCTCGTAGAGGACGATGCCAAAGGCATATTGATCAGTGCGGGGGGTGACTTTCTCCCCGCGCGCCTGTTCGGGCGACATATAGGCCGGCGTGCCGATGAGCGCTGAACCCGTCAGGCTGACCGACGCATTCTCTATATAGACCAGGCCGAAGTCGGAGATCAGGGCGTTCCCGTCACTGTCGAGCAGGATGTTGGAGGGTTTGATGTCGCGGTGTACCACGCCGCGTTGATGGGCGTAGTCGAGCCCCTCGGCGACCTGCTTCACGATACGCCCCGACTCGCGCAGCTTCAATGGGCCATTTCTCAGCCGGTCGGCAAGGCTGCCGACCTCGAGCAGGGGCATCACCAGGTAGGCCTGGCCATTATCCTCGCCGTAGCCCCAAACGGGGACGATGTTCGGATGTTGGAGTTCACTGACGACTTTGGCTTCGCGCTGAAAACGGGCGTTGAAGTGCGGCGAGTCTGCCGCCAGCGACGACAGCACCTTGACGGCGACGTGCCTGTCCTCCAGCGGGTCATAGGCCTTGTAAACCGCGGCCATCCCGCCTTGACCAACGCGATCAAGGATCTGATAGCGCCCCATCTTCTGGCCAGTCAGCGTCGCCATCGGTGATTCACCCCATCAAGGAGCAGCCATATTGACTGCATCCTCCCTCCCTACGTTCGGCCCCCGGTCATTGCTCCAGCCGTCGCCCCGGTGGCGCACGACTGGCTCTAGAATCGAGCGAGACTCTCGACGGTCTAACCGCTGGGCAGAAAGCTCAGCATTTTCGTCAAGAGAACCTCCGGCTTGAGTCCGCCCTCATTCCGCCCCGCTCACACAGGAGTCAGCAGGACGCTCATTCCGATCAAGAACAGCGCACAAACCAGCGCGGTGCTGAAACCTCTACGGACGTTCCGAAAAACGCGAGCCCTGGCCTCCCACTTCGCCTTCAGTCTGAGCCTCTCATGCTCAGGGATGGTGAACATCGGACATGGATCTTCCATGATCCTGGCCATGGCGTGATCGGCTATCTCACTGATCAGAAAGTCGGCTACCGTCCAGACAACGCTCATGGGTGTCGGATTCCTGGTCTGATCGCCCGGCAGGTCGCGGGGATGCAAGAACTCCAGCCTCTTTCGACGGGTTTGAGATCCGAGCTAGTGCTGACATCCATTCCGGCTCTCATTGGGTGTTTCAGGACCTGCCTGACCTCGTTTCGCTAGGTTGATTCGCGCAACTGTTCCTACCTAAAGCCATTGTAGCGGGGCGCGGCCTCAGGGTTCCTTACAGACGACCTACACCTTCCGTCGGGCCTGGCCGTGTGGTCACCCGTCGTCTGGATACATATGAACTGAGACCGATCGAATTGCGGATGATACAATCACCTTTACACCGCCTTTCAGCGCCGGGGTGAGGTCACGTGTCACGCATGATCGGCGAACAGATCCTGCCGGGGGACAGGCATCTGAGCCTGGTTCAGGGTGATTTGACCGAGCAGGTGGTTGACGCCATCGTCAATGCGGCCAACGCGCACCTGGCGCACGGTGGCGGAGTGGCGGGGGCGATCGTGCGCCGTGGGGGGGCCGAAATCCAGGCGGAGAGTGACGCCTGGGTCCGCAAGCATGGCCTGGTCGGCCATGCTCAGCCTGCGCTGACCGGCGGAGGTCGCCTGCCCTGCCGTTACGTGATCCACGCCGTCGGGCCGGTTTGGGGTGAGGGCGACGAAGATGAGAAGCTCAAGCAGGCTATCCTGGGAGCGCTGACGCTCGCCTCCGAGCACCGCCTGGCCAGTCTGGCCATGCCAGCTTTATCGACCGGCATCTTCGGCTTCCCGAAGGCGCGGGCCGCTCGACTGATCGTTGAGTCCGTGGTCGATTTCTTGAGCAGTCACCCTGAGAGCTCGCTTCGGGAAGTCCGCCTGGTGCTGTATGATCAGCCATCTTTGGATGAGTTCACGGCGGAGTTCCGGCGGCGTTGGCCGGAAAGCATTCTCCAGATATGATCAGTTCCACAACCAACCCGCACGTCAAACAGGTGCATGCCCTGCAGACGAAGCGGGTTGCCCGTGAGCGTGAAGGGGCCTTTGTTGTGGAAGGCATTCGCTGGGCGCGGGAGGTTGTGGCAGCCGGTTTGCCGGTGAGACAAGTCCTGCATACGGATCATCTGGATGAGCGCGGCCGGGGTCTGGTAAACAGCCTGGCCCGGCTTGGGGCTGAGGTGATGGTTGTCTCGGACAAAGTCATGGCGGCCTGCACCGATACCCAGAGCCCTCCCGGCATCCTGGCCGTGTTGCCGACCCCGCAGTTGGTTGTCGCCGATCCGCTGACCCTGGCCTTGGTTGTGGACGGTCTGACCGATCCCGGGAACATGGGGACGCTTTTGCGCACAGCGCTCGCCGTTGGTGTTCAGGCGGTCTTCATCACTCACGGAACGGTCGATCCATTCAATCCCAAGGTCGTGCGAGGAGCCATGGGGGCCCATCTTCATTTGCCGATCGTCCCGCTCGAAGATGCGACGCTCGCACATCGCTTGGAGGGCCTGACCGTCTGGCTCGCTGAAGCTGGCGGGGGTGAGCCCTACACGGCCGTCGATTGGCGTCGTCCTTCGGCGCTGGTCATCGGAGGTGAAGCCCGCGGACCAGGCGTGGCTTTGCGCCGGATCGCCTCCGGCAAGGTTCACGTTCCGATGGTCGACGCAGCAGAATCCTTGAATGCTGCCATCGCGGCCGCGGTCATCTTGTTCGAAGTCGTGCGCCAAAGGGAGCCGACATGAATATTCGCGCTCTGACTGGTTTCCTCGATCCGGGATGGCCTCTGGAGCCGCGCCTGATCGCCTCCATGGCGACGGGGCTGAAAGCTGCTCGCGATGGCCTGGCCCAGGCCGGTTACATGGTTCAAACGCTTCGTCTGGCAACACCGCCTCCGGCAGAAATGACTAAACGAGTCCCTCCAGGCGAACGCGTGGATCTTGCCGGACAGCTCGAAGCCGAGTGTTTCGTTCAGGGGCTGGACTACGCTGCGCTCGGCCCGGTCTTGCCCGATGAACCGGATGGTTTCGGTGTGATCCCCGACATACTGGCGGCGACCGAGAACATCTTCGCCTCTGCGCTTTTCGCCGATCCCGAAGGCGGGCTCAATCTTCAGGCTGCCGCCGCCATCGGCCAGGTGATCCACCAGATCGCCGCCATCGCCGAGAACGGCTTCGCCAACTTGCGCTTTGCCGCTCTGGCCAACGTCCCCGCCGGGTCGCCTTTCTTCCCCGCGGCCTACCACCGGGTCGGGATGCCGGCCATGGCCGTGGCTACCGAAGCCGCCGAGCTGGCGGTCGACGCCCTGCGCGACGTGCCGTCGCCGGCCACGGCCAGGCGACGGCTGGTGAGCATGATCGAAGCCCACGCCGCCTCGATCACCCGGGTACTCCAACCGATCGCCACCGAAAACGAAGCCCGGTTCTTGGGGATCGACTTCTCCATGGCTCCTTATCCGGAGCATGTCCGATCCATCGGGACTGCCCTGGAAGACTTCGGAGTGCCGGCGGTCGGTCTATCCGGAACGGCTGCGGCTTTCGCCTACCTGGCGGATTGTCTCGACCAAGCCCAGTTCCAGCGGACTGGTTTTTGCGCGTTGTTGCTGCCGGTCCTCGAGGACGCCACGTTGGCCGCCCGTGCCGGGAATGAGTTGTCCATCAGCGATCTGCTGTTATGCTCAACCCTGTGTGGCGCCGGTTTGGACACGCTTCCGTTGCCAGGGGACACTAGCCCCGAGGCCCTGACGGCCTTACTCGTCGATGTCGGGGCGATCGCGCTGCGCCTCAACAAGCCGCTTACGGCCCGGCTCATGCCCATACCCGGCAAGGTCGCTGGCGATCCGGTACATTTCGAGTTTCCGTACTTCGCCGACAGCCGTGTCATGGCCCTCCAGGCACAACCGTTGGGCGGGCTGTTGGCGTCGGCTGGGACGCTCGACATCAAACCACACCGGTCGTAGCTCGATGTCGTCGCTCGATGATCTCAACCCACAGCAGCGCCAGGCAGTCAGCACGACTCCCGGCCCGGTCCTGGTGCTCGCCGGACCCGGGTCCGGGAAGACTCGCGTCCTGACATACCGGGTGGCGTTCCTGCTCGGGGAGCTTGGCATCCCTCCGGGTGAGATCATGGCCGTCACATTCACGAACAAAGCCGCCCGCGAGATGGCCAGGCGTATTGAAGGTCTGCTTGCCGACTCGCGATCGTCGAACGGTTCACCTGCGCGCCCCATCAGTCTGGGCACCTTTCACGCCCTCTCGGCTCGAATGCTGCGCCGCGAGGCCGGCCACTTGTCAGTCACCCGCGATTTCGTGATCTACGACGAGTCCGACCAGGAAGCGTTGGTTCGTCGGGCGATCAAGGACCTCAACCTTGATCCGAAGCAGTACCCGCCGGGGAGGATCCTGGCAGCGATCTCCGCCGCCAAGAACGAGCTCATCGGCCCGGCGGAGTTTGCAACGACGACGTATTTCGCCGAAGTGGTGAAGCGCGTCTACCAGGCATACCAACGGCATCTGGAAACCAACAATGCCCTCGATTTCGATGATTTGTTGATGAAAGCGGTGGCGCTGTTGCGTGACAACGACGATCTGCGTCACCAGTACCGGGAACGTCTGCGCCACATCCTAGTTGACGAATTCCAGGACACCAACACTGCCCAGTACGTCTTGCTCCGACTGCTGGCCGGCGAAGGGGATCCGGATCTTTTCGTCGTCGGCGACGCCGATCAGTCGATCTATCGTTGGCGAGGCGCCGACTACCGCAATGTCAAGAGATTCCAGGAGGACTACCCGCAGTCTCGGATCATCTTGCTCGAACAGAACTACCGCTCGACTCAGACAATCCTGGACGCGGCAATGGCCGTGATCGATCGTCATCCCGGCCGTCAGGTCAAGCGCTTGTTCACGGATCGCGGCCGAGGCGTGCAAGTGGTCGTTCACGAGGCCTATGACGAGCAGGATGAAGCCGGCTACGTCGTGGAGGCGATCGCCATGCTCACGATGCGGGGCGAGGCGGAGCCGGGCGCGTGTGCCGTGATGTACCGGACGAATGCCCAATCGCGCGCCCTGGAGGAGGCCTTTCTACGGGCGGGATTGCCGTATCGTCTGGTGGGAGCCCAACGCTTCTACGGTCGGCGTGAGGTTAAGGATCTGATCGCTTATCTGCGCCTGATCCACAACCCGCTCGATCAGGTCAGTTTGCTGCGTGTCTTGAATGTCCCACCTCGCGGGCTGGGCGCCAAGGCGGTCCAGAGTCTGCTCGAGACCGCCGAACGTGAGTCCCGGGCACCCTATTCTCTTGCCCTCGACCTGGCGAAGGAAGAGGTGTCAGCCGGCACTGCTGGTCTTGGCCGTTCCACCAAAGGTCTGCAATCGTTCGGTCGCGCGCTCCAGGGCTGGCTGGATGATCGCGATCGTCTTCCCCTGCCATCGCTCATCGACCGCGTCCTGGACGACATCGACTATCGGTCCCACATCGATGACGGGACCGAAGAGGGCGCCGACCGCTGGGCGAACGTCATGGAACTCCGCGGCGTTGCGCAGGAGATGGAGGGGCTGGATCTCACCGGCTTCCTGGAGCACGTCGCCCTGATCTCCGATCAGGATACATTGACTGACTCGATGAACGTCCCTACCTTGCTCACCCTGCACGCCGCCAAAGGACTTGAGTTTCCTGTGGTGTTCATCATCGGTTTGGATGAGGGTGTCCTGCCGCACCAGCGCGCCCTCGAAGACCCGGAAGAGCTGGCGGAAGAGCGGCGCCTGTTCTATGTCGGTCTTACCCGGGCCAAGGATCGTGTGTTCCTCGTCCGGACATTCCGGCGACGCTCGTCGGGCGTCTCGGCCATGTGCGAGCCCTCGCGCTTCCTGCTGGACATCCCCGCCGATCTGGTTGAAGGGGATCACGCTGGCGTGTTGACGGCGGCCCAAGCTTCGTTCCAAAGGCAGACGCGCTGGGATACCCGGACAGTGGCTCCCGCAGCAACACGCTTCCGCGTCGGCATGCACGTCCGTCACCCCCGGTTCGGAGAGGGCATCGTGATGTCGTCGCGCCTCGACGGAGACGATGAAGAGGTCACGATCACCTTCGCCTCGGAGGGGGTGAAGCGACTGGCGGCGTCGCTGGCCAAGCTGGATATCGAGGATGACGAGGAATAGGCGTGACCCTTCTTGTTCTCCCCTCCTTCAATATCTCGCCTTGCGCGATCCGGTGCGTACAAGGCCATGTTCCTCAAGGGAATGGATCCTCGCAGCTTTCCCTCTCGCTCTCACGGAGAATGGCCTGCGCCCGAACCAAGTACGGCCCCCACCCCCTCTCCGCCTCGTGGCTTGGCAGTCGTCTGAATGCCGCAAGGCGGAGGGGGCCGTTCGTCCCGGATGATCTTACGGGAGGACGGGGGTGAGGCCAAAAACCGCTTCAGACCGAGGCAGAATCGAAACTTCGCCATCTGTCATGACAAACTGTGGCAAACGGCGCGGCATCCCGAGTTGCGCGCCGACCCAACGGGTGCCCGCTGGAGACCTACATCGCCTCCACCACGGAGGATGCCAATGAATGTCTTCGTGACCGGCGGTGCCGGTTACATCGGATCCGCCGCGGCGGAAGCGTTGCTAGCGGCCGGACACCAGGTCACCGTCTACGACTCACTTGTCTCCGGCCATCGCAGCGCCATTCCCATGCAAGCCAGGTTCATTCAGGGCGACCTGGCAGATTCCCAGGCACTTGCGTCGGCCGTGCGCGACGGCGGGTTCGGAGCCGTGATGCACTTCGCGGCCTTCATCGAAGCCGGCGAGAGCATGGCCGATCCGGGAAAATACTTCAAGAACAACCTGGCATTGTCTCTCGGATTGATCGAGGCCTGCGCCCGGGCGGGGGTGCCGCGATTTGTCCTGTCATCCTCGGCCGCCGTGTATGCCTCAAGTGACTCGCCCCTTTCGGAGGACTCGCCGCTCGGCCCGGCCAGCGTCTATGGACAGACGAAGCTGATGATCGAACAGGTGCTCGAGTGGTACCGCCGGATCGGCGGATTGCACTACGCCTGTCTGCGTTACTTCAACGCCGCCGGTGCCCTGCCCGACAAGGGAGAGGACCACCAGCCTGAGAGCCATCTCATCCCCCTCGTTCTGCGCGTCGCGCTCGGCCAACACCCATCGGTCAGCATCTATGGCACAGACTATCCGACGCCGGACGGGACCTGCATCCGGGACTATATCCACATCGCCGATCTCATCCGGGCGCACCTTTTGGCCCTCGAAGCCTTGAGCGATCATGACTGCCTGATCTACAACCTCGGCAACGGCCAAGGCTATTCGGTGAGGGAAGTCGTCGAGACGGCCCGCGCCGTGACCGGGCATCCCATCCCGGCCAAGGAGTCCCCCCGCAGACCCGGCGACGCCCCGCGCCTTGTCGCCTCCTCAAAAAGAATCCGCGACGAACTCGGCTGGGCCCCGGAGTTCCCCGGCCTCTCGCAGATCATCACCAGTGCCTGGGAGTGGCACCGCGATCACCCCGACGGCTACCTCGATTGACGGCCAGGATCCTCGTGAATACGATCCATCAACCTGCGCGCACCCCCTGCTGACTCGGCATGCTATAATCCGCGCTCAGCCCCGCAAGCGACATCACCGATCCTTCGGAGTTGATCATGCCCTATCGCTACGCCGTTGTGCCCTCGGACGGAGAGAAGATCACGTTATCCGATGGTCGTCTCTCCGTTCCCCATCGTCCCGTTTTGCCATTCATCGAGGGCGACGGTACCGGCCCAGATATTTGGCGGGCCGCAGTGCGTGTCTTCGACGCGGCCGTGGAGAAGGCCTATGCCGGGAAACGATCGATCGCTTGGATGCAGGTGTACGCCGGCGAGCTTGCCCACAATCGATACGGTGAGTGGCTTCCGCCCGAGACGATCGAGGCGTTCGCCGAGTTTCGCGTCGGCATCAAGGGCCCATTGACGACACCCATCGGCGGCGGGATCCGTTCGCTGAACGTCGCCCTGCGCCTAGCGCTCGATCTTTATGTGTGCTTACGGCCTGTTCGCTACATTCAGGGCGTGCCATCCCCCGTCAAGCACCCCGAAGATGTCGACATGGTGATCTTCCGCGAGAACACCGAAGATATCTACACCGGCGTGGAGTTCGAGATGGGAACTCCCGCCAATCGCGATTTCTTCGAATGGTTGAAGGCAACCCAGCCCGACCAGTATGCCAAAGTCCGGTTCCCGGCGACATCGGGGGTCAGCCTCAAACCCGTTTCGCGTGAGGGGACGGAAAGGCTTGTGCGCGCCGCCATTCAATGGGCGCTCGACAACCGGCGCCGCTCGGTGACACTTGTCCACAAAGGCAACATCATGAAGTACACCGAGGGCGCCTTTCGTAACTGGGGTTATGCATTGGCCGAAGACGAATTCCGCGACAAGGTCTATACCTGGGCCGAGTGGGAGCGAACCAGGCAGGCCCAAGGCGAGGAAGCCGCCAATGCGGCGCAGGCCGCGGCCATCCAATCGGGTCGGCTGCTCATCAAAGACGCCATCGCCGATATCGCCTTTCAGCAAACGATCACCCGGGCGCGCGAGTTCGATGTCATCGCAACCATGAATCTCAACGGGGACTACCTCTCGGATGCGCTGGCGGCGCAGGTCGGAGGCATCGGTATCGCCCCCGGCGGCAATCTGAACTTCGAGACCGGTACGGCGATATTCGAGGCAACCCATGGAACGGCACCCAAGTATGCCGATAAGGATGTCGTCAACCCGGGCTCGGTCATCCTGAGCGGAGAGATGATGTTCCGCTATATGGGATGGAGCGAGGCCGCAAATCTGATTCTGGCCGGGATGGAGGGTGCCATCGCCGCCCGGGCGGTCACGTATGACTTCCATCGCCTGATGGAAGGCGCCACCCTGCTCAAGTGCTCCGAGTTCGGTGATGCGGTCATCGAGCACATGGAATGAACTAAGCAGAGCAGCGGCCCTCCCCGGCGCAAACCCCAATTGATCCGTGTTTCGGCTGAGCCGCCCGGCGCTTATCGCACACCCGATTCAATTCCAAGACCGCCTGACAGGCCGACGACCTCGCTCCCAGGGCTCCCACCTCAGGACTTCGGGATCCAGATCCGCGGCTAGGCGCCGCCGAGGAGGGTTGAGGTCTGCCCGGATGGGGGCGCTCCACCACCCACGACAAGGACCTCAGGGAACAAGCACCCGGGTCTAGCCGGAGCTCCGATACGACTATCTGATGTCCACCGAGGACAAGCGTAGGTTGACAACGGACTCGCTCTTGTGTATACATGTAGACAGGTAGACATGTCCGAGCGAATCGAACCCGTCATTGACCGAAGCAGCCCGATACCCCTCTACGTTCAACTGGCGAACTGGATTGAGGGGAGGATCTCTGCCGACCAGTACCCGCCGGGTTCAAAACTCCCTCCCGAAGGCGAATTGGCCAGCTCCTTTCAACTCAATCGCAACACAGTCCGCCACGCCCTCTCCAGCCTGGTCCAACGTGGCTTGGTAGCCAAGGAGAAGGGCGTCGGCACTTTCGTACGGCGCAGCCAGGCCCTCTCCCCCGTCCATCGTCTGGACCGGATGACGAGCTTTCTCGACGACTTCAAGATGGGTGAAGTGCTGATCGAGGACAGCATCCTGTCCAAGGAGAGGTTGCCGGCCTCACCCGATCTGGCCGAGAAACTGGGCCTCGAGCCCGGCGAGGATCTGGTCAAGATCGAACGATTGCGGATCGCCGACAGGGCGCCACTCCTCTTTGAAAGCCAGTTCTACGCTCACCGCTACTTCGGTCAATTGCTTGATATGGAAATCCGGGGCTCGATGTATCAAATCCTCACCTCGCGTTTCAATGTCGATCTGCATCACTCCATTCAGACGTTGCGCGCCGTCCGACCACCCGCCGCCATCGCTCGCCGACTTGAGATCAGCCATGATGTGCCGTGTATGTACATTGAGAGCATGGCATACAACGCCCAGGACAACTGCATCGAAGTCCTTCAGTCCTACTATCGCGGAGATCGATACCTGTTCCGGGTCGAGACTGGCGAATATCGGACGGAAATGAACTACAGCATGCTCAGTTGAAGCCACCCAAGACGTTTTGGCACTTCTCACATCCAAGAGATGACAGGAGGCACGATGTCCATCGCTAGCGCAAGAGACATGCTCTTTGAGGCCACCGAGGGGAAATATGCCGTCGGCGCCTTCAACATCACCAGCCTCGTTCAGATGGAGGCCGTGGTCGACGTCGCCGTCGAGAAGAAGGCGCCGGTGATCATTCAGACTTCAGTGAAGCCTTCCAAGTTCTTCGGGCGCGACGTCATGGTGGCGATCTACAAGACCCTCGCCGCGTCGGCACCCATCCCCGTCTGCCTGCACCTGGACCACTGTACCGACGTCGAATACTGCAAGAAATGCGCCGACGCCGGCTACACCAATATCATGATCGACGCTTCGAAACAAACCTACGACGAGAACATCCGACAGACGCGTGAGGTGACCGACTATTGCCACAAGCTGGGGGGAATCTCGGTCGAGGGCGAGCTGGGCACGGTCTCCGGCGTCGAAGATCAGATCAAGGTTACAGAGGACGAGGCTGCCCTGTGCGACCCGGAGCAAGCACTCGAATTTGTTGAGAAGACCGGCCTCGACCTCTTCGCCCCGGCCATCGGGACCGCCCATGGAGTCTACAAGACCAAGAACCCGAAGATTCATTTCGACCGCCTGGAGCGGATAGCCGAACTGGTCAACGGAAAGGGTGTACGGGCGGCCCTGATTGTCCACGGCGGGACCGGGCTTCCACCGGATTACGTCGAGCGCCTGGTCAAGCTGGGTGGTTCGAAATTCAATGTCTCAACCGAACTCAAACATGCCTTGATCGACGCCACGGATGAATACGTTCGTGCCCATCGGGATGAGTACGACCCGGGAAAGGTCGATGAAGCTGTCCGCCAGGCCACCCGTCAGGTGGTCAGCACCTGGATCGACATGCTCGGCTCCGGCGGAAAGGCGTAATCAAGGATGGTAAGGTGACCTTCGGTCCCCGCCGGAGTACCCGTTCGAGTTTCGACACAGGAGATCGCTCATGAAAGAGATGGCAGATTACTTTGTTCCCTGGCTGAAGGGTCAGAAGATGTACGTTTCATCCCACATCGAGCTCGCCTGGAAGCAGCCCGACCTGCACCGGATGATGTCGAACGAGAACCCCAACCCGCCCTCGAAAAAGGTCCTCGAAGCCATCGACAAGTACGCCCGGATGGCCAATCGCTACCCAGACCAGGGTTTAGTTGTGCGCGGCCAGATCGCCGAACTCAACGGCGTCGCCGGTCCAGAGAATGTCATGCTTGGGAACGGTTCGAGCGAGATCTACGACTTGATCTGGCGCAGCCTGGTATCACCGGGGGATGAGGTCATCCAGCACACCCCGTGCTTCGGGATCTACAAGCTGCGCTGTGCCGCCGTCGGCGGAAAGCTCGTTTCAGTTCCGATGATCTATCGGGATAAGCAGCTTGAGTTCGATGCCGAGGCAATCCTGAAAGCGATTACGCCGAAAACCAAGGTCGTCGTGATAGCCAATCCCAATAACCCGACCGGGAACTTCATGGTGTCGCCGGACTATCTGCGTATCGCCGAGACCGGCGTCCCGCTCGTCATTGACGAGGCCTACGTCGAGTACGCCGGCCTGGAGCGCTCGCAAGTCAGCCTGACGAAGAAGTTCAAGAACGTCATCATCACGCGGACCCTGTCCAAGGCCTATGGCCTGGCCGGGCTGCGCTTCGGCTACCTGATCGCCGACCGGGACGTGGTGGCGACGATCTCAGCCATGCTGATCCCGTGGAATGTGGGGACGATCTCCATGTGGGCGGCTGCCGCCGCGCTTGAAGACACCGCTGGACTTAAAGAGCGCGTCCGGTTCAACAACGAGCAAATCATGCTCATCGAAGAGTCGTTGAGCGAGATCCCCGGGCTGACCGTCTTTCACTCCTATGGGAACTACATCCTGTTCGACGGGAAGGCGACCGGCAAGAAGGGCAAGGACATGGTCGAATACGCCCAGACCCGGGGAATGATCTTCAGGCCACAAGGCGACATGTACGATAGCAATGGCTGGTTCAGGATCACGATTGGATCTGAAGAAGAGAACCAGATGGCCGTCGACCTGATACGCGATTTCTACCTGGGTTAACCCGGAGAGGAGACCGATTCGATGGCTCAGATCAAGGGCGTCTTTTTCGATCAAGACGGCGTGATCATCGACACCGAGCGTGACGGCCACCGTGTGTCCTTCAACGACACGTTCAAGGAATTCGGGTTCGCCTTCGAATGGGGCGTCGATGAATACCACGAGCTCCTCCAGGTTGCCGGCGGTAAAGAGCGCATGAAGCACTACTATCAGAGCAAGGGCTTCGGTGCCGAGGTCAAACCGGATGAGCTCGACGACTTGATCGCCCGGATGCACAAGCGCAAGACGGCGGTCTTCATCGAGCTGATTGAAACCGGAAGACTCCCGTTACGACCGGGCATCCGGCGCTTCATGAAGGAGATCGTAGCCGCCGGGCTGAAGATCGGGGTGTGTACGACCTCCAACGAGAAGGCCGCCCAGGCGGTCGCCCACAAGATCCTCGGGGAGATCCCCTTCGACTTCGTCCTGGCCGGCGACGTGGTCAAGAAGAAGAAGCCCGACCCGGAGATCTACAACCTGGCGCTGCAGCGGACCGGGCTGAAACCCGAAGAGTGCATCGTCATCGAGGACTCCCGCAACGGCGTGCTGGCTGCCAAGGCCGCCGATATGCACGTCGTCGCTACGACCAATGTCTACACGGAGAAGGAGGATCTACACGAGGCGGATATCGTCGTCTCGTGTCTCGGAGACCCGGATGGGGAGAAGGGGGTCTTGAAGCAGGGTGGCGTTGGCCTCGCCTTCGACGGCGTCCTGCAAGCAAAGCAACTGGTGGAGTACTTCTCGAAGCGAGGGTAGGCAACGGCGGGAGCGCCCGCCGCACGGACGGCCACCGCCTCGAACACTGAGCCCGGTCCCGGCCCCGACCTGTGTCAGAGGCAGATCATCCCAGTCGGGCGCCGATGAGGGTAGAGCGACAAACAGCGCAGGACCACTCGGGCCGCCGAGGACGGCGGCCCGAGCGTCAATTCTCTCGCTCCCTGC
>Ga0299915_10000755_pt1 | contig 24179 bp, 19 predicted proteins | sample RVTome_13_FD_200263 | JGI IMG/M metagenome (GOLD analysis project Ga0299915, IMG submission 200263) | Soil microbial communities from uranium-contaminated site in the Upper Colorado River Basin, Wyoming, United States - RVT92D227 (version 2) ... | reverse complement strand
GCGATCCCCACTCCCACGATCCGCCGCGCCACCTTGCCTTCCGCGATGACGTAGACCACCGGCGTGCGGGCGTCGCCCTCGTAGCGTAGCGCCGTGAGCGGCACCGCCACCACGTTCACCGCTTCCCGTGTCACGACCCGCCCGGAGACGAACAGCCCGCCGACCAGCCGGCGTGCGGCGTTGGGGATGTCCACGTACACCCGCACCTGCCGCGTCGCGTTGTCGACCGTGGGGTTGATGCGGCTGATGCGGCCGGTCACACTGGTCGAGTCGAGTTGGCTGACCGTCAGGGTGACGGTACGTCCGAGCCGGAGCTCCGCCATGTGCTCGACCGGGACGGAAGCGGAGAGCTGCAGGATGCGAGTGTCCACAATGTCGAAGACCGGCTTGCCGAAGTCCGCCCGGTCGCCAGCTTGCTGGTACCGCTTGCTCACCACGCCCGAGGCCGGCGCGCGCAGGGTCGCCGTCGAGAGCCGGTCGTCCGCGCTCGCCGCCTGCGCCTCTGCGAGGGCGAGCCGTGCCCGCGCGGCGTTCAACGCGAGGATCGCGTTGTCGCGATCCCGGGGGGCAATGGCACCCTCGCGGAGCAGCGCGTCGGCCCGGGTGGACTCAGCCACGGCGATGTTGGCCTGCATCCGCTGCGTGGCGACGTCGGCCCGCGCCGAGTTGGCCGCGGCGCGCAACACTTCGTCCCTGAAGCGACACAGCGGCTCGCCTTGTTGGACCCGCTGCCCCTCGTCGACGAACATCTCGACGATCTGCTCCGCGACCGGTGCCCCAACGGTGATGAAGACCTTGGGCTCCAGCGAGCCGCTCACCGGCACTCCAGCGTGCAGCGTCGTGCGCACCGCTGTCGTGACATCCGCGGCGCCCACCGAGATCTTCTCGGGCGTGTTCTCGGCTTGCGCGCTGTCGGTGTTCCGGCCGCCGCATCCGGCGGCGAGGGCCGCGGCGAGAGCCGCGACGATGGTGACGCCGAATCGCTTCATGACGAACGCCTTCCTCGTCTGGATCAGGGTCTTCATTGCGCCGCCCCCGTCGCCGCCACCCGCTGTCCCGGCCGCACGAGCGGCGCGGGCCGCCCGAGCGCCCGTTCGAGCCCGGCGAGAGCTAGGAGGTAGTCACGCGTAGACTGCGCTTCGTTCACCCGCGCCTGCTGGAGCGCCAGCCGCGCGTCCGACACCTCGATCGCCGAGGCGATCTGGTTCGCGTACCGCACCGCCGCCAGCTGGTGCGCCCGCGTCGCCTGAGTCACCGTCTGCCGGCGCGCCGACACCAGCGCCCGCGCGCGCTCCATCTCCGAACGCGCCTGCGCGACCTGGATCGTCACGCCCTCACGGGTCTGCGAGAGCTGGGCCTCGGCGCGCATCAACTCCGCGCGCGCCTGCTCCACGATGCCGCGGTTCCGGAAGCCGTCGAACAGCGGCATCGACAGCGATACCGAAGCGTTCCAGTCGCGGCGGAAGTCGCCGTACGCCGGCAGGCCGCCCGAGGGATACGCCTGCCCGCCGTAGTTCATCGTGAACCGGAGCACCGGGTAGGCGTCGCCCCGGAAGACGCGCACCGCCTGCCGCCGGAAGTCGACGTTGGCCTCCGCTGCCACAAGGGCCGAGCGGTCCGGGATCTCCGCCCGGAGCGCCGCCGAATCCACCTCGGGTAGAGAGTCGCCGCCGGTCAGCACCGCCGCCGTCAACTCGATGGGCTGGTCCACAGGGAGGTTCACGAGCCGGCGCAGCTCGAGCAGCGCGTTCTCGTAGCCGTTGCGCGCCCCGATGACGAGGGGTTCCTGGTTCGCTGACTCCACCTCGGCGCGCAGCAAGTCGTAGTCCGCGGTCGAGCCGATTTGGTGGTTGAGCCGGACGCGGCGCAGATGCTCGTTCGTCTGGGCCTGCGAGGCCTCGGAGATCTCGAGCATCCGCTCCGCGAACAGCGCGTTCAGGTAGGAGATCTTCACCCGGTAGGCCAGGTCCTCGCGCGCGTCGTCAAGCTCGGCCTGCGCGGCGCGCTCGAAGGCGTGCGCCCCGCGGATACCGGCGCCGACCTTGCCGCCCTGGAACAGCGTCTGGCTGACGGTGATGGCGTAGATGTAGGTGTTCTGTCTCCCGAATGGCAGGTTCCGGAAGAGGTCCGAGATCCCTCGCGGGACGGCGTTGTGGTACTCGTCCTCGAGGTACCGGATGCGGTCCGACAGGGGGGCCGTCGTATCCGGGTCGAACGGAGGCAGCACCGGGCCGCTCGAGCTGCCGGAGGAGAAGACCGACGCGAAGGTCCGCTGGTACGTCAGCGAGCCGCGGACCTCGGGCAGCACCGAGGCCCACGCCTGCCTGACCTGGCCGCGCGCCTGGCGCACCGCCGCCTCGGCGAGGCGGACCTCGTCGCCGGACGCGAGAGCGCGGCGCACCGCATCCTCCATCGAGAGACGGATTGGCGCCGGGGCGGCCGCTGCCACCTGCTGGGCGCGCAGCGCGGCAGGCAGGAGCGCGATGGCGAGAAGGAGACTGATCGTGCGCATCGGACTATCCTCGCACGCGGCCATTCTGCGCCGCGCGGATACCGTCGAAGACCACCCGCAGTTGCGCCCGGATGACGTCCTCCAGGCGCGCTTCATCTCTCGGCACGTCCACTTCGCCCGGGTGCTCGTGCCCAACCCACCAGAACAGTGTCCCCATGAACGCGGCGCCCAGCGCGAGGAAGATCGAGCCTGTGTCGATGTCGGTGCGGAACTCGCCGCTCGCCTGGCCCTCGTGGACCGCATCCTTCACCAGCGACACCAGGCGACCGCGGGACTGGAGTTCCTCCGGGCAGAACATCTGCTGCATCCCAGCGTGCACTACCAGGTGCGCCAGCGTGCGATTCTCGCCGTACGCCGATGCGACCGCCGTGAAGAACCCCGTGATGCGGTCGGCTGCTAGCAGGTGCTTCTGCGCGGCCTGCTCTTCGACGCGCTCAAGCCACTCCTCACTGAGGTATGCGAGGACTGATTCCTTGCGCGGGAAGTAGTTGAAGAAGGTGCCCTTTGCGACGTCGGCCCGTTCAGTGATCTCATCTACCGTCGTGTGCTCAAACCCTTTGTCGTGAAAGAGTTGGAGTGCGGCTACGAAGATCCTCCGTTTGGTCTCTTCCTTCTTCCGCTCGCGCCGGCCGTATGTGGCTTCCGTCATTCCGACCCTCGACCAAAGTTGACCAGGGTCAATTGCGCCTTGAGTCTACTTTTAGACTACGGTCCTCGCAAGGGTCTGGTTTCGAAGGGGCCCCAAGGCAAGATTGCGTGGTCATGACAGTCGCAATCACAGGGGCAACAGGGTTCGTCGGCGGAGCCGTCCTGCGGCGACTGCTGCGCCGCGGCCACGACGTTCGCGCGCTCGTGCGGGAGCCGGAGCGGGCCGGGCGCCTGCGCGACTTGGGCAGCGTCGAACTCGTAGCCGGCAACCTGGACGACGCGGCGGCGCTGCGCGGCTTGATGGCCGGAGCCGAGGCTGCGGTGCACCTGGTCGGGATAATCGCCGAGAGCGGCAGACAGACCTTCGAGCGCATCCACGTAGAGGGCACGGCTCGGGTCGTGGCGGCTGCCCAGGAGGCTGGCGTCCGGCGCTTCGTCCAGATGAGCGCGCTCGGCGCCCGGACTGAGCCGGCGGCCACCGCTTACCATCGCAGCAAGGCGGCGGGTGAGGAGGCCGTGCGCAGCGGCGGCATCCAGAGCGCCATCCTCAGGCCGTCGCTGATCGCGGGTGCGGGAAGCCCCCCGCTCCGGATGGCGATAGACCTGGTCCGGTTCGCGCCGGTCGTGCCGATCATCGGCGACGGGCTCTACCGTCTCCAGCCCGTGTGGATCGAGGACGTGGCAGAGGTGTTCGCGGTGGCGGTGGAGCGCCCGGACTTGGCGGGGACCTTCGACATCGCGGGGCCGGACCAGCTCACCTGGCACGAGATGGTGGACCTGATCGAGCGGGCCCTCGCCGTCACCCGGCGGCGCATCGGCGTGCCGATCAGCATCGTGCGCTTCGCAGCGCACGCCGGAGTCGCCCTTCCGCGACTCTCACCCATTTCGCCGGACCAGCTTCAGATGCTGCTTGCGGGCAACACCACCGAGGCGAACGCCGTAGAGACCGTTTTCGGCGTGCGACCCCGGCCCTTTGGCGACGTGGTGCGCGAGCTGTGCGCCCCCTACGCGCCGGCGGGCGTCGGGGCTGGCGCGTGACGCGTCCAGCGAGGGGATCGCCGTCCCGGTCGCACCCGCTTCGCACTCTCACTGTGCTGGGGCTGCTCGCGGCGTGGACGGACCGCGCCGACGGGCAGACCATCCCCGCACTCCCTTTCGCCGATGGCGCCGCGGCCTTTCACGTCCGCGCAACCATCGTCAGGGACTTCACGGGAACCGTCGCCGCGTCCCGCGCGCAGTACGCCGGTACGGACCTCGCGAGTGTCCAGGGGTTCGTGGAATTCCAGGTGGCGGAGATGCGCACGGGCGTAGGCCTCCGCGACCGCCACACCCGTGCGGCGATGGCGGCTGACAGCTTCCCGCTCATCCGCTTCGACCTCACGGGCGTGGAGCCGGCGCGGCAGGGCAGTGACACCGTGCCCGCGGTCTTCCGGGGCCGCCTGACGATTCGCGGCGTGACTCGGGAGGTCAGCGCGCCAGGGGCCGTCGTGCTGGGCCATAGCGGCCTTGAGGTCACGACGACCCTCTCGATCGACATGCGGGACTACGGCATCACCCCGCCAGTACGGATGCTGGGCGCGCTGCGGGTGGCGCCGGACATCGAAGTGACGGTCCATCTCGTCTTCGGGGAGGCGGCGGCGCCGGACTGACGCGGGCGCACCGTCCTGCGCGGGCCTGCTCAACTGAATCCGAGCGCGACTCTGAAGCGGGCGGGACTCGCTGGGCCCTGGTCGGCGCAGTCTCCCGGGTGCTCACCAAGACAACGGCCCGGGGGTTTCCCCCCGGGCCTGATGGCCGGACAGAGCCGCCGTCAGACTCTGTGGGCGACCACCACCGGGCCGGGCACGTAGACCGTCGGAGTCAGGGACGGGCGTGCCGCGTAGAGCCAGCGCAGGAAGTGCGGGAGATCGGAGCGGCGCTCCGGCGGTGGCTGTTCGACACGTGAACGCGATTGCCCCTCCGTGCGCTCTCGCTCCATCGCCGTAGCCGTCGCCTGCATCGCTCTCTCCTGTGGTCCCGTTCACCTACTTGGATGCCGTGGCCGGCTGGAAGGTTGCAGGCCGCGCGTCCGCAGGCCACTGGAGGGGTGACGTCGACGCCGCGGAGGCTACCAGCGGCGCAGGCGCCCCGTGCGAGAGACCGTCAGTGTCTCGACGGCGACTCCTCGGGCGAACACCACGCGAGAGTTCGATGCGCCATAGCCCACGCCGAGCGGGCTGAAGGTCACCGCACGCTGGCTGGCGGTCACTTGCACCGACCCGAGCGCCCAGACCCGCAGGGTGTCCCACGCGCCGCCCGCGTTCCGGGTGGCGAGCGCCACCGCCGCGCTATCGCGGGCCAGTTCGTATCGGACCAGGGTGGCGCGTGCGATGGCCGTCTGCCGTGCGGTCTCGTGGACGGAAGCGAAGCGCTGCGCCGCCCCGGCGACGGCGATGCGGTCGAGGGTGTGGCGCAGCGGCGGCGTCAGGATGGAAGCCACCACCCCGATGATCAGGGTGACGGTCATCAACTCCGGAAGGGTCGCGCCACGCGGCATGGACCACAGAATGGCACGCTCGCGGCCGAGGCATGGCACCGACTTCGTGCGGAACCGGCGCGGAATCGCGCGCTGCGGGTCAGGCCCTCCCGCGTCCGTCCCAAGGCACGTCGGCCGTCGGCGCGAAGCGCGGCAGCCGACGGTGCCTGGTGGCCTGCTCGTAGGCGTACGCCAGGCGCAGCAGGACCGGCTCGCTCCACGCCCGCCCGAAGAACGACAGCCCCACCGGCAAGCCGTGGATAAACCCCATCGGCACTGTGACGTGCGGATAGCCTGCGATGGCGGCGAGCCCCGAGCTGCCGCCGCCGCCCGCGTCGCCGCCCACCAGGTCGATGGGGCGGGCAGGGCCGGTGGACGGCGCGATGAGCGCGTCGAGCCGGTGCTGGTCCATCACCGCGTCGATCCCCTCGGCGCGCGACAGGCGCTGGAGGCGTTCTTTCGTCTGGAGGTACTCGGGGCTGGTGAGCGGCCCCCTCCGCGCTGCCTGCTCGAAGATCTCCTGGCCGAAGAACGGCATCTCGCGAGCGGCTTCCCGCCGGTTGAAGGCGATCAAGTCGTCGAGAGTGCGCGCCGCAGCGCCGGTCGCCCACTCGGTGAGGTAGTGGTCGAGGTCAGTCTTGAACTCGAAGGAGAGCAGATCACCCTGGCCGGTGAGCTGGGCGAGCGATGCCACGTTCGCCGGGTCCACGATCTCTGCGCCGCGCTCGCGCAGGACGGTGAGCGCCGCCTCGAACAGCAGATCGCTCTTGGGGCTGAAGCCCGTGTACCGCTCGCGCACGATGCCGATCCGCGCGCCGCGCAGGCCGTCGACGTCGAGCACTGTGGCATAGTCCCGCTCCAGGTGGTCGGCGGCAGCCGCGGTCGCGTCGTCGGCCGGATCCACTCCGGCGATGGCGGTGAGCACCGCAGCGGCATCCGCCACGGTGCGCGTCATCGGCCCCGCCGTGTCCTGGCTGTGGGCGATGGGGACGATGCCGACGCGGCTCACGAGCCCCACCGTGGGCTTGAGCCCGACGACGCCGCAGACGCTCGAAGGGGAGATAATGGAGCCGTTGGTCTCGGTGCCGATGGCCGCGGCGCAGGTCCCTACTGCCGCGCCGACCGCCGAGCCGGAGCTGGAGCCCGACGGGTTGCGGTCGAGGGCGTGCGGGTTGCGGGTCTGGCCGCCGCGGCCGCTCCAGCCACTCACCGAGCGCGTGGAGCGGTAGTTCGCCCACTCGGAGAGGTTCGTCTTCCCGAGGATCACGGCGCCTGCCGCCCGAAGCTTGGCCGCAACCGCGCCGTCGCGCGGCGGGCGCACACCCAGGAGCGCGTACGAGCCGGCCGTGGTCTGCATCCGGTCGGCGGTGGCGATGTTGTCCTTGATCAGGACCGGGATGCCGTGCAGCGGGCCGCGCGGTCCGCGGGCGCGGCGCTCGGCGTCGAGCGCCGCGGCGATGGACTGGGCCTCGGGGTTCACCTCGATGACGTGGCCGAGCCTGGGGCCCCTGCCGTCGAGCGACGCGATGCGGCGCGTGTAGAACTCGACCAGCCGGCGGGAGGTGAGGCGGCCTGCCTGCATCTCCGCCTGCAGCTCCGCGATGGTCGCTTCGGGGAGGCGGTCGTCGGGGATAGGCGCGCCGGGCACCGAGGCGAGGGCGGCACGGGCGTTGGCGAGAGAGATGGCGGCGCTGCTCGCCGCGACGGTGCCGAGGAAGGTGCGTCGCTGCATGGGGACTCCTTCGGGGGACGGCGGTATCGGGGGCAACACGGACGCATGCCGGTTGCCGCCGCCAGTAGCATGCTAGCGGTCCAGCCCCATCCGGCGCCGGAGAGCCAGGTAGGCGGGGTGATGCCGGTAGGGGACAAACGCCGGGTGCTGCAGCGTCACTCCCAGTCCGTTTGGGAATGCGCGGTCTAGGACGGCGAACGCGCTGTCGGGCTTGTTCCTCCACGCGAGGTAGATCGCTCGGTTCCTTGGTGAGACCGTCGAAAGAGCCAACTGCCCGTCGATGATGGAATCGGCCTCATCAGTCCGCCTGAGGCAGCGCAAACTCTCGTAGACAAGCGGCCAATCTCGCGTTGCCTGCCCATCGACTAGGGATCCGGCGCAGTCGCCAGCCTCCATACTGGCCCAGCGACGAACACCCTGCAAGGCGAGGCTGTCCTTCGCCGACGGCCGTAGGGCCAGAGCGCACTCCAACGCATTGGCAGCCTCGGCAAATTGACGTGCCCCCTGAAACCGGGTGGCCGCGCCGGCCCAGACCAGGGGAGACAGCGAGTCGCGCCTAGTCGCCTCCCGGATGATTGCGAGCCCTTCGTCCACCCGGTCCGTGAACGACAAGACCCTCGCCAGGGCGATGCCGCTCTCGACTCCCGGCTCCCCTGCGGCCCCACGGCGGGCGAGGGCCTCAGTGCGAGGCGACAGGTCGTTCCGCATCGCACGAATGGAAGCGAGGCGCGACATGGCCGCAGCGTCGGAGGAATCCAGCGCAAGCGCGCGCTCAGCCCCCAGCAGCCCTCGATCAAGGAACACGTTCTCACTGTCGGGCTCGAAGTCCCGAAGCAACACGTGGCAGTTGGCTAGCTCCACCCACGCAGGCGCGTAGACCGAGTCGACTGCGATGGCCTGACGCGCAAGCACGAGAGCCTGGCGGATCGCCGCTTCGGTGTATTGCTGGCGCAGCGCGCGGGCACTTAGGAGCAGCTCCGTCACACGCGGGTCCACGTGCCGCACCGCGAACCGCGCCCGCTCGGCGGGCAGCAGCCGTCCGACAACCGCCGCCGCGATCTCCTGCGCCACGGCCACCTGGAGCCCCTCCAACTCTGCCCGCCGCCGCTCGATGCGGAGCGGCCGCACTACGCGCCCCGTGCTCGTTCGCACCAAAGCGCCGCGCGCGAGCACCCGTACAGAATCCACCTCGAGCACACCGTCCACCACGTAGTCCACGCCGAGGGCCTGGGCGCTGCGCATCGGGTCGGCGTCGACCGCGATCCGCCGTGACACCCAGCGCGAGCGCACGTCCAGCCGCGTCACGCCGCTCAACGTATTGACGATCTCGAGCGTCAGCCCCTCGGCCAGCAGCGAGTCGGCGGCGTTTTGGGAGCGGAGTTCCATGAAGAGCACGACGACGCTCGGCAGGTGCGGGCCCAGGCGCTGCACGGCGCACGGCGGCGGCGACCCGTCTGGGCACTGCTGGGCGAGCGCGGGTCGGATGGCGAGCGCCACAAACAGGAGGGGAAGGGCCTGGCGCATGGCCGCCAATATGCGGCCCGGCCATCAAGGGCACAAACGCGACGCGGGGAGGGTCCCGAGGGAGCCTCCCCGCGTGTCGCGAGCCGTGCCGGGCGATAAGTTCCGGATCTCCTATGACCCTTGCGGGTGGCGACGGCAACCTTTCCGTCCTCACGGCCCGCGACGAACTTCGCCGAGTGTACCGCTTCTCAGACGCCGAGTCAACACGTCTCCGTCGATGGGATACGCTGAGCTGACCCACGCTTCTCGCTGCTCGTCGAGGAACTTGACCGACACGAGTAGGAGTCGATTCTGCGGTCCCACGCGCCGAACGAACTCCACTTTCCGTGCATCTTCCTTGAGTGTCTGACCCACGTACTCCGGCGCGCCAAGCACTTCAGCCATGTGCCGGAGGCAGAATCCGGCCCACTCGCGGCGCCGAGCCCGGATGTGCCGGACGCGCTCGGCGGAGATTCGAATCTCGCGCTGCACCCCCAACACCCGCCCAGGCAGTGCGAGCCGGCGCGGCACCCGGCCGGCAACCGAACTCGGTTCGCGGTACACCCCCCAAAGTGGAGGCGTTGCCAACGGTGGACCGAACCGAATCGCCCCACGGTCGTACCGATTTCCTGCACGCAAACGGGGGGCGCTGCTCGGCGCCCCCCTGCGTCACCAGCTTCGAAGACCCGTGAGCTACTTCTTCACCGTCTCCATCAGCCGCTTGCGGGTGTAGGCGATCAACCCGCCCGCGTCGATCAACGCCTGCCGCGCCGGCGGCAACGGCACGATGCGGAACCGCATCCCCGTGGTGGCGTTCACGACCTCGGTCGCTCCGATCTCGATTTCGTCGCCGTCCTTGGCCTCGAGGTCCGGGACCTCCACGAGGCGCAATCCCAAGTTGACCGAGTTCTGCGTGAAGATGCGGGCGAAGCCCTTCGCCACGATGACCAGCTCGTGGCCCTTGAGCGTGGAGACCGCCTGCTCGCGGGAGGAGCCGCAGCCGAAGTTCTTCCCGGCTACAAGGACGCTGCCCGGCGGGACCTGCTTCGCCTTGAGCTTCGCGTTGAAGTCGGTGAGGTCGGCGAAGGCGAACTGCGGCGTCTCCGACGGCAGCACCGTCGCCATGTAGCGGCCGGGGTAGATGACGTCGGTGGAAACGTCGTCGCCGAGCGTGAGGACGACCGTGCTCATCGCGCACCTCCCGCGGCTGGGCCGCGCGGATCGGTGATCACGCCGGTCAGCGCCGAGGCCGCCGCCACCGCCGGCGAGCAGAGGTACACGTCGGAGGTCGGGTTCCCCATGCGGCCCTTGAAGTTGCGGTTCGTGGTGGAGAGCGCCGTCTCCCCGTCGCCCAGCGCGCCTTCGTGCACCCCCAGGCAGGGGCCGCAGCCCGGGTTCATCACCACGGCGCCGGCCTGCACGAAGTCGGCGACGTAGCCCTTCAGTAGCGCCTGCGCGTAGATGCGGCCCGAAGCCGGGAAGACGAGCATCCGGACGTCCTTGGCCACCTTCTTCCCCTTCAGGATGCGGGCCGCGATCTCGAGGTCGTCGAAGCGGCCGTTGGTGCACGAGCCGATGACGATCTGGTGCACCTTGGTGCCCGCGACCTTGCCCACCGGATGCACGTTGTCCACGGTGTGCGGGCAGGCGATCTGCGGTGCGAGTTGCGAGACGTCGATCTCCACCGTCCGCACGTAGGTCGCGTCCGCGTCCGGCAGCACCGGCAGCACCGGGTCCGTCACGCCCGCCTCTTCCTTCAGGTAGCGGAGTGTCTCGTCGTCCGCCGGCACGATGCCCGAGGTGGCGCCGGCCTCGACGCTCATGTTGCAGAGCACGAGACGGCCCGAGGTGCTCATGGTGCGGATGGTCTCGCCGTGGAACTCCAGCACCTGGAAGTTCGCGCCCTCGGCGGTGAGGAGGCCTACCAGGTGCAGGATGATGTCCTTGGGGCCGATCATCTCGGGGAGCGTGCCGTTCACGACCACCTTGATCGTCGCCGGCACTTCGACGTCGAGGGCCACGCCGAGCGCCCAGACGCTGGCCATCTCGGTGGCGCCGATGCCGAACGCGAGGGCGCCGAGGGCGCCGTGGCTCGTCGTGTGCGAATCGGTGCCGAGCACGACGGCGCCGGGCCGGACGTAGCCGTTCTCGGGGAGGATCTGGTGGCAGATGCCGCCCAGGTCGCCGCGGATGTCGTGGAACTTGGCGATGCCGTGCTTGCCGACGAATTCGCGCACCTTCTTCTGGTTGGTGGCGGTCTTCGGCGATTCGGCCGGCACGCGGTGGTCGAAGATGATCGCGATCCGCGACGGGGCCCAGAGCTTCGGCTCGAGCCCGGTGCCCTTGTAGATGTCGTGGAACTGGTTCATCACCAGCGCCGCGTTCTCGTGCGACATCGCGAGATCCACGGCCGGCTCCACCACGTCCCCCGCCGACACGGTGCTCTTGCCGGCGGCGCGGGCAAGGATCTTCTCGACGACGGTCTTGCCCATCAGACGATCCCTTTCCGCTTGAGCTGCGCGATTTCGTCCTTCGTGTAGCCGACGCCCGTCAGGATCTCCTCGGTGTGGTCCCCGAGGCGTGGCGGAGGCGTCTCGACCTTGCCTGGGGTCTTCTCGAACAGGGCCGTCAGACTGAACAGCCGGAGGTCGCCGATCCCTTCGGCGTGGATGTTCGCCAGCGTCTCGCGGTGCTGGACCTGCGGCTGGTTGAGCGCCGCCTCGAGACCCAGAATCGCGCCGGAGGGCACACCCTTCGCGTTGAGCACTTCGACCCACTGGTCGGTAGGGCGTTCCTTCAGTTTCGCCTCGAGGAGCGGCGTCAGCGCCTTCCGGTTCTTCTTCCGCGCATCGCGCCTCTGGAACCGCGGGTCCGTCTTGAGCTCCGGCACGCCCAGCTCGTCGGCCACCGCCTCCCACTGTTCCTGCTTGTTGGCGGCGATGTTGATGTAGCCGTCCATCGTCACGAAGGTCCCGGATGGCGCCGCCGTGAAGTTGTCGTTGCCCAAGAGCTGCGGCTGCTGCCCGCCGATCAGGAGGTTCGCGGCTACCCAGCCCATCAGCGGCATCACGGCGTCGATCAGGGCCACGTCGATGAACTGGCCCTCGCCGGTGCGCTCGCGGTCGTAGAGCGCAGCCATGATGGCGAATGCGGCGTTGAGCCCTCCCACTGTGTCACATACCGGCCAGCCGCAGCGGAGCGGATTGAGCCGCTCGTCGCCGTTGATGGCCATCACGCCGGAGAGCCCCTGGATGATCTGGTCGTACGCGGGCTTCAGCGCGTCGGGGCCCGTTTGCCCGAAGCCGGAGATGGCGCAGAAGACGAGCCGCGGGTTGACTGCGCGGAGCGCCTGATACCCGACGCCCAGCCTGTCCATCACGCCCGGCCGGAAGTTCTCGACTACCACGTCCGCCGTCTTCGCCAGCGTCCGGAAGATCTCCTTCGCCTCGACGTCCTTCAGGTTCAGCGTGACCGACTTCTTGTTGGCGTTCTGCGCGAGGAAGCTCGTACCCATCAGCTTCTCGTTCAGCTCCGGCACGCAGCCGAGCTTCCGCGCGAGGTCCCCATCCGTCGGGTTCTCGATCTTGATCACCTCGGCGCCGAGCAGCGCGAGGTGTAGCGTGGCGAACGGCCCCGACAGCACGTTTGTGAGGTCGAGAACCCGGACCCCGGCGAGCAGCTTGCGCGGTGCGCTCATCGTCCCCCCTGACACCTCACTTCTCACCCCTCACCTTCCTCACGCAGTACCCTCAGCGCCCATCGGCCCCGTCCTATACACCTTCCCCGGCATCTCCCGCCCGAAGAATGCCGCCACCTCGCCCGCGATCGCGACGAGCCGGTCGAGCTTCACGTCCTGCCGATGTCCCGTCCGCTGGAGCATGTGCACGAAGTCCTCGGTGCACACGTTGCCGCCGGCGATCTTCGTGAACGGGCAGCCGCCGAGCCCAGCCACCGAGGTCTCGACGTGGGTGACGCCCACCTGCATCGCCGCCCAGACGTTGGCGAGTCCCAGGCCGTAGGTGTCGTGGAAGTGGCAGGCGCAATCGAGGCCGGAACCGATCCGGAAGACCTGCTCGTACATCCGCGCCACCTGGTCCGGCACTGCATGCCCCGCCGTGTCGGCGAGCGAAACGGCGGTGATGCCGTTGTCCACGTATTTGCGCACTAGGCCGAGGACGCGCTCCGGCGGCACCGGGCCTTCATAGCCGCAGCCGAATGCCGACTGCACGGAGACCTGCACCCGCTTCCCGGCCGCCAGCGTCTGCTTCGCCATCCCGATGATGCGCTCCGACGCCTCGGCGACGGGCATCCCGGTGTTCCTGCGGCTGTGCGTTTCGCTGGCCGACACCCCCATGCAGAACAGGTCGACTCCGGCCGCGAAGCCCCGCTCCATCCCCTTCTCGTTCAGCACCAGGCCGGAGAGCACCGCGCCCTGGCGCACGCCGCGGGCCTGGAGTTCGATGAAGAGCCGGTCGGTGTCGGCCATCTGCGGCACCTTCGCGGCGTGCACGAAGGAGCCGACCTGCACGATGTCGAGGCCCGACGCGATGAGGCCGCGCAGCCACTCGAGCTTCCGCTCGAAGGGGACGACCTCCTTCTCCATCTGGAGGCCGTCGCGCGGCCCGACCTCGTGGATCACGACTTCTGTCATGCGTTCCTCCGGCCGGCCCAACGCGCCGCCGCTATCGGCTGACGGCTGACGGCTCTCATCTCACAGGGCCCTCGCCACCGCTTCGCCCATCTCGAGTGTGGTGCTCGAGCCGCCCATGTCGTACGTGCGGACCTTGCCTTCCTTGATGACGGCGGCGCAGGCGCGCTCGACCTTGCCCGCGCGCTCCCCCTCGCCCAGCCACTCGAGCATCATCTTCGCGGCCAGGATCGTCGCAAGCGGGTTCACCTTGTACTTGCCCGCGTACTTCGGCGCCGACCCGTGCGAGGGTTCGAAGACCGCGAGCTTGGCGCCGATGTTGGCCGAGCAGGCGAAGCCGAGCCCGCCCACCATCTGTGCCGCGAGGTCGGAGATGACGTCGCCGTAGAGGTTCGGCGCCACCAGCACCTCGTAGCTGTGCGGGTTCTTGAGTAGCCACATGCAGATGGCGTCCACGTTCGCCTCGTCGAACGTGATGCCGGGGAAGTCCTTCGCGACCTTCTTCGCCTCGTCGAGGAACAGCCCGTCGGTGGCGCGCACGACGTTCGCCTTGTGGACGACGGTGACCTTCTTCCGGCCGCTCTTCGCGGCGTGCTCGAACGCCGCGCGCACGATGCGCTCGCTGCCCCTCTTCGTGTTGACCTTGCACGAGATCGCGTACTGGTCCCCGGGCAGGTCCTTGAAGGGCGCGAACGGCTTCGAGAGCTTCGCGAGCGTCTCGGCCAGCTCGTTGGGCACCGGGTTGAACTCGACGCCGGCGTACAGGTCCTCGGTGTTCTCCCGGAAGACGACGATGTCGATGCCTTCCTTGAAGTTCAGCGGGTTGCCCGGGTATGCCTTGCAGGGCCGCAGGCAGATGTAGAGGTCGAACATCTGCCGCATCCGCACGATGGGCGAGCGGTAGACGAGCCCCTTCCCCTGCAACGCGGGCACCAGCTCAGCCTCGGCGGCCTTCACCGGCTTGGACGTGATGGCGCCGAACATCGCGGCGTTCACGTTCGTGAGGAGATCGACCGTCCGTTGCGGGAAGGCGTCACCCTCCGCGCACCAGAACTCCCAGCCGATGTCGCCGTGGACGTACTCGGCGTCCAGCTTCAGCGCGTCGAGGACGACGCGCGTGGCGTCCATCACATCTTTGCCGACGCCGTCCCCCGGCAACCAGGCGATCCTGTGCTGGCTCATGGCCCTCTCGTTCCCGTGTTCACTCGACACATCGGCGCTCGCCACACGACGAGCGCCGCACCCCGCCCCTAACCCTACTCAAAAAGAATGCCAGTGCCGAGTCCTGCCAGGGCAGGGCTTGGCGGCGCGATGCCGGGAGGCGGGTTGACCGTGGCGCAGTGGCGGCAAGCGCGAGAAGCCAGACGCGTGGTCTGGCCTCCCGTCCGGTGCGTGTGCCCCGCAGGGCGCCCCCTTGTCCTACGACCGGGGCCGGGCCCGGAACTGCTCGTAGAGCCGGTCGTGCCGGTCTGTGAACGGGACCGCCTGTCCCCGGATGAAGATGTGGCGCAACTGCGTGCGGGCGTCGAGTGGATCACCGGTCGTGACGATAACGTTGGCGACCTTGCCCACCTCGAGGCTGCCGTAGCGGTCGGCGACGCCCCAGATCTGGGCGGCGTTGATCGTGACCGACCGCAGCGCCTCTTCGGGGTCCAGCCCGTACGCCGTGGAGAGCGCGGCGTTGTAGGCCAGGTTGCGCGAGTCGGCGCCCGCGTCGGTCTGGAACGCGATCTTCACTCCGGCGCGGGCCAGGGCGCCCGGGTAGGCGTAGACGGCGTCGTACGGGTCGCGATCGTCGGGGGAACTCACCGTCGGCCCCACGATGACGGGGATGCGCCGCGCGGCGAGGGTGTCCGCTAGCTGCCAGGCGAAGCGCGCGCCACGAAGGATGATCCGCAGGCGGAACGAGTCGGCGATGGCCAGCGCACCACGGATCTGCTCGGCGGTCTCCACCTCGAAGATGACGGGTGATTCGCCGCGCATCACGGGCACCATAGCCTCCATGGGGAGGCTGACCTCTTGCGTGCCAGGAGATCCTGCCGCGAGGCGCGCCTTGATCTCGGCGTATGCCTTCGCGTTGGCGAGGTATGTCCGGAGCGCGCGCGTCTGGCGGTTCACCTCCTCGGCCTGCGCCTCGGCGCCCTGCTGACCTCCCTCTCCCCCGAAGCGACGGCCGCTCCGGATGCGTGGGAAAGTGACCACCATCCCGGCGCGTGGCAGGACCCCCATCTCCTGCGGCGTCCAGCCCATCAGGTCGATCAGCGCCGCCTGTCCGGCGATCACGCCGCCGCGCGCGGAGGTGATCGCCGTCGTTACGCCGTTCACCCGCACGGTCGGGATGATCTCCGAGGAGGGGTTCACGGCCGAGAGAGCGTCGTTGTGCGGGTTGAACTCGCCCAGTTCCTGCGTGTCCTCTCCGCCCGGCACGGACCCGATCTCGGTGAGGCCAAGGCGGGTGCCGGAGTCGATGAGGCCAGGGTAGACGAAGAGCCCGGTGCCGTCGATGACCTGAGCGCCGGCTGGTACCGTCACACCTGCGCCCACCGCCTCGATCAGGCCGTTCCGGAGCACGATCGTGCCGCCCGCGACCCGCGGGCCGACGACGGGGACGATGGTCGCGTTGCGGATGGCGACCGCGGCGGCCGGCTGGGCCGCCGTCTGCTGCGCGACGAGGTCCGTCGGATGAACCAGCGCGACCACGAGCGCCGCTGCGGCGATCCTGAGGGAGCGCTTCACTGCGTACCTCCCGCCGACGTCACCGGCCGCCCGCCCTGACGGGGCTGCCGCTGGCGCATCTGCTCGATGAGGTTCTCCAGCGTCGGCGCCCTGTCGCGGTCGAAGAAGACGCGGCCATCGACGAGCGTCTTCTCCACGCGCGATCCAGGCGCGAAGGGATGGCCGTTGAAGATGGCGAGATCGGCGTCCTTGCCGACGTCGATCGAGCCGGTGCGGCCGTCGATGCCGAGCTGGCGTGCGGGGTTCAGTGTAATCATCCGCAGCGCCTCCTCCTCCGACGCACCGCCGTAGTGAACCGTCTTGGCCGCTTCCTGGTAGAGGCGGCGAGACCGCTCGTCGGAGTCGGAGTTGATGGAAACGACCACTCCGCGCTCGGCCATCAGTGCCGCGTTTTGCGGGATCGCGTCCCACGCCTCGAGCTTGTAGGCCCAGAAGTCGGCGAAGGTCGAGACGCCGGTGCCCGCAGCCGCGAGCTCATTGCCGATCTTGTAGCCCTCGAGGCCGTGCTCGAAGCTCGCGACGCGGAACCCGAAGTCCCGGGCCACGCCCATCATCATCAGCATCTCTTCGGCGCGGTACGCGTGCACGTGGGCGAGCCGCCGGCCCTCGAGGATATCCACCAGTGGGTCGAGCTGGAGATCGCGCCGCGGCGGGAGCGGCTCCGGCTGTCCGCGGCGCACCGCGCGCCGGGCCGTCTCGTACGCCTGCCACTCGCGGCGGTACGCCTGCGCGCGGGTGAAGGCGTCGCGCAGAACTTCCTCGACGCCCATCCGCGTGAACGGATAGCGGCGGGGCTGGCCGGGCTGCGGCTGGTTGTTCGTCTGCCGCACGTTCTCGCCCAGCGCGAACTTGAGCCCGAGCGGCGCACCCTGAAAGAATAGGCTGTCCACGGGCAGGCCGTACCGGAGCTTCAGTGTGGAACTCTGCCCACCGATGGTGTTCGCCGACCCGTGGTAGACCTGGATCGTCGTCACGCCGCCGGCCAGCTCCCGGTAGATGCCCCCCCCGTCCTGCCGCAGCACATCCTCGACCCGCACCTCCGATGTCACCGAGTTGGAGCCCTCGTTGACCGCCTCGAGGGCGGTGTGCGCGTGCGAGTCGATGATCCCCGGCATCACGTACTTGCCTGTGCCGTCGATCACCTGGGCGCCCGCCGGCACCTGGACGTTCGTCCCGACCTCGGCGATGCGGCCGTCGCGGATGAGGATCGTGCCGCGCTCGATCGTGCCGTGGCTCCCCGTGAGGATCGTGGCGTTGGTGATCGCGACGAGGCGGCCCGCCGGAGGGATGGGAGCCTGGAGCGGCGGGACACCCGTCTGCTGCGGAGGCGTGGCCGCCGCTTGCGGCGCGGGCGGCGCCTGGGCCGGAACCTGGGCATCCAAGCATGCCGGTGCGCCGGCATGCACGCTGAGTGCTCCGAGCGCGACCGCCAGCGACAGTGCCCCGCTGCGGCATCCGAGTGTCATCGTCCAGTTCCTCCGTGCGCGCCTCATGGATTCTTCTCCGCGGTGAATGGGGCGGAGCCGAAGGCGCCGAGCTCGGCAGTGCCGCGCATCCGGTTGCCTTCGACATCGCCGCGGAAGTTGACTGTCATCGACTGGCCGCCCATCGGGACCGTAATGGACCAGGAGGCCGAGTTGCCGCTGATCTGACCCTCGGCCACGGGCAGCGTGCCCATCTCGCTGGTCATCGTGCCCGAGAAGACAGTGCCGTCCTGGGTGAGTGTCATCGTCATCGACTGGCTGCCCTGCGGCGCGTTGACCGTGACCGACCAGGTGCCCGCGATCTGCGCCGCTGCGGCGCCGGCCCCGCCCCCGCGCGCGGCGGCTGCCGGCGCGACGACCTCGTAGCGGACGCCGTCCACGAACACGGCGCGCACCTTCGCGCTGTCGGTGAGCGGCTCGCCCTCGGCCACGACGAGGTTCGCGATCTTGCCGACCTCGATGCTGCCCAGTTGCTCCGCCACCCCGGCGATCTCCGCCGGACGGATGGTGAGGGCCTCTAGTGCGACGTCGCGCGGCAGGCCGGCGGCGATCGCCTTGCGGACGTTGGTGACCACCTCGGCGCCGCGCAGCGATCCGCCTGATGCGAGCGCGAAGCGGATCCCCGCTTGGTTCAGCGCGGCGGCGTTCCCTTCGATCACGCGCCGCGCCGCGCTGTCCGCCGCGGCGCTGTCATTCGGAGGAAGCCTCTGTGAGACGCGGAACGTCCAGCCCGTGACCTCCGTGGGCCGCGGAAAGTCCACCGACACCACGACCGGGCGGCGGCTCGCCTGCAGCGCATCGAGGGCGCGGAACCCCTCGGCGGCACCGACCACGGTGAGCATGAGGTTGAACTCGCGGCCCATCGCCAGCGCACGGCGGATCTCGTTCTCGTTGCTCGCGGCGAACAGCACGGGCAACTCCCCGCGCACCACGGGAATGAGCGCGTTGAGCCGGGCGTCGTAGGCCGGCCGCTCCATCCCCCGCGGGCTCGCGCGATAGCGCTCGAGGACCTGGCCCTGCCGCCGCGCATCGAAGAACGCCTGACGCTCGTACGCGATCACCCCCATCAGGGTGCCGGGGTAGCGGCCCTGGGCGGATTGGAAGCCCATGTGCAGGGCGACCGGTGAGCGGATGACGTGACGGGCCACAAGGCTGTCGCGCAGCGGCACGAGCGCCGAGAGGCCGCGGAACGCGCCGCGGCTCGGGGCCGTGAGCACGGCGCCGAAGCCCGCGTCACGAGCGGCCTGCACGTCCGAGGCCGATGGCCGCAACTCGTCCGCGACGATGCGGTCGGGCTCGAGGCCGACGTTCGTCGGCTCGCTCGCCACACCGGCGGCGGCACCGGGGCGCCCGGCCGGCGCCGCCGGCGTGCTCGGGATACCGAGGCTCGACGTGAGATCTAGAAAGGCCGGGAACACCGTACGCCCGGCAAGGTCCAGCACTCGTGCGTCGGCCGGCGCGGCGACGTCGGGGCCCACGGCGGTGATAAGGCCATCGCGGATCACTATCGTGCCCCGCTCGACGATCCCGTGCGTGACGGTGAAGATGCGTGCGTTGGTCAGGGCCCACGTGCCATCTTGGGCAGCGGCGGGCCCGGCGAGGATCGCGAGCGAGGCGAGAACGATGGAGCTGGTTCGTGACATAGGCAGACTTCGCATGAAATCGCTCCGGTGGAGTAACGAGCCCGGCCAGAGTACGCCCCCGGTCGGGCCGCGTCAAGACGCGCGACGGGCACCCCCTCCTTGCAGAGCGTGGCTGCGCTGGTACGTTACCTGACGCTTGGTATGAACGACCCGCTCCTCACTCTTCGCGAGTACGCGAAGCTCGCCCCCTGGAACATCCGAGACCTCGCCGCGCTCGCCGGCGCGGTGCTGGACGCTTCCGGCGTCACGCCGATCAACGCCGCGGCGCAGAGCCGGCCGTCCGACCGCACGATCCGCTTCTACGTCGCGCGCCAGCTGATGAGCCCGCCGGAGGGCCGCGGCACCGCTGCGACCTACGGGTACCGACATCTCCTCCAGCTCTTCGCCATCAAGTTGCGTCAGATGGAAGGCACAACTCTCACGACTATCGCGCAGGAACTAGCGGAGTCTCCGGGCGACGTGCTCGAGAAGCGAGTGGCCGCGGCGCTCGGCACCCTGCCGGCCCTCGGCGAGCTCAGCCTGCAGCCGCGCTTCGCGCCGCGCGGGCGGGTGAGGCGCGCCTTCCAGCAGTGGGGGCCGTCCGGAAACGGGCGCGCGCCGCACGGCGAGGCTCCGGCCCTCGACTCCCTGCCCGGCGCTTGGTATCGCCTCGGCCTGGGCGACGGAGTGGAGCTCGACGTTCGCGCCGACCACCCGGCTGCGCGCAGCGAGGCGCAGCGCCAGCGGCTCGCCGACGCGGTCGCGCACGCCGTCCGCGGCGTCGCCGAGGAGCCCGCGCCGTAGGGTGATGCGCGTCCCCTGGCGCCTCCCACTGCTCCTCTCAGCCTGCGTCGTCCTCGGACAACTCTTCCGGCTCTCTCCGCTCGCTGACGCCGTCGCAGGCACGGCCCCGGCGGGCGGCCGGCTCGCCTACCCGCTCGCCCACATCGCCCTCGCTCCCTTCACGCTCCTCGCCGACTGGCTGAACGGCAGTCCCGCGCGGGACCTGCAGGCGACCGCGGCGTGGGCCGTCGCGGTATTTCTGTTTGTTCGCGTCGCGCGCTGGCGGCGCGGACCGGCGGGTGCGGGGGCGCGCACCGTCCGCGAGGTGCGCGCGGCCGTGCTGCTTCTCGTCCCGCTGACGGCCTTCTTGGCCTGGGGAGCGCTGCTGCCGCGGCCGATCCCCAGGTTCGTCGCTGCGGACCGGGACGCGATCGTCTTCGACATCCACTCGCACACGTCGGCGTCCCACGACGGCCGCCGCGGCTTCGGCTCGGCCGCGAACGCGGCGTGGCACGCGCGTGCGGGCTTCGATGCCGCATTCATCACCGACCACAACACGACGCGGGCGATCCGCGCCTGGCTCGCCGGCGCGCCGCGCGGCGCGCCGCCCCAGCTCCTGCCCGGCATCGAACTGTCGCTGAGCGGGCTACATCTGCTCGCGCTGGGCATCGAGGACGGCGTCGACAACGCACCCTACCGCAACACCTGGGACGCGACTGGACGGCTCATCCGCGCTCTGGCCGCCGGCCGAACCCCCACGTCAGGCCCGCCGAAGACCGCGGCCCCGGCCGACACGGGAGTTCCGCTCACGACGCGGCCGTTCCTCATCGCGAGCCTCCCTGAGTACTGGCGGCATCACCGGGGACCGGACCTCGACACGCTGGTGGAGTGGGGCGTGGGCGGCTTCGAGATCTGGACCAGCTCGCCGCGGGCGATGGACTTCCCGCCCGCGCTGCGTCGCCAGATGATTTCCCGCTGCCAGCGGGGTGGCCTCGCGATGTTCGGCGCGACCGACATGCACGGTCTGGGCTACTCGGCGTCGGTGTGGAACGTGGCGCGGCTGCCGGGATGGAGGATGCTGGACGCAGCGGCGCTGGGCCGGGTGCTCGTCGAACGGTTCCGCCGCGAGGGGGTGGCGGCAAACCAGGTGGTGGCGATGCGGCGCTGGCTGCCCGAGACCGCAGCCGGGGCCGTCGTGGCCGTCCCCGGGAACCTCGTCCTGCTGCTGCGCACCGCGACGCCGGCGCACGGTGCTGCGCTGCTCGCCTGGATCTGGCTGCCCGCCGTCCTTACGGGACTCCGCAGGCGCGCGCCGAGATCCTGAGTTCCGCCGGGTCGAATCCTCCTCGCACGTCCACGTAGGCAGAGCCGTCCGACAGCATCACGAGGCCGAGTTGTTCGACCGGATCGCGCCCGCGCCGCATCCCCACGCACGAGTTCGCTGAAAGCCAGGGGAACCGCACCACCAGCCGCGTACGGCGGAGCGCGCCGACACGCACCGTGGCCTCGCGGGCCGCGGGCCGGTAGGCGATGCCAAGCGAGTCGCCGGCGAGCCGCCAGCCGTCGAGCCGCCATGTGAAGTCGTCGGCGACGCCCTCCACGTGCGGTGCGATCTCCACCCAGTCGAGATGCTCGTCCACCCCGAAGAGCCCGCGCGCGAGCAGGTCCAGGTAGGCTCCCGCAGAGAACTGGAAGAGCCCGTTGTTGTCTCCGCGTTCGCCCGGCCGCCCGTAGTTCACCCGGACGATACGGTCGGCTTCCTCGACGAGGAGCCGCCACGCCGCTGCGCGCTGTGCTGGCGCCACTGCGTACCGAAGGACGGCCTCGATCGCCTTGAAGTCGAGGATGTGCCACCCCCAGCCGCGCCAGTAGCTCCGCATGTCGTGCCAGGCGTCGTCGCCACGCACCGCGAAGAAGCCTCGGCCGCCTCCGTCCCACCACGGCGTACGGAGCACCTGCCGCACCATCGCCGCCTGTATCGCGCTGTCGGCCACGCCGCCGAGGACGAGGGCGTCCACTGGCTGCAGATGGTAGTGGTCCCAGCTGCGGGAACCGTCGGGCAGCGCGTGGTACGCGAACCACTCGTTCCCGGGTCGCCAGAGGGCGGGCATCGCGGAGCGGATCCGCGCCGCGGCCGAACGCCATACTGCCGCGCTGTCGCCCTCGGTGCCCCGGCGGGGCGGCGCACCGGTACGCCCGGCCTCTTCCTCCATCTCCGCCAGCCGGTCCAACGCGTACGCGGCCAGCGCGTTGACATAGGGGTCCTCCGCCCGGTACGGCTCGTCGTTCGGCGACAGCGGCGACATCTCCGAGTACGTCGCGTAGCTCATCCCCTCGACGAGCCCGTCCCCGTCGCGGTCGGTCGCGAGCACGAAGCGGGCGAGGCGCCTCAGGACCGGCAACTCTGTCGCGAGCCACGCGCTGTCCGGCGCAGCGCGGTAGCAGGCGTAGCCCTTCAGTATCTGGTAGGGGTCCTTGTCACCCATCCACCGGCCGCCCCAGTCGTCGCTCCACACGTACGGTCCGTTCGCGCCGAGGCGGTTCCATATCTCGTGCCGCTGGGCGCCCGACGGGTCGGCGTAGCGCGCGAAGAGCCGGTACTCGGCGCACACCGCCTCGGCGTCGCCAAGCTGGAGAGCCGTGGTCGCGCCGTACCAGCCGTCACGATCGAAGGCGGCGAGGAAGGTGTACGACCCTGCGGGCGTATGCCGCAGGCCGCTGATGCGATCGTAGTCCAGCATCGGCCGGGAGGCGGCGAGGAGATGGCCGAGGAGTAGGCCCACCCCGGCGGATGGCGTCGTGACGCGAGGCCCGCCCATCGGTGACGGCGCCACTGGCGCACCGGCGGCGGCCGCGAGGTTCCGGGCGGCGTCCCGCTCGCTCGTGCCCAGCGCGAAGACAAGCTCGGCCCGCACCGCGCCCCGCACGTCACGCGCGGGCTCGAGCACGAGGAGCAGCCGGCCGACCGTCCGCCGTTCGCGCCCGATCTCATCGCCGAACCGCCGCTCGATCACCAGCGAACTCGCATCGGTGCGGATGCCCGCGCGGGTGCCGGCGCCCGGCCCGATGGCGATCACGGTGCCGCCGACCGTGCTGTCCGCGAGGAACGCTATGTTCCGGCGGTCGTCCACCCGGATGCGATCTCGGACCCCGAAGCCCACGGCGCGCCAGCGGTGCTCGTAGAGGTCCGCCTGGTCGATCGTGACGAGGAACGCGCGCCCGTACGGCCAGCGCGGCGCCGTGATGAGGAGCCGGCCGGCCGGGACCCCCGGCATCCCCACGGGCCGCACCTCGACGGGCGCGGACACCGCGCTGTCCGCCACCAGCAGCGTGACCTGGCCGTCTCCGCCGAACCGTACGCTGTCGGCAAAAGGGGCCCTGCCCGGCGAGGGCGCGCTCAGCTGTAGCCCCTCCACGCGCACCGTGCCCGTGAACGTGACGGGATTGATGGTGAGGTCGCGAAGCACGAGGCCGCCCGCCGCCGTGTCCACCGCGACCCAGTAGCTCAGATGCGGGACCAGGATGGCCGTGGGGCGGAAAGCCGGCGTCGCGACCACCGTGATGTCGGGGGGCCGCTGCGCAAGGACCGCCGGGGACGGGAGTGCGCAAGCCAACACGCCCAGAACCGCCGCGGCGCGCCGCAGCGCCGGTGCGCCGGCAAGCCGGTAAGCCGAGCCGGTGCTCTCGTTGGTCCGTATGGCCGTCACCCTGCTACCATACCGCCGACGGGCCGCCCTTGCCAGTCGGGACACGAGGGCGCACATTCGCGACAACCTCTCAAGGACTGCCGCCAATGCAGTGGTTCCTCCTGATTCTGGTGGTCGTGGTCGCCTTCTGGCTCGTCGGCGCCTACAACGGCCTCATCGCCTTCAAGAACCAGACGGTCAACGCCTGGAAGCAGATCGACGTGCAGCTCAAGCGGCGGCACGACCTCATCCCCAACCTGGTGAGCACCGTCAAGGGCTCGATGGAGTTCGAGAAGGAGACCCTGCAAGC
>Ga0299915_10000754_pt1 | contig 24181 bp, 28 predicted proteins | sample RVTome_13_FD_200263 | JGI IMG/M metagenome (GOLD analysis project Ga0299915, IMG submission 200263) | Soil microbial communities from uranium-contaminated site in the Upper Colorado River Basin, Wyoming, United States - RVT92D227 (version 2) ... | reverse complement strand
AACAGCGTAGCCAAACGTTTAAAGGTGCCGCTGTAAAGTTTTTCCAGCACACCCGCCTCCCTTTTTATGTAATTTTTACGCAACTGTGACGTTGCCTAAAAAACAGAGTCCAACGGTAAGGGTAACGAGGCCCGTATCGTTAATAAAAGGTTACGTTTATCGTCTCTTAATCCTTTACACATAACCGTAACCTGCACCTATAAACTTATAGGGGCTTTCGGATCACTTCATTCTGAATTCGGTCCAGGATGCCATTGATAAAGCTACCGGACTCCTCAGATCCGTATCGTTTCGCGAGGTCAATCGCTTCATTGATGGTAACTTTGGGCGGAATCTTTTCGCAGAAGAGAAGTTCGAAGATGGCCATACGAAGGATATTGCGATCGATCAGCGCGATGCGATCGAGGCGCCAATGCTCAGAGTATTTTTTAATCAGCCGATCGATTTCTTCGAGATGCTTTTTCACTCCGAGGACGATAAACTCCGTAAACTCGTCGTCTTCAACTTTGGGCGGAAAATTCTCCCTCGACCGAGTAAGGGTTTGAAAGGCGTCCCCTTCAGATATTTCTAATTGATAAAGAACCTGGAGGGCATATTCCCTCGATCTTCTTCGCTTCCCCAAATGTTCTCTTATCCTTTTCCAATCTCCTTCATGAGATTGGCCATTTCAATAGCGGACATCGCTGCATCAAAACCCTTATTGCCCACTTTTGTCCCTGCCCTCTCAATCGCCTGTTCGATGGTGTCTGTAATGAGCACCCCAAAGGAGATCGGTATTTCACTTTCTAACGTCAGATGTGCAATTCCTTTCGTGACCTCAGCCGCAATATAGTCAAAATGAGGCGTGGCGCCCCGAATCACACACCCGATGCAGATGATAGCGTGATAACGACCGCTCTTGGCCATCTTCTTGGTGGCCAGTGGAATCTCAAAGGCTCCAGGAACACGAACCACGCTGCAATCCCCTTCTTCTGCTCCGCTTCTTCGCAATGCATCCATGGCGCCCTCAAGGAGTCGATCACTGATGAAATTGTTAAACCGGCTCAAGACAATCCCGAACTTAAGCCCCTTTGCCATCAACTTGCCTTCAATGGTCTTTACCATCTTGATCTCCTTTCCCCTTATTAAGGGGCTCAAAATTGAATTCTTTAAATCTCCCCTCCCCCCTCTTTTCCAAAGAGGGGAATTGTCCCTCCCTTTAGCAAAGGGAGGTTAGGAGGGATTTTATAGAATAATGCTTTCCATGGGACTAATAATAACCACCTAATTCTCAATTTCTGATCTTTAGTCTCCTGTTTTGATGGAAAGTAAATGTCCCATCTTTCTGGCCTTTGCTTTAAGATATTCGATATTCTCTTGATTGGGTTTGGTCTCGATGGGAATCCTTTCCACCACCTTGATTCCATATCCTTCCAGTCCGATAATCTTCCGTGGATTATTCGTCATCAAGCGGATCTTTCGAAGACCCAGATCCACCAGAATCTGAGCGCCAATTCCGTAATCCCTCATGTCGGGTTTGAACCCCAACTCCTCATTGGCTTCTACGGTATCCTTCCCCATATCCTGGAGACAATAGGCCTTCAGTTTATTGACCAATCCGATCCCCCGCCCCTCCTGTCGCATATAGACGATGACCCCTTTGCCTTCTTTTTCTACCATAGCCATGGCTGTGTGGAGTTGTTCTTCACAGTCGCACCGCTTTGAACCAAATACATCGCCGGTCAGGCATTGGGAATGGACACGCACCAGAACCTCGTCGTCCGAAGCAATCTCTCCCTTAACCAGGGCAATGTGATGATAGGGATCGACATCATTCTCATAAGCGATGGCCGTGAAGGTTCCCCCATATTTAGTGGGAAGTGTGGCCGTGGCAATTCGCCGGACCAGAGATTCTTTGTTGATCCGGTATTCGATCAAGTCAGCGATGGTGACGATCTTTAATCCATGTTTTTTAGTAAAAATCTGAAGGTCAGGCATCCGTGCCATGGTCCCGTCCTCATTCATGATCTCGCAGATCACCCCTGCGGGCTTCAACCCGGCCAGTCTTGCCAGATCGACCGATCCTTCGGTCTGTCCGGTCCGAACCAGGACCCCACCCTTTTTTGCCCTTAGAGGAAAGATATGCCCGGGTGAGACCAAGTCTTCGGGCTGGGCCTTCTCATCGATCACGGTTAAGATGGTACAGGCGCGATCAGCCGCAGAAATACCTGTCGTCACTCCCCGGCAAGCATCGATGGAGATCGTAAATGCGGTCTGAAAACGGGAGGTATTTTCAGGGACCATCATCGGGATGCGAAGCTCACTGATCCTCTCTTCGGTCAGGGTAAGGCAGATCAACCCCCTTCCATACCTTGCCATAAAATTGATGGCCTCGGGCGTCACTTTCTCTGCGGCCATGGTGAGGTCCCCTTCATTCTCTCTGTCCTCGTCATCGACCAGAATGACCATCTTTCCTTTTTGGATATCGTCCAATGCCTCTTCAATGGTACTGACCATCCGTTTTATTCTCCTTTGATAAATCCATGTTCCTTTAAGAAGGATAAGTCCAACCCTTCAGACTTTCCACTGCCTTGACTCAACAGCTTCTCCACATATTTCCCCAGCAGGTCAGCCTCCATATTGACCCGGTCGCCGACTTTTTTTTCCATCAAAGTCGTCTTCTCAAGGGTATAGGGGATAAGGGTGATCCGAATCTCTTCTGCCCTGCATTCATTCACCGTCAGGCTGATCCCATCGATGGCAATCGATCCTTTCTGAACAACATATTTCGAAACGCTTTTCGGAATCTTTATGGTGAGGTTAGTAAAATCCCTCTCTCTCCTTTTTTCAGCAATCACCCCAATCCCATCGATATGCCCTGTAACGATATGGCCTCCTAACCGATCAGCGAGTCTCAGGGCTCTCTCGAGGTTGACAGAATCTCCCTCTTTCAATTCTCCTAGAACGGTTTTTTCTAAAGTCTCCCCGGAAAGATCGAATATAATCGTCTGTCCTTCTTTCTCAGCAACGGTCAGGCAGGCGCCATTTATACTAATACTATCACCCAGTTGCACATCTGTCAAATGGAAGGGGCATTCAATGTTCAACCTTTTCCCCGCCCCCCTGGGCTTTATCCTTAATATCTTACCTTTGCCTTCTATGATTCCAGTGAACATGGCTTTCTCAAATATCCTTCCACGAGAATGTCTTCCCCGACTCTTTTAATCCTGAACTCCTCTAAAGGGAGAGTTTCTTCAAGCCGACGGGCTCCTCTCCCTTTGAAAATTCCGGGGGCCTGTTGATTTCCCATCAACCTCGGTGAAAAAAAGAGGAAGATTTTATCGATCAGGCCCTGATCTAAAAACGAACCGTTTACTTCGCTTCCCCCTTCCACCAGAAGGCTAACCATTTCCATTTCTCCCAGTTTGGAGAGAAGGGATTTTAAATTGACTCTTTTCTGGCTGGAATCAATGACTAAAATCCGAACCCCCCTCCTCTCCAATAATTCCCTTTTTGCTCCAGGGGCTAATTTCGTTGTCGCTATGATCGTCTTCTCTGGAGCTTCGGCAACGACCTTGGCCTTCTCTGGAATCCTCAATCGGGAGTCAAGAATGATCCGATAGGGGTCTTTCCCTCCTTTGATTCGTGTTGTCAGCATGGGATCATCTTTCAAGATGGTCCCAATGCCCACAAGAAGGCCATCGACCTGATCCCTTAATCGATGGACGAACCGGCGAGAGGTCTCCCCTGTAATCCATTTTGAATCGCCTCGTTCGGTTGCGATTTTTCCGTCAAGTGTGGATGCCACTTTCAACAAGACAAAAGGCTCTCTTTTCAGAATATATTTACAGAAGGCTTCGTTCAGTCTCTGACATTCCTCTTCGCGAATACCTACCTCGACATCGAGGCCGGCTTTGCGGAGAACTTCCATTCCTTTTCCCCTGACTTGTGGATTGGGGTCTTCCATCCCGATCACTACTCTTTTCACTCCGGCTTTGATCACGGCGGGAGCGCAGGGAGGAGTCTTTCCGAAATGAGAACAAGGTTCAAGGTTCGTATAGAGGGTGGCGTTTCGGGTTTTTTCACCTGCTTTTTCAATGGCAACAATCTCCGCATGAGCCTCCCCCGCTTTCGAATGATATCCTTCTCCCACCACTTCTCCCTCTTGAATCAGGACAGCCCCGACCATCGGATTGGGTGAGGTTCTTCCCCTTCCCTTTTCTGCAAGCCGGAGGGCTCGTTTCATCCAGCGTTCGTCATCCTGCATAAAAAATCCAAAATCCGAATATCGAAATCCTAAACAAATTTTACTTGACGGTTTCGTCACTCATGAATCATGAAAGTGATAGAAGTTCCCCTCCCCCTTGGAGACTGTGTCGTAATCGCAAGCAAAGGGGGAGAGGAAGTATTTTCTATGTAATTCAAATGTTCAAGACTCAAATTTCTTAAACTTTTTTTCTAACATTTTGAAATTTGATCATTTGAGATTGTTTCGTAGTTTGCCTGCCTGCCGCAGGCAGGGATTTCGAGCTTCGGACTTATTTCTTTTTGGGTTCTTCTCTGTTCCCGAGGAGTTCTTTCAGTTCATCCATAAACTCAGGGATATCCTTAAACTGCCGGTAGACAGAGGCGAAGCGGACATAGGCCACTCCGTCTAACCTGTGAAGCTCTTCCATCACTTTTTCCCCAATCTCAGAGCTTCTGATCTCTCTCTCTCCCCTTTCCTGGAAATAAGATTCAAGGCGGTTGACCACCTTCTCAATCACATTGATGCTGATGGGTCTCTTTTCGCATGCCCTCTTCAGGCCGTTGAATATTTTTATCCGGTTGAAAATTTCTCTTCTCCCGTCCTTCTTAACCACCAGGGGGAGGCTGTCTTCTGCCCTCTCACTGGTGGTAAATCGTTTCTGGCACTTGAGGCATTCCCTTCTGCGCCGAATCGTCTCCTTATCCTTGCCCAGACGGGAATCGACAACCTTGCTCTCGAGATGATTACAGAAGGGACATTTCATATTTCAGCATCTTAGTAGGGGCAATTCATGCTTGCACGCCGAAGTGCTGGCGTTTCAGCACGTAGGCATGAATTGCCTAACCCCTTTTCATTTTCTATTAAATTTTTCAACTTCGATTCCAGACTCTTTTAACATCCCGCTGGCCAATTCATCTGCATACCCCTCTTCATAGACAATCCTCTCTATTCCTGAATTAATGATCATCTTAGAACAGATGATGCAGGGATGATTGGTGCAATAGAGAATGGCGCCACGAATGGCTACCCCGTGATAAGCTGCCTGGATGATCGCATTCTGTTCTGCGTGAAGGCCACGGCACAGTTCATGCCGTTCTCCGGAAGGGATATTCAATTGTTGACGAAGGCAGCCGATATCCAAACAATGGTCCAGCCGCGAAGGTGCACCGTTATAACCCGTTGCCAGAATCTTCTTGTCCTTGACGAGGATGGCTCCCACGTGCCTCCGTAGACACGTGGAGCGCTTCGCAACGAGGTGAGTGATATCCATGAAATACTCTTCCCAGGAGGGCCGTTGGGAATGAGTCTCTTTTTTCTTTCGCTCTTTCAAGGTAAGCCACTGACAATCCGGTTATTTAAACTTTTCTCGCTCGAGGGCTTCGATTTTTTGCAAACGCCGTAAATGCCTGCCCCCGCTAAAAGGAGTTTCGAGCCATACCCTGACAATCTCCTTGGCCAGCTCTTTTCCAACAACTCTGCCTCCGATGACCAGGATATTGGAATCAGTATGTTCCCGGCTGAGGCGGGCAGAAAAAAGGTCGTTAGCAAGAGCAGCTCTGACTTTCCGAAACTTATTGGCTACAATCGACATGCCAATGCCCGTTCCACAGATCAGAATTCCTCTGTCCAATTCTCCCTTTGAGATCTTTTCCGCTACCTGGGCACCATAATCAGGATAGTCAACGGAATTCTCATTAAAGGTCCCGAGATCCACGGGTTCGAAGCCGTTCGATTTTAGAAAAGTCTTTAGCTCTTCTTTGAGCTCAAAGCCTCCATGGTCGCAGGCTATTCCGATCTGCATCGCTATTGTCCTGTGAATTTTTTAAAGATAATCGTTGCATTCGTCCCGCCGAATCCAAAAGCATTGGACATTCCGACATTTACCGACTGATGTCTCGATTTATTGGGAACATAGTCCAGATCGCATTCCGGATCTGGCTCGTCATAATTAATGGTGGGTGGGATGATTCCATCTCTGAGGGTGAGGATCGTGAAAATCGCTTCCGTGCTTCCGGCTGCGCCGAGCAGATGGCCGGTCATCGACTTGGTTGCACTGATGGGCACCTTTTTGGCATATTCGCCCAGAACAGCTTTGATAGCAAGGGTCTCGGTCAAATCATTCAGGGGAGTGGAGGTGCCGTGGGCATTGATATAATCGACCTCTTCCGGCTGCAAGCCCGCATCTTTAATGGCCATCTTCATGCAACGTATGGCCCCATCTCCGTTCGCAGAAGGGGCGCTAATATGATAGGCATCGCCCGTATAACCGTACCCGGTTATTTCAGCATAAATTCTTGCATTCCGTTTCAGGGCAAATTCCAATTCTTCCATAATGACAATGCCTGCCCCCTCTGCCACAACAAACCCATCCCGGTTCTTTTCGAATGGTCGGCAGGCCTTCTCCGGTTCCTCGTTCCGGGTGGAGAGGGCCCTCATGGCATTGAAACCTGCAACGGTCAGAGGGGTGATATTGGCTTCCGTCCCTCCGGCGATAATCGCCTCCGCATCCCCATAGACAATCGTACGGAAGGCATCACCGATACAATGGGCGCCTGTGGCACAGGCGGTGACCACGCAGGTGTTCGGTCCTTTCGCACCATATTGAATGGCAATATGTCCGGAAGCGAGGTTGGCAATAAGCATTGGGATGAAGAAAGGGGAAATCCGTCCGGGTCCCCTTTCTAAAAGGATTTTATGATACTTCTCTATGGTGGGCAGCCCTCCTAATCCCGTACCCACGATGACGCCGATTTTTTCAGCGTTTTCAGGGGTGATGGCTAAGTGGGCATCCTCCAGGGCTTCCTTCGCCGCGGCCATGGCATATTGAATGAAGAGATCCATCTTTTTAATCTCTTTCTTTTCAATAGACAGCTCCGGATTGAAGTCTTTCACCTGGCCGGCAATCTTCGTATCAAACCCGTTGACATCAAACCGTGTCAGGGGACCGATGCCTGATTTCCCAGCACAGATATTATCCCAGGCCGTTTTGACACCAATCCCCACGGGAATGACCAATCCCAATCCTGTTACAACAACCCTCCTTTTCAAAACATTTCCCCTTTTAAAAGATCATTGCAAAATTAGCAATTAACAATGAAAAGGAAAATTTTTTCCATTGTTAACTTTGCAGTGCTAATTTTCTATTTTACAATAATTACTTTAATATACCTACTTGGCCGCATGGGTTCGGATATACTCAATGGCATCGCCCACGGTCAGGATCTTTTCAGCATCCTCGTCGGAGATCTCCATGTTGTACTCCTCCTCCAAAGCCATCACCAGTTCAACCAGGTCGAGAGAATCTGCACCTAAGTCATCGACGAACTTGGCTTCGGGTTTGACCTCACTCTCATTCACGCTTAACTGCTCTACGATAATTTCCTTTACCCTTTTTTCAATATCCATTGACTCACCTCCTCACATATAGATGCCACCGTTGACATTGATTACCTGTCCGGTGATGTAACTCGAACTTTCCAAAACGAGGAAAAGCACGGCCCGGGCTATGTCTTCCGGTTGCCCGAGTCGTTGCATGGGAATCATCCGGATCAATTCTTCTCTTGCCTTTTCTGGAACGGCATCGGTCATGGCCGTCTGAATGAATCCAGGGGCGATGGCGTTCACATTGATCCCTCTGGCTGCAAATTCCCGGGCTATCGTCTTGGTAAAACCGATTACCCCTGCCTTGGAGGCTCCATAATTCGCCTGTCCTGGGTTGCCCATCTCTCCTGTCACAGAAGCAATGCTGACGATTTTTCCGCTCTTCTGTTTTGACATGTACCGGATGGCTGCCTTCGTACAGTTGAACGTCCCCTTCAGATTGACATCGAGAACCGCATCCCAGTCCTCCTCAGTCATTCTCAGGATCAATCGATCACGGGTAATTCCGGCATTGTTGACCAGGATATCAATCCTTCCCAGCTTTTCGACGATCGTCCCGACCATGCTCTCCACATCCTTCAAATCCGCCACATTTGATTTTATGGCAAGGGACCTCTGCCCCATGGATTGGATCTCTTTTGCCGTCTCTTCTGCTTTCTCAAGATTGATATCTGAAACAACGACATCTGCTCCGTTTCGGGCGAGAATCAAAGCGATCGCCTTTCCGATTCCCTGAGCCCCTCCTGTCACCAAAGCCACCTTTCCTGAAAGTTCCAATGTGTTCTCCTCAATGATCAAATCTTTTTGAGTGTCTGTATATCCTCTAAATTTTTTGTCTCCGCCTTTGGATCGATCCGTTTGGCCAGGCCTGAGAGAACCCTCCCGGGGCCAATTTCCAGAAATTGTTCGACCCCCTCCTCAATCATCTTCCGCATGGACTCCTCCCATCGAACAGGGCTCGACACCTGTGCGACCAGCAGGGGTTTCACTCTTTCCTTGGAGGTATTGATTTCAGCTTCCACGTTCGTCACGACCGGAACCTTCAACTCTCCGACAGTGATCCCCTCCATCGCTTCATTCAGGCGAACGCCCGCAGGTTTCATCAAAGGGGAGTGAAAAGGGGCGCTGACCGGAAGAAGCATGGCTTTTTTCCCCTTCTGTTTTACAATCTCCATGGCCCGCTGGACAGCCTTCGAGTGACCGGCAATGACGATCTGCCCCGGGCAGTTGAAATTGGCAGGAGAAAGAATCTCTCCGGACGATGCCTCGTCGCAGATCTTTTCGACCTCTTCCTTCTCCATTCCCAGGATAGCCGCCATAGCGCCTTCTCCCAAGGGGACAGCCTCCTGCATGAACCGGCCTCGAAGCCTGACAATCCGAACACCCTCTGAAAATGAGAGCGCTCCGGAGGCGACCAGGGCGCTAAACTCTCCCAAACTATGGCCGGCTGTAAATCGAGCCTGAATCCCTTTTTCAGCCTGGAGAACTCTCAGGGCGGCGATGCTGGTGGTCAGCACTGCGGGCTGGGTATTTTCAGTCAATTTCAGGGCCTCTTCTGTTCCCTGAAAACATAGCTCTGATATAGAGAAACGGAGTGTGTCGTCGGCTTCTTCAAAAACCTCCCTTGCCACTTTGAAATGGTCATAGAATTCCTTCCCCATTCCCACGGATTGCGAACCCTGGCCCGGAAAGATAAAAGCCGTTTGCTTCATGGAACCCCACCTGTCACAAAGTCTCATCGTCTTATAGTCAGATAGTCAAAAAGACTACAGACAAAAAAATGACCAAACTATTTCACTATGAGACTATACGACTAAAGGACTACAAGACTATCTTTTCCCTGCGTACTCTTTGCTCAATTCCAGACCGATGACATTGCGCTGGATCTGGTTCGTCCCCTCATAGATCTGGAGGATCTTGGCATCCCGCATCATCTTCTCAACAGGATACTCTTTCATATAACCATATCCCCCAAAGACCTGGATGGCATCGGTCGTCACTCGCATGGCGACATCGCTTGAAAAGACTTTTGCCATTCCGGAGACTTTCGAGATTTCCTTTGGATTTTCTGAATGGTCGATGTAACGCGCGACGGAATAAACAAGCGCCCTTGCTGCCTCCACCTGGGTGGCCATATCGGCCAACAGGTGCTGAATCGCCTGGAATGAAATGATCTTCTTTCCGAACTGTTCCCGCTCGCGTGCGTACCGAACCGCTTCATCAAGGGCGCCCTGAGCCAGACCCACTCCCTGCGCCCCCACTCCGGGACGGGTTCGATCAAAGGTTCTCATCGTAACGATAAATCCCATCCCTTCCTTTCCAATCAGGTTCTCTTTTGGAACGAAACAGTCCTGAAAAACGAGTTCTCTTGTGGCAGAGGCACGGATGCCCATCTTATTCTCTTTCTTGCCAAACGTGAAGCCCGGTGTTCCCTTTTCAAGAATCAGTGCACTTGCCCCTCTGGGTCCTTTTGAGCGGTCTGTCATGGCAATAATGGTGTATATCTCGGCTTCCCCGCCGTTGGTAATCCATTGTTTCGTCCCGTTCAGGAGATAGCCGCCCCCTGAGCGGGTAGCCGTGGTTCGGATGGAACCAGCATCACTCCCTGCATTAGCTTCGGTTAATCCAAAAGCAGCTAATTTCTTCCCGCTGGCGATGTCAGGAAGATATTTTTTCTTCTGCTCCGGATTCCCATAAAGCATGATCGGGTGGGCTCCCAAACCGCTCGCAGCATAGCTGGTGGCAATCCCTAAGCAGGCCCGGCTCATCTCCTCAACCGCCAAAGAGTTCTCAAGGACCCCCCCTCCGAACCCCCCATACTCCTCTTCAATGGAGACACCAAAGAGACCTGCCTCTGCGCAGACCTTCATAATCTCCCAGGGAAACTCTTCCTTTTCATCCAGTTCGGCCCGAACAGGTAACACTTTTTCAAAGGCAATCTTTCTGGCTAAATCCTGAATCGATTTCTGGTCAGGCGTTAAAAAATAATCCAATTTTTTCCTCCCTCAACCCCATCTTGGAATCAGTGAATTTTTTCAATCCTCTCTTTAACCTTTTCCTGACGTCTCTGCCCGAGACGAAGCTGGACCTGCTTTTCTTTCAGCTCTTCAATGAGATGTTCATTCAGTTTATTCTTCGCCAGGCTGGAGGCTAAGAGGATGGCATTCATGATGGCTTTTCCATTGGAGGCCCCATGGCAGATGACGCAATTTCCGTTAATCCCAAGAAGAGGAGCTCCTCCATACTCAGAATAGTCAAACCTCTTCTCGAGTCGACGAATCGCCCGTTTCATAAAGAAATAGGCCATTTTCGCCCTCAAATTATCTTTGGCTTCCCACTTCAGAATTCCGTGGATGGTCTCCCAAAGTCCCTCGCTGATTTTTAAAGCCACATTCCCGACAAATCCATCGCAGACGATGACATCCACCTCGCCGCTGTTCAGGGCTCTGCCTTCCACGTAACCAATGTAGTTAATTCCGACCCCTGATAAAATCTCGTGAACCTCCCTGGTCAGTTCATTCCCCTTTCCCTCCTCCTCTCCATTGCTCAGGAGGCCGATCCGGGGTTCAGCCTTTCCCAAAATATATTTCCCGTAGGCATCTCCCATCAGGGCAAACTGAACGAGGTGTGAAGGCTTGCAATCGACATTGCCTCCGGAGTCAATGAGCACAGTGGAGCCTTTCAGTGCCGGATGAATAGTCGCAATCGCAGGCCGGTCCACTCCTTCAAGCTTTCGAAAAATAAACATCGCCAGAGCCATGGCCGCGCCAGAATTTCCTGCGGTCACCACACCATTGATCTCCCCTCCCTTCTCCAGATCGAAAGCCACCTTGACGGAGGTCTCCCTCATTCTCCGTAGAACAGTGGAAGGCGAGTCGTGCATGGCAACCACATGGGGAGCATGGTGGATATAGATTGGCAGTTTGGAGGTGGGATACTTAGCCAGCTCCTTGCTCACCTGATCCTCGTCTCCCACCAGGACGACCTTTACGCCAAATTCCTTTGCTGCCTTAAAGGCCCCTTCAACAATGGCCTGAGGGGCGAAATCCCCTCCCATTGCATCTACTGCAATCTTCATGGCTTCATTCCCCTTGCCCTTCTCACTATTTCTCTTCCTCTACCGGTACAATCTCCTTGCCTCGATAGGTCCCACAATGAGGGCAGACATGGTGAGGCAAAAGAGGTTCATGACATTGGGGGCAATGGGAAAAAACCGGGGATTTCAATTTGTCATGGGCTTGTCGCTTACCCCTTCTGGAGGCTGATTGTCTTCTCTTTGGAACTCCCATTTCGAAACATCCTTTCTTTTAAGGAATGAATTATAAATCTTAACTCTTTTTAATGAATCTTCAACTTCTTTAGAACAGAAAAACCAGATTCAAATTCTTCTCTAACACAGCCACAGGTGGAGAGGTTCAGATCGCTTCCACAATGAGGACAGAGTCCCTTGCATCCTTCATGACACAGGGGTTGAAATGGAATCTCTAAGAAAACCTGCTCGCAGGCAATCTCCGAAAGGTGAATTTCCTCACCTCTTAAAAAATTCGTTTCCATCTCTTGCCTGGAGAGGTCCAATTCTTCTTCCACTTTTTCTTCGTTGAAGGGGTGAAGGGTCAGTTCATAACCTGAGGCAAGCGGATAGGAAAACTCCTTCAGGCACCTAACACATTGCAGCCGCAAAATGGTCTGGACACCGCCCTTGATCAAGACGGACTGATTCACTCTCCTGATTTCTGCTTCTGATTGGAGCGGGCTTTCGAATGTAAAGTCTACCTCTGAAAAATCTCCAATATATTCCGAGAGGACAGCTGGCTCTTCTTTCCATTTCAGGTCCAACCCCTCATCCGGAATCTCGTCCAATTTCAAACTGAGCATCTCACCCCTACCCCGCCCAAACAAATTAATCCGTTAAATATAAAAAAAAATCTTTTTTTGTCAAGGGTCGCTTAAAAAAGGAAGTCTCAGGAAACCCTTCTTCAAAAAGAATTTCTTAATATGTTAACTGATTTACAAAATTTATCGCAAGTCAATATTAAAAAATATTTTTGATAGGCCTTAATACTTTCAGGTTGAAAGGGGATTTGGCTTATGCTATTGGGTCTTTCGAAACATCTTTAAGAAAAAATCGAAAGATTCTTTGGATTTCTTGCATCGGATGAGGCTCCCCAGTTCAAGGAGGTCAATTCCGGAATAGGCATTGGGATCAAGTTCAAGGCCATATTGTTTTTTGATTCGTTTAACGAGATAGTTTCGCAGGGCTAGATCGTAGTTTTTGAATTCGGAATCCTGTGTTCCCTTAAACCATTTTCCATCGAAACCAGATAGTTCGGAAGGAAGACCCCCATCCTTCGAGAAAATAGAAGGGACGATCATCACCGTCACCAGGAGAACGATCATCAGAGTTAAAACACATTTGAATCTCATACTTTTTTTTACTTCAAGCCCCTGCATAAAGTCAAGTCTTATTTTTCGCTCCTATCTCCTCAATGTTTCACATCCTTTAAGACACCTTTCCTCTTTAAATCTTCTTCTTGTCTCCATTGTTACTCTGTGTTAATTTTTAAGTATGAATTTGTCAATTTTAAAAGCCATTTTTGCTTCCATGGAACAAGGAGTGGTCTTCATTGATCCACAAGATCGTATCCTCTATTGCAACCCGGCTGCTGAGCGAATCCGGAATATCCGACTGAAAGAGGCATCCGGTCAATCCATCCTGGCCTTTCATCCCGAGAAAGCTCACCCAAAAGTATTAAAGATTATTGAGGATTTGAGATCCGGACAGGTAAAAGGCCATCACCGCATGAATATCCAGATGTTTGAGGATAAGTTCTACGACAACACCTACTCCGCTGTCTGGGGTCCTGGGAACAAGTATTTGGGTGTTATCGTTGTTACACAAGAAGTGACAGGCCGTAAACTGGCAGAGGATGAGCTCAAAGAGGCATTGCAAAAGTTGCAATCGGCCAATGAGGAACTGACCCGATTGGATCGGATGAAGGATAATTTCCTTTCAAATGTAAGCCACGAACTCAAAACTCCGATGATATCAGTGACCGGATATATTGGAATGATTCTCAAAGAGAAGGTGGGCCCCTTGACTGAACAGCAGAAAAGATTTCTTGAAATCTCCTATAAGAATCTCTTAAAGCTCGGGAAAAATATTGACGACCTTTTGGACCTGGCAGAACTCGGCATTCGGAAAGATACCTTTCTGTTCGAACCGGTGGATGTCACCAGAGTGATTGAATTCTCCTGTTCCACTGTTGAGCCTCTGGCCAGTGAATACCAGATTGAGATGGAGAGAGTCCTTCCGCCAGGTTCTGTGATCATCACCGGGGTGGCGGACAAACTGGACCAGCTCTTCGACAATCTTCTTACCAATGCCATCAAATATAATCGCCAGGGAGGAAAAATCAGCGTCAGCCTGGATGAGGAAGATGAGTCTGTCTTAGCCTCCATCATGGATACAGGGATTGGAATTTCCAATCGGTCCATGAGCGAAGTCTTCACACGTTACTTCCGTGAAAAAACTCAACCCCTTGGAAAAGCCAAAGGTTTGGGAATCGGGCTCTCCCTGGTCCAGGATATTGTCAAACTCCATCGGGGTGAGATTCAAGTCGCCAGTGAACCCGGCATAGGAACGGTCTTTACGGTGAGACTTCCCAAAAAGATTACCAGTTCGGAGTTCGTGGTTCAGAGTTCGGAGAAATAAAGATACCTCGAACTCCCTGCCTATCGACAGGCAGGCAAACTCATTGCTCCCAACTATTTTTTTGCTGGCGTTTCCCCGGCCATCTTTCCGATATCAATCAAGGGAACCGCTCCTCCAGACACCTGTGGCAGAATCCCATTCCATTTTTCGATGCTCTTGTATTGGACGAGAATAGAACTGATCGAACGTGATAGGACCTCATTGGCCTTTGCCTGTCCCTGAGCGACCACAAGAATGGATTCTGCTTCTCCTTTGGCTGTCGCCACTTTTTGGTGAGCTTCGATCTCCCGCTGAGCAAGGACCTGCCGCTGTGTCTCCACCTGTTGCTGGGCAACCTGCTTAGCTTCAATCGCCTTTTCATATTCGGGGGAAAATCGAATATTGGAAATATAAATATCATCGACGATGATATGATACCGCGCCAGATTATCCCCCAGTTTGGTCATGGCCCTTTTCCGAATCTCTTCCCTTTTGGGGAGAATTTCAGTAATCGGGTAATTCGGAACAACCTCTTTGACAAAGTCATTGAAAGCAGGGTCGATCACTTTATTGGCAAAGTCATGCCCCACTTTCTGATAGAGGTTATTCACATAGGCAGGATCAATGTGGAAGTTCATCATCCCAGTCAGTTTAACCATTTGATATTCTTTTGAAGCCGCATCAATCTCCTTGAAAGGATGAGGCTGAACCCTGACATCGACTTTGATCACTCTCTCCGCCATGGGAACTTTGAAATTGAGCCCTTCGCCCATCACTCTCTTTTCAACGCTTCCCCACCAGAGGACGATTCCCCGGTGTCCGGCAGGGACGATGACGAAAGTACCCCAAAGCAGGACTAAGATTAAAAACAGAACGATGACAATCCCAATGGTGCGGGGCTTGGGTCCTCTTATTTCAAAATCCTGCAATGTCCTTTCTGCCATAATTAGCCTCCCTTTAATCTAAGTTTATTACCCTGAGGATGGGGTTTGCTTTTTATCCATCCATCCGCACTCCGCAATCTGCAATCCGAAATAGTTTAGGGTTTGAGTGTCCATCCCGCCGGTTTGGCGCAGAATTCCCTGGCTGCATCTGTCCGATGAGGAGTCCGCTCCACATCGACAATGACTGCAAAACAATGGTCAAACCGTTGAAAGGCGTAACGGGTATAAGGAAAATAATATTCCGTATAACCCGAGGAAATAGTCACATCATTGAGAGACACGACCGCCTCATCCCGGTCCTGAATTCTTATGCTCCCCCGGAAGGGGCTCCCGTCGTTTCTCACCCTGGCCCTGAACCGAATCTCCTGGCCGTGCATTGCAGGATCAGGGATCATATCCAGATCTTCAATGAACAAAGGTCCGATGCGAATCTCCTTTAAGGACCATCCTGCATAGGTCCTCCGGACACAAAATTCCTTCATCACATCAATCGGCCTCCGGTTTCGCTCGATATCCACTTCCACAGTGAAGCAGTGGTCATGTCTTGAAAAACGATATCCGGTCTGAGGAAAGACAATCCGGTTATGGCCTGATTGGATCAAGACATCCTGAATCGAGGTGACCACTTCATCCCTGTCTTTGATGAAAAGACTCATCCGGGTGGAATAGTGTGACAGATTGGAGATGGTTGCCTCAAATCGAACCCTCTGGCCTTCTATGACTGGATCCGGAGACATATCCAGTTGAAGGACCCTGAGGTCACTGGGATGAATCCGCGGTCCCGGTCCTAATCTCTCAAAAATCTTTTCCAGAGGGTTGATGGGTTGTGAGTGGACAAATGAAGGAAATACGACCAAGAATCCTAAAATGATGAGTAGGGTTCTCCTTTTCATTCTCGCTCCTTCTTTTTCGGTTAGCTAAACCAGTTTTTTCTCCATCAAGAAATTCATGGAGGTCTGGCATGAAGTGGTGGCAAGGGAGATCCCTTCGGAAAACGACCTCTGGGCTTCCTGAAATTGTGACATCTGGATTCTTCCGATGATGTCCATCAATTTTCTCTCCAGGTCAGCATAATGGCCCAAACCGATCACATTCTGAGCGACCCGAAGTTCCCTGAGCAATCCTTCGAGATACCAGATCAGGACCTTTCTACCTCCGGAGTGCTCTCCATCGTCCTTAAGGGTGACCAATAGTTCGAGAAGGTTCGTCCCGATGATCAATCCGGACTTCATTTTCTCCGAGTACTGGAAATCATAAATCGCTTTTTTTGTATCCATGGTAAGGTCCTTATTGCCCATAAAATAAGGGTTTCGTCTAAAGGCACCGGTAAGGAGGCCCGTATCGTTAATAAAAGGCTACGGCTGTCGTCTTTTAATCCTATTACGTGTCCGTTATCGGAAATCGAAACGCCTGCCTGCCGGTAGGCAGGGACTTCGTAACCATAGCCCTAACCCATTGACTTTTTATCAAACAGGTTTCACAGCCCTTACCCTAACCTACTGATTAGCGATAGGGTTTGAGGCGTTCCAACAGTTTTGGATCGACAACGATCCCCAGCTTGCCAGCCAGGTCACAGTGCTCGATGGCGAGTTTAAATTCTCCTCTCTCATAATAGAGAAAGGCCAGATGATAGTGAGGCCATGCATATCTCGGATCGATCTCCAGGGCTTTCTTAAAGGAAGCCATAGCCTCTTCCTTCCGCCCTTGCTGCCGATGGACGCTGCCGACATTGAAATGGCCTCTCGCATAATCCGGCTTGATTTCGATCGTTTTCAAATAGGCCGAGAGGGCGTCGTTTAATTTTTCTTTTCTAAAATAGATATTCCCGAGGTTATTGAGGGCCTCCACATAATTGGGATGGATCTGAAGGGCCTTCTGATATTGGACCATGGCCTCATTGAGATTTCCCTTCTCGCCATAGGCCACTCCTAAATGAAAATAGGCTTCTGCAAAATTTGGGTGCGTCCCGATCGCCTTTTTATATTGGGAAATCTCCTTGTCCCACTTCCCCTGCCTGCCATAGGCCAATCCGAGGTTGAGATGGGCTCTCGAATGCTTTGAGTCCAATTTTAGAACCTGTTGATATTCGGAGATAGCCTCTTCCAGGTTTCCTCTCTCTGCCGCTTTAAAACCCATTTGGAAGTGTTCCTCAATATTCAGAGCCTTATCCTCTTTTTTGGTCTTGCTCGATGTCCCACAAGATACCCACGTAAGAAGGAGGATGAAGATGAAGAAAGATCGAATAGCGATTTTCAAGGGTTTTCTCCTTTCCTTAAACTTTTCCGAATCATTAACAAAAAATAGAAAGCAAATCAAGAGATTTTATTCCTGATCCTGATTCAATTGGAATATTGCTATCTTCTGGATAGTCTGATAGATTGAAAAAGGAGGACATCCATACGAACTCCATTTTAATCATTGAAGATGAAAAGGACATTATCGATTTAGTCGAGTATCATCTGAAACAATCGGGATTTTCTGTGGTTCGAGCTTTGGATGGAATCTCAGGTCTGGAACAGGCTAAAAAAACAAGGCCTGGACTCATCATTTTAGACCTGATGCTTCCGGGGATGGATGGCAAAGATATCTGCAGAGCTCTTAAATCTAACCCCCTCACTCAATCCATCCCAATCCTCATGCTGACCGCTAAGTCAGAGGAACTTGACCGGGTGATTGGCTTTGAGCTGGGAGCAGATGATTACGTCACTAAACCTTTCAGCCCCAGAGAACTGGTCCTAAGGGTGAAGGCCATCCTTCGCCGAAAGGAAGCTCCTCAGGAAGAGGCCAAGGTCATTCGGATCGAAGACCTTTTAATCGATGCGGGACGGCACCATGTTTCAATTAAGAATAGGGCGGTCCGATTGACCTCTACAGAGTTTAAACTTCTATTCGAACTTGCAACAAAAAGAGGAAGGGTTTTAACCCGGGAAATCCTCTTGGACAGGGTTTGGGGATACACGTATGAAGGTTATGCTCGAACGGTGGACACTCATATCCGTCGCCTGAGAGAAAAATTGGGGTCTACAGGAGATTGGATTGAGACCGTTCGTGGAGTGGGATACCGGTTTCGTGACGCAGAAGAATGAAACTCAATATTCGCTCAAAATTCATCATTCTTTTTGTCTCTTTGCTCATCATTTTTATCCTTATCCAGTGGCTGCTCACCTTTTCTTATAAGCAGTCTCTCCTGGGGGCCACTCCCTTCAGTTTCGTCGGTGTGACCGTGATCGCCTACTTTCTTCTAAAAGGGTTTACCCGTCCGATTGAGGACCACTTTTCTAATACCCCCGAGGAGATGACCTCCTGGATGAAAAATACAATCCAGGAAATCTCCAGAGAAAAGGATTATCTCCAGACCATCCTGAAAGGGATGTCGGAAGGTGTCCTCGTCGTGGACGGAAGGGGCCGCATCCGGATGGTGAATGAAGCGCTAAGAAAATTATTCCCCCTGCCTTCAGAAGTGCTAAACCGAACGCTTCTCGAGCTGATTCGTAACGCGGAGCTGGAAGAAGCCATCGGGGAAGCCATCAGGATTGGAAAAGGTTCGGCCTTCGAACTGACCCTTCCCTCCTTTCCTGAGAGGACGTTTGAGGTCAATGTGGTGGGTATTCTTCCCTCTTCTGAAGGAATCCCTCCGCCAGGGAAAAGCATGGAGGGGGCGATTGCTGTCTTCCACGAGATCAGCCGCTTGAAGGAATTGGAAAAGGTACGCCAGGACTTTGTCGCCAACGTCTCTCATGAATTGCGAACGCCTCTGACTACGATCAAAGGGTATGCGGAAACCCTTCTCGACGGAGCCCTGAAAGAGGACGTGGCTTTTCAATTTACTCAAATCATTAAAAAACACACGGACCGCCTTACAAAAATTGTCGAAGACCTGTTAATGCTCTCTCGAATCGAATCGAAAGAATTTCGCCTAAATAAAGAGAGCATTCCTCTCCAGGACCTGGTCAGTGACGTTATTGATTATGTCAGAGAGGCCGCCCAGAAAAAGAAAATCTCCATAACCAGAAGTGAACCCTTCCCTTTTTTAAAAATAGAAGTCGATCGAAACTATCTGGAACAGGTGTTGATCAATCTGACCGATAACGCTATTAAATATACCCCTGACGGAGGAAGGATTGTGATTTCCGCGGTTGAAAGAGACGGGAAGGAGATCGAATTTTCGGTTCGTGACAATGGGATCGGAATTCCAAAAGAAGACCTTCCCCGGATTTTCGAAAGGTTTTACCGCGTGGACAAAGGAAGATCTCAGGAGTCAGGGGGAACGGGTCTCGGGCTTTCTATTGTAAAACACTTAGTTCAAGCTCACGGAGGGAGGACCTGGGTTGAGAGCCGGTTGGGTGAAGGTTCGACCTTCTTTTTTACCCTCCCCCTCCCACAGTTTTGAGTTTTATATTTTGGGCTTCGAGTTTGTTTAGAGTTTAGGGTTTCGTGTTTAGAGTTTGATTTCTAGGAGAGGCCTTTTAAAACATCTTTGACCCGTTCAAAATCGGATTCCGCAATATGGACAATGAACATCGCCTCTTGATTCTCTTCGGTCGTAGAACCATAGATATAATCGATGTTCACGCTGGTTTCGCCAAATCGTTTTGCGACATTTCCAAGCATCCCCGGTTTATTCGCCAGCTTAAATACCAGGACATGATCCTTGGAAACGAGATGTTTTGATTTAAGCAATTCCTCCTCCGCCTTCTTGGGTTGATCTACAAGAATCCGGATCAAAGAGTAGTCCGAGGAGTCTTTCAGGATTCCCCGGTAGCTTTCCGCAAGGGCAATCCTTCTTCCGGTCTTCTCTCTCATATTGAATAGCTCCTTAACCGAATCCTTTGCGTTCTGGATGCTCATTGCCAGGATATTAATGTTGGCCGCTTTCAACGCGTCACACATCTTAGCGAGCTCCCCGGGAGCGTTCGTCAGGATCACTGAAAGTTGTGTCTTCTTCTCCATGAAGTTTTCCCCCTTCCCCAGACATTCAGAGATGAATGGAAGATAACAAATCGACTCGACAAGGTCAAGGATAAATAGAAAAGCAATCATTTTCATAAAAATTTAATCTTTTTGACACCTCATTGTCATATAGACAGATTAAACTGAAGCAAAAAAGGAGGTGAAAAGCATATTTAACAAGATTGCCAAAGAACTGTAACCCAATTGTAACAATAGGAAGATAACTTAATAAAAGGAGCTAAAAATGGAAAAATGTATAGGATTTAAAGAACGAACCAAAGGAACAAAGGTATTGGCAAGGATGACAGGTTTAATGATGTTAGCTTTTTTGGCAATCGCAGCTTTAAATCCAGCATGGTCTCAAGAAAAGATCATCAAGATCGACGGATCGAGCACCGTTTATCCAATTACGGAAGCCGTGGCTGAAGAATTTCAGAATCTCAAAAGAGGAGCCGTCAAGGTCACTGTCGGGATTTCCGGAACGGGCGGAGGTTTTAAAAAGTTCTCAAGGGGAGAAATAGACATCTCCGACGCATCCAGGCCCATCACAAAAAAGGAGATGGAAGCCAGCAAGGAAGCCGGTATCGATTTCGTTGAATTACCTGTTGCCTATGATGGGCTTGCGGTCATGGTGCATCCTAAGAACACATGGGTGACCTCCATGACAGTGGCAAACCTCAAAAAGATATGGGAACCAGCTGCCGAAAGGAAAATTACTAAATGGAATCATGTGAACCCGGCATGGCCGGATGTCCCGTTAAAACTTTATGGACCGGGGGTTGACTCAGGCACGTTCGATTATTTTACCGAGGCCATCGTAGGAAAGTCCAGGTCAAGCAGGGGCGATTTTACCGCCAGTGAGGATGATAATATCCTCGTTCAAGGAATTGCCTCCGACAGAGGCGGTCTGGGCTTCTTTGGCTATGCCTACTATGCTGAGAATCCTGATAAACTGAAGCTGGTTGCCATTGATGGCGGAAAAGGGACCATCCTTCCCTCTGAGAAAACAGTCATGGATGGAACTTATTATCCTCTCTCAAGACCCATCTTCATTTATGTCAATAAAAAATCGGCAGAGAGGCCCGAAGTCAAGGAGTTTGTGGAGTTCTATTTAAGAAATGCAGCTCAACTGATCAAACAGGTCAAATACATTCCCCTTCCTGATAGGGCTTACAATCTTGCCGGAGAACGATTTTCAAAGAGAGTGATCGGTTCAGTATTTGGAGGGGAAGCAAAGGTCGGGATGAAAATCGAGGATCTTCTCAAGTTAGAGGAGAAGAAATAGACCATTATGAAAAGAAAACAAACCGCCAAAATCAAAGAGTGGGGCATTGAGGCCACTCTGTTTCTCAGTGCCCTCTCTTCTATTTTTATTACACTCAGCATTGTCTTCATCCTTTTTTATGAGGCACTGGGTTTCTTTAAAGACATATCCATATGGGAGTTTTTGACTGAAAAACAATGGACCCCCCTGTTTGCCCAGCCTAAATTTGGCATATTGCCCCTCGTGACCGGGACCCTGCTGGTGACCGCAATCGCTGTTATGGTTGCATTACCGATTGGTCTTATTGTTGCTGTCTATCTCAGTGAATATGCTCCTTTTAAAATCAAAGAAGTGGCCAAACCGATCCTTGAAGTTCTTGCTGCTGTACCCACGGTGGTCTATGGTTATTTCGCCCTTCTTTTTCTCACTCCCATCCTTCAAAAATTAATTGCCAATCTTTCAGGCTTTAATGCGCTGAGCCCTGGAATCATTATGGGCATCATGATTATTCCTTATGTCAGTTCGGTGAGTGAAGATGCCATGAAGGCTGTCCCCATGCATATCCGGGAGGGCTCCTATGCCATGGGCGCGACTAAATTCCAGACAGCCTTTAAGGTCGTCATCCCCTCGGCCTTTTCAGGAATTGCGGCTGCCTTTATCATCGGAATCTCAAGAGCCATCGGCGAAACCATGGTTGTTGCCATCGCAGCGGGCATGATGCCAAATCTGACACTCAATCCCACTGAACCGATTCAAACACTCACCGCTTATATTGTCGGCGTAAGCTTAGGAGACGTCCCCCATGGGACCATTGAATATAAAACGATCTTTGCTGCAGGTATCACTCTATTTTTAATGACCCTCATCCTAAATATTCTGGGTTTCTGGTTTAGAAAAAGGATCAGGGAGGTCTACTAAAGATGCCATCTGAAGAACAAACCATCGTTGATATCAGGAAGAGAATTGCCTTCAACAAGCTCCGGGACCATATCTTCTGGATCATTGGACTGTTTTCAACACTTATTGGTTTCATACTTCTTTTCACCTTGATGATCGATCTTTTAATTGATGGTTTTCCGAGGCTGAGCTGGCAGTTCATTACATCCTATCCGTCCCGATTCCCAGAAAAAGCAGGAATCCTTTCCGCCTGGGTTGGAACAACGCTGGTCATGATTGTGACCGCATCCACAGCAGTTCCCTTAGGGATTGCTGCGGGAATATATCTGGAGGAATATGGAAAGAAGAATTGGTTAACCCATCTCATCGAAATTAATATGAACAATCTTGCAGGTGTTCCCTCGATCATCTATGGTCTTTTAGCTTTAAGTCTCTTTGTTTATTTTCTGAAATTCGGAGAAAGCATTCTGACCGGTGGATTAACTCTGGGTCTTCTGATTCTTCCCATGGTGGTGATTGCCACGAGAGAATCTATCCGGGCCATCCCCAATTCTATCAGGGAAGCTTCTTATGCTCTGGGGGCAACAAAATGGCAAACCATCAAAGATCACATTCTCCCCTATTCCTCGGGAGGAATTCTGACAGGTATGATTATCGGACTCTCCAGGGCTATCGGGGAGACGGCACCCATCATCACGGTAGGTGCCCTGACCTTCATCGCTTTTCTTCCGACATCCCCCATCACTTCAGAGTTCCCTTTTTTTTCTTTCAGGTGGCTCCTTGACCCCTTTACAGTGATGCCTATCCAGATGTTCAACTGGGTTTCCAGACCTCAGTCCGGATTCCATCTAAATGCTGCAGCGGCAGGGATTATCCTTCTTTTCATGACCTTACTGATGAACGGATTTGCCATTTACTTGAGATACCGCTTCAGAAAGAGAATAAAGTGGTAAGATTGGAGTGCATGTGCTGGGTATGATTTCTGAAAAGCTTAAAGCCGAAGTCAAAAATCTAAATTTTTATTATAATGACTTTCGAGCTCTGAAGAACATCAATCTACCGATTGGCGCAAAGAGGATCACAGCCCTGATAGGACCCTCGGGTTGCGGCAAAACAACCTACCTTCGGTGTTTTAATCGTATGCACGACCTTTATCCCAACAACCGGTATGAAGGTGAAATCATTCTCTATCCGGAAGGACTGAATATCATCGATCCCAAGGTGGATCCTATCGAAGTCCGGATGAGGATCAGTATGGTCTTTCAAAAACCGAACCCTTTCCCCAAAACGGTCTTTGAAAATGTTGCCTATGGCCTCAGGGTAAGGGGAGAGAATAAAATGAACTTCTTGAAGGAAAGGGTTGAGAAGGCATTGAAACAAGCCGCTCTATTGGACGAAGTCAAGGACAGGATTAATGACCTGGCATACAACCTCTCAGGGGGGCAGCAGCAAAGATTATGCATCGCGAGGGCGCTGGCAACAGAACCTGAAATCCTATTGTTCGATGAGCCTACATCGGCCCTTGATCCCACAGCCACATTAAAAATTGAAGAACTTATCATGCAACTCAAGAAAGAGTTAACGATCATCATCGTCACCCATAATATGCAACAGGCGGCCAGGGTTTCTGATTATACCGCTTTCATGTATTTAGGGGAAATCGTCGAATTTGATAAAACAGGAAAGGTTTTTACTCATCCTTCACAGAAATTGACTGAAGATTACATTACCGGCCGTTTCGGGTAACACCGATTTTCAAATAAGCATTTTCCTAATACGATTTCTCTTGATTGAAAGATCATCATTTGGTAATTTTACGGGCGAAG
>Ga0299915_10000753_pt1 | contig 24199 bp, 27 predicted proteins | sample RVTome_13_FD_200263 | JGI IMG/M metagenome (GOLD analysis project Ga0299915, IMG submission 200263) | Soil microbial communities from uranium-contaminated site in the Upper Colorado River Basin, Wyoming, United States - RVT92D227 (version 2) ... | reverse complement strand
GGCCCTGGTTTCGATCTGGGAGATGGTGGGTGCTGGGAACAAATATATTGATGAGACGGCACCCTGGGCTCTCGCTAAATCAGAGAAAGATCGGCCCCGCCTTGGGATAGTACTTTATCAGACGCTGGAATCCCTTCGAATCATTGCCCTGCTCCTCGCTGCCTTCATGCCATCCACCTCTGAAAAGATGTGGTCACAACTTGGAATGGATGAAAATCTTTGGGAGCAAAATATAAAGGAGAACGGGAAATGGGGAGGCCTGAAACCTGGAAAGAAGGTGGCCAAACCGACTCCTCTCTTTCCGAGACTCGATCCCTCTAAGATCTCGTTTGAATAACAAGCTCGTGTTCTAAATTCGAAGCACGAAATCCCCGCCTGCCTACCGCAGGCAGGGATTTCGGATTTTATCACTAACTGACTATGAAAAAACCCCAACCCATACATACCATTCTTGAGAAAACCTTAAAGAGCCTGGAGATTGATGTTCCATTGAAAAATTACTCCATCTTGGGAGCGTGGGATGAAATCGTAGGCGAGTCTGTGGCGGGGCATTCTCAACCTCGTTCCATTCGAAACCGTATCCTCTTCATCGATGTCACTCATCCAACCTGGATGCAACAACTCCAGTTTCTTAAACCCACTCTTCTCGAGAAAGTAAACACCTTTTTAGGCGAGCCACTCATCCAGGACATTCGATTCAAATTGGGAAAGGTCTCTCCAACCATCCCAGCTCTTCCAAAGACTCCTTCGTTGAAAGATGAAAAACTTGACAAAGCGACCTTGAACCGAATCGAAAATCTTCTCCAAGAGATTGACGACAAGGAAGTCAGAAAGAATTTGCATGAGGTTTTGATCAAAGGGGCAAAATTGGAACAGCACAGGAGGAAGTCAAAATAAAGGTTAAAGGGGCCTAGGGTTTAAGGGGTCAAATGAAAGATTATAAGAAAGCCTTTGCGTCCTCGAGTCGTTGAGTCTTTGCTTAGTGGCAGAGTGTTTAGGTCTACACTTCTCACTTCCATAGTTTTTAATAAATCTTATGGATTGTGAATCGCGTAGCCCTGATGTCATAAATAATTTTGCCAACTCCGATCTAGTGGCGGGGTCAAAGGTCTCCTTACCGATCATCAAGATTAAAATCAAGAATGGAGAATCGAATATGAGAAGAACCTCAATAGTGATTAGATTGGCCGGGTTAATCTCTTTACTTGCCATGATCCTCAATGGAGGCGGGCCAATATCAACTCCTTCTCATGCTGATGATAAAAGTACTCGCCCCTCCCCTTTTATAGAAGTTCCCAATCCCCTTTCCGGGAAAAACCTTACATACAGACTCGCCTCCGCAAACGTTCCTTCTCCTGGTCAATCAATTTCTGATCCTCAATTCGGAACCACCCAGACAAGAGTCATAAAGACCGAAAGCCTAAGACACGAATATTCTCGTCATGATCCCTTTAATAAAGATCAATCCATGATTTTGCCCATTTTCTTTCCCAAAGGGGAGTGGCGGGTCTACCGCACCCAATCCATCCCCTATGACCAGAGCGGAAATTTGGTCAGAACCCTGGAGATGGAAGAGCCCCGCTGGGATCCTTTTGATCGTGATGTGATCTGGGGGCTTCAAGGGTTTCGCATTGTGACGGTGAATGTCAAAACTGGCCAAACTACCACCGTCAAGGATTTTTCAAAAGATTCAACTATTGGCCCCATGATCACCGCGAACCGCGATCTCTACCGTATCACGATGAAAGATGAGGGAGAATCATCGATTGATAAACGATTCTGGGTCTTCATGCTTCAAGGATCGAAAGACGACTATCGGGCAAGATATATTTTCACCTGGGATCGTCAAACCAATAAGGTTCTCGGTGTCTACCCCTTGCCCGCAGAAAAATCACGTATTGACTGGGTGGGCATGTCTCCAAAAGGTACCTGGGTCTTGATTGGTGGAGATTTTGACAATGGGGGGAACCTTGCCGGATTAACCATGGCTAACAAAGAGCTTACCCAATTCCATCGGCTGGACCATGCCACTGCCCATTCTGATATCGGGCTCGATAAAGACGGAAACGAAGTGATTGTCATGCAGAATAATCAAACGGATTACATTGATCTGATTCCCATCGATCTCAATACGAAACCGATCCTTCAGACTGGCGGAAGTTACAGCAACACCCATCGGGTGCCTCTCATAAAATTATTCTATGATTCGCAATCCCCTCATGGGTTAAACAGCGGAGTGCATATCTCCTGCAATGTTCCCGGTTACTGCGTTATTTCTACCTACATAGAACCAAAGCTCCCGGAGCAGAATTGGCTCGATCGCACCATTACTTTAGTCAAACTGGACAAGCGACGTCCCCGTGTCTTTTACCTGGCAAAGGTCCACGGAACAAAGGGAGAATATTGGGAAGAGACTCAGGCAGCCATTACCAACGATGGATCAAAGGTGGTCTGGGCAACCAATTGGAATAAAGACGTAGGTAAGGAAAAGGTCTGGCTGATGCAATTAAATATGCCGGCAGGCTGGATGAATTCCTTGAATAAATAACCCTGAGATGATGAAATTTGGGGAACGTACTCAAACTGAGAACTAATTGAGAAGTGCAAGGGGCAAAACTAAGAAAACAAAATAATATTCGGAGTGGTTGGTTCGGAGTTTTTAGTTATTAGAAAAAAAGATGGCTCCGAACTCCCTACCTGCGCCTGCCTGCGGTAGGCAGGGCAGGCAGGCTAACTCTTCTCTCCATTAATCTGCACTTCGGTGGGCGAGCGTGATCTGAAACATACCGGCTAAAACCGGAAAGGTTTTAATTCTTTTAAAGCCTACCTTTTTTAAGACTTCAGTCTGGTCAAAAGAGAGAAAGCTTAAGTTTCCTCTTTCAAAAAGTTTGAAAAAGGCGAGAAGAATGGTTTTCCTTATCCCAGATACTTGCGGATTAAAGTCCGCGATCACCATCCTCCCTTTCTCTTTTAATGCTCTGAAGGAATGTTCGAGAGCTCCCAAACGTTTTTTCTCAGGAAGTTCATGGATGGCAAAGGAAGTGAAAATTCCATCAAAATAATTTTGATATTGCCACGGTTTGGTCACATCCTTATGGAGAATAACCAACCTCTTCAATCCCCCATAGCGTTTCTTTGCCACCCCCACCATACTTTTAGAGATGTCCATTCCCACGACCTCGCCTTCTTCTCCTACTGCATGCATCATCCATGAGGCGACTCTCCCTGTTCCAGAGCAGAGGTCCAGAATCTTCTCTCCTTTTTCAGGAGAAAGAATCTTTACCGCCCTCTTCTGAAACTCAGCATATTGCCCAAAAGTGAGGAGATCGAGAATAGAGTCGTAATAAGGAGCAGACTTTCCGAAGAAATCGATTCGATGTTGATTCAATGTCAAATGTCAAAGCCCAAAGTTCAAATCAAGCCCAAAATCCAAATGTTTAAGAAATAAAGCTTTGATATTAAACCATTTGACATTCATTTGGCATTTGAACTTTGATATTTGGAATTTTTACTTCTAACTTTAGACTTTCTCCAGTGTAATTTTGGCTCCGTCTTTAACCTTTAGAAAGACTTTCGGATCGGAGAGGACCTTTCCAATCACATTGACTGCGCTGGCGGCTCGAATCTCATCACCCCGGCTTGCTGGGGTGGGACCGAAGAAGATGCAGAAGGCATGTCCAGTTGGCCAGTATCCCAATTCTCCCGCTGAGACGACCTCTCTTGCTCCTTGCTCCAGTCCAGTCTTCACCGGGATGGCGAAGTAAATCTCCTCGCCCCAGAGATTGGTCTTTGCCTCAATAGGCAGAGCTTCCCAGATCAATTGGGCTATTTTCGATTCGTTCAGTTCGGCTTCGACCTTTAGGTCACTCACCAGGATTCTGATCTTCTTTCCCATCTTCTACCTTTCTTGTTTCGAGAGGATCAAATTCATTATAAAGACCCTCATGTTCTTCTTGGGCCTCCATATTGTTTGGGAAGAAGAGGATCTCCCGATCCATCTTCACTACCTCCCCTTTCAAAGTAAGGAATTTCTGGGTCTGGTTTCTCAGCAAAAAGAAACTGAGGACCACCAGAATATAACTTGAGAGCTCTCTTGCTAAAGTATATAAAAAGTGGGCCTCGAAACCAAAGAAGTAGTAATCTTCTATGAAAAGCCTCCCTGTGTTGATCAAAAGGCCCAGGGTGATAAGCTGCAAAAAGCGTTTGGTCTTCGTGGTATTCTGAGCCAAGGAATTGAGACATTGATCATAGACCTTCTTGAAGTTCTTCCAACTGCTCGAAATGTTCTTGAGGAGGTCCATATATATCTTTTCATCCCCTCCATAAATCTTCAAACGGACCTGTCTATCTCCTCGAAACAGAAGATAACGTTTTAACAACTCTTCTCTTTCTGAGAGGAGCGACTGGTTTCTTCTGAGCCCCCGGTAAAGGACAAAGCCTATACCGATGAGAAGCAAGAAAGGAATGATTTCATTAAACACCTTTATCCAAATTGCTTCGATCATCTTTTAGACCTTCACCCCGTTAGAAAACCCCTCACCCTTCTCCTCTCCCCTCAGAGGAGAGGGAGGGGTGAGGACACAGGGTTCATATTCGATTTATCAGGCTGGCCATATAGCCCGCCCCAAATCCGTTATCAATGTTGACGACGGCTACACCTGAGGCACATGAATTCAACATAGCCAGCAGTGCAGTAATTCCTCCAAAACTTGTCCCATATCCAACACTGGTGGGAACAGCAATCACCGGCCGATCCACCAACCCACCTACGACGCTGGGCAAAGCACCTTCCATCCCAGCCACGACGACGAGGACACGGGCCGCTTCCAATCTCTGTCTCTCAGAAAGGAGCCGATGAATCCCTGCTACGCCGACATCGTATAGGGTCTCGACGCGATTCCCCATGAATTGAGCTGTGACGGCGGCTTCCTCAGCCACAGGGATATCCGTTGTCCCTGCAGTGATAACCAGAATCGTTCCCTTCCCTTCAGATTTAACTGGATGGGTGAGGTAGGTCAGGACTTTTGATCTTGGATTGTAATGGCTCTTTGGAAAAACTTTCTGTACGGCTTTGGCTTTTTTCTCCTCCAAACGCGTGATGAGGATGTTCTCACCTTTATTCTTCAACTGTTTCATGATCGAGAGAATCTGTCCGGAAGTCTTTCCCTCCCCCCAGATCACCTCCGGAAAACCTTTTCGAAGACTGCGATGGTGATCAATTTTGGTAAACCCCAGGTCTTCAAAGGGAAGGAACTTCAATTGCGCTATGGCCTCATCCAGCGTAATCTTCCCTGACTTAACCTTTTTTAGGAGATCTTCCAGCTTTCGAATATTCATTCTTCCCTCTAAAACTATTCTATTCAGTCCACTGATGAAAAGTCAAGAAAAACTCCCCCCTTATCTTGACAAAAGGAGGTAAAAAAGATAGTCTCAAATGATTTCACTGAAATGACTATTTTTATTTAGCACTTTGGAGGAGGCCAGATGAACCGAATAGGGATTGTAAAGGATGAACGGTATCTGGAACATGTGATGGACCCTGGTCATCCGGAGAGCCCAGAACGATTGAAAGTCATCTATAAGATGCTGGAAGAGGTGGAGATGAAGGGTCTTTTTGAAATAGTGAAACCCCGAGCAGCGACTCGAGAGGAATTGGAGATGATCCACGCTCCTTCCTACATTGATCTGGTGGCCTCCACAGCAGGAAAGCCTTATTACCAACTCGATATGGATACTTCCACCTGTGCCAAATCCTACGAAGCCGCTCTGTGGGCGACGGGTGGCCTTTTGGAATTGATCAAGGCGGTCATGGAAAAAAGACTCCATAATGGATTTGCGCTGGTGAGACCTCCTGGACATCATGCGGAACATGACAGGGCCATGGGATTTTGCCTCTTCAACAATGTGGCGATCGGTGCCCGTTATGCCCTCCGGAATTTCTCCCTTCAGAGGATTTTGATCGTGGATTGGGATGTCCATCACGGGAACGGAACGCAGAACTCCTTCTACGAAGACTCCCAGGTCCTCTATTTCTCCACTCATCGCTATGGCTTCTTCTATCCCGGGACAGGAGGGGCGAGAGAGGTGGGAAAAGGGAAGGGAGAGGGATTCACCGTGAACGTTCCTCTGCCAACGGGGGGGAGTGATTCGGAATATGGAAATATCTTTGAAAACTTCCTCAAGCCCATTGCCTTGGAATATCAACCCCAGTTGATCTTCGTCTCAGCCGGGTTTGATATCCATCACGATGATCCTTTGGGTGGAATGGAGGTCACAGAAAAAGGATTTGCAAGAATGACCCAGATTCTGATGGAGATCGCAGAGTCAACCGCTCAAGGAAAACTGGTGATCACCCTTGAGGGTGGGTATGACGTCTCTGGACAGAGTCGGTCTGTGAAAGCCGTATTAAAAGAACTGGCTCAGACCTCCCCTCCTGATAAGAAAGACCTGCTGGAAAAAGAGAAGGCCCATTATCCACGAATCGAAAAATTCCTCCTTCAATTGAAGGAGATTCAGAAACGATACTGGAAGAGCCTTTAAAACACAGTTCAGCCATTAAAAGAATGGCTGAACTTCATTGCAAAATGAAAACTTTAAACTGCAAATTGCAAAATTTTTTAAAATTCATTTTCTTTGCATGTTTCATTTTACAGTGATGTTTAGGCTCCGCCTGTGTTCACCATCTCTTTCAGTTCTTTTCCGACCTTAAAGAAAGGAAGCTTCTTCGGAGGGACATCCACGATCTGCCCGGTCTTTGGGTTTCGGCCTTTGTAGCCCCCATAATTTCTCACCACAAAGCTTCCAAATCCTCTGATCTCGATTCGTTGCCCCTTCTCTAGACTTTCTTTCATCCCATCGAACAGGGTGTCAACAATGACCTTGGCAACCTTCTGTGTCACATTCGCCTTCTCTGAGACCTTTGTAATGAGTTCAGCCTTGTTCATAGTTCCTCCCTTCCTCCTCAACCTCCCCCTCTCCCCCGAGGGGGAGGGATGGGGTGAGGGGATCAAAGTAAATGATTTCGAATATATTGCACCGCATTTCTAAAAAAGGCAAGACCCATCTCCATTTCACAATTGGTGCCATGACCTGAGATGACAATGGAGCGAACCTCTTTTCCCATTTTAAACCCTTCGGGAATGTCAAATGTCAAAGCTCAAATGTCAAATCAAATCCAAATTTCAAATATCAAAAGTTTTGGATTTTGGAATTTGACATTCATTTGGCATTTGTAATTGGACATTTGGATTTTATTTTTTTCCCAAGGACCGTACTCCCTCCACCAATTGGCCAAAGGTCTTTTCAAAACCCATTCGGTTCTTGTTAGTGGAGCCAGCCAAAACAATTTCTCCCCCAGGGCTCTTGGGAATTTTTGCCCACACCCTTTGATGGGAAAAGAAAAATGAGACAATGAGGCCAAAAATCATCAAGCCGCATCCTGTCCAGACCACCCAGACTCCCGGGTCTTTTGTCACCTGAAGTCCGGTATATTCCTTGGAGGTCATTCCTTCAAATGTGAGGGTGAACTCATCACCTCTTCGTTCGTCTAATTTCGGGAAGCTTTTCAGTAACCAAAAGGGTCGTGGTTCCTGTTTGGGTTTAAACAGGACGACCTCAATTCCTTCCCCAAAATTGTGGACTTGGGGGGCATATTTCAACACTCGGATAAAAATATTGGAGTTTGGCACTGGGACGGTGATTCCTTCAGGGGCCTTAAAAACTGACCTCTCCTTTTTATTACTCCACTGAATCCCCAACGTGACATCGTGGGCGGTCCCATAACTCGACTGATAGAAAGCCAACCCTTTATAGTGAAGAGGGTGATTGACCTGGACGGTCTTCTTCAAAACTTCTTTCCCATTTTCAAGAATCGTGAGATGGCTGGTATATTCCTTAACATGTTTTTCTGGACGCTTAAGGTCGTAATAGGTGATGTTGAAATCATCACAACGCACAGAAAAACCAATTGGCTTTGGAACCTCTCCATCTTTTATTCTCAAAAAAATCCTATCAACCGTCTCCCCTTCTAAGATCTCGACATGTCCTTTGAACCCGAAGAGGGAACCCAATATTCCTCCAATCAGGATGATGAGAATGCTCAAATGGGTGATGTAAACTCCCAATCTGGAGAACCTTCCTTTTTCTGAAAAGAAGGTGACGGCGGATTCGGTCTCCATCCGCGTCGGATTTCCAAACCACTTCTTCAAATAGGATCGGATATTTTCTTCAGCCTTGGCTTCAGGTTGGCTTGGAATTCTGACTTTCTCCACATAAGGAAGGGCCTTCAGCATTGAATCTTCTAACCCGCTCGTACTGGGTTCACGAGAAATTTGTTTCCAGACCCCTGGAAACCGATGGAGGGAGCAGGAGATCAAATTGATCACCAGGAGCAAGAGGATGGCGCTAAACCACCAGGAGTGATACATATCGAAGAGGTTAAAAAAGTTCAGGACTTCATAGAGACCAAGCCCGTATCGCTGAATATATTCCGAAGGGCTGGCTTTCTGCGCAATCAGCGTACCAATGATGGAAAGGATCGCAAGCAGAATGAAAAGAGAAATGGTGAGTTTGAGGGACCGAAAAAGATCATAGATCATGGAAAGAAATCCACTTTCCTTCGTGTTGACTGTTGTATCTGATTTTTTCATAAGGTCCTTTAATCAATTTGAGAAAAAGAAATATTTACCCTACCTATACCCTACCTATACAGGCAGGCTTGCCTGCCCTGTACCAGTACGGTTCAGGGCCTGCCGTAAGCAGGCGATTAGCCTGCGTAGGCAGGCCTGCCCGCCGGCAGGCGGGGAAGTAATTGAAATATTTAACATATCCTTTCGTTTACTGTCAACCCTTCGATTTTTTCCCCTCCATAAAAGCCAAAAATCACTCAGGGTTGACCCTGAGCACGGCCTTTGTCTTTGCTTTGAAGGGCAAGATTTAGTCGCAGCCGAAGGGTCAAGTAAAAAGGGGTAGTTCCGAAAAAGGAACTACCCCTTTCCAATTTGTCTTTTTAGAAAATTTCAGACTACTTCTTGGCCTTTACATGGCACTGAGTGCATCCTGTTGGGCCAGCAGGCTTGTTGGCTTTCTTAGCCTCCTCATGGCATCCCTTGCAATCCTTATGATAGGCATCCTTTGCAGAAATGGCTTTCCCCTCAGCCTTGACCTTATGGCATTCTTTACATAACTTACCAGTGGTCTCGCCCTTCTTCCAGGTATGGTGGCATTTCATACAATCAATCTTCAGATCGACATGCTTCTTATGGGTAAAGGTTACCTTCCCATAAGGAACATTGTATTCGATCACATCCTTTGCAAAAACGCCACTCACCATCAGGATGGAAAGCACAAAACCCACCAGGATCCCAATGCTGATCAACCCTTTTTTCATTACTCGTTCACCCCCTTTCTTTTAATATCTGATTGTCCCTCAACTCTTTAGACCGAAAAAGTCTAACAAATATTCATTTTTTGTCAAGAAAAAAAACAGAGGGCCATGTTATAAGATCTCTATTTCCTCTAAGATTCGTTCTTTTGTTTTAAGCGGGGTATTATTCTGTTTGGCCTTTTCCACAATTTCCTTTCCCATTAAGGCAGCACCAAGGGCTCCGGTGATCAAAGGCTCCTCGGGTACCAGAATCTCACGCCCCAATTGTTCGGAAAGGGCTTTAAGCAGACCTCTATTTTTAGCCCCTCCACCCGTTACGATCACTTCATCCTCCACCCTTAGTCGGTTCACCATTCTGCTTATCCTGTCGGCGAGGGATTGATGGACACCTGCAAGCAGGTCGGAAATGGGTATACCCTGTGCTAAACTCGCTGCCACCTCTTGCTGGGCCCATATAGTACAGATGTTGCTTATCTTTGCAGGATTCTTGCTTTGCAGAGATAGGTCACCCACCTTCCCTAATGACACCCCAAGGGTATCGGCAATCACTTCTATAAATCGACCACTACCAGCTGCACACTTATCATTCATTACAAAATCGACGATCTTGCCAGCAGCGTCTATCTTGATTCCTTTAACATCTTGACCGCCGACATCAATAACGGTCTTGGCTTTAGGAAAAAGACTGATAATACCCTTGGCATGGCAGGTGATTTCTGTGAATTGTTTGTCGGCAAAAGGGACGTTAATTCTCCCGTAGCCTGTGGAGACGATGTAGGTGATGGTTTGGAAAGAGATGGCCGCTTTATTCAGCGCCTCTTCCATGACCTTATTGGCTAGCCGACGCTGCTCTGGACCTGTCGGTCCAATGATCGAAGCGATGATCCCTTTATTTAGGATCACCACCTTCGTCATCGTGGAACCGACATCAATGCCTGCAAAATACCCGGTCAATAGTATCTCTCAAAGGTTGAGGCTGAGGTTAAGGCTAAGGGTATTAACTTAAACCTTAACCCTCCATTCAGGCTGCCTTGTTTGCTCGAATGGATTCCAGGGTTGCGATGAAGGCGTCGATTTTGTTTCTTGTATCCACCTCTGAATACGAGGTGATATCAATGATATCACTTTCCAGAATGAGGGAAGGAATTTCTCTGTAAACCTTCTCCTTCTTTCCGTCTTTTCCTATCACATACACAGGGATGGGTTTGTATATTTTGGCCAGTTGATGCAACTGCCAGATGAGGCCCACGTGCCAGGTTCGACACGAAAAGGCTTCGTGCATCACCACTCCATCGATCTTGTATTCTTCGATCCTATTGATTAACCGTTCCACATCGGGTTCTGATCCAGGCCGTTTCTTAGCCTTATCAAACCAGAAGGTCCAGTATCCCAGCCATCTCCATGCCAGGTGCTCGATCGGATCCTTGGTCTCAGGAATATCCATCTGGTTGAGAGGGGCGACCATTCGATAGGTTGTCTCCACAGGGAACGAAGCCCCCTTACTGTTGAAGTAATTAAAATCCGTCAACGCAAACCAGGCAGGTAATCCACCTCCCCACATGAGCCTGTATTTTTCATTTTCGACTTCTCCCTCTCCCTTTGCGATCTTTTCCTCCAATTCTTTTTTCAGGTTCACAAAAAAATCATAGGCCTGCTGAGTGGCCATCATAAAGTTTATGGGTACCATGGTATTCATTGCATCACCGGTCCCCATGGGGCAGGGGATAGCCTTTCGAAGGTCATAGGTTTCTTCAATCAGGTTCCAGGTCCGATCACTTAAATCAACCAGCTCTCTCAGGCGATCATAATCCATCTTCTTTTTAGTCTGCTCTTCGAGAAAGGACACCAGTCCGCGCAATTGTTTGACAATATATTTGTGGTAGTAGTCCAAGACTTCATGGTGATCTCGATCTCTTTGAAAAAGGGGATGGGGAAGGTCTATATTGTAGACTGGAACATCTGGCATAAATTGCTGAGAGGCTTGATACCACTTGGACCTTGGGTCACAGAGGATTTGTCCGCTGGATATCATGAAATCAGGCCTTGCCTGTCCGCCCCACGGAGCATCAGGAGGCATTTGGCCCAATTCTTCTCTCCATTGGTCAAAACCGATTCCACAAAGAGCATAGGTGCACAGGGAACGGGAAAGGCCCAGTGACTCTGCTCTCTGAAGAAATCTTTCCGCATCTCTCTTTGCCCCGCAGATACCCGCAAAATTCTCTGTCCATATAGGGATCACATCCATGGCTCGGAAAATCTCTTCATGATGGCAGACGATAAAAGTATAGGCTATCTTTTGCTTTCCCTCTGCTCGTGCCCGGAGGGTACCGGTAATAAACTCTTTGACCATGGGGCCAATGGAAGCAGCGGCCTGGGTTGCCGTCATCCTCTTTTTCGGTTTTGCCTCTTTCTGTTCCTCAGCCATTATTTTTGCCCCCTTTATTTCAGAATCTACATTATCCTAACTTGGCGTCGCCTAAATCAAACGGTTCCCCCCAGTAATAAATTCCAAATATCAAATTCCAAATGACCTAAACTCTTTTATATGGAAATTTGAATTTTGGTCATTATTTGGAATTTGGTGCTTGGGATTTGGTGCTTCGCATTCCGTTAGCCGATCATCTCCAGAAAAGCCTGGATCCTGGTTCTGAGTTGACCAATCGTCCCCGCAGAGTAGACATCCTCCAGATGAAGAAGCGGAACATGGATGGACTTATAGTAGGCTTTTCGTGCAGGGACCTCAAAGCCAAAGGGATCGCAATATTTATAGACGTAAAGAATGGCACCCTTCACCTTGAACTCTTTGGCATAGGCTCCGATATCACCGAATCGAGAGGCAATATCTCCTTCAAAGGTACCCGTCTTGTTTTCCCTGTAGGTCTTGGGGCAATTGATTTTATCGAGATATCGACGGGCCAGTGCATCGATGGGATTCCCTCCTTCATCCGTCCGTGGAAAATAATCCCTGGCTCCGTTGCAAATCGTATCGGCCACCACACTGCCTCCGAGTTCTTCCACGAGCTTAATGAGTTCAATGTTATCGATGCAAGCGCCATCAATAAATAGTCGGGGACCTTTTTTGAGTGGCGATTTCCCTCTTTTCCTAATTTCTGCCAAAACCTGATCAAACAAAGCATTGGCTTCGCCAATAGGTAAGCTTGATCCGACCGTTAGCACCATCGTCAATTCTGTTCCAGAAACGAGAGGGGGATCTGCCTTTCTCAATTCATAGAGGGCTTTTACCTTGTCTCTGTTTTCATTATGAATTCGAATGGCTTTCGCCAGATCATCATCGATGATCGCTTTTCCAGCAAACCTCTCCAGACTTTTCCTGAAGGTGTTTAACTCGGCATTGAAAAATTCAAAGGACGATTCGACACAGACAGTGGGAATATTGAGAAAGTGAAAATAGGAATAGGGAAGAGAATAACTCCAGGCACTGTAGCTTCGCACCATGCTATCACAGCCGTGAGGGATCACCATCCCAGAGAGAAAGTCATATTTTTGTTTTACCGAGAGATCGAAGCAACTGCGGTAATAGGGGCATACAATGGTTTCAAGGAGTGTATCTCCCGTCGTAATGGGCTCATGGATATTTCCTCTCACTCGAAAAGGGATACAACCGGAAGCCGTAATGATTTCCAAAGGAACAAAAGAACAGACATAGCCTATTATTTTTTTGCCTTCCTTTTTCAGTTCCTTTGCCCTGAGCCCGTAATCCTTATAATAATTTTCTACCGTGTTTAAAATGTTGCTCTGTTTATCACTCATCGACCTTCTCCTTACTCTAATGTCAACCTGAACCATGCCCTGAATCAAGTAATATCATCCTGAACCAGGTCCTGAACTGGGTTCAGGATCTAACGATTTCAGGATCAGGGTCTACGATTTCAGAGTCTCATAATCTACCAATCCATTAGATGCTGAAATGAACCTGCCCTGAAGAGATGCCGAAACAAGTTCGGCATGACACTTTCAGGGTTCAGCATGACATCATAATAAGAACTATTTTAATCTTTCAGCATCCTGTCAAAAAGAAATATACATAATTTGGCATTAGGTTTCAATTTTATTGTCTTAAGCTCTCCATGGCGATGATGGCTGCACCCAATGCAGCCGTCATATGTGGATTTGGTGGCACCATAATATCGTGGCCTCTGATTTCCTTTAAGGCCTGGACGAGACCTACATCTCTTGCGCCACCACCCACCATGGCCACATCTAGTTTCACACTTATTCTCTCTGCCAAACTGTTGATCTGGGCTGCAAGAGCTCTGTGCAGGCCCGCCAGAAGGTCTTCTTTTGTAACTTCCTGGGAGAGCCGGGTTATCGCTTCTGACTCCGCAAAAACAGCACATCCGGTGTTAAACTCAACTCTCTTTTTTGATTTTAAAGATAATTCACCAATTTCTTCCACCTTGACTTGAAGAACCTTGGCAATGACCTGAAGGATTCTGCCGCTCCCTCCGGCACACTTCCCGCTCATCAAAAAATTGTGTACACTTCCATTACCATCCATGTGAAGAACCTTCGTATAAAGATCCCCTACATCAATGACAGTCCTCACAGAGGGGAGAAGAGAGGAAACACCCTTTGCATGGCAGACGATATCCGGTTTGATTTCATCTGCAAAGGTCACCAATTTTGATCCATATCCAGTGGCGACAGTTCGGGAAATATCACTGGCTGATATCCCAGTCTGGAAAAGCAACTTTTCTCTTATCTTTTCAGCCGTAAGCTTGAAATCCCCTCCGGAGAGGCACTCAAAAGAACCGGAGAGGCCCTGATCACCGAGGGCGATCCCTTTTGATGAGGCCGAACCAATATCAATGCCCAGTGTAAAAACCATATTTCCTCTAAGCGAATGAAACGAATGACAACGAATTACCCGAATATTTCGTCAGATTCGATATCATTCAAATCATCCGTTTATATAAATAACACAAATCCTAAACCTCCTCAAACTAGAATAAAAGAACAATCTAGCTAATCTCATTACTGTTGGAATCAAGCATTGTTGTTTGACATATTCAACTAAAAGGTATAGATTTCTTCCAGAAATAAACAATTTACCCTTAGCAGGAACATTTCCACAAATTGTTGCAGTAACATAAAAAAGAATATTAGGTGAAAAATCCTCATAGAGGAGGAGCCATGCCATTTGTTGCCGTTCGTGACCTCCAGATGTATTACGAGATCCGCGGCACAGGTCCACGCTTGCTCAGCATTAGTGGCACAGGTGGTGACTTACGCTGCTCACCCAATATTTTCGAGATGCCCATTGCCCAGCACTTCGAGATCCTCGCCTATGATCAACGCGGTCTGGGCCAAACTTCGCGTCCGGATATCCCCTATACCATGGCCGACTATGCCGACGACACAAATGCGTTACTCGACGCCGTGGGGTGGGATTGTTGCTCGGTTATGGGATTCTCCTTTGGGGGGATGGTCGCGCAAGAGTTCGCCCTGCGCTATCCACACCGAGTAGAGCGTCTGGTCTTGGCGTCCACCAGCAGTGGCGGCGTAGGTGGGGCCTCGTATCCCTTGCACGAGTTCGCTGACCTCCCAGTCGAGGACTACGTGCGCCGTGTCCTCCAACTGAGTGACACCCGCCGGGACGCAGCCTGGCAGGCCGCCAACCCCGCTCAATTCCAAGCGTTGTTTGACCAGACCTTGGCGTGTCGGCGTGTGGGGGCAGGAGAACCCGGGCGCCACATCGGTGCCCGCCGGCAGTTGGAGGCCCGCGCCCATCACGATACGTATGAACAGCTCCCCACCCTGCGGATGCCCGTGTACATATGCGGTGGCTGGTACGACGGCATCGCGACGCCAGCGAATCTCGAAGCGATGCAGAAACAGATCCCGGGGGCGCGTTTGGAGCTATTCGAGGGAGGCCACCTCTTCTTCATCCAAGACCCGCGAGCGTTTGATCGGATTGTGGCTTTTCTGCGAGGGGAGCTTGACGATTAATCCTGGCAAGGACACGGCTCATCGTGCAATCTCACTAATAAAGAGAAAAAAGGTTGGGGTTAAACCTTCAAAATTCGTTTTGTGAATTGGCAAGGTTGTCGGTATAAGAAATTGATAATCTCCCCGGATTAGGCATAACACGACAAATTTATTATTGATTCGTCCCCACAATTCACTGAAGTTGACGTGTTAACAGTCTTATTGCTCCCTCATGGCTTAGCTTGACCTTTAGACACAAATTCATCTTGTTCCTTCCTTACATTTATCTTGACCTTACAGTTCAATAATTATATTATAATTATATGGGCATTATTCGGTTCGTTTGGGATCCGAAGAAAAACATTGTGAATCAACGTAAACATGGAGTTTCTTTTGAAGAAGCCCAGACGGTGTTCTACGATGAATATGCTCAGTTGATTACCGATCCAGACCATTCCAATGAAGAGGATCGTTTCATCATTTTTGGCAGGAGTAGCCGCTTAAGGATACTGGTGGTGTGTCATTGTTATCATGAACAAGACGAAGAGATTCGAATTATCTCTGCAAGAAAGGCAACCAAGCACGAAAAAATCTTTTACAAGGGGTGACATATGCGAAAACAATATGACTTTTCAAAGGCAAAATCCAATCCGTACGTAGGCAAACTGAAAAGGCAGATTACAATACGCCTCGAAACTTCGACGATTGATTACTTTAAGGTATTGGCCAACGAACTGGGGATACCTTACCAAAACCTTATCAACCTTTACCTAAGAGAATGCGCTCTTGGTGCAAAACGGCCAGCCTTGAGATGGCGTTAAGACAACCTTACGAGTGGGTAGGACGGCGTAAATCTATGAAGAACAAAATAAAATATACCGACGAGCCGATGGGTAAACTGAAAATTGTTAAGGATTTTCTTCCCCCACCGGATCAGTTAGTCTTAAAGGAAGAAAACGTTAAAATAACGATCTCCTTAAATAAGGAGAGTGTGGAGTTTTTTAAGAAAGAAGCACAGAAACACCGTACTTCATATCAAAGAATGATTAGGCGAATTATAGATTGGTACGCTTCACAGTATCAAAAGAGTGCTTAACCAATCATTCCTGTAGACTGTTTTATAGCAATAATTGAATTAAGTGGTTAAGAGAGATGAACGAAGACGAGAGAATAATTCCAAGCGGTCCCTTCAAGGGCAAGAAGATCGTATTTGCACCGACTACGGGTGTCGACATGTTTCTTGAGATTTCGGGAGACTTCATGAAGAGAATTTTCAATTTAGAGCCTGGAGAGTATCTGATCACGGATGAATCCAGCCTTCTTGACTTTACTGGTTTGGATGAGATGAAGATGGAGGACATTCGTGGGAGGATTCGAGATGTCTACGATCTGGATGTTTCTGACATCGAATCAGGGAACTTGCTTGAGATCTTTAAGAGAATCCACCTGCGGATAATGATTTGAACCCTAAACTCTGATTAGACGTAACATTTCCACAAATTGTCGCAGTAAAATAATGTTAGGTATCTGGAATGGAAACCTTTGAGGAAGCCCGAAAGACGATTCTTAAAGAGCTGACATCCGAAGACGCCGAGGTTCGAGCCACATATCTTAAGCATTTTGGGCCCAAGGTGGAAAAGTTTTCAGACGCAATGGCTCAGGCCTTTTTGAATTGGCGGTCCCTTGATGCAGGTGTGAAGGGAAACGGAAAGCTAGCGTACGTTTCGGCTTTGGTTTTCACGGCTATCACCCTGCACATCCTATCGATGAAGTTATTCATATCAGGACATGCTGTGGCAGCGGGGAATCTCTTCCGCCAGGTCGTGGAGTCGGTTCCACTTGCGCTCCTTTGTTCAGGAAAAAACCTTGGTGTGCTTGAGAGGTTCATTGAGGAAAAGTACTCAACGAATGATGCGATTCGCGATGTAATCCGACACGCCGTGCCACTTGGGTTGAATAAAGATGCTGTGACTGCCCTTCGTGACGCCCAAGAGTTCTATCACAACTACAGTCACCCCAGTCACTTCACAATCGCGAGCGGGATGTCTTTTTCACAAGAGGGGCTGTACGTCGGCGCGGCTTTCGACAAAGAAAAGGTCGAGTCTTATGATAAAGAGATTGATGGTCGTATCAGTCTTGCCGAGTTTTTCTCTAACTTTGTCGACGGGGTCAAGATAAACGTTGCAAAGTGGTAAATTGGTCCAAGGGGTAAAACTCTGGGTTAAACCTTCAAAATTCGTTTATCAATTTTTCCTTAAGATACTCTATCTCCTTTCTTAGGTTTATCTCTGCATTCAGCCCTCCCTCTATCCCCTTTAATTGACAAAGGGAGAACGCTGTGGCATAAGACAGTAATGAGTTTATGAGTTATGATTTTCACATAAAGAATGTAAGACGAAAATTTTTACCCTCGTTATTCATCATTCAATAATTTATTTGGAGGTGGGATGCCCATGTATAATCTCGATGGACAGGTTGCTATCGTCACTGGTGCAGGAAGCGGATTGGGACGAGCCATCGCCCTGCGCCTTTCCCGAGAGGGAGCCACCATCGCGGCCACAGACTTAGATGGGGAGGCTGCAAAAAAACTGATTGGGGAAATCAAGGACCAGAGAAGATTCGGCCTTTCTATACAGATGGATGTGTCTATCGAAAAAGATGTAGAACGAACGATCAAACAAACACTTGAGAATTTCGGCCAGATCGACATCCTGGTCAATAACGCCGGTGTTGGAAGTGCCGGGCTGATCATCAACCATTCCGAGGAAGACTGGGAGAAAGCTATGCGGGTAAATCTCAAGGGTACCTTCCTATGTTCACGGGCTGTGGCCAAAGAGATGATTCCCCGCAAACGGGGACGGATCATAAATATTTCTTCCATAAGCGGAAAATCTGGAGAGGAGTTCATCGGCGCTTATTGCGCTTCCAAGTTCGGGGTGATCGGGTTGACCCAGGTCATGGCAAAGGAATTGGGCCGCTATATGATCACGGTAAATGCTGTTTGCCCGGGATACATCTGGACGCCCATGTGGGAAAGTCTGGGGCAGTGGCTCAAAGAAAATTTTCCGCCCCTTGCGCAGTTGAGCCCACGGGAAGTTTTTGAGAAACGGGTGAAATCGGTTACTCCACTTCGCCGACCACAGGAGCCCGAGGACATCGCCAATCTGGTGGCCTTCCTAGCCTCCGAGGAGGCCCGGAACATCACTGGCCAGGCCATCAACGTGGATGGCGGAGCGCTGATGCATTAAAACGGGAAGAGACAAAATACCTTTTGGCACGAAGGAAACTCGGGGTTAAACCTTCAAAATTCGTTTTGTGAATTGGTAAGGTTGTTAGTATTGGGGTCATACTTTTGGGGTCAGTGATCGAAAAGTTAAAGGAAGATTTGATCAAGAGAGGAAAGAGAAAATACTTTATTACGATTGCATGACCCCGTAGCGTAGCGACCTGTAGAAAAAGGAGGGCGGGATATGAGACTCAAGGACAAAGTAGCTATTGTGACGGGAGCTGGACGAGGAATCGGTGAGGGCATTGCCCTGCGCTTTGCAGAAGAAGGAGCAAAATTGATCGTCAATGATGTGAACGAAGCGGATGCGAACCGCACGGTTGAAACGATTAAAAGCAAAGGCGGCCAAGCTGTAGCCGTAACCGGCAGCGTAGCCTCACGGCAAGTGGCCCAGAAAATGGTGGATACAGCCGTTAGAGAATTCGGGACCGTGGATATCCTGGTGAACAACGCCGGAATCATTCGCGACGCGATGCTACACAAGATGACCGATGAGCAGTGGGATCAGGTCATCGAAGTCAATTTGAAAGGCGTTTTCCTCTGCACTCAGTGTGCGGCCCAGGTCATGCGGGAGAAAGGGTATGGAAAGATCATCAATATCTCTTCTAGCAGCTGGCGGGGTAATCCTGGGCAGCTCAACTATGCCGCAACCAAAGCCGGGGTGATTGGAATGACCAAGACCGCGGCTAAGGAGTTGGGGCCCAAGGGGATTAATGTCAACGTCATCGCCCCCGCGTTGATCTGGACAGACATGACCAAATCCATGCCCCCGGCGTTGCTCCAACGGGTGGAGCAAAGCCTGGCTTTTCTCATGCCCCTGAATCGCTGGGGACAACCGGAGGACGTGGCCAACCTGGCCCTGTTCCTGGCCTCTGACGAAAGCTCCTTCATTACCGGTCAATTGATTCATTGTGACGGCGGGTTGATTATGTAGAACCCCTTCATCGCTGGAATCGGTTCTTATTTTTTGAGCGTGACCCGTGGCAAGGAGGGGATTGAGTCATGTTCAATTTCGCCAAAGGACCAATAAAATTTATTCGCGGAGGCAAGTATCCTTTTTGCCACTCAGTCCTGATCGACGATCAAGTCCGGGTGGTCATTGATGCCTCCAGTGACAGGGATAAATTACAGCGGTTTAAGGACCAGGGACCGGTAGACTATCTGATTACCTCTCACGCCCATGAGGACCATCTCGTCTTTAACTACCTCTTTCCGCAATCCAAGTTTTGCGTCCATCCCTTCGATGCTCCCCACTTTGAAAGCATCGAATCCCTGATTGATTCTTATGGGGATATGGCCAAAGAGGACCAGGAAAAGTGGCGGACATTCCTGCAGAATGACTGTTGCTATTTGGCTCGCCGAGCAGATCTGCTCCTAAATGACGGGATGGTGATGGACCTAGGGGAGGTTAAAATGGAGGTGATTCACACTCCAGGACATACCCGGGGACACTGTGCTTTCTATTTTATCAATGAAAAGATGATGTTTACTGCTGACCTGGACCTGACCAAGGCTGGCCCTTATTACGGGGACCGCACCTCGGACATAGATGAAACCATTCGCTCCCTCGAGCGTTTAAAAACCTTCGAGGTAGAAACGTACCTGACGGCTCACGGAAAAGGAATTTTGGAAGGCGACTCGGGACACATCGACCGCTACTTGGAAGTCATTTTTTTAAGAGAAGAAAAACTGATTGAGTTTCTCAGCAAGGGCCCGAAGACCCTTGAGCAAGTTGTTCAGGAAGGGATCATCTACGGGAATAGAGTCGTATCCATAGGGCCTTGGGATCTGATGCTTTCTGAAAGAATGATGATCTTGAAACACTTGTCTCGCTTAGTCAGCATGAAACGGGTGGAACAAGAAGGAAATTTTTATATCCTTCTTATTTAATCGGCGGCTTAAAATTAGCCCCTGGGAACGGGGCCTCGGGGTCACACCTTCAAAATTCGATTGACACTGTCAAATGTTTATTATTACGATAGCCAGACTCCATATCTAATTCCTAAAAAACTTTCGGGGTAAGAATTATGAAATGCCTACTGACCATCCTTGCACTTGCTGTTTTTTGTAGCGGAGCCCTCGATGAGGCCGAGCCGCAACAAAAACCAAACAAAATCATGGTAAAGACTCTCTACGAGGAAACCATCCCTTATGTTCTTGATGTTTCGGGATGCTATGTGCGAAGTGGTGAAGAGGCAGAAAAGTGGATGGAACATGATCACAAGTTTAGTGAGAAAGAGCTAGGGCCTTTCAAGGAGACATCCGAAGTGCTCGCACTGCGTCAAGCGATTGGAGTCCGAGTTGGCAATAATCCCAAGCCTGAGCAAGTCTGGGAATCTGCGCGGAGTATCTTGAATTGGATGCATACCCACGGCAAGCATGATAATGATAAATACCGTATCCTGTCACGAGAAGGGTGGCCCAAGGTGGAGACCATTGCAAAATACTACGCCCAAAATCAGCAACTCACATGGGCAGCATGCTTCAGCCTGGCCCATCTGGCCTTCCAACTTTTTCGTATCTGCGACCTGCCTACGGATTCTTTCGGAATTGCAACGGCACGCTATAACGGTGAAGGGAAAGCTCCCTCTCATGTGTACCTTGGCCTCAGAGTCGATGGTCAGTGGTATTACATCGATCCATCACGCAGAATGCCTCCTTATACGAAACTTGCCAGTGTGGGTCGGCGAATGGGACAGGAACCCGGGTGCGATTATGCCCACCCCAGAGAATTTAAGACTGTGGCAGGTGGGAAATTTAAGGGCATACCGCTGCTCGAGCCTCCGCCGTCGTCTAAATAGTGAAAAATAGAAACATCCCCATTTAGTCCTTAGTTTTTTTAATGGGAAGATATTGATGAGATGTCCTAAATGTAACTTTGAGCAGGAAGATCAAAACACAGAATGCTTAAGATGCGGCATTGTTTTTGAAAAATACCAAAAGCACCAAGGGCTCACATTGAGGAGGAATACAGTCACAAGAAAAGAAAAAGGGGGTGCAACTGGAGCTGTTCGTTTTTTCCAAGAATTTGTCTTTTTCGTTGAGCCCAAAATTAATCCTTTTTACTTCGGTGGCAGGGCTCTTATTTTTCTCATCCTCTTCATATGTGGATGGAAATTTATTCTCACCCCCATGGAGACCAATGATGCTGGTAAAAGTTTTTTTCACCTCGTCAATCTTCCTTTCCACGAGGCGGGTCATATTTTCTTCCGCCTTTTTGGACAATGGATGACCTCTCTGGGAGGAACTCTTACCCAATTGCTGATACCTTTAATATGTCTTCTCGTTTTTCTTATAAAATATAAAAATCCATTCGGTGCTTCGGTATCTTTATGGTGGCTGGGAGAAAATTTTATGGATATTGCTCCGTACATGAACGATGCCAGAGACCAGAAGTTGCTGCTTTTAGGCGGTATCACAGGAAGGGAGGCAGATTACGGTTTCCATGATTGGGAATTTATTCTTAATGAAATAGGATTGCTTCGTTACGACCACCTCCTCGCTCATATTTCAGACAAATTCGGAACGGTTCTTATGTTGACCTCCTTTGTATGGGCTGGATATATCCTCTTTCGTCAATATAAAAATCTCGATTTGGGTTTCAAAGATTGAGAGCCTCGTCAATAACGGAAATAACGAATCGTTTAGGTGTCAGGACCAAAAGCCTTTAGGTCGAGTTTTCAAAATTTGATTCAACCAGATCCTGAATCAAGTAATGTCATCCCGAATTTATTTCAGGATCAGGATCTAACGATTCCAGGTCTCTAACAGGTTGACTTAATGAGATGCTGAACCGAGTCCAGCATGACATATTGAGTCTTTTTAAGTTATTCAACAGCTCTCGGCCCTTTATGCCTCTTGAATGCCCATTACTCTTTTGGAAGATATCTGGGAGGTAAAGTACCACCCCATTTCCATGAAATAGATGAATCGGCAGCTATGGAAGGGGCTAAGGTTATCGTACTTCCATTCACTGTGCCGTCGATGTTTGACACAGTCATGGCAATAACTCCTGTACCCTGGTTTACCGAGGCAGCACTAATTCTTCCTATCCCTGTAAGCCCAACGCCTAAACTCGTCTGAATATCGGCAATACCTCCACAGTTAGGCCAAACATTAGGAACCCCACTCAGCACGGCATTATGACGATAGGCTGCAAGAGCGGATGCAACATGACTCATTGTATTTGTGACCTCTGTTAATCTGGCTTTTATCGTTTGTACTTTATATATCGGGATCGCGATGGCTGCTAAAATACCCAGGATGGTTATAACGACTAATAGCTCAATGAGTGTAAAGCCTTTTTTATGATTTTTCTTTACTCTATTTACCATCATTTAAACCTTTTTATTTATATGGGTACCCACTTTAAAGAGTTTAGGATCACTCTATTTTAATGTACTGAACGATAATCTCTCTCCTTAGTTTTGTCAATAAGGTATCTCAACTTGCCCACCCCCAGTTTTCCCTTCTCTTCGCAAAGGGCCTGGGCAACCCCCTCTCCAAGGCTTCATCAGGCCATGCTTCAGATGGAGGGGGTAACCAGTCTTCCACTGCTCGTAGATTCCTGCCTGTCATTGGGACCGATTTGATTGATCCAGAAGTGGTATTGGCCAATGAAGCCTTTCCGAAGGGTTCGCTCAGGCGGGACTATTTCAAGCCTCCTGCATAGATCCAAACACAGGCAGGCCTGCCTACCGCAGGCAGGTACTAAAGGGGGGAAAAGAGGGGATTATTTGATCTTAAACGATTCCTCCATTCCGATATATTTCTTTCTCAGTTTTGGTTTCTCTATTTTTCCTGTTGGATTGCGGGGAACCTCACCGAAGAAAATCTTTTTGGGCCTCTTATACTTCGGTAACTTTTCACAAAACTTGAGGACATCCTCTTCGGTAACCACTTTTCCTGGAACGACATCGATGATGACGGTCACCACTTCACCTAAACGTTCATCCGGGAAGCCAATGGCTGCTATATCCTTGACGCCCGGAAGGGTGTGAAGGAAATCTTCAATCTCCACAGGGAAAATATTCTCACCACCTGAGATGATGAGATCTTTTTTCCTATCGACCAAGAAAATAAAATCATCCTCGTCCTGCTTTGCCATATCTCCTGTGTACAACCATCCATTCCGAAGGGCTTTGGCGGTTGCCTCCGGGTTTTTATAATATTCCCTCATCACACCATCCCCACGAACCACCAGTTCTCCCACATCTCCCTTCTTCACATCCTTTCCTTCCTCATCCACAATACAGGTTTCCCAATTGAATCCCGGAAGGCCGATCGCTCCAACCTTATGTTCATTTTCTATCCCAAGGTGAACGCAACCCGGGCCGGTCGATTCGCTCAGACCATAGTTGGTATCATAGGCCATGTTCGGGAAGTACTCTTTCCAGTGTTTCACCAGGGATGGAGGAACGGGTTGTGCCCCAATGTGCATGAGTCTCCATTGACGGAGATCATAATCCTTAAGTTTAATCTCTCCACTATCCAACTTTAAGAGGATATCTTGGGCCCACGGGACAAGAAGGAAAATGACTGTTGCCTTCTCTTCGCTGATGGCCTGAAGGACCCACTCG
>Ga0299915_10000752_pt1 | contig 24214 bp, 22 predicted proteins | sample RVTome_13_FD_200263 | JGI IMG/M metagenome (GOLD analysis project Ga0299915, IMG submission 200263) | Soil microbial communities from uranium-contaminated site in the Upper Colorado River Basin, Wyoming, United States - RVT92D227 (version 2) ... | reverse complement strand
GTGCTGTCCGTCACGAACGGTCTGCCGCCGCACGCCTTTACTTCTTCGACGATGGCAGCCACGAATTCGGGCCGCAGGCAGGCGGTGCGGTTCCACTCGCCGCAGTGCACCTTGATCGCGACGGCGTCGTCCTTCGCGATGCACTTGTTGAGGCCGGCCGCGTAGAACAGGTCCTTCGCCTTGCAGATGGTGCTCTCCGTCCAGTTCGTTGCGCCGGCTGCTGCAAACCACACCTTGGATTTCGCCATCGGTGAACCCCTCTATAGTTTGCTGATGGTGGGCATCTTCACGATGCCGCGTTTGGATTCAAACAACGGAACTTCCGGCCGATCATTTGGCGTCCGTGCCATCCCCCTTTCAGCAAGTTATTGATGGAAAGACAACCGCCCCACTTCCACACCACTGAACTGGCGCGCCCCTGATCTCCCTTCGCAACGGAGACCTCGTGCGCGGGACTACCCTGCAGCACTTCCAGGTGACGCGTCTCCAGTGGCGGCCAGCCGATCCAGGGCTCGCGCCACGGATTCCCTGCAGCGAAGCATGCGACCCCGCGTGACGAGCGAGGAGAGCGCATGAGCCCCTCGCGCACCTCGGCAGGTGGATCGTCCCGGGCCCGGGATGGAACGCGGGATGGGAGGAGTACCGCTCGAGCGCGATCCCGGCCGTGACGGCTCCGCGGCCACCAGCCGCAACAGACGAGGCGGCCGTCACCTCCCGCACGAGTAACAACCCAGCGGGAGGGTAGATGGCATCGATGCACTCGAACCACACGACGGTGGCGCTCCCCTCTTGGGTCACTTGTCATCGTGTACCGACTTCTCGCCATCATCGTCAAGGCATTTCGAGTGACCCCAGTCGCGAGTGGTCTGCGGGCCGCGTCGATGCCTCGACGCGCCGGTTGATCCCTGCCAAATCACATCGATATCCACCTCGGGGAGATCCGCGTTCACTCGCCGATGGCAACCGCTTGGCATGACGCGAGAAACCTGAGAGGGGCTATCCCCCTCTTGGCCTCGCGCCTCGGGCCGAAACCTGTTGGCCGAGACCCGCCGGGTTCGCCACCGGTCGACCTCGACGGGGTCCCTCCCTCGACAGCGTCCCTCGACGGCGTCCCCTCCCTCGACGGCCTCCGGAGACAGCCCGGGGCGCCCGGCGCGTGCTCGGCGACGGGGGCGCTTCGCGTGCGCCGGCTGCCCCTGGGCCGCAGGCCTTCCCGACCGGCTCGTTCTCGGCGACTCGACCCGCTTGCCGTGTGATAGCGTGATCGCGTCCTCAACGAGGGGGCATGCTGAGCATGGCCACGTTGACATTGCTGCCAGACCGGATGGAGGTATTGCGGGTGGTCCACGAATTCGGATCCAGCGTCTGCGTGGGGACCTGCGAGCACCGCAAACCGGGCGAGGTGCATTGCCACAACATCGGCCAAGCGGCGAAGGTGTCGTCGGCCGGCGCCAAGCGGCGGCTCTGGGAGCTCGTGGACCTGGGGCTGCTCGTCAGGGAACGGGTCGAGCGGGAAGATGGCAAGGTGATGGCCAGGTACACCGTCTCACCCCAAGGAGTCGCGCTGCTGAACCAATCCGGATTGATCCACAGTACCGATACTTAGACCTTTCGTGATCGGTTCCTTGATCCGGGAGGGACCCACGGGCGAACCTGGCGAGCCGCCCCGGCTCGCTCGGCGGCGGAGACGCCATGGCGCCACCGTGGGTACCCTTGGAGCTCGGGACGCCCTATCCGCCCGACGTCGCGCCGGAGCTACCGGCGTTCTCGTAGTATCGAAAGATGCGCTCGAGCTGATCGCGAAAGAAGACGGTCTTCGAATCCCGGCCCGGAGTGAACATGCCCAGCTCCCTGGCCATGAGGAAGAAGTCGTCGTCGGCGATGTACTGGGTCCGGAACACCAGCAAGGCCGAGATGAGCACGCCCTGCGCAAAGAGCTCCGATTGCCGGGTGGCTTCCCTCAGATCCTTCGTGAACATCTGCCGGTGCTCCCCGTCGGCATAGGTCAGGCCCACGGCCTCCACGACGTCCCCGAAGGCCAGCGTCTTCTTGTTCCGCGCCGCATCCGTCAACATGGCGAGGATCCGCCGGGGGCGGTCGCTGGTGGGGATCGCCTGGGCCGCCTTGAACTGCAAGAGCGATTGGAGCGTGACCGCGACGATGTTCTGGGCGCACGACTCATCGCCGATCTCGAAACACTCCAGGATCCCCTTGTCGATCAGCATGGAGATGGACTGTCGGTCCATCCGCAAAGAATGGACGGCGTGCTGCAAGGGGACGCAACCGTAGCGTTGCGGGTCGCTCCGCCAAAGCGCTTCGAACTCCGCGAAGTTGCATTTCTGTCTCAAGCCGCCTCCTCCAGTGCTCGAGACATCATACTTGACTCAGAACTCTGGCGGCAGATCCTTGAGCTGGGCGGCGCTGAACACGGGCCCGTCCTTGCAGACGTAGACCGGGCCGATGTTGCAGCGTCAGTTCGGCCTCGACGGCTCCGGCCGGCAGTAACGGGAGGCCAGCTGCAGGACCTGCTCGACGTCGAACGGCTTGGCGAGAAGGCCCTGCGACTCGGCCGCCACGGGCTCGGCGAGCGAGCCGAAGGCCGTGGCCAGCACGATGGGGATCGACCGCATGCGGGTGTCGGTGCGGACGAGCCCCAGGAACTGAGCTCCGTCCATCACCGGCATCATGAGGTCGAGGAGGATGAGCGCCGGGAGGGGCGCGGCCTGCAGCCGTTCCCAGGCTTCGCGCCCGTTGGCTGCCAGCGCGACGCGATAGCCCTCGAGCTCGAGCGCGTTCCTGAGGGCGCAGCGGAGGTCCGTGTCGTCGTCGACGACGAGGATGTCCGAGCGGGCCTCGAGCCTCACCGCCGGCAGCCGGAAGCGGAACACGCTGCCGCGCCCCAGCGTGCTCTCCGCCCAGATCCTGCCTCCGTGCAGCTCGACGATCTTCCTCGCGATCGCCAGGCCGAGTCCGGCTCCCTTGTACTGCGACGAGCGGCCTCGACGATAACGATCGAAGATGCTGGGCAGCTCATCCGGCGGGATGCCGGGTCCCGCGTCCTCCACGGAGAACACCGCATGGTCGTCGGCCTCCGACACCGAGACGGTGACCGTCTCCCCCCTCGGGCTGGCGTGGATCGCGTTCGAAAGCAGGTTGGACAGGACCTGGAGGATCCGGTCGCGGTCGCACCCGATCGCCAGCGATCCCTGCGCGAAGCTGGAGGTGAGCCGGACGCCGTTGTCCTCGGCCATCGGCTGGAACGACTCGATGGCCTCTCGCGCGATGGACGCGGGGGCGTGAGGCGCGCGGACCACCGAGAAGTGCCCCGCCTCGATGCTGGCGAAGTCCTGCAGATCGTCCACGAGCCGGGCCATGCGGGTCGCGCAGCGCGTGACCACGCGGCTGCTGCTCCGCGGCGCGTCGCCCTCCGGGCCGGGCGCCAGCCTCCCCAGCATCTTCTCCAGATTCTGCGACGCCATGAGGATGTTGGCCAGCGGGCCCTTGAGGTCGTGCGAGACGACGGCGAGCGCCTCGTCGCGAGCCCGCTGCCCCTCCTGCGCCGACCGTTGGAGCTCGGCGTTGTTCACGGCGAGGGCGCAGCGGCGAGCCAGCTCCTCGCCCACCGCGAGGTCGTGCTCGTCGAGACGGCGGCGCGAGCCCGCGACGGCAAAGCCGATGGCGCCCAGGAGCCGCCCCCGCGCGCGCAGCGGGACGCCCATGAACGACTCGATCTCGACGCCGCGAAGGATCTCCTCGTTCGCGGCCGGCAGCCCGGCCTCTCCAGCGGGACCCTCGATCTCCCGGACCAGCTCCGCCTCGCCGGTGCGGAGGACCCTGCCGAGGCCGTGCTCCGCCGCGAGATCGATGGGGTAGCGATCCGGCCTGTAGCTCGAGACGGCCAGGTTCCGGGCGGTCTCGAGCAGGTCTCGCGCGACGTCCTCCTTGCCGGGTTCGGCGGTCTCGACCGCCACGAGCCGGGGCCGGCCGCTGGAGTCGAGGAGCGCGATCGCGCACCAGTTGCCGAGGTGGCTCGCGGCGAGCCGGGCCACGCCATTCAGGATCGCGTCGAGCTCGCCGGACTCCTCGAGCACGCGGCTCGCCTCGGCGAGGAACCGGTGCGCGCCGAGCTGCTTGTCGACGATCGCCAGCGCCCGCGCGCGGCGCCGGTAGGCCGAGCGCAGCCAACCCGTCATCGTCGCCGCCAGGAGCGCCGCGCAGGCGAACGCGACGAGCCTATACCAGTGGTACTCGGCCGCGACCCAGTAGGAGTGAACTTCCCGCGAGAGGATCGGGAAGTAGCCTGCGACGGAGAGCGCGCCGGCGAGCAGGCCGGGGCCGATGCCGCCGCGCAGGGCACTCAGGCAGACCGCGGCGAGCGGCAGGACGAAGTGAGCCCCGGCCAGGGGGGCCTCCAGCGCGCGCGTGAGCGCCAGCGCGCCGCTGGCGAGAAGCGCGGCCGTGCCGTAGCGCGAGATGACGTCGTGAAGACGGCCCGCCCCCAGCTCCCAGGTCGAGCGGTGAGCCGAAGACTCCTGGAGCGTTGCAGGCAGGCGAATAAGGGCCCCGCAGGTGCGTCACATCCGCGCTTTACGTGCATCCCCTAATGGCGGACGGCGCGCGTTACAATTCAGGGCTGGCTCTCAGAAGGGGACCTCGGGCGACAGGCGAGCGGCACCACGTGCGCGCCGACAATGAGTAGGCCGTGAGCGCGACTCCCTCGGGGCTCGACCGTTCGAGTGACGGCCGGGAGCTGCCGTTCAGCGCAGCGCCTCAGAGGCGACCCGCCGGGTGAGCGTGCCAGGATGAGATGGTCATGAGGCGATTCGAGGGCACCGACGCAGCCGCGCCTCGCGAAGCGAAGGCGGATGTGGGGGTCGAGGAGGCGACCGTGACACAGCATCTGTGCAACGTCACCGAAGTGGAAGCATTGATCCGTGATGGCGCTGGATTGCTACTCGCCGGCGACGAGAAGCTCCTTCGGCCGCTCCCGCAGGGCAACTGGATCGCGGGTACCATCCCTTACTTCATGGGCGACGCGGGCGGGGTGGTGGACCGCCAGCGCATCTTCGTGAACGAGCTACCGCCCGGCCTCACCTGCGCCGGGATCCACTCCTACGGCGAGAACGAGATCGGCGAGGTCTACTCCGACCTGCCCGCCGACGGGTTCGGCGTCCTCATCGCGCCGGCCGGAAGCAAGGTCCACCTCGCCTTCGCGACGAAGGCGCCCAGCTCCCGGAGGTTCGGCGCTCGCCCCCTCATCGGCTGGATCGCCGGCGTCCACCTCTCCGAGCTCGCGACGGCGACTCCCAAGGTGTTCGACGGCGCCAGCGGGGAGGTGACCAGCCAGCGCGCCGTGGTGATGCACGTGGCCCTGCCGAAGGGGAAGGTTGCCCGGGTCGGGTTGCTCAACATCTTCACGGCGGGCGATGGTCCCGCCATCTCGTTCCCGTCGACGGGGTTCACGGCCACCGACGTGGAGATCGACGGGCGCAAGGACAACCTCGCCCGCTTCGTGGAGGAGACCGGCCTCGACACGCGCCTGCCGCTCGTCGCCGACTTCCGGGGGGCCAGCATCAACGTGAGCTTCCAGACGGTGGATCGGTCCAGGGGGGAGGTCAGGTTCTACGCCCCGGTGTTCTCGGGCGTCCGCTACCGTCACGCCCGGCCGGTCTCCGACTACGTCGAGGCGTTCCTCTCGCGGGTCCCCGAGGGGATCGACCGGCGGATCGCGTTCTCGTGCAACTGCATCCTCAACTACCTCCACTCGCGCCTGGAGGGCAGGACCACGGGCGGCTTGATGGGCCCAGTCACGTTTGGTGAAGTAGCCTACCAGCTGGTGAACCAGACGATGACCTACGTCACCATCGAGGACGCCCAGGAGCGCGGGCGCTCCGGGGTCTGGCTCTCGTCGTAGAGCGTCCGGGTCGGCGCCCCCGCGGCGCAGGAAGGCGGGGGCGCCTCCTTTCCTCTCGCGGGCGCGCGAGGCCAGGCTCCTGATCCGCTGGCTGCCGGAACGACCCTCAGCGTCCAGGCGGCGGCCCGCTGGGCGCGCACGCCACGCTCGAGCCATCAGGCGAGGCGCGGCACGTCCCCTCGATCGTGTTGCCGTCCGGAGCCGTGAAGGTGCACGACGCTCCACCCTGGAGCGACGAGCAGGCCTGCACGGCTTCCGGCGGCGGGCCGAACCGGCCACCCGGCGGAGGCCCGTCCGGCATGCACGCCGCCGCCTCGCCATGGGGGCCCGTCCTGCACGTGCCACTCAACTGGCGCCCGTCGCTGAACGTCACCGAACAGGACGCTCCGTCCTGGAGCCCGCTGCACGCCTGGATCGCTTCCTGTGGAGGTCCCCGCCGCCCGCCAGGCGGCTCCTGACCCTGCGCCTCCGCTCGACCGAGTCCGATAGCGGCGCTCGCCAGCACCGCACAACCGATGAGCCCGACCTTCATGTCGTTTCTCCCTGACCTTCGACCGTGGTCTGCGGCGGCGTCGATCACCTCGGCAGCCGCGCGGAGACGGATATCGAACCCGCCCCGGGGAGATTTGCCGGGCGTGTGACGGATTGTTCCCGTCACCCGAGATGGAGTGCGCGGCGCCCCTCACGGCGCAGCCCAGTTGAGATGAACCCGGGAACGAGCCCGAGTCCGAGCCCGGCGATTCCGGGCGCGGGCGCGGGCGCGTTCACGGGCCCGGGGGCGCAGGCCAACTGGCCTTCGCCATCAGTTCGCCAGCGCGCCGTTCGCCGCCACGGCCTGTGTCTGCGTGAAGGTCCCGCAGGTCGTGGTCACGGTGGCGGTGAACTGGACCGTCCCGCCGGTCTGGGCCGAGGCCTGCTGCGGGTTCACGGCGACCGAGAGCACCTTCTCGGCGCCGACGGTCACCGTCGCGACACCGCTCTTCGTGGAATCGACCTGGCTCGTCGCGACGACACGATACGTCCCGGCGGTCGCAGGCGCCCTGTAGACACCTCCGCTGGTGACCGTTCCACCGGAGGCGCCCTCCTGCACCGACCAGGTCACGGCCGAGTTGGACGTCCCCGTCACGGAGACCGTGAACGTACGGGTCTGGCAGGCATCGACCGAAGCGGTGGACGGCGCGAGCGACACGCTGACGACCGGCGGCGCGGTCACGGTCACGGTGGCGGTCGCGCTCTTCGTCGCGTCCGCGCTGCTCTTGGCGACCACGTGATAGGTGCCGGCCGCCTGCGGAGCCGTGTAGACACCGGCGCTGGTTACCCTGCCGCCCGCGGTGCCTTCCTGCACCGACCACGTGCACGAGGTGTTGGTGGAGCCGGCGACCGTGCAGGTGAAGGCCTGCGAGGTACCCGTGGAGACGGTCGTGGCCAGCGGGCTCACCGCGACCCCCACGGGGAGCGGCGCGGGAGCTGCGACCGTCACGGCGGCGACGGCGAGCTGGGTCGGGTCCGCGTGACTTGCGGCCACGACGTGGTAGGTCCCGGCCTTCTGCGGAGCCGTATAGACTCCCGAGCTCGTCACGGCGCCGCCGGAGGCGCCCTCCTGCACGGTCCAGGTGCAGGAGGTGTCGCCCGAGCCGCTGACCTCGCACGAGAACGGCTGCGAGGCGCCCGCCGAGATCGTCACGGCGGAGGGGCTCACCGAAACCGTCACGACCTGCGGTGAAGAGGCCGTGACCGTGACGGTGGCGGTCGCGGCGCTCTGCGGGCTGGCCGCGCTCGTCGCCACCACGTGATAGCTGCCGGCGCTCGCGGGGGCCGTGTAGAGGCCCTCCGCGCTGATGGAGCCGCCCGCTTCACCCTCCGCGATAGACCAGGTCGTGGACGGATCGGCGGTGCCGCTCACGCTCGCCGTGAATGCGAGCTGACTCCCCGCGACGAGCGTCGCCGAGTCCGGGGTGATCGTGACGGCGATGCCCTGCGCAGACGGGCCGTCACGAGCGGTAGAACCCCCGCTGCAGGCGGCGGCGACGAACGCCGCCAGCGCGACGCCGAGCTTCCAGGTTGAACGAGCCGTGGTCATGGTGTCCCTCGAACGCGCGTCACGCGTTCGAGGGATGGAAACACGACCCATGCGTCCGGCCAAGGCCCGAAGGAGTGAGAAAGCCTTGGAAATGTGCGGGGGTGTCGGTCTACGGGCTGGGTCATTCCTACACCGGCGAAGTCGACCCGCCCTGCGGAGTCATCTCTCGGGGACCCCCGACTCCAGCTCGGCCAGCCAGGCCCGGGCGTTCCCGTCCGAGGGCGCGCGCCAGTCACCCCGTGGCGACAGGGCGCCGCCATCCGACACCTTCGTTCCGTTCGGCATCGCCGATCGCTTGAACTGGCTCGTCTCGAAGAACCGCCTGAGGAAGACGCCGAGCCAGCTCCGGATCTCGGACAGCGAATAGGCGCGGCGCTGTTCCTCGGGATGGTTCGGGGGCCACTCCCCTCGCGAAGCGTCGCCCCAGGCCTGGAGCGCGAGGAAGGCGACCTTCGAGGGCCGGAACCCGTAACGAAGAGTGTAGTACAGGTTGAAGTCCTGGAGCTCGTACGGCCCGATGACCGCCTGCGTGCTCTGGATGACGGCGCCACCGGCGGCCGGGGCGCCGTCGGCCACTGGAATGAGCTCCGGCGAGATCTCGGTGGCCAGGATCGACTCGAGCGTCGCGAGCACCTCCGGCTGGAATTGCCCCGACGTGATCACCCACCGGATGAGATGCTGGATGAGCGTCTTCGGCACGCCCGCGTTGACGTGGTAGTGCGACATCTGATCGCCGACGCCATAGGTGCACCACCCCAGCGCCAGCTCGGAGAGATCGCCGGTCCCGACCACGAGCCCGCCTTCGCGATTGGCCATCCGGAACAGATAGTCCGTCCGCAGGCCGGCCTGGACGTTCTCGAAGGTGATGTCGTAGACCTTCTCCCCCTTGGCGAACGGGTGCTGGAGATCCTCGAGCATCCGCCGCGCTGCCGGACGGATGTCGATCTCCCGGTGCTCTGCGCCGAGCGCCCGGATCAGCCGGACCGCGTTCCCGTGCGTGCACTCGCTGCTGGCGAAACCCGGGAGCGTACAGCCGATGATGGCACCCCGGGCGAGCCCGAGCAGGTCGACCGCCTTGCCTGCCACGATGAGCGCCTGCGTCGAGTCGAGACCGCCCGAGACGCCGATCACCAGCCGCTTCGTCCCGGTGGCGGAGAGGCGCTGGGCCAGTCCCGCCACCTGGATGTTGTAGGCCTCGTAGCAGTCCTGCTCGAGCCGCTCCCGATCGGCGGGCACGAAGGGGAAGCGCTCGACGCGACGCCTGAGCCTGCCGCCGATCTCCGGAAGAGGCGCGAGCGAAAACGAGATCCGGCGCATCGCGGCGGTGCGCGCGTCGTGTGCCCGTCGGTTGTCGTCGAAGGTCCCCATCCGCATGCGCTCCTGGCGCAGCCGATCGAGGTCGACGTCCGCGATCGCCACGCGATCCTCACGCGGGAAGCGGTCGCTCTCCGCCAGCATCTCCCCGTTCTCGAAGACCGTGCACTGGCCGTCCCAGGCCACCTCGGTGGTGGACTCCCCGGCACCGGCCGCGGCGTACAGGTAGGCGGCGATGCAGCGCACGGATTGCGAGCGACACAGGAGGCGCCGCGTCCCGGCGCGTCCGATGGTGATGGGGCTCCCGGAGACGTTGGCGAGCACCGTCGCGCCCGCCAGCGCCGCCTCGGAGCTCGGCGGGATGGGCACCCAGAGATCCTCGCAGATCTCCACGTGCAGCACGAAGCCGGGCAGGTCCTCGGCCGCGAACAACAGATCGGGACCGAACGGCGCTTCCTGGCCTGCGACGCGGACCGCGCCCCGCGCCGCGTCCCCGGCTGCGCACTGCCGCCGCTCGTAGAACTCGCGGTAGGTCGGGAGGTACGACTTCGGCACCACCCCCAGCAGCCGCCCGCGGTGAAGGACCAGCGCCGTGTTGTAGACGCGGCCCGCGTGGCGGAGGGGGGCGCCCACGACCAGCACGGGATGGATCCCGCGGGAGCCCTCGAGCAGCTCCGCGACCGCGCGCTCCACCGCGTCCAGCACCGCGTCCTGGAGCAACAGGTCCTCGATGGCGTAGCCGGACAGCGCCAGCTCCGGGAAGATGGCCAGCACCGCCCCCTGCGCATCGCAGGCTCGGGCCGTCGAGAGGACCGACCGAGCGTTCGACGCCGGATCGGCGATGCTGCACCGGGTGGTGCAGGCCGCCACGCGCGCGAAGCCGTGACGGTAGATGGAATGGAAGTCCGCCGTGCTCTCCTCCTCGCTCTGGCCCATCACGTGCATGATGCTCTGGGCGCTCCCCGAGCGCCAGTTGCAGCGCTCCTACGGCGACACGAGCATCAGCGCGGGCAACGCAGGGGTCAAGGGCGAAACAGGTATCTTGCCCGCGTGTCGCTTCTTCCGACGCCCGCGCTGGGGGTGCCGGCAGGAGCGGCGCTCTCCGGCGGCGAGAAACGCCAAGGCGACTTCGAGGCCCCCCCCCTGCGCGCCTGCGCCCAGGTTCCCCCGGTGCGAACGGTGGTGTAAGTTCGTGCGACTCCGGCGTGCGTAGGGTGTCAGCCGCTGCAGCCGAGATCGTTCCGGGATGAATCCAGCCTCTGCGTCGAGCCTCGAATCTTACCTGCCGCGGGTCGAGATGGTCGACCGGGCCGCGCGCATCTTCCGGCTCCGACGCGCGCGAGTCACACGGGGTCCCGTTCCGGCTCCCAGAGGAGAAGCATGAAGCTCGGCGACCTGGGCGTGCGACAGCGCCTCTTCATCGGATTCGGCGTCCTCCTCGTCCTCCTCGCGCTCGAGCTGTCCTACACCTTCGCGTGGTTTCAGCGCCTCGACCATCTGCGCGACGCCCTCTACGACGACGTGGGGCCCCGGGCGGACGCGGCCAGCCGGCTGGAGCGCGCCATGCTCTATCGGGCGGTCTTGATCCGAGATTACCGGCAGACGCGAGACGCAGAGTATCTGCGCGCGCAGACGGATGCTTTCGAGGAGGCGCGATCCGCCCTCCGGGACATCGATGCCCTCTCGCGCCGGCCGGAGGGGCGGGCCATCGTCAACGAGATGAAGCCTCTGGCCGAGACGTACGCGGGCGCGACGGAGACGCTCCTCGAGTCGATCAAGTCCGACGCCAGCGCCGAGCGGGTCATGGCCGCGGAGATCGTGGCCGTGGACGCCCGCGAGAAGGTCCTCGCAGTGGCTCGGCGGTTCTCCGAGTACCAGAAGAGGAAGCTGGAGAGCATCCATGCGGGCGTGGACGCCGCCCAGAGCAAGATGTCGTGGGGGCTCCCCTGCCTCGGCCTGCTCATGCTGGGCACGATCCTCCTCACGGCCTTCGTGGTCGCACGGGCGGTGGCGAACCCGGTGCACGACCTGCTGGCTGCCGCCCGATCGCTCGCGAAGGGCGACTATCGCCGCGCCCTGGCGCTCGACCCGGGGACGGATGCGTCTGGAGCGGGGCCCTCCCAGCGACACCCCAACGAGCTGCGCGAGCTCGCCAGCGCCTTCGCGCACGCCGCGGCCAGGCTGCAGCAGCGCGAGGCGGCGCTCGCCGCTGACGTTCAGCTCTCCGGCATCTTCTCCACGCGTCTCGCCGTGAACGAGCTCGCCGACAACGCGCTGCGCGCGATCGCCGTTCTCGCCCGCGCCGAGCTGGGAGCGGTGTACGTGCTCGACGAGGGGAGGTCCACGCTGCAGCGCGCGGCCAGCTTCCCGCTCGACGCCCACGCTCCGGCCCTGGCCGTCGGCGAGGGCATCCCGGGACAGGCGGCGCTCCAGAGATCGCTCATCCACATCCGCGACATCCCTCCCGACACACCGTTCCGCGTCCGCCTGGGCATCGACGATCTGCCTCCCAAGGCCATCCTGGCGGTCCCCGCTCTCCTCCGCAGCAGGGTCCACGGTGTCATCGTCCTCGCCAGCCTCCGGGAGTTCACGGACGAAGGCGTGCGCTTCGTCCAGCACGCCGCGAACCTGCTCGCGCCGAGCCTCGCCAACGCCGTGGCGCACCGCGAGGTGCTCCGGTTCCGCGCTGCCCTGCAACAGAAGAACGAGCAGCTGAAGTCGCGCAACGAGGAGCTGCAAGCCCAGCGGGAGGAGATCCAGGCCCAGAACGAGGAGCTGCAGGCCCAGAACGAGGAGATGCAAGTCCAGCGCGAGGAGATCCAGGCCCAGAACGAGGAGCTGCAGGCACAGCGCGACGAGCTCCACGATCGGGGGGAGCAGCTGCGCGAGGCTGTCGAGGCGAGCGAGAAGGCCGACCGAAGAAAGGACGAGTTCCTGGCCATCCTGGGACACGAGCTGCGCAACCCGCTCGCCGCCATCGACCACGCGGTGCGAATCCTGGAAAAGCGCGCCCCCGCGTCGCTCTCGAAGCCGGTCAGCATCGCCTCGCGGCAGGCGCGCCGGCTGGCGCGGCTCGTCGACGATCTGCTGGACGTCACCCGGATCGCCCAGGGAAAGCTCGTGCTGGAGAAGCGACCGGTCGACATGGGGCAGATCCTGCGCCAGGCGATCGAGAGTTCACGGGGATTCATGGAGATGCGGCGGCATGAGCCCTCGATCACCATCAGCGAGGGGGATCTCGGGGTCGAGGGCGACCCGGCGCGCCTGGAGCAAGTCATCTGCAACCTGCTCCACAACGCGGCCAAGTTCACCGAGCCCGGGGGCGCCATCTCTGCTGCCGTCGAGTCGACGGCCGGTCGGGTGGTCCTGCGGGTGAAGGACACCGGCATCGGGATCGGCGGGGAGCTCCTGCCGCGGGTGTTCGACATCTTCACGCAGGGCACACCGTCCTCGTCTCGCCAGGAGGGGCTCGGAGTGGGTCTCAGCCTGGTGCGGGGGCTCGTCGAGATGCACGGCGGCCACGTGGAGGCCGTGAGCGAAGGCCCGGGGCGGGGGAGCGAGTTCGTCGTCTCCCTGCCGCGCATCGACCCCCAGCGCGCCCGGTGCGGGCAGCCGGCGAGCGAGGCCGCGAAGACATCGAGCCCCAGGTCCCTGCGCGTGCTCGTGGTGGACGACAACCCGGACGTGGCCGAATCGCTGGCGGAGCTGGTGGAGTCCCCCTCACAGCACCAACCCCGATGAGTTCACGGCAATTGGTGTGGCCGTTTGTCGCAACAGCACCGCCGTTCACCCCAATTCTCCACCGGATGGTTACCCAAAGGGCAAGCCCGTCCCGCAGGGGCGGGAGGCTCGTCCCCGCCGTGAGTCCAGTTCCGTAGGGCGGGGGCTTGTCCCCCGCCGCGCGGGCAAACTGCGGCGGGGCACGAAGATCCGCGCCCTGCTTGAATCCAGCCGCCGGCGCGGTCTGCAGGGGTCCCCAGATTTGCACGCGGCCAGCTCGGCCAAAGAGTGCTACTGAGATCCAATGGTGGCCGATCTCAGGCAAGGCGCGCTTCTTCTCACGCTGGGAAGCAACTTCGGCGTCCTCGAAGCGGAGCGGCTGTGCGAGACGGTATCGTCCTTTTCGCCCCTCTCCAGGCTCACGCTGGATTTCACGGCCGTCCGCGACTTCCAGGACGCGGCGCTCGGGATGCTGGCCGGGATCCTGGGCACGCGGTGCGCCGTGGAGGTCGTGATGCGGGGCCTCCCTCCACATCAGGCCCGGCTCCTGGCCTGCCTTCCGGGGGAATAGGCCGGAGCGCTGCTGGAGGACGCCCGAGGCCCCGTCCCTGACGGGGGAAGGCGGCTGCGGAAGCGCTCCGATCACGCTACACCGGCGCAGTGGATGCCCTCGAAGCAATCGTCATCGGCGCCGGCCCCAACGGCCTGGCCGCCGCGGTCGCGCTCGCCCGGGAGGGCTGGAAGGTCCAGGTCTACGAGGCCGCAGACGAGATCGGCGGCGGCGCGCGCACGCTCCCCCTCACGCTCCCCGGCTTCCTGCACGATCACTGTTCCGGGATCCACCCGCTCGCCGCGGCCTCGCCCTTCTTCAAGTCCCTGCCGCTCGCGCAGCACGGCCTCGCCTTCGTCGAGCCGCCCGCGGCGTGCGCTCACCCGTTCGACGACGGAACGGCCGCGCTGCTGCTGCGCTCCACGCGCGAGACTGGCGAGACGCTCGGGCAGGACGGCCGGGCCTGGCGGGCGCTCCTCGATCCCCTCGCCCGGGACTTCGACGCGCTGGCGGCGGAGACGCTGTGCGCGCTGCTGCACCTTCCGCGCCGCCCCATCCTGCTCGCGCGATTCGGGCTCTCCGCACTCCTGCCCGCGGCGAGGCTCGCGCGCATCCGGTTCCGCGGCTCGCGGGCTCGTGCCCTCTTCGCCGGGATCGCCGCGCACGCGGTGCGCCCCCTGGAGGCCTCGCCCACCTCGGCCTTCGGCCTGCTGCTCGCGGCGGCCGGCCACGCGGTCGGGTGGCCCTTCCCCCTGGGCGGAGCCCAGCGCATCGCCGAGGCGCTCGCGTCCACGCTGCGCGAGGCAGGCGGGGAGATCACGACCGGAACCCGGGTGACCTCGACCGAAGGTCTCCCTCCGGCGCGAGCCCTCCTCCTCGATCTCACACCGCGGCAGGTCCTCGCGGTCGCGGGTAGCCGGCTCCCGCCTGGTTACGGGCGTGCGCTCGGGCGATTCCGGTACGGGCCGGGCGCCTTCAAGGTGGACTACGCGCTCTCCGCGCCCATCCCGTGGAGGGCGCGCGAGTGTGCGCTCGCGGGGACGGTCCACCTCGGAGGTGAGATCGACGAGATCGCCCGCGCCGCGCGCGAGGTCTCGGCCGGCGAGATGCCCGCTCGCCCCTTCGTGCTCCTCGCGCAGCACACGCTGTTCGACCCCTCACGGGCGCCCACCGGACGGCACACGGCGTGGGCGTACTGCCACGTCCCCCACGCCTTCGCAGGCGACGCCACGGCCGCCCTCGAGGCGCAGATCGAGCGGTTCGCGCCCGGCTTCCGCGAAGTGGTCCTCGCTCGCTCGGTGCGCCGTCCAGCGGACCTCGAGCGCGAGAATCCCAACCTCGTGGGGGGCGACGTGGGCGCCGGCGAGACCTCTCTCCGGCAGATGCTCTTCCGGCCCGCCGTCCGGACGGTACCCTGGTCGACACCGGTCCCGGGTCTCTTCCTCTGCTCCGCGTCGACGCCGCCGGGGGGCGGGGTCCACGGCATGTGCGGCTTCCTGGCGGCGCTCGCGGCGCAGAGGGCCGCGGGACGGGGAGAACGCTGGAGCCCGCGCTGATGTGAGCCGAGCAGGCCCGCTCGAGCTACGCCGTCGTGGCCCCGGCGTCGCCGAGCGCCTCGCGGAAGAAGCGGCGCCAGTTCGCCCATGCCACCTTCTCCACCACCGCTGCCGGACGGCGACGGGAGAGCGCGTCCACGATCTTCGGCACGTCGGTCACGTCTCGCACTCCGCTCGGCATCGGCACCATCCCGTCGAAGTCCGAGCCCAGCGCGACGGCTTCCTCACCCCCCACGTCCAGGGCGTGCTCGACGTGGTGGACGACGTCGTCGATGCCGCGTCCCCCGAGGTAGATGGTGGCGAAGATGATGCCCACCACTCCCCCGCGATCGGCGATGAGCCGGATCTCCGCGTCGTCGAGGTTGCGCCAGCTCCTCGACGCACCGTTCACGCCCGTGTGCGAAGAGAACAGGCGCGCACTCGGGTGCTCCGCGATGCACCGGAGGGTCCGGTGCGAGGCGTGCGCCAGATCGACGGCCATCCCAGCCCCCACCATCTCCTCGAGCACGCGATGCCCGAGCGGCGTCAGCGGGCGGTCGCCCATGAGCGGCGAGGACGAGCCGCCGAGCTCGTTGTTGCCGAGGTGCGTGAGGCTCATGAACCGCACCCCTCGTGCGCGGAGCTCGCGGACGCGCTCCGGCCGCCCTTCCAGTGCCTGGCCCCCCTCCACGCCGAGGACGGCGCTGATGCGCCCACCCGCCAGGTTCTCCTCCAGCTCGGCCGCGGTCCCCGCGATGCGGACGCCTCCGCCCGAGCGCTCGCAGAGCTCGCGCATACGAGCGAGCTGGAAGAGGCACCGCGCCCAGGGCCCTCGACGCGCAGCCGCCGGCCAGCGGCGGAGGGCGGCGAACATGCCCATGCCGTCCAGCAGAGGGTAGCCGCGCGTCACGACGGTGAAGCACTGGATCCGTACGTCCGCTTCCTTGAGCCGCGGGAAGTCGAGCTGTCCCTTCCGCTGCCTCGTCGTCAGGTCGCGATTCCACATGAGCGAGTCGGCGTGGCCATCCGCGATCGGCACCTGGTATGTCCCCTCTCTGGCTCGCCTCTCGACGTCCTTGACCCTGCGAGGCGGGTGCAGGATTTGCGACCATGATCCTCCCTATCCACGCGCCCCGGAAGTGGCATGCGCCCGCGAGCGCGCCGGGGCAAACTCTGTGCCACCTTCGATAATGGCTGGTCAAACCACCATGCTCGCTCCTGCAGGGAGCGACCTGAACTGGAGGGAAGCATGCAGGCCATGGAGACGCAGCTCCTGACCTTGCTCGAGAGCAAGCCGGCTGGGGTCGTTTCGGTCAGCCCCGACGCGACCGTCGCCGCCGCCGTGGAGCTGATCAACTCCAGGCGGGTGGGCGCGGTCATGGTGATGAACGGGCCGCAGCTGATGGGCATCTTCACGGAGCGCGACGTCCTCCGCCGGGTGGTCGGAGAACGCCGCAACCCCGACACCACGCGTATCGGAGACGTCATGACGCGGGAGCTGGTGGTGATGCGGCCCACCGCCACCGTGCAGGACGCGATGACGGTGGTGGCCGAGCGGCGATGCCGCCACCTGCCCGTCGTCGAGGACGGGCGGGTGCTGGGGGTCATCTCCGCGGGCGACCTCAACCACTGGCTCATCCGCAACCGCGAGGTCGACATCCAGCAGCTCGTCGAGTACATCAGCGGCAAGTACCCCGCGTGATGACGCTCGGCCGGGCTCGGCCGGGTTCGCTATTCGTGTAGGGCCGCCGGCTCTCGTGCCAGGGCCACCTCGAGGTCGGCCAGGAAGTCCTGCATCACCTCCGACAACGCCTGGTTCCAGGCCACGACGACGGCGGCGGCGGAACGCGACGGGATTCGCTTCCTGCGGAAGTACTCCCTTCGCAGGAGCGGCACCGGGTCGGCCGACCCTGGTGCAGGCAAGACCAGGAATTCCGGGCCCAGCACGCCCGCGGCGTCGTCCTTTCTCCTGAAGTCCCCGGACAGCTCGCTCGCATGGACCTCGACGAGCAGGTCCGCAGGCAGCTCGTCTCCGGGCTCGACGACGTCGCGCACGCACCGCGCGTCGCGCAGGTACTGCCGGATGGCGGCCGTCAGCATGTCGGCCGGCGGTGCGGCGAAGCTCGCGTAGGGGTCGCGCTCCAGCTCGTGATCTCCGGTCCGGTACAGGAGCGACTTCCCGTCGAACTGCGGGGCGACGTCCACCTTCCTGAGGGAGATGACGGTCGCCGGCCGCGAGCGAGCGGCATCGCGAGGCGGGGGCGGGTCGATGGAGAACGTCTGCGAGACCAGGGCGGGCTTGGCGAACGAGAGGCGCTCCAGGACGACGTGGTCTCGGTAGGCCAGGGTCACGTCCTCCACCGCCACCATCGGCTCCTCGCTCATGGTGGGCGGCGCGGTCTGCTCGCTCATGGGAACACCTGGCTGCTCGCTCATACACGCAACAGGTACGTCAGCAGTGCGAAGGCGGAGTCGATGAGGACGATGGCGAGGATGCCGGCCACCACCGCGTGCGTGGTCGAGACGCCGACCGCGGCCGGCCCCTGCCCCGTCTCCATTCCGCGCCGACAGCCGATGCTGGCCACCACCGCCCCGAAGACCACGCCCTTCACGAGCCCCACCAGCACGTCCGAGGCCGTCACCGCGCTCACGAGCTGGTTCCAGATGATTGCGCTCGAGAAGCCGATCCCGAGCATGACGACGAAGCCCCCCAGGACGCCCAGGGCCATGGCGTAGACGGTGAGCAAGGGCGTCAGCACCGTGCCGGCCAGGATGCGCTGGATGACGAGGAACCGGAGCGGTTCGAGACCCATGGTCTCGAGGGCGTCCAGCTCCTCGTTGACCTTCATCGTGCCGAGCTCGGCGGCGAAGGCGGAGCCGGATCGACCGGCGAGGACGACGGCCGTCATGATGGGGCCGAGCTCCCGCGTCATCACCCGCCCGATGGTGTTGGCGAGGTAGATCTGCGCCCCGTACGCCGCCAGGGGCTGGGCGGCCTCGAACGCGATGATGAAGCCGGTGAGCAGGCTCACCAGCGAGACGATGGGGAGTGCGTCCACCCCGGCCGTCTCCACGATGCGGCCCACCTCGCTCCAGCGCATCAGCGCCGGCCGCCGCGCGGCGGTGGCGAACGCCTGCACCACGCCCCCGGTGAACACCACGTGCCCCCGCGCGCACTCCAGGAGGTCCAGGACGGAGGCGCCGAGGCGTTCCGGCAAGCTCACGTCCGGCCGGCGGGCCGCCTCCGGCTCCTCCGCGCAGAACGCGGCCAGGACCTTCTGGAGCTCCGGGCGGAGACCGATGAGCCGGCCCTGTACGCCCTTCGTGAAGCGTCCTTGCGCCAGCTCGTACAGGATCACCATCCCGGACATGTCGCCCCGCTCGATCCCGGTGACGTCCACGTCGAGCGTGGCCACGCGCGCCCGGGAGAACCCTTTCGCCAGCTCGGTCCGGAACCGCGCGGCCGTCCGGACGTCGAGCGGCCCCGCCAGGAGCACCAGCGTGTTCCCGTCGGGGCCTTGCCGGATCAGCACGCTCGGCGGAATCGGCATCTCCCTGGCGCTCGAGCGCGCGCCAGCACGGATGTTCACATGGCGGCGAGCACGCGGATCGAGCCCGTTTCCGACACCATCGCCGGCGCCACCCTAGACGCTAGTGCCGCTCGGCGGGAATTCCGAGCCACCCGCGCGCGGGTGGGAGACCGGGAGGGGCGGCGCCTGCATCCCCACCCGGCGCCCCAAGGGATGGCCAGGGGCTCGGGCTTCGACCTCCGGGGCCAGGCGCTCCTGTTGACGGGGCCGGGAACGGGGACGGCCTCGGTGCAACGGATCACGGCGCTCCGGCTCGACGCGGTCCGTGACCGGTCCCGTGTCCCGTACCCGTTCCCGACCCCGTTCCCGCAGCCGCACCCGCTCCCGGTCCCGCTCCCGTTTTCTCCCCTGGGCGCAGTGATGGCCCTCGAGCCCTCTTCGCACTTCGATCAGGCCCAGGCCTGCCACCGTGCTGTCACAGCCACTTCTTCATCCAGTCCGCGTGCACCGTGAGTACCGGCACCCGGCTCGAGCGGACGACGCTCTCGGTCACCGACCCGATGAGCATGCCGCGGCGCCCGGTCCGCCCGTGGGTCCCCATGACGATGAGATCGAACCCACCTTGCGTCGCCGCCTCCACGATGGCCGTCGCGGGCTGGCCCGGGGCCGAAGCGGTCGTCACGCGGACGACGCCGAGCCGCTCCGCCTCGCGCCGCCAGTCGCCGAGCTGGCCGGCCGGAGAGGACGCGGCCTGTATCATGGAGTCCGCGCTCTCGGCGTGAAAGAGCGTGAGCTCGGCGCCCATGCGGCGCGAGAGGTCGGCTGCGGCGAGCAGCGCGGCGCGTGATTCCTCGGAGAAGTCCACCGGACAGAAGACCTTGCTCCACCTTGGCTCGGCCATGGCACCCTCCTTCGGCATTCCGCCTTTTCCGCTTCGATCCAGCAGGCATTCAGCCGCCTACGATCCTACGCTCCTGCCCCTGGATCGGCGGGAATCTTCGGGTCCGATCGGGGACGCTGCCAGGAGCACGGCTCGGTTCGCGCTCGGACGATCGGCTGCAGGCTTGTGTGGTACCCCACGAGGGGATCGGGTACTTCCTCGCGCCGGCGAGGAGGAGGACTTTCGCGGATGAAGGTATCGCGCCAGAGCGGCCTCACGGGTGTGGCGTACGCCGCTGCGGCCTACCTCACATGGGGACTCTTCCCGTTCTACTTCCGCGCGCTGGGCGGAGTCCCGGCGCCCGAGATCCTGGCGCATCGCATCCTGTGGTCGGGGATATTCATGATCCTCCTCATCACCGGGCGGCGGCGGTGGATCGACGTGATCCGGCAGCTCCGCTGCCCTGGGACGGTCCCCGCCCTCGCCATGAGCGCGGCGTTCATCTCCACGAACTGGGTGGTCTATATCTGGGCGGTCAACTCGAACCGCGTGCTCGAGGCGAGCCTCGGGTACTACATCAATCCGCTCGTCACGGTCGTGCTCGGCGTCCTCTTCCTCCGGGACCCGCTGTCGCGCCGCCAGAAGTTCGCCGTCGCGCTCGCCGGGCTGGGCGTGGCCGTGCTGGTGGTGCGCGGCCGGCACGTGCCCTGGATCGCGCTGGTACTCGCCGTCACCTTCGGGCTCTACGGGCTCATACGGAAGCGCGTGCGCGTGGATGCCATGGCCGGCCTCTTCGCGGAGGTGTGTCTCCTCGCGCCGCTGGCCGCGCTCTACGTCACCTGGCTGAGCCGCGCCGGCCTGAGCCATTTCGGCGGGAGCGGCCGGCACAGCGCGCTCCTCGCAGCGAGCGGGGTCGTCACCGCGGTGCCGCTCCTGTGGTTCGCCCTCGGCGTGCAGCGGCTTCGCCTCTCCACGGTGGGGCTCCTTCAATACCTGAACCCGACGATGCAGTTCACGATCGCGGTCTTCGCGTTCGGCGAGCCGTTCACGGCAGCGCACGCCCTGGCCTTCGGCTGCATCTGGGTCTCGCTCGCCCTCTACACCGCGGAGGCGCTGGCGCTGTCTCGCGCCGCCGGCCAGGCGTCCCGGGCCGCATGAGCGAGCAGGCTGCGCCGCCGATCCTTCGTCAGGAGCTGCCGGCGCGCTTGGCGCGCTCGCTCTCGACCTGCTCGACGCGGTCGGCCAGCTCCGGGGTGGCCCGGATGACGGCGAGCAACCGGCGGTTCTCGCGCTCGAGCTGGAGCTTCTCGCAGGCGAGGTGGAGCGTGACCTGCAGCTCCACACGATCGCACGGCTTGGTGAGGAAGCGGTAGATCTCGCCCTGGTTGATGGCCTTGATGGCCATCTCCATGTCGGCATGCCCCGTCAGCATGATCCGGACGGTGTCCGGATGCCGGTCGCGGACGAGCTTCAGGAACTCCAGCCCCGACATGCCGGGCATGCGGTGGTCGGAGATCACCACGTCCACGGGTTCGAGGCGCAGGAGCTCGAGGGCCGACTCGGCGTTCGCTGCGAAGCTGACGCGATAACCGCCGCTCCTGAGCGACAGACCGAGGCCATGGCGAGCATTGTCGTCGTCGTCGACTACGAGTATGGAGGCGCGAGGCACACCGCATGAGCGAGCACCTCGCATGCCAGGGCCGCCCGAAGAGTATCGCGGCCCTCTCCACGGGTGTGTTGCGACCCGGGTAGGATCAGAAGGGTGTGCTCACAGTCCGACGAGCGGGATTGCCTCGTCGGAGCTCGAGGTGCCCTGTACGTCGTAGTCGGGCGGGAACACGAGGTCGCCGTCCTCCACGTAGGCGCACACCTCCGCCCGCTCCAGTGCGCACGGCTCACCGTACCGGGCCACGGCAGCGCGGAAGAGATCGGAGCGCAGGAACGCCTCGGCGTCATCCTGGGTGTCCCACACGTAGTTGCCGCCGAACTCGCCGCGCTCCGGCGAGAGCACGAAGGCTTTCGCCCGCAACCCCTGCACGTAACGGTAGGTGTCGGCGGCGCGCCGCACGAGGAGCTTCCTGAAGTCCTCGAAGTCGGTGTCGGCCGTCAAGACGAATCGAATGGTCGTCGCGAACATGACTTGCCTCTTTGCGACAGGTTCTAAGGCCGCTTTCTCGGCCCGGCACGACCCGATCCGGCTCTCCGCCAGCGGGGCGAAAGGCCTTCCGACGCACCCTTCGCTGTCCCTCGTGCCCGGAAGCCAGGCGACCGCAGTGCCGGCCGAACGTCAAGGGCTCGCGCGGGTGGGGCTCGACCTGACGGCGGGCTAGCGGGGGACAAGCCCCCGCGCTACGCCCTGCAGCCTCCTGGCTCCAGGCGGCCCCTTTTCACACCACAAGAGCCCGAATTTCCCGGACGGGTCCTCATCCGCGGCTAGCATGCAGGAGGGCCTCTGGCTTCGGAGCACAAGCGGAACGCGCCGCCGTGACCACGACCTCCACTCCTGAACGGAACGACACCCCGCCGGAGGGGCGGCTCGCGCGCCTGCGCGCCGCGCCCGCCACGAGCTGCTTGCTCCTCGCCCTCGTCGCCGCCCACGTGGCGTCCGCGCTCGATCCCGACCTCGTCGAGCGGTTCGCCAAGGTGAGCTCTAGGGTGCGAGGAGGCGAGCTGTGGCGGCTCGTCTCGGCGAGCTTCCTGCACGGCGGGCTCGTCCACCTCGCCGTGAACGGCCTCGCGCTCTCCGCCATCGGCCCTACCGTGGAGCGCCTCTACGGGCGCACGCTCTTCCTGCTGATCTTCGTCCTCGGGGGAGCGGCCGGCTTCGCCGCCAGCACGGCTCTCGTCGAACAACCCTCCCTGGGCGCGTCGGCCGGGATCTTCGCCCTCCTGGGCGTGCTCCTCGGGTTCGCGCTGCGCCACCACAGGCGCATCCCGCCGCCCGCCCGGCGCGCGATGATCCGGGAGATCCTCACCGTGGCGGCGCTGAACCTCGCGCTCGGCCTCATGGTGCCCTTCATCGACAACGCCGCCCACGGCGGCGGCTTCGCCGGCGGCCTCGCGCTGGGGCTCTTGCTCTGGCCGCGCGGCGCGGGGAGGAACGTCGAGCGGTAGCGCGGCCAGCACGACGGACGAGTCACAGTCCCGCGAGCCGCGCGATATCGGGCTCCGAGACGCGCATCGTGACCCACTCCTTGAGCGCCCTGGCGCCGAGCGTCTCGTAGAAGCCGATGGCGGGAAGGTTCCAGTCCAGCACTTGCCATTGGAAGCGGCCGCACTCCTCCGCCACCGCGCACCGGGCGAGGTGCACGAGCAGGGCCTTTCCGATGCCGCGGCCGCGGAAGGCGGGGCGGACGAAGAGGTCCTCGAGATAGAGCCCCGGCCGGCCCTCCCACGTGGAGTAGTTGAAGAACCACAGCGCGAACCCGGCGGGCGCGCCCTCCCACTCGGCGATCTCGACGAAGAAGCGCGGCGCCCCCGAGAAACCGTCGCGGAGGAGGTCGGCCTCGGTCGCCTTCACCTCGTGGGGAACCTTCTCGTAGTCGGCCAGCTCGCGGACGAACGTCAGGATCTGCGGCACGTCGCCCGCCACGGCCCTTCGAATGGCAATCATGGGGCCAGTCTACCGTCCCGGCGGGGGCGACAGGGGGAGGTCGACCTGGGCATTCACGAAGGGCCCGAGCGCCGTCCCGTAGCGCGCTGCCAGGTCGGGGGGCACCGCCACCCGGCGCCCCTGGACCATGGCGTGGAGCATGGTCGCGTTCGCGACCGCCTTTCCCTCGAAGTGATTGTTGGTGACGACGTAGACGTCTTCCACTCGGGCTAGCTCGGCGATCGCCTTCGTGCGATCCGCCCAGGGCGCGAGCTCTTCGGCGGTGTAGAGATAGTCGTAGCGCGCGTCGCGGCCGGCCTTCTCGCGGAACCAGTCCTTGTAGTTCCTGCCGTGCACGCGCACGTAGCCGACGCGCGCCGTGGCGACGGCGCTGGGCCTCATCGAGCCGCGGAAGAGCGGCTGATCCACGTTCACGAAGCCCACGCCTCGCTCGGCCAGCTCGTCGTACGTGTCCGCCACGTTCCACGAGGCGTGGCGCACCTCCAGCACGAGCGGCAAGCCGGAGAGCGCGGCGAACAGGTCGTTCAGCCACTCCAGGGCAGCGGCGTCGCGCCGGAAGGACCACGGGAACTGGACCAGCACCGCGCCCAGCCGCCCTCGCTCGTGCAGGGCGTCGAGGACGGCGCGCGCCGCGCCCACCTCGGCGGGCCCGTAGGCCTCTCGTTCGTGCGTGAGCCGCCTCCAGAGCTTGGCGGTGAACCGGAACGAGCGGCGCGCCGAGACTCGCTCGCACCAGCCGCGGGCCACCTCCGGCCGCTGGGGCCGGTAGAACGTGGAGTTCACCTCGACCGTGTCGAACCAGCGCGACAGGTACTCGAGCGGATCGAAGCCGCGCGGAGCCCGCTTCGGGTAGACGGCCCCCCTCCAGTCGGGGTAGTCCCATCCTGCCGGCCCGAAGCGGATCACGCCATCGAGTATGCCGCGGGACCCGTGGACCGCCACAGCGGAGCCTGGCGCCCGTCCCGTGGCTCATGCCGCCCGCAGTTTGCCTTGCAAATTCCTCACCTGAACAAGCCGGTCACCCTTTCGGGCGAGCAACGCTCGGGCTGGGTAACCTGTGGGAGCCTACCTCGTCCCT
>Ga0299915_10000751_pt1 | contig 24218 bp, 11 predicted proteins | sample RVTome_13_FD_200263 | JGI IMG/M metagenome (GOLD analysis project Ga0299915, IMG submission 200263) | Soil microbial communities from uranium-contaminated site in the Upper Colorado River Basin, Wyoming, United States - RVT92D227 (version 2) ... | reverse complement strand
GCTTTTTGCGACGGCCTGCAAGCCACCGCACTCCAAATTCCCGCCTCTACGAGGTTGTTTTGGAGTGCGAAAGCGCACCGTCGCCATAGCGGCATAGCCGCAGGCTATGGTGCGTCGGCGACTTGCTCTCGTCGTGCCGCAGGCAGACTCGCCGAGGCGAGCTTTCATATAGCGCCCGCCGCAGGCGGGCTGCCCTATTGCACGCATCCGTACGAAATTGGGTAACCGTCAGGCTGATTAGTCCCCGCCCGCCTCCCCCGGAAGCGAACCCGAAGGCCGGGTCGGCCCGCCGCAGGCGGGCTTCGCAGGGTGGAAAGGAGGCCCTCCGCACAACCCCCCCCGGCCCCGGGTGTTTGAAATCCTTACAAAGCGGAAAATCTTGGAAAATAACTCCGGCGGGGGTTGACATACAATGATTTTGGGGATAAAATAACTAGTCCGCCGCAAGGCCAGGGGTCTCATCTCCGGCCCGCGGCCAATAAAAAGCCTTGGGCAAAACGCCCCTAGAATGATTTTTTCCCACACCTAAAGGCAGGCGCAGTTCGCTTGCTCGTTTTTGTATGGCCATCTCTTATCCGAGGTAGAAAAGATGCAGACCATCCCCGTTAAAGGCCGCAGCCCCGCGCGGGAAGTCCAGCCCCTTCCGAATCTGATTGAGATCCAACTGGAATCCTACGAGTGGTTCAAGAACGAAGGCTTGAGACAACTCTTCGATTCCTTCTCCCCCATCGAGGATTTCACGGGCAACCTCGGCCTCACCTTCCATGAATACCACCTGGGAGAGCCCAAGTACGACATCGTCGAATGTCGTGACCGCATGGTTACCTTCGAGGCCCCCCTCAAGGTCGTGGTCAGGCTCCACAACCGCTCCACCGGCGACCTCAAGGAATCGGAAGTCTATCTGGGCGAACTCCCGCTCATGACCGAGACCGGCACCTTTGTCATCAATGGAGCGGAGAGGGCCGTCGTAAGCCAGCTCGCCCGCTCCCCGGGGGTCTATTTCAAGGATGCCATAGACTTCTCCGGCCAAATCCTCTACTCCGCTCAGGTGATTCCCTCCGAGGGGGCCTGGCTCGATTTCGATACCGATTCCTCCAGCGTGCTTTACGCCCGGATCGGTCAGGCCCACAAGTTCCCCGCCACCACCCTCCTGCGCGCCCTCAAGAACATCAACCTCGCCCCGGGCAGCGAGCGGATTCGCTGTTCCACCGACGGCGACCTGGTGCGCCTCTTCGGCCGGCCCGAATTAATAAAGGCCACCGTCGAGAACCTCGTGGGCCGACGGCCCTGGGATGACATCGTGGATCCCACCACCGGCGAGGTGCTGGCGGAGGCCGGAAGCAAGATTGACCGCCCCACCGCCCTGCGTGCGGCAGAGGCAAAACTCGGCAAGGTCGAAGTCGCCGAGATCCACCCCATCTTCAACAATACCATGGAGAAAGACCCCTGCCACGATGAAGAGGAGGCCCTGGTGGATATCTATCGCCGGGAGAGGCCGGGAGATCCGGTCAACCCGGATATCGCCCGCAACCGGCTTCTCGGCCTCTTCTTCGACAAACGCCGCTACAACATGGCCCGCGTGGGCCGCTACAAACTCAACAAGAAACTGGGCCTGAGCCTGCCGGAGAGCATCCACACCCTCACCAAGGAGGACATCGTCGCCATCTTCCGCTACATCGAAAGGCTCGATAGGGGCGACGAAGAGGCCACCGTGGACGAGATTGATCACCTCATGAACAAGCGCGTCTGCACCGTGGGCGAGCTGCTGCAGAACCAGTTCCGCCTCGGCTTCCTGCGCATGGAGAGAATCTGCAAGGAGCGGATGACCTCCCTCGACCCGGAGCAGATAACTCCCCAGGCGGTCATCTCCACCAAGCCCATCTCCGCCGCCATAAAATCCTTCTTCGGCTCCAGCCAACTCTCCCAGTTCATGGACGAGACCAACCCTCTCGCGGAACTCACCCACAAGCGGCGGCTGTCTGTGCTCGGCCCCGGGGGACTGACCCGCCAGAGCGCCAAACTCGAAGTGCGGGATGTCCACTACTCCCACTATGGCCGCATCTGCCCCATCGAGACTCCGGAAGGCCCCAATATCGGCCTCATCGGCTCCCTCGCCACCTATGCAAGGCTCGATGACTACGGCTTCATCGAGACTCCCTATCTGCGGGTGCGGAACGGTCGGATTACAAACGAAGTGGTCTATCTCACCGCAGATGAGGAAGACCGCTATCGCATCGCTGCCTCCACCATTTTTACCGAGAGCCACGGCCGCATCCTGGGAGACCGCATCTCCGTCCGCTTCCGCAACTCCTATCCCCAGGTGAAGCCGGAAGAGATCGAGTTCGTGGACCTTTCTCCCAAGCAAATCTTCTCCATCGCCGCCTGCCTCATCCCCTTCCTGGAAAACGATGACGCCAACCGCGCCCTCATGGGTTCCAACATGCAGCGCCAGGCGGTGCCGCTCCTTCGCTCCGAGGCCCCCTATGTGAAGACCGGAGTGGAAGGCCGGGTGGCGAGAGATTCCGGGGCGGTCACGGTGGCGAAGAACGACGGAATTGCCACCCGCGTCCAGGCCGACAAGATTGAGGTGGTCCGCCCCAATGGGGAGACCGATTCCTACCGCCTGGTCAATTTCCTTCGCTCCAATCAGGCGACCTGCGTCTCCAGCCGGCCCCGGGTGAAAAAGGGCCAGTTCGTCCGCGCCGGCGACCTCCTCGCCGATGGCCCCAGCACCGATGCTGGAGAACTCGCCCTGGGCCGCAATATCCTTGTCGCCTTCATGCCCTGGGAGGGCTACAACTACGAGGACGCCCTGGTCATCTCCGAACGCCTGGTCAAAGAAGATATCTTCAGTTCCGTCCACATCGAGAAATATGAAGTGGAAGCCCGCGACACCAAGGTGGGCCCCGAGGAGATCACCCGAGATATCCCCAATGTCGGCGAAGAGGTGCTGAAAGACCTCGACGAAGATGGCATCGTCCGCATCGGCGCCGAGGTGAGAACCGAGGATATCCTTGTGGGGAAAGTGGCTCCAAAAGGCCAGGAAGAACTCACCTCAGAGGAAAAACTGGTGCGCGCCATCTTCGGCGAAAAGGCCGCGGAGATGCGAGATACCTCTCTGCGCGTCCCCCACGGCGAGAAAGGAAAAGTCGTTTCGGTAAGGCGCTTCTCCCGCCTGCGCGCCAGATGCTCCCGCTGTGACACCGAATATCACCTGGGCCCGCAGACCCGCAACTACTGTGAGCGCTGTGGAGGAGAACTCCAGCGCCAGCCCGGGGATGAACTTCCGCCCGGGGTCAATCAGGCGGTGCGCGTCTATGTCGCCGAAAAGCGAAAGATCATGGTGGGGGACAAGATGGCCGGCCGCCACGGCAACAAAGGAGTGGTGGCCAAAATCCTTCCCGAAGAGGATCTGCCCCACCTGCCTGACGGCAGGCCTGTGGATATCATCCTCGACCCCCTGGGAGTTCCTTCCCGAATGAACGTGGGCCAGGTCCTTGAGATGCACTTGGGCTGGGTCTCCCACCACAAGAAGGTCTCCTTCGAGAATCCTATCTTCGAGGGCGCCACGGAAGAGGAACTCCTGCGGTATCTCGCCGAGGTCACCGACCGGATTCGGGCGGAAGATATACTCCGCTACGGGGAAGAGGAACTTCGCCTGGGAGCGGGCCTGCTGCCTGAGGACGGCGAGGATCACCTGACGGCCGAAAAAGCCCTCGAGGAGTTGCGCCGCAGGCTCTTGGAGTCCCCCCTCGAAATCCTTGACTCCGCCGGCAACTGGCTGGCCGCCGATCCGCAAGAATGGGAGCGCCTGGAGAGCCCCCAGCAGAAGGCCGCCTGGGTGCTGGAAAAAGTGAAAGAAAGGATTGACCGGAGGCTGGGCTATGACGAAAAGACCGGCAAATGCTGGCTCCACGACGGCCGCACCGGCCAACCTTTCAATCAGCCCATCGCCATAGGCTACATCTATATAATGAAACTCCTCCATCTGGTGGAGGACAAGATTCACGCCCGCTCCACCGGCCCCTATTCTCTGGTCACCCAGCAGCCCCTGGGAGGCAAAGCCCAGTTCGGCGGCCAGCGCTTCGGAGAAATGGAGGTGTGGGCCCTGGAGGCCTATGGCGCAGCCCATACCTTGCAGGAGATCTTGACCATAAAATCCGACGATGTCCTGGGCCGGGTGAAGACTTATGAATCCATCGTCAAAGGGGAGATGATAATGGAGCCGGGAATCCCCGAGTCCTTCAAGATCCTCATCAAGGAAATGCAGAGCCTTGGGCTGCAACTCTCCGTGGAATCCAAGGAATCTCAGCCCATCAGCCTGGAGGAACCTGAAGAGGAGCCCGTCCTCGAGCGCTAAGCGCGGCACCGGCGGACTCGATAGTATGCGGCCGAGCAGCAAAGGAGGCAAGACGTGGTAGACACCACTAATTTCGATCAATTGCGCATCGGGCTGGCCTCTCCGGAGGAGATAGAACGGCTCTCTCACGGAGAGGTGAAAAAGCCCGAGACGATCAATTACCGCACCTTCAAACCCGAGCCGGACGGCCTCTTCTGTGAGCGCATCTTCGGTCCCACCCGGGACTGGGAGTGCCATTGCGGCAAATACCGCAAAATCAAGTTCCGCGGCATCACCTGTGACCGCTGCGGGGTCGAGGTTACCCGGGCCAAGGTGAGAAGGGAGCGGATGGGGCATATCGAACTCGCCGTCCCGGTTTCGCATATCTGGTATCTCAAGGGAATGCCCAGCTCCATGAGCCTTCTGCTCGACATCCCGGCGCGGCCCCTGGAAAAGGTCATCTACTTCGCCTCCTATATCATCACCCATGTGGACTCGGAGAAGATCAGCGCCGTTCTCACCCGCCTCCGCCGCGCCGCGGAAGAAGAAATCGCCGCGTTGGACGAGGAAAAAGAGGAGACCCTCGCCGAAATCGCCCAGCGCCGGGAAAAGGAACTCAAGGAAAAGGGAGATAAACTCGTCGAGGAGGAGCGCAATGCTCTCCTCTCCTCTTTCGACCAGCGCCTGAAGGAGGAGGAACGGCTCTGCGAGGAGCACAAGAGTGACCTCGACGCCGGCCTGCGGCTTCTCTTGGGCCAGAAACTTGACTTCAACGCCGGCCTGGTCAGAAAACAGTTGATCTCGGAAAACCAATACCGCAGCCTCTTGCGGCTGAATGAGGTGCTGGTGCGCCGCCTGGGCCGCCAAATGGAAGGCGTCTTCCGCGCCGGCCTGGGCGCAGAAGCCGTCAGGGAATTGCTTAAAGAGGTGGACCTGGAGGAACTCTCCCGCGAAATCCGCAAGGAAATCGCGGAATCCTCAGGCCCCCGCCGCGCCCGCTCCATCAAGCGCCTGGAAGTGGTGGAGGCCTTCCGCAAATCCCGCAACCGGCCCGAGTGGATGATACTTGAGGTCGTTCCCGTAATACCGCCCGAACTTCGCCCCATGGTGCAACTCGACGGCGGCCGCTTCGCCACCTCTGACCTCAACGACCTCTACCGGCGCATCATCAACCGCAACAACCGCCTCAAGAAGATCAAGGAACTCAACGCGCCCGAATCCATCGTCAACCACGAAAAACGCCTCCTCCAGGAGGCCGTGGACGCCCTCATTGACAACAGCCGCCGCGCCCGCCCCGTCACGGGCTCCAATGACCGCCCGCTGAAATCTCTCTCCGATATGCTCAAGGGCAAGGAAGGCCGCTTCCGCAAGAATCTATTGGGCAAGCGGGTGGATTACTCCGGCCGCTCCGTAATCGTCGTCGGCCCCCACCTGAAACTCCACGAGTGCGGCCTCCCCCGGGAGATGGCCCTGGAACTCTTCAAACCCTTTGTCATGAAGCGCCTGGTGGATTTGGGCGTCGCCACCAATGTGAAGACCGCAAAGAAGATGGTGGATCGCATGGATCGCCGCGTCTGGGACGCCCTGGATGACGTAACCCGCGACCACCCCGTCCTCCTCAACCGCGCCCCGACCCTCCACCGGCTTGGGATTCAGGCCTTCGAACCCATCCTCGTTGACGGCAAGGCAATCCAGATCCATCCTCTGGTCTGCCCGGCCTTCAACGCCGACTTCGACGGCGATCAAATGGCCGTCCATGTGCCCCTTTCCACCTCCGCCCAGGCGGAGGCGCGCATCCTCATGCGCTCCACGGAGAATCTCTTCTCTCCCGCCCACGGCAAGCCCATTGTCACCCCCATCCGGGACATCATCCTGGGCTGCTACTATCTCACTCAAAAGCGGATGGGCGCCAAGGGCTCAGGCAAGGCCTTCTCCAGTCCCCAGGAGGCGATTCTCGCCTACGACTGCGGCCACGTTGACCTTCACGCCGACATCCTGGTGCGCACCGAAGGCACGCTCCTCAATACCACCGTCGGCCGGCTCATCTTCAATCAGATTCTGCCGCCCAAACTTCGCCACCTCGACCGCATTGTGGACAAGTCCGAACTCGACCGCATCATCTCCGACTGCTACGCCCATTACGGCGCCAATCGCACCGTCCAACTCCTCAATGACATCAAGGAGATGGGTTTCCGCTTCTCCACCATCGCCGGCATAACCCTTTCTATGACCGACATGGACATCCCCGGCGCAAAGAGAGACGAAACCGTCCACAAGACCGAGGAACAGGTCCGCCGCACCAATGAACACTACGCCCGCGGCCTTATCACCGCGGGAGAGCGCGCCGACCGCGTCTGCCAGTTGTGGAGCCAAGCCGCCGATCAGGTGCAGAGCGCCATCCTCGCCAATATTGACCCCTTCAACCCTATCTTCATGATGGCCAACTCCGGAGCCCGGGGAAGCCTTCGCCAAATCGGCCAAATCTCCGGCATGAGAGGGCTCATGGCCGACCCCTTCGGCCGCTTCATCGAGGACCTGCCCATCAAGTCCAACTTCCACGAAGGCCTGAATGTCCTGGAGTATTTCGTCTCCACCCACGGCGCCCGGAAAGGCCTCGCCGACACCGCCCTGCGAACCGCAGACGCCGGCTACCTCACTCGCCGCCTGGTTGACGTGGCTCAAGACGTTATCGTGAAAGAAGAGGACTGCGGCACAACCAACGGCATCCGGGTCTCCGCCATCCGCGAGGAAGGAGACGAGATCGAACCCCTCTCCATGCGCATTGAAGGCCGCATCGTTCCGGCCGACGTGATTGACCCGCGCAAGGACCGGCTGCTCCTCAAGGCGGGCAAAGAAATAAGCGCCAGCGATGACCCGCCCTGCCCCTCCTGCGGGGGAGACTTCCTCACCCTCTTCCAGTGCCAGGCCTGCGAACAGGTCTTTGACGGGGAGGAACTCTCCCGCATCTACTACGACAAGATAAGGGCCCGGGCCGAAGATAGCCTGGAGGAGCCAAAGGCCGCGCGGGCCGAAAAATCCCTTTCCCTCGAAGCTCTGGAGGCCGAACTCTCGATTCCGGGAAATGGCGAGGAAGCCTCCGCCGCCGAAGAGAGCGAAGCGGAGTCTTCCCAGGAGGAAATCGTTGAAGAGGAGATAGAGGAGGAGCCTCTGTGCAGCGTTCCGCTGGGGATACTGGAAGAGATGCCTTGCCCGGCCTGTGAGCAAAAGGGCGAAAAGGGCCAGCTGCAGGTGACAAAGATCTGCGCCGATTGCGACGCCCAGTTCGGCTCCGGGCAACTCTCCTCCCCGTTCGTCAATATCCTTCGCGCCGCGGAAGAGTGTGAGGCCTTCTATCAGGCCGTGGACGCCCTCCTCGCCGGGGAGCCGGCAAAGGAAGAGATCGCCGACCCCTTCACCGGCGAAGTCATCGTGGAAAAAGACAAGACCGTCCGCTCCACGCAGATCGTCAGGCTGAAAGAACTCGCCAAGCAATTGCGAAGCAAGGGGGGCCTCGCCCTCGGCGAGGTCTATGTCCGCTCTCCTCTCAACTGCGAGTTGCGCCAGGGAATCTGCGCCCTGTGCTACGGTCGAGACATGGCCACCGGAAGGCTGGTGGAAGTGGGGGAGGCGGTCGGCATCATCGCCGCCCAGTCCATCGGAGAGCCCGGCACCCAGTTGACCATGCGCACCTTCCACACCGGTGGAGTGGCGGGCCAGTACCTGACCGGGGTGGCGGAAGTGAAGAAACGCCGCCAGGAGACCCTGCGGGAACTCCACGAGGATATCCGCCGCGGTCTCGTCGCCTTCGAAGAAGAGGAAGCCGGTGAGCGAGAACGGGTCTCCAAGATCCAGCAGATGCTGAAAGTGCTGGAAGAGCAGGTCAAAGGCCTCCTGCGAGTAGTCGAACTCTTCGAGGCGCGTCGGCCCAAGGGCCAGGCCATCGTCTCCGAAAGCGACGGCAGCGTCGCCACCATCGAGACCACCGGGGTAAAGTGGGTCATCGTCCACTCCGATATCCGCGTTGACTCCAACCATCCCGAAACCCTCGAAGGCCAGATAACCGCGCAACCTCTCCTGCACCCCCGCACCAAGGAAACCATCGTTGGCGAAGGCAAAGAACTCAGCCCGGCCGCGCTCGCCAAAATCATCCAGGCGAAGGTGAAGTCAGTGAAGGTTCAAAAGCGCTACATGGTTCCCTACCGCGGTTACCTTCGGGTGAAAGAGGGCGACCTCCTCAAACAGGGCGACTCCCTCACCGAAGGCCCGCTGGATCCGCAGAAAGTCCTCACCATGAAAGGCGTCAGCGGAGTGCAGGAATACCTGGCCCGGGAAATCCAGAGAGTCTATCGCTCCTATGGCGTTGACATCAATGATAAGCACATCGAGGTCATCGTCCGCCAGATGGTCCGCCGCTGCCGGGTCCTAGACCCAGGCGATACGGAACTCCTCCCCGGCAAGATCTATGACCGCTTCCACTTCGATGATGTCAATCGCCAGATCACCGAGCGCGGCGGCCGGCCCGCCACCGCCGAGCGGGTACTGCAAGGCATCACCGAGGCCTCCCTGGGAACCGATTCCTTCCTCTCCGCCGCCTCCTTCCAGAAGACCACCCGGGTCCTCACCGAGGCGGCCATCAATGGCAAGACCGACTCCCTGGTTGGCCTGAAGGAAAATGTCATCATCGGAAGGCTCATTCCCGCCGGAACCGGAATGCCGATTTACCGCAATCTCCGCATCCAGGGGCCTCCGGGAGAGCCGGCCCCCTTTGCCGCCGCCGCCGCCCGCGCCAGGCTGGAACTCCTCGCCCAGGGAAGGGACTTGGGGCCCGCCGCCTCCGCCTTCGACAGCCTCGCCCTGGGCCCCGACGAAGAAGGCAAAGGCTCCGAAGGCCCCGAAGTGGCGATCTAGAGAGGGGAGAGGTGATAGGAGAGAGGTGAAATGAGACGAGGGGCGAACCGGTTCGCCCCTCGTCTTTTCTTCTGTCTTTCCTCCGTTCCGCTTTCGCCTTTCCCCCCTTGCCCGCTTTTCTCTTCCTCCTTCCTCCCTCAGCCTTGAGGAACCCCATCCGATTTGCCCGCCGCTCTCGGCCATCAATGGCGGCCCACCTTTCCACCCCGACTGCGTCCACGTCCTCACGCCGTTCGTGGAACGCTTAGCAACCGCGGAGGAGAGAAAACGCGGCGTCATCTCACCTGATCTGCTGAACCAGACGCCGGCGAAACTGCAGCGGAGGTATCGAGAGGAGTTCAGAAGTCGTCGCAAGGCTGCCTGAATGGCTTGTGAGTATCGGAGTTGTCCACCACGACAGTTGTGCCAAAACTGGTCATGATCCTTTCCAGTTCATGGCAAAATCGGCAAGAATTCTTACCAGTCGTGCCAACCGGCTGAATCTAGCGCCGTTTCTGCAAGAGTTTCATGATCTTACGCGTCGCGCAGCCAGTTCCTTGGTAAAGGCGCTGTTGTCGCTGAGAATCAGCTATTGTTCGTAATGTGCGTGCGAGATATAATAGCGTCGTTGCCGGCAGTCGTTTCGGTTTTCGATGTGTTGGCGAGGGAGGCAAGAATGAAACTACTTGTGTCACTTGCATTCGCGTCATTGCTGATAGTTTTAGGCATTTCGCCGGTACGGCCTCAGACGGCGACTGCCTCCAAGAAGACAAACGCCTGGGAGATCTCCTGGCAAGTGACCTCCGACACGTCCGCCACGTGGGGACCCCTGTACAGTCCTGATGGAAAATATTCCGTGTTCTGCGCAGTGACAACACCCCCAGAGATTGACGTGCGCGTCCTTGTTCAAGAAGGTGTGGTGAAATTCGAGAGAAATTGGCGTCGGGCTCGATTCTGGGAGATCAAGACGCATCTGACAGTTGACGGAGTCATGAGAACGTACAACTGGCTCGACGTAGATAGCCTCACTTTCAGCCCCGATAGCAAGCGAATAGCCTATGTAGTGGGCACTTGGCCAGAGGGGGCGAGGTCGGTAGTAGTAGACGGACAGGAAGGAAGCAAAGTCTACAATGAGGTCGGTCTGTTCACCCCGATCTTCAGTCCTGATAGCAGGCGGGTGGCGTTTACCGCAAAGCGCGGCAGCAACTGGTTTGTCGTGGTGGATGGAAGAGAGGGAAAGCAGTATGACTGGATCAGCGCAGGCAGTCTGGCATTCAGTAGCGATAGCAAGAGGTTCGCCTACTGCGCGAAGCGAGGTGATCATCAGTTCGGCGTTGTGGACGACCGCGAATATGAAGGAGGCGGCATTCCGATTTTCAGTCCCGATGGCAAGAGATTTTCCTGCGTTTTGGAACGGGGACGCTCAAAGGGAACGGGCGGGAGGAAGAAAGCTCTGATTGTAGATGGAGTCGAGGGAAACGAGTATGACGATATTAGCTATACGGAGACTTGGCCGTGCGAACCCGCGGACGTCAGAAGAATTCACTGGGAGATGACCAACAACTCGAAGCACCCGGTTCTCATTGACCGATCGTACCGACCCCTCGCATACTGGCCCCCAACCGCTAATCTTCTCTCCAGGAAGCTATCCCTGCTTGTCGGACACAAGTCTTTCTTCAGTCCTGACAGCTCGCGGTTGGCATATGTCGCACTGCAATGCGAGGTAGCCAGCAGATACAGGTACGCCTTGCGGTACCGCGTGGTGCTGGACGGGCTTGAGGGGAGAGCCTACGATGACATCAGCCTGTTGGCTTTCAGTCCGGACAGCCAGCACATTGCTTACTCAGCGAAGCGCGGGAAGAAATGGCTGGTAGTAGTGGACACTTTGGAAGAGAAGGAATGCGATGACCAGCCGCTGTCTTTGACCTTCAGCCCAGATAGTAGGCAGGTAACGTACCAGACTTCACGTAGAGAGCAGTCCGTGATTGGCCTGAGTAACCGCTAGGCAAATTCCGGCGACGCGAATGCCCAAAGAGGAGATGCCGATGGCGCAAGGGGAGCCTTCTCAATACGAGATTCTACAAGAAGCCCAATCTTCTCGTCGAATGGCATTCTCTCCCGACGGGTCGATGCTTGCAACATGGAAGGGAATCTTCTCGATACGCGGGCAGATGACCAGAGATGTCACGATGGAGCGAGTTGTCCGGTTTGATGGCCAGGAGGGTGGGGTGTCGCTCGGCAGCCCACCGGTAGCGGTAGTGTGGACAGCCAATGATACGCTGCTTCTATACAGCGCGGAGCTTAGGGACTGTCGCTCGTGGCACAAATACCGCTGGGGCCCTGGTACGAAGAGAGGTCGCTGGTCGACCTGAAACGCAAGGCCACCGCCGAAGAATCAGCATTTTACCAAAAGCAGCTGGAGCGATGGCTCGACGGCAGGACCGCGAATTCCGTGCAAGGCGACATGAGTGCGGTCGTGTGGGAGGACGGCAGTGTCAGACTCTACCACGTTTATCCAAAGCGCAAGCCTCCAAGTTTGATTCTTCGTGTCCTGTCCCACCTCGTTGCCGGCGCAACCCCGTTGCCACTCAGGGCTGAGGCGTATGAGAGATTCGAAAGCCTGCGCATAGACGGATCGCGGCTCACTTGCGTGGCATTCTCTCCAGACGGCAGCATGCTTGCAGCAGGGGGCAACGGCTGTGTCCCCACGGCTGGCTACTGCGAGGCATGGACAGGCATTCTTTGTGCGCCCTCAGGGGACAACCTGCCATCTCACTCGGGCGGCCAGCTTCCGACTGGCACAGCTTTTCCGTCGCTTTCTCCCCTGACGACCGGCTGCTATTCCAGGCGAGGATAATACTCTGTTCGACAGGCAGCGGAACAATGCTCATTCCCTCTTATACCTACAGCCACACAGCGCTTGACATATGGCGACTGGCGAACCGTGTCTTGGTATACGAGCACACGGTAGATATGTGAGGCCACCTTTGCCGGGAGCGCCTACTGGGCACTGGCGCATGAAGAGGTCCTTGACACAGCCTTGTTTGGGATAGAACTACCAGCAGATATAGAGAAATGCTGGTGATTCTATCTAAACTGCTGACATGCAGACAAATGGTCAGGGCCTGTTAGGCGCTATCCGGTCGGAACGCGTTGTGCTCGGCGAGACGCCGTGTGAGTTCGGCGAGGCCAGCGCGCCGCAACGATTCGAGGTGCTCCTCTCGCGTCTTTGGAGGACGACGGAGTGACTCGCGGTGCTTACGCAGGCCCTCCAGGAAGGCCGATGGCTCCTGACGCAGAAGAGAGACAAGAAATCTGTCCGGGTGAAGCGCCCGAACCCGAAAGGGGGTCAGCACCTTCTTCGGAAAGTCAGAAAGGTTGAAGGTCACGATCACCGACGCCTTGGCTGCAATCGCCGCGGCCAGCACATGCCGGTCGTCTTCATCAGGCAGCGCAACTGAGGAGATGAATCCCTCGTAGTCTCTGACCAGGCTCTCGGGGTCTACCTGGTTCATCAAGGCGCGTGTCCGCTCCAACTGCTCGCGGGTCAGGTCAGGGCGGTTGGCGAGGACGGCGCGAATCCACTCCTCATGGATAGTGTCTGTCCAGCGCGGCTGATAGACCGACTCCGCCGCCAGCCAGAGGAAGACGTCGCGTAGCGCCGCGGGATATAGCACACATGCGTCCAGGATGGCGGTCGTCATTCGTAGAGACCAAGCCGGTCTGTTTCCTCTGCCAACTCCTGCATGACATGCTCTCGCCGCGCGCGCTCGGCGGCGGCATAGCTCAGCACATCGCGGGCGAGAAGCCGGCGATGTGCGCCCACCCGCCGGTACGGGAGTCTCTTCTGCTCCAGGAGCTTTATGAGAAACGGGCGCGAGACCCGCAGCAGGTCGGCGGCTTGCTGGGTCGTCAGCTCTGCATCGACGGGCAGCAGGAGCACCCCGTGCCCCTCTGCCATCTGCCGGAGCGCCCCGGCCAACACCCGCAGCGCCGAGTGCGGCAGCGTTATGTCCGTCTCCCGCTTCTTCTTTCCCGCGCGAAGGCGAAGGTGCAGCTCCCCGCTGGCCTCGCCATGCGTCAGCACCTCCGCGAGTTCTCGGCTGGATTCGCGGGCGATATCCGACTCCTGCTCCGTGGGTGTCACGGCCTCCTGATCACGTGTCAGTAGCTTCATAGTCACTGCCTCCCCGAAGACTCGCCCGCCAAGGCGGGCAAAGTATCTAATGACAGGATACCACAAAATCGCAATATCCGCAACATCCGCATCAAACGGAAGACCTAAGAATGGCTGTTTTCTCGCCTGTTTGAGGCCATACCTCCAGGTAAGAGAAAGTTGTTTCCCTCTGGCCCGGGTCCGGCAGAATAGTCCCAATCGAATGGCGAACCGCTAACTCGACATCCGAGAAGCGGGCTTTCTGAGAGCCATACCTGGCAATCCAGGCGGCTCAGGGAAGTCCACCTTTTTGTTTTGGGACGGCGGCTCGAAGCGGAGAGGGCAGCGAGTGGCGACGTGCAACGGAGCGACAGATGCCGATTAGGATTGATAACTCGACGGTTTCAGACAGGGCGTAAAGCGACATGGATAAGATTGGCTGCGCGGGCGGCTTGCGCTCTTTATCCTTCATCCCGCCTTCGCCAAAGCTTCGGAGGGCAGGTCTTCATCCTTCCTTCTTCAGCGCATCAATCTGTTTCTTCAGTTCCTGAATTTCCCGCAGGAGTTCCGGCAGTTTCCGCAGCGCCGCCTGCTCCCGCAAATCCTCTCGATGCGGATGGGCCGGTATCCCCGAATAGGTTGCCCCGGCAGGCAAATCATTCAGCACCGCCGCCCGCGCCAGGACAATGGCGTCATCCCCAATGGTTACATGATCCACCACTCCCACTTGCCCGGCCAATATCACCCGATTCCCTATCTTCACACTTCCCGAAATTCCCACTTTTCCGGCGATTATGCAGTTCTCCCCAATCGTCACATTGTGGGCGATATGCACCTGGTTATCAATCTTCGTCCCCCGGCCTATCCGCGTGATATGCGTGGTGGAGCGGTCAATGGTGCAGTTGGCGCCGATCTCCACATCATCCTCAATCACCACTTTTCCAATTTGGGGTATTTTGCGATGGCGCTCCCCGTCCCAGATATAGCCGAATCCGTCCGACCCGATAACCGTCCCCGGATGGATCATGCACCGCGCCCCAATCGTCGTCCCCCAGCCTATGACGACCTGGGGCCAGATGAGCGTCCCTTCACCGATCTTCACTCCCTCGCCAATACACACCTGGGTATGAATAGAAGCATTGTCGGCCACCTCGCTGTTTTCGCTTATTATCGCCCAGGGGCCCACCGCCACCCCGTTGCCCAGGCGCACACCCCGGCTGATGAGCGCCCTGGAGTCCACCCCCAGCGGCAGCGCACTTGCCGGCACAAAGAGACTCAAAGCTTCGGCAAAGGCCAACCGGGGGTTCTTCACCCGGATTATCGGCTTGCTCGCGCCTTCCACTTCCAGCGGAACTATCACCGCCGCCGCCCCGCTCTCTTCCGCCGCATTTATCTTCGAAGCCTGATCTATATAGGTTATCTCTTCACAGCCGGCGTGCTCTATCCCCGCCGCCCCGTAAATTCTAATCCCTCCGATTCCTCGCCCTCCTGAGGGACAAGAACCCCCCAATTCCCCGCCAAGCCTTTCCGCCAGCCAGGAGAGGGCGATCCCCTTCTTATTCTGGTTCATCCATTACCTCCTTCTCACCGTTGCACCTATCTTTTCGACGAGAACGCCCGAATATCTTTCCAGCCGCTGAAATTCTCCCAATCCCGCCTTTTGCCGAGAGTGCCCCCCAAAATCCCTCCGCTTGTGGAATAAATATAAGGTAGGAGCCCGGGGCCGCTACCCCCGGCGGTCGCGCACATCCGGGAAATCAAAATGAAAAGACCTAAAGGTTTTACCTTAGTGGAATTGTTGATGGTGGCTTTGCTCCTCGGCATCGGCCTCGCCGGCGCCTCAGGAATGTTTACCGCCGGCGTCATCTCTAACCGCAAAGCCGCCAATATTACCGCCGCGGCCAACCGCTCCAGCCAAGAGGTTGAAAGGCTGAGAAACGCCGGCTTCCTCGGCGCCGTGGCGGATTACACCCATTTCCCTTATCCCGACTACTATGTCATCTCGCCCACCCAGGTTTACTTCTCCGTGGACAACCTGCCCGACGGCGTCGGCAACATCTATCTCGACCTCGATCCGGAAGCCCAAGTGATTGACCCCGACACCGGCCTCTACATAGGCAATCTCAAGCGGGTCACAGTGCAAATCACCTGGGGTGGGGCCAGGTCTGTGCGAGGCTCCTATTCAGTCACTACCTTGCTCGCCAATCGGCCGTGAGGAGGAAAGATGCGCGCCTTCACCCCGCACAACCGGAAAAAGTCTCCCCGCCCTGGCATGACCCTCATAGAACTCCTCGTCGCTATGACCATCCTCGCCGCCCTCATGTTCGGCGTCTCCATGATCTATTTCTCCTGCCTCAAAGTCTATCTGCGCACGGCCTGGAAACTCCCTCCCTATGATGAGGCCACAATGGCGGTGCAGGAGATGACCCGCCAGATGCGGGATGCCATGCTGATTGATTCCTTTGGCGCCGACTGGCTGGTAGTTGTGATCCCGAGGAAAGACGCCAACCATGATAACGTGCTGATTGATGCTGGCGGAAGCCTCAGCCTCACGCCGGGCAATCAACTTGCTTTCTATCTCTCGGACGACACCGGCTCGCTCACCGCCAGCGGAAATAACCTCTGGCTGGCGGTGAAAGCAGAGGGCGCGGAGAGTTTCACTCCGAAAAAGAAGCTCGCCGAAAACATCCACCCGGAACTCAACCCAACCAATCCCACCACCGGCCAGCCCTATACCATGTTCCGCTACTGGCCCGATGAGACGCGGTTGTGGGGGGTGGAGATGTGGATCACCTCCACGGCCCAAGTGTATGGTCAGACCCGCACCCAGTTCGCTCATTCCGAAGTCTATCTGCGAAACCTCTAAGCAGGAGGGGGAAAGATGATTCAGAAATACCGTGGGAGAGAGAAGAGCAAACTCCGGCGGATGGGCAACCCCCGAGGAAGCGCCTTTCTGACCGCCATGATTTTCCTGGTGATCCTCCTCGGCTTCGGGGCGTCTTTTGTGGAGATGAGCATCCAGGAGGTCAGCCGCGCCAGCCGCATCCGAAAGGAGACCCGCGCCCTCAGCCTCGCTGAGGCCGGCCTGGACTATGCCGCCTGGCGCATCTACAACGAGTCCCCGGCCTCCTATCCGGTCCCTTACTCCCGCACGAATCTGCCGGAGGGCAGTTTCTCCGCCGAGGTTGATGTCTATGAGGACGCCGACGGCAACCCCGTCCCCAACAGCCTCCAGGTCGTCTCCACCGGAGTCTCTCAAGGATGGACCGCACAGGTCAAAGCCGTGGGCCAGTATCTGATCTCTCCAGGTGACAACAACGGCATCTTCGACAATGCCCTCTTCTCCGACTCGGATATGACCGTCCAGGGAAATGCAAACATAACCGGCACGGTCCATTCAAACGGGAACCTGACGGTCAAGGGCAGTTCCACCATCGCCGGCGACGCCTCCTCCTCCGGCTGGCTCAGCGAAAGCGGCACCCACATCACCGGCTCAAAAACCCAATATACCGCCAAGAAATCAATGCCCACGGTGGATATCCAATATTACCGCAGCCAGGCAACCACCAGTTATACTAGTTCGCAGACTTTCACCGGCACGACCTTGGACGGAATCGTTTTCGTGGACGGGGATGTAACCATCTCCGGCCAGGTGGATGGAAAGGGAGTGATTGTCGCCACCGGCACCATCCACGTCAATGGTAATACTTACCTGGCCGATGCCGATGCCGAATTCGCCCTGGTAACCACCGGCAGTGTGAGGGTGAACGGCGGCGCCCGCATCGAAGGCGGAATCTATGCCCACAACGTGGACGTGCCGGCCGAGGTGCTGGGTCTGGGAACCGCAGACATCCTGGGCTTTGTGGTGGCGGACGTCATAACTTCAACCGGTAACTTGAAAGTCACCTACAATCCGCCCACAATCGAACTGCCGGGATCCTCCGACGCCCCCGTTCAATTGGATGTCATCTCCTGGCGCCGGGTCCGGTGAGAGGGAACCTGGGCGGATCTGAAAGATCGCGAGGATCAGCGCAGGCGGCCCGCGGCCGGGTCGCTACTAATGAGTCTCCTCTATTAAGGTTAGAAGCATTCGGGCGGATGCAAATGCCTAAGCCCAAAGGGCCGGCATGGCGGCAAAGCCTAGCCATCCGCCCCTACGGACTCGAACGCAGGAAAACACCCCGTAGGGGCGGCATTGTTTACCCTGAGCGTTCACCCTGAGCGAAGCCGAAGGGAAGTCGAAGGGTTGCCGCCCGCTTGCGATGCCCTCCCACAACCACAAGAAGCAGGAAGAACTGAAGAAGCACCTCCCCCTTGATGGTCGCCATAGGTCGTCGGCGACCCGCCTAGGAAGTGTGGCGGGGGGAGGATTAAGGCTTGCCCTGAGCGTAGTCGAAGGGTGGGGGTGGGTGACAAATGCCCCGGGATCGCATCGCTCTTATTCGTTGGGCAGGACCTCGTGTTCTGCCAGCTCTCTGCGCAGGACAAGTGTTGCCGCCGGAAAGTTCTTCAGCCCCCCGCCGTCGGTTCCGCGGCATCGAGGTATTCCCGTAGCAGCGCGATATCCTCTTCCAGTTTCTGCTCCACCGGCGAGTCGGAGAAGTCTTCCACTGACAGCCATCCCTGGTAGCCGCTCTCGGCCAGCAGCGATACCACTTTTCCCCAATCCACAATTCCCTTGTCCAGCGCCGTCCAGCCGGAGCGCCAGCCTTCTCCTTCAGAGTAGAACCAGCCGCCATTTTTCACATGGACATGAGCCAGATAGGCCCCCAAAATCTGGAGGCCCATCTTCCAGTTCTCCCGGCCGTCGCAAACCATGTTTCCAGGGTCGAGGATTATCCCGATGCACTCCGGAGAAAAGCCCTCCACCAACCGCAGCGCCGCGCTCGCCGAAGGCGCAATATTCCCCATGTGCAGGGCCACCACAGCCTTCACCCCGGTTTGCCGGCAGACCGGCTCCAGCCGGCTCAGGCCTCGCCGCGCCTCCTCCAGCAGGGAGGAGTAAGGGGTAGAGCCGTCGTATTGCGGCGCCAACAGTCGAACCAGCGGGCATCCTATGGTCGCGGCCGTCTGCAACAGTGCCGCGGCCGCCTCCGTCTCCCCGACAGGAAGATAGGTGGAGAGGGCGGGAATTTCCAGCCCCGCTTTCTCACACAGCCCCGCGGCTTCCGCCGCCTTTTCCTCAAGAGTGCTCAAGGGAAGGTGGAAATCATCCCTCACCCTCCATTCCACCCCTTCATAGCCCAGCCGGGAAAGCACCTCCACCGCCGCAGGAACGGTATAGCCTTTCCCAAGCATCAGGCTGTGGCCGGCGATCTTCATCCTCTACCTCCGCCCCCAATTCGCTCAATCCATCAGAACCTCTTCGTGGTTTGCAGTTCATATCTATACTGCTGTAACTCGTTGACGGAAAAGCCCACCGACAGGCCCGGAGTGAGATCAAGAATTATCCTCATCAGGCTCGCCTCGCTCGCCCCGCCCAAAGAGGAAAGATAGTAGATATAGACCCTTTCCGCCAGCCGCTTCCCCAACTGCAGTCGGGTGCTCACCGGAGAGATGGCGAAAGAGAGTTCGTTCAGCCCGACGGCTTTCAGCAAAGGCGCGGAAAAGCCCGTCGCCGCCAGCGCGGTTACACTGCTGGAAAGGCTCTCCGCCACCTGCTGACCCAGCGCCTCCTCGGCCGGCTCTCCTTCTCTGCCAAGTGTGCTCGGCGGCACCCCCAAGAGCAAGGCGCTGGCCTGCGCCTCGGTGAGCGGAGGGCTCGCCGTCGCATTTATCCGCAGCTCACTGCTCGGAAAGAGCAGGCCCCCTCCGCTCAGGTCCACGCGGTAGCGGCCCACCCTCGCCATCGCCTCCACATGCCCCAGCGCACGAAGCGGCTCCTCCGGCCTCTTGCTAATCGTTACCTCCATCTTCTGCACCTCGGCCACCGCAGCCGGAAAATCCAGCACCCCCCGCTTCGCCTTGAGTTTCATCTCAACCGCCAGCGGCTCATACCCCAGCCGGCCCCCTATTATACCTCCTCCAGCCAGTTCCACCCTCGCCGTTCGCGTGGAAACCTCTACTCCTTCTGCTTGAACTTCTACCTCCACATAAGGGGAATATCGCGGCCTCCACGAAATCTCCCCCCCCAGTCCCTTCCGTGGAATGCTCACCCGGCCTCGGGAAACTCGCGCCTTCCCCCAAATCTTATCCACCTCCGCAGCCTTCGGATCACCCCTCAGGGTCAATTCCCCGTCCACCCGGCCGCTTATACTTTCCCCTATTTCTCCCTCAAGTTCCTCCGCCTTCAGGCCTATCTCATAAGCCCCCAGCCCCCACCTCCCCCGGGGACCGGCAAAGGGATCATAGTATCCGCTTCCCTCCAGCCTCCCCTGGGGAATCGCTTTCCCGTCAACCTTCTTCTCAAGGGCGATGGCCACTCCCGGATTCCCGCTCGCCGACTCAAGGCGCAGAACGTGATTGACTACTTTCCCCTCCAGGCCAATCTTCGCCTGCCGCGAGGCCTGCTCCCACAAGCCGGAGGCATAAATAGAGCCTTCCTCCAGCCGCGGACGGGAAATATCCCCTCCTATCTCAAGCCTCGCCTCCAGGGGGCCCGAGAACTCCCCCAGGCCGGGCCAAAGAGAAGTGATGAAAGAGAGATCCTGCCCCTCCAGCAAGAGTTCCCCCTGCACCGCCCCGCTCTCTTCCAGGCGCGCCTCCCTCCAACTGTATGGCAAGGAGGCGGAAATCTTCGCCAGATGAGGGCCCTTTACCAGACGGAGATTTTCTATTTCAAGCCTATTGCTGCTCAGAACGAAACGATCTATCTTCACCCTCTCCAGCCGCGCCTTCCCGATGACCGGGTCCGAGACCTCCAGGTCTCCCCGGAAGATCGGTTCCCGGCTGGGGCCCTGGATCCGCAGATAGATATCGGCCGAGCCGCCCAGGCCGGAGACCCCCCTCACCCAGGGACTCAGCACTTCCGCGCCCAGGTTGTGAACATCCACGTTCAGATCCGTCTCACCGGCAAAATCAATCCCTCCAAACGCCGTGGCAAAGGCCTCTCCCTCTCTCGCCACAAAGGACTTGATCTCCACTCTCTCCCTGGAAAAGCCCAATCTGCCCTCAAGTGAAGGCAGATGCTCCCCCGCCAAACTTCCTTCAGAAAGGGCGAACTCAACCTCGCCCCGCGGTGAAGCAAGAGGCCCGAAGATGCTCGAAGAAGCCGTCAGGAAACCTCGCACTGGCCTAGGAATCTTCCCCAGTGCCTCCAGAAGCCGTCCCCCCGTTCCCTCCGAGGGCGTCGCCTGGAGACCCTTCTCCAGTAACTCCACCAGAAAACCCACTTCCATGCCGGTCGAATCAGCCTGCAGCCGGGTCTCCCATCCTCCCTTCTCGCCCAGACCCGCTGGCCTCGGCCTCGTCAGATCCCCGGCCAGCCTGAGATGTCCGCCGCGGGCGGAGAAATCGAAATCTCTAATCACCAGGCTGTTGCCATTCCAGGCAAGGTCGGCTTCAATATCGCCGGCCCGCTGCTGTGCGAAGGTGACCGCCTCCGCCTTCAGCCTCGCCTCAAGGCGGGGCGAATCCCGCTTTCCCTCCACTCTTCCCTGCAGTGAGAGCCAGCCATCCGCCGGCACCGAGGGAAGAGACTCCAGCAGTGGCGCCAGCCTCAATCTCTCCGCGGAGAAGTCAATCCCCAACTCTCCGCTTCGCCGCATCTCGCCGGAAGCGCTGAACTGAGAGCCGTTCACCCGCGCTTCAAAACGAGGCAGCCCCAGCACCCCGTCTTGATAGCCCAATTCTCCCTCAGCAACATCGAACTGCATTCCCGCCAGCCGGGGCCGGCTCACCTGGAAACTTGCCTCCATTTGCGGCGAGTCGGGAGCGCCGCGAATCTTCACCTGGGCGTCAAAGACCCCCTTCGCCCTCTCTCGCAGCCTCTCCGGCAGCCACTCCGCCAGTTGCGCCTTCTCTATCTTCCCTTCGGCCGTTATCCTTCCGGCATCCCCCGCGGTTGGCAGGAGCGCTTCTCCGCGGAATCTCCCTTCACCACTTCCCCGCTGGAAGACGAACTCGAAATGAGGCACCTCTCTTCCCCGAAGCGCAAGATCTCCCCCAAGCCAGTCGTATCCATAACCACGGATTTCCCCGGAGAAGATATCTCCCCGCAATTCCATCTGGGGCCGCCTTCTCGTTCCCCGCACCTGGGCGGAAACAAAGGCCGTCCCCCCCAGCTCTTCCCCAAAGACCTCTCCCACCTTTCTCAGGTCAATTCCCCGGCCTTCCAGAGAAGCCTCAATCCCTCCGCTCTCCGACAGCCGGCCCGCAAGATCAAAGGCGCCATAATCGGTCTCGACCCTCGCCTGCGGGAAGAAGACCCCCTCCTTCCCATAGGAGAAGTCGGCCCTGATGCGCTCAAAGGGAAAACTCGCCGGAGCGCTTTGGTTCATCCGCGCCCGCACCTCGCCCCCGACCAGCGCCAGGCTTCCGCTTACGCTGGAGGAGGTGCGCCCTCCCTCCTCTGAGGAGAGCGCGAATTCGCCCCGAAGATTCGCCCAGGCCTCTCCCGTGAGCGCGGCCGCGCCCGAAAGCGGAACGGCAGACAAGGCGATTCTCTCCAGGGAAGCGGCGAACTCGCCCTTCGCCGAAGGAGCCAGGAAGACCGCCCCCTCCGCATCACCCCCTAGCATCTTCCCCTTGGCCACGGCGCCAAGCCCCTGCTGATAATAGACGAACTCTGCTTTCACCTCTCGGGTTTCAGGGGCTCTCCCCTTGCCCACGCTTCCGATCTCGAGTCCGGGGCTGGAGAGTGAACCGAAGGTGGCGGCTTCCTTTCCCCGGCCGGCTACATTCATTGCAAAGGCCCCCCGCCCCAGCCTTCTTGAGAAGTTTGCCGCTGCGGTCCCGGGCAAGACCCGGGAGATCTCATTTCCGCTGACATTCTGGGCGGTGAAGTGGAGGGCATATCCCCGGCGAGGCTTCGCTGTGCCCGCACTCCGGGAACTCTCTCCGGGCGGGCTTGCCGATTCGGCCGCCATCCCTTTTGCAGAGGCGGCCATGAGATAGCCTTCTCCCTCAACGCGCGCCTGCCCAAGCCGGCCTTCCAAATCACTCAACTGCACCAGGCCGTTGCTTATTCTCACCAGGCCGCTCGCATCTCTCACTTCTCCCTTGACCCAGGGCACGCTCAACTGCGCTTGCCTCCCCGCCACCGTAAAGGCATAATCCAGGGAAGCCGGCCCACCTTCCTTGCGGCCCACGCGGAAAGAGCCGACAATGTCTCCCCGCCCGCTCGCCATCTCCAATTTCGGAGTAAGAGCCCGATAACGCCACAAGTAGCCCAGGTCCGCCCCGGTTGCCACAATCGAGCCGTTGAGCCGGCTGGAGTTCTGCTCTCCCGAGTAACTCAAAGACCGCCCCGAGGCGAAGATCCGCCCAGCCCGGCCCTCCGGGTTGGTTGCCCATAAGCGAAACGAAATCTGTGAGGGCGTCGCCCCGGCGGCGGCTTCATCACTTCCGGGGCGGCTCATGGAGACAAGGAGATTGAGGCCTTCCAAGCGGTTCTCTTGCGGCGCTTTCAGGCCCTTGGGGGGGGAGGAATCAGAGAGGAGCAGTCGTCCGTCAACAACTTCTATCTTGGCCTTCAGCCGCGCCTTGGGCGCGGGCTTTCGGGCAAGCAAATCGGCGAAATTCCACCGCCCTTTCGCGTCTCGCTCTATTCGCGCCTGGGGCCTGACAACCCGCATCTCGCGCAAGCCGGAGACAAAGCCGCCGCTCCGCAAGAGGCCCCGCGCCTCCCATTCCAGGGAGAGTTCGGAAACCCGCAAGAAGGGTTTCTCTCCGCCCCTCGGCGAAATCGCTCCGGGCGCTTCTTCCACCCGGAGGCCTCTCGTCCTCAAGCCGATATGCAGGGCCCGCTGACCGCCGCCCGACTCCCTGCGCACAAGGTAAAGCCCGCTCTCCCTCAGCCGCACCCTTCTCCCCAGAGAGCGGGAGAATTCCCACGAAACCGCCCGCCGCAAGTGCTCCTCAAAACTCCCTTGCGCCCGAAGAGCAATCAGTCCCGCGCCCAAAATCCCCGCCAGCGCAATCAGCGGCAGCCAGCGAGCCAGACGATTTATCCTTCCAGCGCTCATACCGCAATCCCGGCTTCCTGGGCAATGGTGGTGGAAAAGTCGCTTCAGCGCGCCTTGCCTTGAGCCATTTGGCCGGCGTGATAGGAACTTCTCACCAGTGGAGCGGCCGACACGGAACGAAACCCCAGCCCCTTCGCCGCGGCCGCAAACTCTTCATACGCCCCCATAGGAAGATATTCCACTACCGGCAGGTGCTCCGGCGTCGGCTGAAGATATTGACCAACGGTCAGAATGTCAACTCCCACGCTCCGCAATTCTCGAAAAACCTCCAAAATCTCTTCCCGACTCTCCCCCAGGCCCACCATCAGCCCGCTCTTGACTAGCAAAGAACGCGAGGAACAATCAGCGCTTTCTTTCCCAATGCAGGTTGTGTCTGCAGTTGTAGGGCGGGGGTTCCATCCCCCGCCGCAACTGGTATTCAGGCCCTGCTTCGCTCGCCTTGGGCGGGTTGCGCAGGGCGAAATAGCCCCCTTGCTCGCTTTTGTGCTTTCTTCTCTCGCCTTCCTCAGCACTTCCAGGCTGCGCTCCCAAACGGCCTGAGGCCTCACCTTTGCATACAGCCTGGGCACGGTTTCAACATTATGCGCAAAGATCTCGGGCCCGGCCTCCACAACCGCCCTCACCGCCTCTGCATTTCCTCCGAAATCCGGCGCCAATATTTCGACACTCGCCTCCGGCACAAGTTCCCGTATCTCCCGCATGGCGGCGATGA
>Ga0299915_10000750_pt1 | contig 24248 bp, 17 predicted proteins | sample RVTome_13_FD_200263 | JGI IMG/M metagenome (GOLD analysis project Ga0299915, IMG submission 200263) | Soil microbial communities from uranium-contaminated site in the Upper Colorado River Basin, Wyoming, United States - RVT92D227 (version 2) ... | reverse complement strand
GGTCCGTGGAGGAGGTCGGCGCCGTCGTCGTGTAGTACGTGAGGTGCAGGTCCATGTCGCTCGTCTCGCCGCCCGTCCAGGTCAGCGTCGCGAGGAGCGTGGAGCCCGTGGCAGTCGTGCCGTCGCCTGGGGTGACGCTGTCCGCCGTCGAATCGGCGGGCTTCTTGTCCTCGATGGCGCAGACGCTCTCGAGCTCGTCGATGCTGTCGTACTGCGCGGCCGGCTGGCCGGTCACGGTGACGGTCACCGAGCCGTCCGAGTCGTACACGATGGTCACGTTGCCGTTGATCACCACCTGGCCCTGGTAAGTCTGGCCGGTCGAGTTGCTCCACCGGACGGGCACCTGGGTCTCGATCGTGAACGTCCCCTCGAAGCAGTACTCGTCCGGCGTGAAGTCGACGGTCAGCGCACCGTCCGCCGTCTCCTCGTAGTACGAATCCGTGACGGTGTAGCCGAGCGCGAGGTCGTCGAACGTGAGGGCGACGCCGCCACCCGACCAGGACTCCGAGACCCCACCATTCGCCGCGTAGGTGCTGGTGTACCCCGTCGCGCTGGAGGTGTCGGAGCCGGAGATGCTCAGGCTGGTGTAGGTGATGGTGTACTCGTCGAGGAAGTTGCTGAACTCTTCCTTCCCGTTCGCGGTCAGCGTCGTGTTGAACGTGTCGCACAACTCGTCGGCGCAGCTCCCGCTGGCGGAGAGGACCACGGTGGCGGTGTACTTGGCGTACAGATTCGAGTAGTCGGACCCGGGCGCGAACAGCATCGCCGTGAAGTCCTGGTCCTCCTCGATGATCGCGTCCCCGTCACCTTGCGTGATGGTGAAGTTCTGTGCGCCGGTCGCAGAGAACGTGCCGGTCGCGGTGGTCGGGCCGTTCACCTGCTTGTCGTCCTCGCGGCACTCGTCGTACGTCAAAGACAGGCTGAACGCGCCCGTGTCCTGCACGGTCACGTCGTAGCTGAACGAGCCCCCGTCGAGGCAGGCCTCGCTCCCGCTCGTGGACGCCTGAGCCCGCTGGCCGGCGGCGAGGCTCTTCGCCTTGCGGAGGGCGGATGCGAGCTTCGCGCCCTGAAGGCCCATCGCCTTCTTCTGGGCGGCGTGGAGCGCGACGTGGCGTGCGTCCTTGTCCGCCGCCGGCGACCGGAACCTGGCGGCGCCGCCCAGCTGGGTGGTCACCTGGGCGAGGTTGGCGAGAGACGTGCCTGAGTTGGCGGCGAGGGACAACGACTGCGAGCTGGCTGCGGATGCGTTGGTTCCTTGCGCAGCCGTGTTGATCGTGGTCGTGCCGCCACCATCAACACCGCTATCGCTACCACCACCACCGCAGGCGACTGCGAGCGTGATCACTGGAACGAGAAGCAGCCCCGAGGACTTCATGCGACCCCCTTGTTTCCGGGATGACGTGAACTGCGAATGCTGGTGGGGGCAGGAGCAACAACCGTTCCCCGACGGCTCGAGGGCCCAGTTCACTTCTGGAGCATGCACACCGCGGGTTACTCGAGGAGGTTACGCGTGAACGTCGTGCGAGCGAGTGACGGGCGCCCGCACCCGCGGGTCCGCACGCGTCAACCCGGAGCACGAGCCGGCCGTGCGGCCGGGCGCCACGGCGGTCCGCCCTGGGTCGCCGGAGAGTCTTGGGTCACCGCTACGCCACCTTCCGCCACTGCAACGCGCTTGCGGTGATGGCGATCGTCGACGAGACGTTGGGGGCACGGCGAGCGGCGGCCACCGCTCAGCCCTTCTAGGCGATCTGCGCCAGCACCTGGCGCGCGGCGCTGACGTCGGCGATCCGGATGGGCGCCCGGCTCGGCAGCGGGCCCACGTGCACGGCGACGCTGCCCTCGGGGAGTGCCGCGAAGAGATCCTCGTCCGTCCGGTCGTCGCCCATCGCGAAGAGGAGCGTGCCGGCCGAGGACAGCGCCAGCACCCGGGCGACGGCGAGGCCCTTGTTGATCCCGGCGGGCCGGATCTCCAGGACCTTGTCGCCGTGGAGGACCTCGAGCCCCACGTTGCCGAGCAGCGCCGTGAGGTGGAAGGAGAGCTCCTTCGCCTGCGCAGCGCCGAACTCCGGGTCCGCCGTGCGGTAGTGCCAGGCGTAGCCGGCCGTCTTCTCCTCGATGAGCGAGCCGGGTGTCCGTTCCGTGAACTCGCGCAGGACGGCCAGGAGGGGCTCGCGCCAGGGGCCCGCGGGGACCTCGGCGCCCTTCCATTCGCCGCCCGCCGGACGCGACCAGAAGCCGTGCTCCGCGTGCAAGCCCAGCGGGAACGATCCGAACCAGCGCTCCAGCGTCTCTCGCTTCCGCCCGCTCACGAGGTGGACCTGCGTGCGCGGCCGGGCGGCGAGCCGCTCCAGCAGCAGGAGGATCTCGCGGTCCGGCGCCGCCAGCTCCGGCAAGGGCGCGAACGGGACGAGGGTGCCGTCGTAGTCCAGGACGAGCGCGAGCCGCCGCGCCGAGCGGACGAGCTCCACGGCAGCGCTTACCGCGGACGGCGACGAGAGGGGCTCGGCCCGCTCCGGCGTGGCCATCACGCGCTCCAGCCGGGACACGATTCGTGCACCCACACCAGGTCGCCAGGCCGCACCCGCGACGCCACCGCGTCGGCGAAGCGCGCGTTCACGGATTCGTAGGCCTCGAAGTCGCGCATATGGTCGGGCAGGCGCGCGACGGAGTAGTGAAAGAGCGGCCACAGGATGGCGTTCGAATACCCTTCGTAGTACCGGGCTACCTCCTCCGTGGAGAGCGGGACCGGGACGAGCCTCATCTCGGCGAGGCTGCGGTCGGCCTCCGCGCGAGCCGGCGGGGACAGCAGCTCCAGATCCCCGGGCCAGCCGATCCAGGCGCCTCCCATCTGGTCGTGCGGCCCTTGCATGCCGGTGGCGAGGCCCCCGGCGCTTCGCTCGACGGCGACGCCTCCGTTGGCCGCCCGGATCGTCACCGGCAGCCGGTTGGAAACGATGATCAATCGCGACATCCGCTCCTCCCCCGTGCGCGGCCCGCGCGGGCGAGCTCCCGCCCGTCCGCGGCGGCCGGCATCCTCCCCCGGTCCGTTCCGATCAGGCGCGCTGGGTCCCCGCGACGCCCTCCTCCTGCGCCTCCCGGCCCATCATCTCCTGAATCTCGGCCCGGAGCAGCCAATCCTCGGGGAAGGCGACCGCCTCCTCGGCGATCTTGACCAGGCGCGACCCATCCGCGCGTCCCGACTCGCGCAGCGCGCGGACCTCGCGGTAGAGCTCCGCCAGGCGCGGCGCGAGCGCGCTCGCCTTGTGCGCGCGGGCTCGCGCCTCCCCCTCCTCGTCCGGGACGGGGGCGCCGAAGCGCGCGTCCCAGGCGCCCGGGTCGCCCGGACCGCCCGCAACCGAGGGCAGGGCCTTGCTGAAGAAGAGCACGGCGCGAGCCGGGACCTCCAGCTCTCGCGAGCCGATGCTGGCGCGTAGCTCGTGCGCGACTCCGTCTACCATCCGGCCCGCCAGCACGAGGCCGCTCGTGAAGGAGATCCGGAACGGCTGCGCTGGCGGCAAGTGGACAGAGGCCTGCGGGTGCTCGAGCGCCTGCGGCTGCTGCTGGACGGGCGCCTGCGGCTGCTGCTGGACGAGCGCCTGCGGCTGCGGCTGGACGAAAACGACCAGCGCCGGAAGATCGCTCGGCGGGGCGATCGCCTTCCCCGCGCGGGAGAGCAGGGTGGGGCCGCGCAGGACGGCGATGGCTGTGGTGAGCTCCGGATCGGCGCGGGCCGCCCCCGGGTGGAGGGCCCCCACCACGCCCGTGACGGCCGTGCCGTCGTCCAGCACCAGGTGGTTGACCGTCCGGGCTGCGAGCGCCTGCCCGAGACCGTAGTCGCCGCCGCGGCGCCAGGCGAGCGTGCTCGCGAGCTCGTCCACCACCTCGCGGAGCTGCCCGAAGTCGCGGGCGACGAAGAGCTGCGGCTGCATCCGCGTGATGTCGTACTCGACGTCCGCGGCGTGCACACCGAGCGGGATGCGCTCGACCTCGCCGGAGAAGCAGTGGGTGCTCTCGCCGATGGAGCTGAGGAGGCCGGCTCCGTAGATCCTGGGGTCGTCGAGCGTGCCGACGAGCCCGTACTCGGCCGTCCACCAGTAGAGGCGCGAGGCGCGCGTGGACTCGGAGACGAAGCGCCGGGCCGCGCCCGCCTGCTCCAGCCGCCGCTCGGCGCCTGCGACCTCGGCGGGGGTCGCGGCCGGGTCCTCCTTCACGATGGAGAGGGCGCGGATGGCCTCGTAGACCTCCTGGTCCTCGACGGAGGCGATGGCGCGGAAGCCCAGCTCGCCCGCTGCTCGCAGGAAGGCGGCGTAGCTCGGGTCGGCCAGGATGGGCGCGTGCCCGGCGCTCTCGTGCACGATGTCAGGGGCGGGCGTGTACTCGATGTGCTCGTGAGTGCGGATGTCGCCGGCGATGGCGAGGACGCGAAGGGCCTGGAGCTCCGTGAAGACGGCGGGTGGGATGAAACCTCGCACCGAGACCGCGGACCAGCCCAGGCGTGCCAGCTTCTCGTTCATCTCGTCCATGCTCGGGATGCGCTCGGTGCCGATGCCGGTCGCCTCCAGGCCGCGCAGATACGACGGGTGCGCGCGCGAGGAGAGGTGGCGGACCAGGCGCCGGAGGATGCAGCGCCACACCGCCTGATCCCGCGGCGTGTAGGCGGAGTACTCCTGCGGCACCACGTATCTTCGCAGGTGCACCGGCAGGCCGATGGTGACGCGTTCGCTGGGCGTGAGACCGGCGGTCATGGCCACCTCCCTTCTAGAGAAGTAGCGAGAATGGACCGCGCCGGCCCGGTCTTTGCGAGATGGCGCGCGGCGTCAGGTCTCCCCCGGGGGCAGGATCACCTCAGCACGGCGCGCCGACGCCCGATCTTGGTGAATGCCTCGACTGCCCTGGCGACGTGTGCGGGTGTGTGCGCGGCCGACAGCTGGACGCGGATCCGGGCCTGGCCCTTCGGCACGACGGGGTAGCTGAACCCGACGACGTAGATGCCCTCGTCGAGCAGATCCTTCGCGAAATCGACGGCAAGACGCGCATCGCCGAGCAGGATGGGAACGATGGGGTGGAACCCGGGCTTCACCTCGAAGCCCGCGCGCGCCATCTCTTCCCGGAAGGTCCGGGCGTTCTCCATCAGCCGGTCGCGCAGCGCCGTGGACGAGGCGAGGAGCTCGAGCGCGGCCAGGCTCCCGCCGGCGATGGAGGGCGCGAGCGTGTTCGAGAAGAGGTAGGGGCGCGCGCGCTGGCGCAGCAGGTCCACCAGCTCCCGCCGCGAGGCCACGAAGCCCCCGGCGGCGCCGCCCAGCGCCTTCCCCAGGGTCGAGGTGAGGATGTCGACGCGGCCCTGGACGCCGAAGTGCTCCGGCGTGCCGCGGCCGGTGCGGCCGACGAAGCCCGAGGCGTGCGAGTCGTCGACGAGCACGAGGGCGCCCGAGCGCTCGGCGAGGTCGCAGATGCGATCGAGCGGCGCGACGTGGCCGTCCATGGAGAAGACGCCGTCGGTCGCGACGACGACGAGCCGCGCTCCGCCCGAGCGTGCCTCACCGAGCCGCGCTTCGAGCTCGGCCATGTCTCCGCTCGCGTACCGGAGGCGGCGGGCCTTGCAGAGCCGGATGCCGTCGATGAGCGACGCGTGGTTGAGCGCGTCGGAGACGACCGCGTCCTCCTCGGAGAGCAACGCCTCGAAGGCGCCACCGTTCGCGTCGAAGCAGGAGCCGAAGAGGATCGCGTCCTCGAACCCGAAGAACGCGGCCAGGCGCTCCTCCAGCCGCTTGTGGAGGTCCTGGGTGCCGCAGATGAAGCGCACCGACGAGAGGCCGAAGCCGCGCTCCTCGAGCGCGCGCTGCGCGCCCGCGAGCACGGCGGGGTGGGAGGAGAGGCCCAGGTAGTTGTTGGCGCAGAAGTTCAGGACCTCCCGCCCCTGCACCCGGACGACGGCTCCCTGCGCAGATTCGAGGATGCGCTCCTCCTTGAAGGTACCGGCGGCGCGGATCTCGTCCAGGGCCGTCCGGAAGACCTGTTGCGCCCGCTCGTACATGCTCTCCTCCCTGGCGGATCACCTCGGCTGGCCAGCGCCATAATCCGCGGATGCGCGGGGTAGCTCGCAAAAGCTCACCCGCGCCGTTTCGCTTTTCTCGCGTGCCCTCGGCACCTGTTGTACGAATCTCGCATGGCAGACGTCCCCGCTGCGGTGCGCGCCGTGGCCCGCAAGGCGCTGGCGCTGTCCGACGAGGAGCTAGCCGCGGCGTGCGAGGAGACGTTCTTCGTCGCCGGGGGGCCCGGCGGACAGCATCGTAACAAGACGGCGACCGGCGTTCGGCTGGTCCACGTCGCGACGGGCACGGCGGTGACGGCCACGGAACGCCGCAGCCAATCCCAGAATCGCGGCGCGGCCCTGGAGCGCCTGCGGGCACGGCTGGAGTTGCTCGGGCGGGAGCCCAAGCCGCGCCGGCCGACGCGGCCCACGCGAGGCGCGAACCAGCGTCGCCTGGCCACGAAGAAGCACGCGGCGCGCAAGAAGGCCGATCGGCGCAGCGGTCACGACTGACCGAAAGCTAGGCGGCTGCGACCGCGGCGGACGCCGGCTCGATGAGACCCGCGTCCGACAGCCGGTCCATGGCGGACTTCACCTCGGCCGCGCTCGTGCCGCAGTCCTCGAGGCCTCGCGCGACTTCGGCGATGCTCTTGCGGCCACCTCGGAGCTCGCCCAGCACGGTTCCGTCGGCTGGCTCGACGTGGAGCGGTGCAGCCCAGGCCTTCTGGGCGGCCGTCAAGGTATCGCGGCCCTGTGCCCGCGCCGTGTGGACCGCCTCGCGATACGCGACCTCGGCGGCGATACCGGCAGAGGACAAGATGAATCTCTGGCCGCGGGGCCAGCGCTTCCCACCGCGAGGCTTCAGGCTTTCCAGCATGTGGTGCAAGGAATGAGCCCAACCGGCCGTTATGTCAACCCCCACCCAGCATCGCGCCCAGCTCACCGGCCCCGGACCCGTTTCGGCTTTGCAGGAGCCCTGCGCAGGCCGTGACCGAGCCGAGGGGATACGCCGCCCTGCCTGGGCTGGCGGTGGCCTTGGCAACGCGACAGATCAGGCGCCATGGACGAAGCCCTCGAGCCGCCCCGAGCCGCGCCCGGATGGGGGAAGGCTCGGGTGCTCGCGATCGGCCACTCGACCCGGACGCTCGAGGAGTTCGTCGATCTCCTTCGATCGTGTGGTGTCGCGACGCTCGCCGACATCCGCACCATCCCGCGCTCCCGCCGGAACCCGCAGTTCGGGCAGGAGGTCCTCGCCAGCTCGCTCGCGGGGGTTGGCATCCGGTACGTCCACCTGTCCCGTCTGGGTGGGTTGCGGCACGCGCGGAGGGACTCCCTCAACGGAGGCTGGCGCAATGCGAGCTTCAGAGGCTACGCCGACCACATGCAGACGGGAGAGTTCGAGGAAGGGCTGGTCGAGCTTCGCGCGCTCGCGCGCGAGGGTCCCGTCGCGGTGATGTGCGCGGAGGCCGTGCCCTGGCGCTGCCATCGGTCGCTCCTCGCGGATGCTCTCCACGCGCGCGGAGTGGTGGTCGAGCACATCGTCGGCAAGGGCCGGACACGACCTCACCGCCTGACGCCGTTCGCGGTCCGCCAGGGCCGCCGGGTGACCTACCCGACGGCCGGTGAAGCGGACACGCCGCGCGCGCCGAGGCCGCGCTGAGGGGAGGGGAGGAGCATGGAGCGCCGTCCATTCGGGAAGAACGGGGAGCTCGTTCCCGTCATCGGGCAGGGGACCTGGCGGATGGAGGGGGACGAGCGGGCCCTCGCCATCCGGGCCCTGCGTGCCGGCCTGGAAGAGGGGATGATGCACATCGACACCGCCGAGATGTACGGCTCGGGGGAAGTGGAAGAGACCGTGCGCGAGGCGATCGCGGGGAGGCGCGACGAGGTCTTCCTCGTCTCCAAGGTCTGGCCGCAGAACGCGACGTACGAGGGCACCATCGCGGCGTGCGATCGCAGCCTGTCGCGGCTCGGCACGGATCGGCTCGACTGCTACCTCTTGCACTGGCCCGGGCACCATCCGCTCGAGGAGACGATCCGCGCCTTCGAGACGCTGGTTCGCGCAGGCAAGATCCGTTCATGGGGGCTGTCGAACTTCGACGCGCCGCGCCTGGAGAAGGCATTCGCGATCGCAGGGGAAGGCCGCATCGCATGCGATCAGGTGCTCTACAACGTGGGGGAACGCTCGATCGAGCAAGCCGTCCTACCGTGGTGCGAGCAGCACGGCGTGGCGGTGGTCGCCTACAGCCCTCTCGGCTCGGGCGTCTTCCCGTCCCCGCGGAGCGCGGGCGGCCGGGCCCTCCTGGAGATCGCTGCGGCGCATGAGGCGACACCGCACCAGGTGGCGCTCGCCTTCGTCCTTCGCCGGCCCGCGGTGCTCACCATTCCCAAGGCGTCGAGACCGGAGCACGCCGTCGAGGACGCGCGGGCGGCTGGCCTGCGCCTCTCCCTCGAAGAGCTGCGCCGGCTCGAGGCCGTCTTCCCGCTCAGGGTGAAGCGAGAGCTGCCGATGATCTGATAGCGGTGATCACTTGCCGTGAGCCCCCATTCTGTAGGGCGGGGGCTCGTCCCCCTCCGCGGCGGGGCGGCCCGGAACGAAGCGGTGCTCCCTTGCGGCCCCATGACGGGCCGCCCGATGCAGGTCGCGAGGAACCCGGGTCACCTGTGGTGGCCGCCGGCCGGCGGGCCACGAGACTGCGTCACCGTTGCGGAGCGGGCGCTTCTGCGCATGCGCGCGGTCCACGGCCTGTGGCCCGGCTCGTGCTCCGCTCGTGCTCCGAACGTTCAGGCGCCAGCAGGTGCCGGGCGCGGAGGCTCACGGCCGGATGGTCAAGTCCACGAAGACGCTCTCTCGCTTCGCGCTCGCCCTCGCGCTCGCCGCGCTCCCGGATCGCGCGCGCGCCGACTCGAACTTCCGCCCGTACGTGGTCGGTGCGCGGGCGGCCGGCATGGGCGGCGCCTTCACCGCGCTCGCCGACGACGGCTCGGGCCCGTTCTACAACCCGGGTGGCGTCGCCTTCGTCACCCGGTCACAGCTCTCGCTCTCGGGCTCCGTGTACGGGATCGTGGGCGGCACGCTCGAGGACGCGCTGGACGACGGCAACGACTTCACGTACCGCAACCTGAACGTGTTCCCGAGCACGACGGCCGGGGTCTGGAAGCTGGGGGAGCCCGAGGCGACGTCGGCCAGCGTCCTCGCCTTCAGCGTGCTCGTGCCGGACGCCATCGACGTCGACGACCGGGACGCGATCGGCTCCAGCGACAACGCCTTCTTCTTCTCCAACGAGGTGCAGACGGTGTGGGCGGGACTCACCTACGCACGCCGGATGGGTCGCATCGGGGTCGGCGCGACCGGCTTCTTCCTCCTGGGCACCCGGCTCAGCCAGCTCGACCTGACGGTCGCGACCGGCGCGAACCAGTTCAACACCGTCACCAGCCGGATCGACGAGTCGACCTACGGGTTCGTCGGCGCGCTGGGTGCCCGTTGGGACGTCACCGATCACCTCCACCTCGGCGCGTCCGTCTACTCTCCGGCGATGGGAGGAGGCTCGCGGCGCGTCTTCGCGCGCATCGGCACCGCGCAGGAGGGGCAGGCGCCCCAGATCGCGGCCGATCACGCGGACGGCCTGCACGCGTCGCCGTCCGACCCGCTCCGCGCGCAGATGGGCGTCGCCTGGTCGTCCGGGGCGCTCACCGCCGCGGCGGACGGCATCTGGCTCGGGCCGAGAACCGTGACCGACGACGCCGGCCAGCCGTTCCAGCGGCGCATCGTCCGGGAGGCCGTGGTGAACGGAGCGATCGGGCTGGAGTACGTCTTCGCGGATCGCTATCCGCTGCGCGCGGGGTTCTTCACGGACTTCTCAGCCTCGAAGAACCCGCCCGACCCGAACGTCGGGAACACCTCGCACATCGACCGCCTGGGCGGCACGTTCTCCATCGGCTACCGGACCGAGCACACCAGCTCCGACCTCGGGGTGAACGTCTCGGGCGGTTCGGGGAGGAACGTCGTGCCGAACAACCTCGACTTCTCGCAGCCGAGGCTCACCCGCTCGTCGCAGTTGCTCGTCTATCTCTTCCTGGGGACCTCGTACCAGTTCTGACCGAGCCGCGGCCATGGGCGAGCCAATCGCGAGCGCGAGTCACGGGGTGGAGCCCGACCTCCGCCGCCTCAAGGATCGTGCCGCCACGCTCCTCGCCGGGGGCAGGTACGCGGACGCGGTCGAGGCCTTCGAGGCCGTCGTCCGGGCCGCTCCGCTCGACATCTCGGCGCGCCAGCGGGTCGCCGACGCGAGGCGCAAGGCGGGCGACGTCCGCGGCGCGCTCGCGGCTTATCGAGACGTGGCGGAGCGCTACGCGGCGCTGGGCATGCTCGTGAAGGCCATCGCCATCTGCAAGGTGATCCTGGAGATCGACGAGACGCACCACGCCACCCAGGTGATGCTCGCGAACCTGTATGCCAGGCGCGGGATCGATTGCCGTGAGCCCCGTTCCCGTAGCGCGGGGGCTCGTCCCCCGCCTGGAGGCGTGGAGCGGGGCACAGGGCCCAGCGCCACAGGATCACGTCAATCGGCCTGTGCCGTGAGCAGCGGAGAACACCGCCGTGCCCGCGGGGCCTCTGCCGGTGAAGACTCCGAGACCGGCGCGGCCCCGACCCCGTATGAACGAATCGTGCTGGCAGCCCGCGGCGCGGCCGAGGCGGGCGTGGACGATCCCTTGGCGCCCGAGATCGAGATCGAGGTCGGTGACCCCGAGCCGCCCCCCGGGGCGGTCGCGGGGACAGAGCCGGCCGACCCTCCGCGGTGGTTCTCCACGCCGCTCTTCTCCGACCTCTCGCCTGGCGCGTTCCTGGAGCTGGCTCGACGGCTCTCGCTGCGCCGGATCGGGCGCGGCGAGGTCATCATCCGGCAAGGCGACGTCGGCACCAGCCTCTTCGTCGTGGCGTCAGGCCGGGTCCGGGTGGAGCGGGCGGGCAGGGGCGGCGCGGCCGTGCTGGCCCGCCTCGGCGAGGGCGCGTTCTTCGGCGAGATGGCGATGCTGTCCGGAGCGCCGCGGATCGCCTCCGTGGTCGCGGAGGAGGAGGGCGAGCTGCTCGAGATCAGCGCCGAGCTCCTGGCGGACCTGTCGCGGTCACACCCTCACGTCGCCGCCTCCCTCACGAAGTTCTACCGGCAGCGCCTCATCGCCAACGTCATGGGCACGAGCGCCCTGTTCCAACCCTATGCGCCGGCCGATCGCACCGCGCTCATGCGGCGCTTCGAGATGCGAGACGTGGGCGCCGGAGAGGCGGTGGTCCGGGAAGGACAGCCTTCCGACGGTCTCTATGTCGTCCTCTCCGGCGAGCTGGAGGTGGTCAGCGGCGGCCGGAGCGTGGCGCGACTCGTCGAGGGCGACCTCTTCGGCGAGATGAGCTGCCTCAGCAAGGGCCCGGCCAGCGCCACGGTGTCGACGCGCCGCCGTGCCCGGCTCCTGTGGCTGCGGCGCGCCGCCTTCGACGAGGTCGTCTCCTCGCACCCGCCTGCGCTGGAGCTCGTCTCGCAGCTCGACGAGCAGCGCCGGCGCGGCCTCGAGGCCACGCCGAAAGGCGAGGCGCGCGGCTGGCGCCTGCTCGTGTGACGACCATCACTTCGGCGCGAGCCGCAGCCTGGTGCGGGCGCGGTAAGTGGGATCGAGCTCCGCGCCGTCCGGCCCGAGGGCGCGGCCGATCTCCATGTCGAGCGTGAGCAAGGGGTCGGCCGCGCCGAGCGCCAGGAGCCCCGAGATGCGGACATAAGCGAGCCCGGTGCTCGCGCGGGCCGTGTTCGTCCCCTCGAACTTCACGCGGTTCCCCTCGCGCGTGGCGCGCACCTTCATCGGGAACAGCCCGTGCGCCGCCGCGACGGGCGCGAAGGTCATCGTGCCGCCGGGCTCCAGCACCCAGTGCGCCCCGCCGACGAGCGCACGGCCGCGATCTCGCAGCTCCGGGTCGCCGAACACCTGCTGGAAGCTCACCACCTCCCGGGTCACGAACGCAGCGTGCTGGAGGCTCGCTGGCGGTGGCGGGGCGACTGCCGGCACGGGCCCCGCGGAGGCGGTGGTCGGGCCCGGCTCCGCAGCCGGGGCTGCGCTGCCCTGCGGCGCGGCGGTCGGCTCCGGTCTGGCCCCGTTCATGCGCTGGACGGCGGTCCGCTCGGGGCTGGCCGGCGCGGTGCGCTGCGCCGCCGCCGGTGGCACCCGTTCCGCTCTGGCCGTGGCGCCGCGCTGGGCTGGCCGCGGCTCCGGTCTGTCGGGGGAGCGCCGGGAAGCGGAGTCCGGCCTGCTGCCAGTGGCCAGCGGAGTCGCAGACCCGGACACGGTGGAGGGCCCGGATTCACTGGAAGCGCTGGCAGGCTGCTGGCGCTGCTCGGCAGGTGAGACGACGGCCGGCTCCCCCGGCCCCTGGCGCGTCGCCGCGGCGCTGGCCTTCGCCCCGGTTGCCGGCTCGGCCACGATTCGCGGCTCCGCAGCGGGCTCCGGCTCAGCCGCGGCCCTGGGTTCGGGCGTCGCCGGCGCCTCAGGCGCTGGGCGGCTCATCGCCCTCTCCTCCGATCCGGCGTGACCCCGCGCGGGCGGGGGCTCGCCCCGGAAACGCGAGAAGAGGAGGGCCCCCGCGGCGATGACGGCGATCCCGGCCGCGAGGCCGGCCTGAAGGCGCAGCCGGGAGAGCGTCCGGCCTTGCGCCGCTGGCGGTATCTGTCTCGGGTCGCGCCCCTCTTCGGAGCCCGCCGTGGGGGGGGCTGGGGGGACCGCCGCTCGCTCCCCGGAGTCCGAGGTCGAGCGCAGCTCGATCGGGAATCGCTCGGACTCGTCCGCGACTTCGCCGGGGAGCACGAAGGACGACGGAAGGCAGGCCTGAGCCCCTGGTGGCTCCGGCGCCGGCGTGGGCATCGGCGGAGCGGGCGCGGAGGGTGCGGTCGCCGCCGGTGCTCGTGTCGCGGGCGTGGGCGCCGCGGGTGCAGGCACTGTCGGCGCAGGCACACGTGGTCGAGGCGAGACCTCGCTCGCGAGCGCCTCCGTGAGCGGCGCAGAGCGGGCGGGTCTCGCGGGCGTCGCCGAGGGGAGGGGGGGGGCGTATGCACCGGACACCGTCCGCGGGGCCAGGTCCGGCGGCGGCGCGGCCGGGACCGGCCCCGTGGGCGGGGGCGCCACCCGTGGGTGCTCCACCTGCGTGGGAGAGGACGCAGGGCAGAGCGCAGGCGCGGTCTGCTCTCCAGGCGAAGGCGCGAGCGGACAGGCCAGCAGCGCGCGGCGCATCTCCTCGGCGCTCTGGAACCGGTGGCCCGGGTTCTTCTCCAGTGCCTTCATCACGAGCGCTTCCAGGGCAGGCGAGACGCTGCGCCCTGGTGGGCAGCGCTCGGACATCGGCGGCGGCGGTTCCACCACGTGCGCCTGCGCCATCGCCGGAGGCGTCGCGGCCCGGAACGGGAGATGCCCGGTGAGCATCTCGTAGAGGATGACGCCGACCGAGTACAGATCGGACCGTGCGTCGAGGGGCGAGAGCGACGCCTGCTCCGGGCTCATGTAGCTCGGCGTGCCGCAGATGACGCCCGTCTTCGTGAGCTGTCCGTCGTCCGAGCCCGGCGCTTCGGGGTCGTGGAGCTTGGCGATGCCGAAGTCGAGCACCTTCACGAACTCGGGCTCGTCGCGCCGCGACTCCACCATCACGTTCTCGGGCTTGAGGTCTCGATGGACGATGCCCGCGCCGTGCGCCTCCGCCAGCGCGGAGAGGACCTGGGCCCCGAGGTGGATCGCGCGCGGCTCGGCGAGCGGCGACTCGTCGCGCAGCACCCGGAACAGGCTGCGACCCGACACGTACTCCATGACGATGAAGAGCGCGCCGTCCGCGGCCTGGCCGAAGTCCAGCACCTGGATGACGTTCGGGTGATGGAGCCGGGAGCAGGCGCGCGCCTCGCGGTGGAAGCGCTGGAGGATGGTGGGGTCCGACTCGAGCGCCGGTCGCAGGAGCTTCAGCGCGACGGACCGGCCGAGATTGATCTGGACGGCCTTATACACGCGGCCCATGCCGCCAATGCCGACCCGCTCTTGAATGATGTATGCGTCCTTGATCGTTTGTCCGACCATCGGGTCGGGAGGCTCACCCTTCGGCTGAGGTGGTACGATGGCGGTCCGGCAGAACGGGCAGAAGAGCGCCCCCTCGGGCGCCTCACGCATGCATTGCGCGCAGAATGGCATGGTCGTGGCGCAGTATACCGCCGCGGCTATCCGCGCTCGCCCACCAGGCGCTCGGCTGCTTGGGGAGTCGCGCGTTCAGGGGGGAGGATTGCGAGACCGTACCCGGCGTATTCTCGACGAGGACGCGGACGCCGACCTTTCGTCGCCGCAATTCGGGAGATGCTCATGCGGAAGCTCGTCGTGGCGCTGGTCTCGCTCCTCCTAGCCCTCCCCGGCGCTGGCCGCGCGGAGGGCGAATTCGACGACTTCCTCAAGCCGGCGCCGAGGACCGCGCCCGAGAGCGGGCTTTCGCTGGGTGTGCGGGCCGGCTACGGCATCCCGATGGGCTCGGCCAGCGGCGCCGCGGGACAGGCCCTCTCCAGCTACTTCGCCCGCAGCGTCCCGCTGCAGATCGAAGCCGGGTGGAGATTCAGCCCGAAGCTCTATGCCGGGGCCTACTTCCAGTACGCCCTCGCGTCGATAGCCTCTCAGTTCAATAGCCAGTTCTGCGGCTCCGGCGTGAGCTGCTCGGGGAACGACCTGCGATTCGGCGCGGACGTGATCTACACGTTCCTTCCCCGCGCCACCATCGCACCCTGGGTCGGGGTCGGGACGGGGTACGAGATCATGAACCTCACGGGGTCGCAGGGCTCGCAGCGAGTCGAGCTGAGGCTCAAGGGCTTCGAGTTCGCCCACGCGATGGCGGGCGCCGATTACCGACTCTGGCCCAACGTCCGGATCGGGCTGTTCGCGGCGCTCACGCTCGCGCAGTTCGCGACCCTGGAGACGCCGTTCGACGAGGACGGCAACTTCGGGCCGACGCGGACGGTCAATCTTCCGAAGGCGCTCCACGAGTGGCTGCAGCTCGGGCTGAGGTCGATGGTCGACTTCTGATGCGGTGTTCGTTCGGATCGATCGGTGTGCCCGAGCCATGGCCGAACTCCTGATCTCTAACGGGTCGAGCGCCGGGACGGTGTTCCTGCTCGCGCGCGAGTCGACCGTGATCGGGCGGTCGGAGGAGTGCGGGCTCGTCATCCACGACCCGTGGATCTCCAGCCGCCACTGCCTGGTCGAGGACCGCTGCGACGAGCTCTGGGCCGTGGACCTGGGGAGCCGCAACGGCACGTACCTGGACGGCCGGCGCATCCACGAGGCGCCGCTGCGCGAGGGCTCGCGCCTGTCGTTCGGCGCGACGGAGAGTGTGTTGCGGGCGGTGAAGGCGCCCGCCGATCGCGGCATCCCGGAGAACGCCACGGCGGTCCGGTTCCTCGACGACGTCCAGCGGGTGGTGGGCCGGCGTGGCGGCGCCGATCTCCTGGCCGGCCCGGGCCAGGCTGAGCTGCCGGCGCGGCGACAGCTCGCGGTGCTGCACGACATCGGCAGGGCCCTGGCGAACGCGGCCGGGCTCGACGACGGCCTCGGCCGGATCCTGGGCGCGGTGGCGGCGGCGGTCCGCGCCGAGCGATCGGCGCTCCTCCTCATGGACGCGACCGGGACCGCGGTCCTCCGTGCCCATGAGCCCGTCGAGATGCCCCCACGCATCTCGCACGCCGTCATCTCGGTCGCGACACGCGCGCGCGCGGGCTTCCTCGTCGTGGACGCCCAGCAGGACGGGCGCTTCTCGTCGAGCCAGTCGGTGTTCGTGCAGGGGATCCGCTCCTGCCTGTGCGTGCCGATCTGGGCGGAGAACCGTACGCTGGGCGCCCTCGTCCTCGACCGCAGCCACGTCGACCCGTTCACCCGCGAGGACCTGGAGCTGGTGACGGTGGCTGCCTACCAGGCGGCCCTGGCCATCGAGCGGGCCCGCCTCCTGGAGCACGCGCGCGAGATCGACACCCAGCGGCGCAAGCTGCTCCGCCACTTCTCTCCCGACGTCGCGGCGGCCATCCTGTCGCAGCAGAACGCCGACGAGGACCCGCTGGAGGTCACGCTCCGCGAGGACGTGACGGTCCTGTTCTCGGACGTGAAGGGCTTCACCGCCCTGACCGAGCGGCTCTCCGCGCTCGAGCTGGCGCGCCTGCTCCGCGAGTACTTCCACGAGATGACGGTGGCGCTCTTCGAGGAGCGGGGCACGCTGGACAAGTTCGTGGGTGACGGGCTCATGGCGGTCTTCGGGGCGCCCGTCCCCGATCCCGAGGGGCCGGTCCGGGCTGTGCGCAGCGCTTGCCGCATGCTGGAGCGGCTCGCGGGCCTCAACGCCCGGCACCCCCCCGACCGGCAGATCGCGATCCGGATCGGCATCAACACCGGGCGCGTGGTGGCCGGGAGCTTCGGATCGCCCGAGCGGATGGAGTTCACGGTGCTCGGCGACACGGTGAACGTCGCTTCCCGGCTGGAGTCGATCGCGGAGCCGGGAGCGGTGTACGTGGGGCGCTCCACCTACGAGCGGACCCGCGCGCACTTCACGTATCGCGCGCTCGGGCCACGCGAGGTGAAGGGGCGCGCCGGGCCGGTGGAGGTGTTCCGGCTCGAGGGCGAGGCCTGATCTCGGCCGGCCGCGGATGGATCGCGCGGCGGCTCGCGACCCTGCTCACGTCCCCACGCGGACGAGCTCGAGGAGGGGAGCCTCCGCGGGGCGAGACCTCGCGAGATCGATGGAGCACTCGATCACCCAGTCGACCTCGCCCTCGGGGTCGACGATGCGCTGGCGCGCGGCGTAGCTGCGAGGCCCGGTCTTCTCGAGCAAGGTGTTGTGCGGCAGGCGCGCCACCGGGCGCGTGTCGATCGCCCCGTGCTCCGCGTAGTACGGCTGGATCTCCTGCTCGAGCCGCGCAGGCGGCCATGCGCCGTCCGGCTGGTGGAGCGCAGCCGCCGCCGCCTCCCAGCGTCGCGCGGCGAACGCGACGAGCAGGCGGTGAAGCTCGTTCCGCACCCGGGCGGCGAAGGCTCGCGGGTCGTCGTCGGGCTGGCTGGGTCGTGGCGGCAGCGCCGTGAGCGCCGTGCGCTGGTCGGGTGGCGCGGTCCGGTACGCGGGGTCGCGCATGCGCTCCCATTCGTCGAGGAGCGAGGCGTCGACGCCCCGGACGGTGGCGCGCAGGAACGCGATCACGTCCTCGACCCGCTCCTCGCGGTAGCTCTCGGGGACCGTCTGCACGATGGTCTTGTAGGCCTCGGAGAGATAGCGCAGGAACACGCCCTCGAACCGCTCGAGCCCGTACTCGCCCACGTAGTCGTTGAACGTCATGTACCGCTCGACCATCTCCCTCGCGACGGACTTGGGTCGGATGTTCTCGGTCCCCACCCAGGGGTGCAGCGCCGCGAACTCGTTGAACGTGGAGTAGACGAAGTCCGCGAGCGGCTTCGGGTACTCTACCTTCTCCAGCTCCGCCATGCGCTCGTCGTACTCCATCCCCTTCGCCTTCATCTCCGCCACGGCCCTGCCGCGCGCCACGTCGAGCTGCTTCCACAGCACCGCGTCGGGGTTCTCCAGGATCGACTCGCACAGCGTGAGGACGTCGAGGGCGTACGTCTCGCGCTCCTGCGGGACCTTGGGCAAGGTGTCGAGCAGCCAGAGCGCGAGCGTCTGGTGCAGCGAGAAGTCCTTCTGCAGGCCAGTCGCCGGACGCACGTGCCGCCCGCGGAAGCCCTCGGTGCTCCGCAGCTCGACGAGCCCGGCGCGGCGGAGGGTGCGGAACCGGGCGGCGGCGGCCCGGCGGAGCTTGGATCTCCCGTAGGGCGTCTCGTGCGCGCGGCCGATCATCTCGACGAGCCGGCCGTAGCCGCCTCCGCGCTGCGCCGTCTCGCTCTGGAGCAGGTTGAGGAGGAGGCCGAAGGTGGTCTCGAAGCGCGACACGAGCGGCTCGGGCTCCTTCGTTTGCAGCCTCTCGAAGGTGCTCAGGTCCCAGTGGACATAGCCCTTCTGCGGGGGCTGCCTCTTCACGACCTTCTTGCCCGCGGCTGCCTTCTCGGCCAGCCGCTTGTTCTCGACGACGTGCTCGGGCGCTTGCGCCAGGACGTACCCGCGCTCGTCGAAGCCCTTTCGCCCCGCCCGTCCCGAGATCTGGTGGAAGTCGCGAGCGGACAGGACGGTGGTCTTCTCTCCGTCGAACTTGCAGAGCTGGGTGAAGAGCACGGTGCGGATGGGGATGTTCACGCCCATGCCCAGCGTGTCCGTCCCGGAGACCACCTTGAGCAGCCCTCCCTGCGCCAGCTTCTCCACGAGGAGCCGGTACTTGGGGAGCAGCCCGGCGTGGTGCAGGCCGATCCCGTGCCGCAGGAACCGCTGCACGTCCTTCCCGAAGGGAGTGTCGAAGCGCGAGCCGTCGAGCGCGGCGCGGATGCGCTCCTTGTCCTCCTTGGAGGAGAAGTTCGCCGACATCAAGTTCTGCGCCTGCTCCGCGGCCGCCTTCTGCGTGAAGTTGACGAGGTAGACCGGCGCCCGATCGGCCGCGACGAGCTCCTCGATGGTCTCGTGGAGCGGCGTCTCGCGGTACTCGAAGTCGAGCGGGACGGGCCGGGCCGCGCTCCGGACGTTCGCCACCTCGCGGCCGGTCAGCTCCCGCAGCCCATCCGCGACCGTCGAGACGTCGCCCAGCGTGGCCGACATGAGCAGGAAGGTCGTGTCCGAGAGGAGGAGGAGCGGCACCTGCCAGGCGACGCCCCGCTCACGGTCGGCGTAGTAGTGGAACTCGTCCATCACGACGGCGTCGGCGCGCGGGCGCGCCTCCCGCAGCGCCATGTTGGCCAGGATCTCGGCGGTGCAGCAGAGGATGGGCGCGTCGCGGTTGATGGCGGCGTCCCCCGTCATCATCCCGACGTTGTCCGCGCCGAACGCCTGGCAGAGCGAGAAGAACTTCTCGTTCACGAGCGCCTTGATGGGGCACGTGTAGACGCTGCGCTTCCCCTCCGCCATGCACTTGAAGTGGAGGAAGATCGCGACCAGCGACTTGCCCGAGCCGGTCGGGGTGGCGAGCACCACGTGGCGCTCCTCGAGCAAGGCGAGGATCGCCTCTTCCTGCGCGGGGTAGAGCGAGAGGCCCGCTGACGACGACGCCCACGTCACGAACCGGTCCAGGATCTCGTCGGCGGCGAGCACGTGGCCGGGCTCCGGAAGCAGGGCGGCCAGCGGCGCGGCCGTGAGCGGCGCAGTCGCCGTGCCGGTCTCCTGGGCGGCGTGCGAGGGAGGGGTCGCGGTCATTTGCGGTAGACGTACCCCGGGCCGCTCCAGGAAGCCAGCGCGGGGCCATCCAGCGTCGATCGAACGGGGGGTGGTCCTACCAACCCCTGCCGATGATCGTCTTCACGATGAGCTGCTGGTCGGCTGCTCCGGTGATGCCGCCTCCGATGCGAGCACGAAAGACGGCGAAGGCAAGCCCCAGCTTAGCAGGCCGCGCGCACGCACGCGCGCGGACGGGTCGACACCAGGGTGGGGGCCCGGGATGCTGGCTGCGACTACTTCAAGATCTCGAGGAGCTCCACCTCGAACACCAGGGTGGCGCCGCCCGGGATGGTTGGCGGCCGGCCCTCGTCGCCGTACGCGATCGTCGACGGGCAGACGAGCTTCGCCTTCCCGCCCACCTTCATCTTCGCCACGCCCTCGGTCCAGCACTTGATGACCTGGTTGAGCGGGAACTCGGCGGGCTGCCCGCGCTTCACGGAGCTGTCGAAGACCTTCCCGTCGATGAGGGTGCCGGTGTAGTGGACCTTCACCTTGTCGGTGTCCTTGGGCTGCGCGCCGGAGCCCTCCTTGACCGAGACGTAGATGAGGCCGGACTCGGCCTTCTGGGCCCCCTTCTCCTTGGCGGCCTTCTCGAGGAACTCCTTCGATTTCTCCTTCTGCTTCTCGGCGCCCACCTTCATCCGCGCCTGCGCCAGCTGGTTGATCTTGGGCTGGTAGGTCTCCGGCTCGGCGAGGAGCTTCTTCCCGCCCGTGGCGTCGTTGAGGCCGCGCTTCACCAGGTCGAGCTCGGCAGGCGCGAGGTTGAACACGTCGAGTTGCCGCGCGATGAGGACGCCGATGGAGTAGAGCGCCTTGTCGTCTTCCGTCTTGGGGTCGGCAGCCTGCACTCGCGCGCCGGAGCCGAGGGAGACGAGCAGCGCCGAGAGGATGAGCCTGCGCATCGATATTCCTTTCCAGTCGTGGAGCCGCAAGGCTCGGGCCATACTATCCGTGCTATGAACCCGCCCATCATGCGCCGCGCTCGATGTGAGCGCAACGAAAACGCGCAAGGGTTGCGCTGTCACTCCTCGAGCGTCGAGACGTCGCCTTCGGGCATCCCCAGCGCGCGCGCCTTCAGCACGCGCCGCATGATCTTGCCCGAGCGCGTCTTCGGGAGCGTCTCGACGAAGGTGATCTTCTCGGGCCGGACGATGGGGCCGAGGTGGGTCGCGACGTGCGCCTTCACCTCCTCGGCGAGGTCGTCGGAAGCCTTGTGTCCCTGCCGCAGGAGACAGTAGGCATGGACGCACTGTCCCTTCACCTCATGTGGCAGGCCGATCACGGCGGCTTCCGCGACGGCGGGATGGGAGACGAGGGCGCTCTCGATCTCCGCGGTCCCGAGGCGGTAGCCCGCCACCTTGATGACGTCGTCCGTCCGGCCGATGATCCAGAAGTAGCCGTCCTTGTCGCGCTTGGCCGAGTCGCCGGCCATGTACTTCCCCGGGTACTTCGACCAGTACTGCTTCACGTAGCGATCGGGGTCCTTGAAGATGGTCGTCATCATCGCCGGCCATGGGCGCTTGAGGACGAGGTAGCCCTCCTCGCCGTCGGGCACGGGCTTGCCGTTCTCGTCCAGGATCTCCGCCTCCTGCCCGAAGAACGGTCGCGTGCCGGAGCCGGGCTTGAGCGGGACCGCCGGCCCGGGCGTGATCATGAACATGCCCGTCTCGGTCTGCCACCAGGTGTCCATGATCGGGCAACGGCCCTTGCCGATGACGCGGTGGTACCACCTCCACGCCTCGGGGTTGATGGGCTCCCCTACCGATCCGAGGAGCCGCAAGGACGAGAGGTCGTGCCGGTTGGGCCAGCTCTCGCCGAAGCGCATGAGCCCGCGGATGGCGGTGGGGGCCGTGTAGAGGATGGTGATGCCGTACTTCTCGACGAGGTGCCACCAGCGGTTCGGGTACGGGTAGCTCGGCGCACCCTCGTACATGAACGTGGTCGCCCCGCACAGGAGCGGTCCGTACACGATGTAGCTGTGCCCGGTGACCCACCCCGGATCGGCGGCGCACCACCAGCGGTCCTCGTCCTTGATGTCGAAGACGTACTTCAGCGTGGAGGCAATCCCGACCATGTACCCACCGTGACAGTGGGTGATGGCCTTCGGCTTCCCGGTCGTGCCCGAGGTGTAGAGGATGTAGAGAGGGTCGCCGCTCTCCATGACCTCCGTCGCGCACACGCCGGTGGCGAGGGGGAGCTTCATGAGGTCGTGGTACCAGTAGTCGCGCCCCGCATCCATCTTCACTTCGTGGGCGGTGCGCTTCACGACGATGACCGTCTCGACGGTTGGGCAGCGGCGGACGGCCTCGTCCACCGTCTTCTTCAATTCCACCACCTTGCCGTTCATGAACCCGCCGTCGGCGGTGATGATCACCTTCGACTCGGAGTCCTCGATACGGCCCTGCAGGGCGTCATGGCTGAAGCCGCCGTACACGACCGAGTGGATCGCGCCGATCTTCGCGCAGGCCAGCATCGCGATCACGATCTCCGGGACGCGCGGCATGTAGATGGTGACGCGATCGCCCTTCTTCACGCCCATCGCCTTGAGGACGTTGGCGAACTTCGAGACGTCGCGGTTCAGCGCGAAGTAGGAGTATGTGCGGACGTCGCCGCGCTCACCCACCCAGACGAGTGAGAGCTTGTTCTTCCGCCACGTCCGCTGGTGCCGGTCGAGGCAGTTCTGGACGATGTTCGTCTGCCCGCCGGTGAACCACTTGAAGAAGGGCTTGTTCGAATCGTCGAGGACCTTGTCCCATTTCCTGTACCACTCGAGCTCCTGCGCCTCCTCCGCCCAGAAGCCCTCCAGGTCCTCCTTCGCCCTGCGCGCGAGGGCGTCCCAGTCCTTGACGCGGGCGTTCGCGAGGACCTCGGCCGACGGATAGAAGACTTCGCCTTCGAGGACGGGCCTCTTGTCGCTCATCTGCATCTCCTCGGATCGTGGAGAGTCGGAAAAGGCGGCGGAGAGTCGAAGCGCCGCGCGAGCCGGGCGCGCGCCGGGAGGATGACCCCAGGTGCCCCCATGGGTGGTGGATTAGTTAGGGAAGCCGGCTCCGCGATGTCAACGCTCCGAAAGGCACCGGATGGGGGTGTTCTGCTATTGGTGAATCGTGGTGTGCTGCTCCCGCGAATCCGGCGAGATCGGCTCTTCGCGCGGTGCGCGAGGGTGGCGGACGGGAGCCTGCGCGTGGCGCTTCCTCGCGCCGGCTAGCGGGTGGAGTTATCCTCGGGCCTTGATCCGGCCTCCCCCACTTCACCCCGGTGACGTCGTACGCGTGGTCGCTCCCTCGGGACCGATCGAGCCAGAGGCCCTGGAGCGGGGCATCGCCGTCCTCCGCGACGAGTTCGGGCTGGAGGTCCGCACGAGGTCGGACGTCACCGCGCGCCAGCGCTACCTGGCGGGCGAGGACGCCCGGCGTCTCGAGGAGTGGCGCGAGGCGGCGAGCGATCTCGAGACGCGGGCCATCTTCTGCGCTCGCGGCGGTTACGGGGCGATGCGGCTCCTCCCCCGGCTCGAGCCGGCGCGCTTGCTGCACCCGCCCAAGTGGGTGGTGGGCTTCTCGGACACCACCGCGATCCATGCCGCCCTGAACCGCGCGGGGCTCGTCACCATTCACGGCCCGCTGGTGAGCACACTCGGCCGCACGACCCAGGAAGCGCGCGACCACCTGAAAGCGCTCCTCTTCGGACGGCCCGGGCCGGCAGCACCCCTGCCGCGCGGCGGCCTGCCACCCGGTCTCGGGTGCATCGGAAGCGGCGTCATCCGGCCTGGCCGCGCGTCGGGGACGCTCCTCGGCGGCTCTCTCACCCTCCTCGCACACCTGTGCGGCACGCCATGGCTGCCGTCGATGGCGGGTGCCGTGCTGTTTCTCGAGGACGTGGACGAGAAGCCATACCGGCTGGACCGCTATCTCACCCAGCTCCGACTCTCCGGCGCGCTCGACGGGGTGCGCGCGGTCTGCGTGGGGCACCTCACGGGATGCGACGACGGCGAGCAGCGCGGCGCGGATACGGTGAGGGAGCTCGTGCGGGCGCTGGGGGTCCCGGCGATCGAGGGGCTGCCGGCCGGTCATGAGCCCGAGAACTTCGCGCTGCCCCTGGGCTCGGTCGTGGCCGTGGTCGCCCCCGCGCCGGGCGAGCCGGTACCTCCGCAGCTCGTGTTCGAGCAGGGGACCGTGGCAACGTGAGCGAGCAGGCCGCACCGCCAGTTGCAGGCCCGCAGCGAGTAGGCCGAAGGGCCGTAAACGAGCGAGGAGCTTGCGGCGGCGCGGCCGTTGACGAGCTCGCCGAGCGTAGCGAGGCAATCCGATGAGCGAGCAGGCCGCACCGCCCGTTGCAGGCCCGATGATCGAGCTCGGCCCCATCCGGACGATGCTGGAGGCGGGGCATCGCGAGGGGATCGCGCCGGGCCTCTCCGCCGTGATCCTCGCCGGCGGCGAGATCGTGCACGCGAGCGTCCACGGCGACGCGCAGGTGGAGCCGGCGCGCAGGCCCCTTCGCGGCGCCGATCGGTTCGACCTCGCCTCCCTCACCAAGCTCTTCGTGATGAGCGCGGCGGCGCGCCTCGCGGAACGAGGCGCCCTCGACATCGACGCCTCAGCCTCGCGCTGGCTGCCCGTCCTGGGTGGCGCCAAGGCGGGAGTGACGGTCCGCCACCTGCTCGCGCATGCGAGCGGCCTCCCCGCCTGGCGGCCGTGGCACGAAGCGGTGGCGCGCGACCCCCTCGGGCGCTCGGCCTTCTTGCCGCCGGGCGAGAGACCCGGCCCCGAAGCCCTCGTCCCTGCCTTCCGCCGCGGGCGCGAGCTGGTGGAGGCCGCGCTGGCGGCCGAGCCGCTCGAGGCGCCGGCCGGAGCGCGCGCGATCTACAGCGACGTG
>Ga0299915_10000749_pt1 | contig 24261 bp, 22 predicted proteins | sample RVTome_13_FD_200263 | JGI IMG/M metagenome (GOLD analysis project Ga0299915, IMG submission 200263) | Soil microbial communities from uranium-contaminated site in the Upper Colorado River Basin, Wyoming, United States - RVT92D227 (version 2) ... | reverse complement strand
CTTCCCGCCGACCAGGCCCGTGTAGAAGGCCCTGAAGTCCGGCTCCCTGTCCGAAGGGACCCTCAGCGTGAGGACAACGTGCTCGCCGAAATCCCTAGCGGTGATCTCGAACTCCTCCCGTGCCAGATAGCTTTCCAGCTGAGACAGCAGGTTGTAGGGGAGCGGGGCCCGGATCTCCTTTATGAGCTGCAGTTCCGTCACTCCGGATGCTTCAATGGCTTTCTTCGCGGCCTCGCCATAGGCTCGGACCAAGCCGCCCGCGCCGAGCTTCGTTCCGCCGTAATGCCGGGTCACGACGATGAGCGCGTTCGTGACGCCGGCGTTCTTCAGGGAGACGAGGATCGGAGGCCCGGCCGTCCCGTGAGGCTCCCCGGCGTTGTCGTAGCGGGCGTTCTCTCCCGACATCCCGATGCGGAAGGCCCAGCAGTGGTGCGTCGCGTCGCGCCAGGTCTCCCGGACGCGCTTGACGATAGCCAGCGCCTCATCGGGCGTGGCAGCCTTGAAGCTCCGTCCGATGAACCGCGAACGCTTGATCTCGATGGCGCTCTCGGCCTCGCGGGAGATGGTCTTCATTCGGCCTCAGAGGAGGACCATGCGCACGGTCTTGTTCATGCGAATCTCCCCTGGAGATGGCAATTCATTCCATGAATTTGTCCCAAAAGGTCCCTTCTGTCAAGGCATTCCGTGGGCCCTGAGCCTACGCTGGAAAGCGCGCGGTCCGTGCGGTATAAGAAATCGACCAAAGCCCTGGTCGAGACTCCGGCTTTGGTTGTCCAGTCGACGATCCGCTTCGCGGTCCACTCGGCATATGTTCTTTGAATGCCGATCTTTGTGGCTTTTCGTGGTTATTGACAGCGCCGCGCGGCCGGCGATATACTTTCGGTATGGTTAGGAGGGGGGATTGAGTGCTAAGACCGGGAACTCAGCTCGCTCGGAAAAAGCAAATTCTTGATGAACGCCTTTCACGGCGATCTTTTCGCGGCCTTAAGCGGCGGAACGGAGGCTACCCGGGTCTATCCGGCGGCAATCCGGGCGATGGGCGAGATCGGCATTGACATCAGCTCCCATCGCTCGAAAAGCATCGATGAATTCGAGGGTCGACGGTTCGATTATGTCGTGATGGTATGCGACGATGCTCAGACGGATTGCCCGTTCTTTCCCGGGGGAAAGGAATATATCCACGAAGCATTCGAGGATCCCGCGGCCTGCAAGGGCACGGACGAAGAGGTCCTCGCGTGTTTCCGGAAGAGCCGGGACGATATCCGAACCTGGATCGAAAACGTTCTGATGAAAAAGTCGCGACGTCCGTGATCCGGATCGCCCATAAATTCGTATATCCGGGTGTGGAATCCGGTCAGGGAGGGCAAGACGATGGATAGGAGAGTCTTTATCAAACTGGGAGCCGCGGCGGCCGTTTGGCCGGCCCTGATAACGCCGAGCGCCTGGACGGCCGAATCCACGGCGGCGGATAAGCTGGACGTTCACGTGGATCCCCGGATCGAGCTTTATGAAACCGTACTAAATCTGGGTCCATTTCGAGGCCTGAAGAACGAGGACGGCGTGGTCGAGGCCCGCGTGGCCACTCCGTTCGATTTCGCTTACAAACGGGAGGTCGAAAAACGGTTTTCCCCCTTTAAGGACCACCCCGCCGTCAAGATTTACGGGGAGATGGCGACCCAGGGCCTTTTTCGATTCGGCCATCCGCCGAGCGTCATGCTGCATCTTTCCGACCCGCCCGGGCTGGAGGAGAAAATACCCATAGACGATTTTCTGGTCAAAATGGCCGGGGACCGGGGAAAGCTGACTGAATTCATCGAAGCCATGCGGGGATTCGCCCGCGACTCGGACTTCATGGCATTTTTCCGGGGGCATCGCGATTTCTATCGCCGGCTGGCCGAGGGCTACCGGAAAAACATGGAATGGAATTATATCGGAGACCTAGAAGAATATTACGGCGCTCAACAGGACGGCTATCATCTGATCCTGGCCACGTTGTCCCATCCCGGCGGATTCGGTCCGAGGATCAAGACCTCCGATGGAAGATACGAAGCCTATGCGGTCATCGGCCCGAAGAGCGTCAAGGACGACAATCCCGAATTCGGTTCCGGTGATTCGATGCGCCGCCTGTGCTGGCACGAGTTCAGCCATTCGTTCGTCAACGTCATGACCGATGCCCATCTCGAGGACCTGAAGGAGCCGCTCGGGCTCCTGGAAAGCCGGAAGCTTCCCGCTCCGGTCGTCGAAAGAATCAAGGCCGCCGGAATGTGGGACGTCCATCTTTGCGATCAGGCGGGCGAGTATGTCGTGCGCGGCGTAACCACCAGACTGGCTTTCAAGAAATTGGGAACCGAACGCGGGACGGCGGCGTTGAACGATGAAATCAAAGAGGGCTTCACCCATCTGGAAGCGATCTGCAAGCGTCTCGAAGTCTATGAAAGCCACAGGGACAAATACCCGGCCCTGAAGGATTTTTATCCCGAGATCATAGCCGCTTTTCGCGATCTAGCCCAACGGCCTGCCCCTTCGTCCTCGGGCCGGTGAAGGAGCCCCGACGGCGTCCCGCACCGGCCCCGGCGATAGCGCCCGTCGACGCGATGCCCGGCCGGATCTTGTCCTTCAACGTGAGGACGGCATGAAGGGTTCCGCTTTCCGCGACGCGGCGAATTCCCGCTTCCGGCCGGTTTGACGGCGTGCAGCGCCGGACTATCATGCCCAAGCGTTGAGCCGTACTCACGAGAATCAACCGCCGCGCCTTTCTCCTCATCGCCCACGTCCCACTCAAGATTTCCATGACGACTTGAAACTTGAATCGCGGCGTGTACCGTCTGCCGTTTTTCTCGGACACCATCTGAGCCTCCTTCGAAGGCTTCGCACCCTCTTTTTTAGCATTCGGGGTGGTTTGAATGGTGGGGGTCAGTCCCACGTTTCCATTCTCCGGGCCGAGCGCATTCTCTCCTGGCGGCACACCGGCTTCAATGTCCACAGCCTGGTACGGACCAAGACGAAGCCGGAGGCCGAGAGGGTGGCGAAGTACATGATCCGGCCGGTGCTCGCCCTGGAGAGGTTGTCATTCCTGGAGCCCGAGGGCAAGGTCGGTTATCGCTGGGGCCTTATCTGGAGTTTATCGCCCGGGTGACCTCTCATATCCCCGATAGGGCCAGGTCATAGTGCGCTATTATGGGCTGTACGCCAACGCCCACATTTATCGATCATCTGAAGCTGACGTTCGTGGCGGCGAAGCCTCCGCCGTCCCATGTCTTCGAGCAGGTCGCGCTCGTGGCGGCCGAGGAGAGCGGGGAATATTGTTGAGTATTTTGTGATCAGGGGGGAGCGGGAGTCTATTGTCTTTTAGCCGGTTCGAGAGGATTTCTTGTCCGGATATGATCTACGGGCGCGGTTTTCGCAGTTATTGACATTGCCGCCCGGCCGGAGATATAGTTCCGCTGTGGTTAGGAGGGTAAATTCAGCGCCAAGGGCGGGAATTCAGCTCGCTCGGAAAAAGCAAATTCTTATACCCTGGGACACGTCGCTTCTGAAGGTCGTGGACAACCTTCTCATCGGTTCGAAGAAATGATTGGCCAAACTAGCGGTTGGAGCGGACGCGCGAGAACGCGCAGCGCTCGGCCGCAACGTTATACACGCGTTAGTCATTGCAATCAGCAGTCATTCTTAAAAAGGAGTTTTTTGCGTGCGTATTCCGCTTCCTGATTGCCGCCGAACCGCGGCGGCGATTGCTCACCCTTATCCGATTCAAGTGGCACAACAGGCTCAGGAGTTCATTCAAGCTGCCGTATTCCACGTCTCCTTGCTCGACGTTGCCGCGGGCCAGCGCGTCCGCCAGCCGGGAGCGATTCAAGAACTCGAAGCGGATTTCCTCTCCCACGGCTTGACGGCACAGACTTGGGAGGCGTCTTGGAGCCTAGTTGCTCGATATCAAGAGTTTCTCAAAGCCGCGATGTTCCAATCGGTAGTTGTCGCACTCCGAAGTCACTGGAACTGGTACGTCCGACGTATCGGGGAGTTTCTCATGTTTTGCCGACCCCATGTAGCTTGTACTCAACTCTCCAAGGGACAATCCGATTCGCTCGGTAATATCGGACGGAAGGAATTTAGAGAGCAACTGGTAATACTTGAGACAGCAACAGGATTGACTCTGACCCTGACCGCGCAGACGAAGGACTCCATTGTCCTGATGTCTCACGTCCGAAATCTTGGGCTCCACAATCGCTGGGAAGCGGATAAACAGTTTCTCTCTGCGCATCCTAATTGCGGATTGGCCGTGGGCGACATTCGTGTAGTCTCCCGGGCTGACCTCGAGACATGGTCGACTGCACTAATAGCCGGCATTCAAGTAACGTCATTTGCGATTGCCAAGAAATACGTATCGGTACCTGACTACTCATCAGTATTACCTTAGCTACCGTCAAAGGTGATAACCTATGGGCATAAGTGGAGGCCTGAAATGCGGCTGCCGATAGCGGTTACGCACTTGGTCGTTTGGTCCGGTCGCCAGTGGGGCCGCGCCTGAGCCACGCCGTTTGCCAAGATGAGATAGCGTCGATTATGAGCTGGATGGAATAAAGAATTATGTCCGAAAACCTGATAGAGCGGTACTTGACCGATATGGGGGAAGTCTGGCGTTCAAGGTCTAACGTAGCGGAGACCTCGTTCTATCCAGCATTAGAACGGCTGCTCACTGACATCGGGAAAAATCTTTCCCCCAAGGTCCGCTGCGTCATCAACCTGGCCAACCGTGGTGCCGGACTGCCTGACGGTGGCTTATTCTCGGCCGAGCAGTTTCGCCGCAAGACACGCGATGCGGACGCCAAAGAGAATCCCTTTCTTGTTCAGAACCCGTCGCGCGGCGTGATCGAAGCCAAGCCTCCGGCTGAAGATGTCCGCCGAGTGGCAGGGACCGAGCAGGTGGAGAGATACTGGAAGCGCTACGGCATGGTGCTCGTTACCAATTTCCGCGCCTTCGTCCTAATCGGCCAAGGCCCGACAGGGAAGCCGTGCGAGCTAGAATCCTTCGCTCTAGCTGAGTCCGAGAGCGAATTCTGGCAACTGACCGCCCATCCTCGCCTGGCGGCGGAGGAGCACGGCGAACGTATGCTGGAGTATCTGAAACGCGTGCTTCTTCTCAACGCCCCGCTGGCCGCTCCTCAAGACGTGGCAGGTATTCTCGCCTCTTACGCTCACGACGCGCGACTTCGCATCGAAAAGGCTGACCTCCCGGCCCTGAAGACCCTTCGGCAGGCACTCGAGGATGCCCTCGGCCTGCGTTTCGAGGGCGATAAGGGCGAGCATTTCTTCCGTTCGACTCTCATTCAAACCCTCTTTTATGGAGTCTTCTCGGCGTGGGTCCTGTGGGCGCGACGACGCGACGCGAAACCCAACGAAAAAACCGGCTTTGCAGATGCACTCCGCGAGGCCGGGGCGCCGTACGCCGTCGCCGGCGGCTTCGACTGGCGTCTCGCTCCCTATCTATTGCGCGTTCCTATGCTCCGCGCTCTTTTCGTTCAAGTTGCCGACCCCGCCCATCTCGGCGCATTAGGCCTGATCGAAGTCCTCGATTGGACCGCCGCCACCCTCAATCGCGTGAACCGCGCCGAGTTCTTCAGGTCCTTCGACGAGGGGCACGCTGTTCAGTACTTCTACGAGCCCTTCTTGCAAGCGTTCGATCCGGAACTGCGCAAGGAACTCGGAGTCTGGTACACGCCCGAGGAGATCGTCCGTTACCAGGTCGAACGCGTGGACGCCGTCCTTCGGTCCGAACTTGGCCTCGCCGACGGACTCGCGGACCCGAAAGTAGTCGTCCTCGACCCCTGTTGCGGCACCGGCACCTACCTGCGAGCCGTCCTCCGCCGTATTGCCGTCACTCTGCACGATAAAGGCGGCGACGCCCTGGTCGCGAACGATCTCAAGAAAGCGGCCATGGAGCGCGTCTTCGGGTTCGAGATTCTGCCTGCGCCATTCGTAATTTCCCACCTCCAGCTCGGTTTGGAACTCGAGACCCTCGGTGCGCCGTTAAGCGATCGAAGCGATCCGCCGGAACGCGCCGGCGTCTATCTGACCAATGCCCTCACCGGTTGGGAACCTCCCAAGGAAACGCAGAAAAAGATTGTTTTTCCCGGTTTTGACGACGAACGAGGCGCCGCTGGCAAGGTGAAGCAGGAAAAGCCTATACTCGTTATCCTCGGCAATCCACCCTACAACGCCTTTGCCGGCGTTAGTCCCGAGGAAGAGCACGGCCTTGTCGAACCCTACAAGAAAGGCCTGATCTCCGAGTGGGGCATCAAGAAGTTCAATCTTGATGACCTCTACATACGATTCTTCCGCCTCGCCGAAAAGCGCATCGCCGAGCACGGCGGGCGGGGCGTGGTGTCGTTCATCTCGAACCACTCCTGGGTTAGCGATCCGTCTTTCGTGGTTTTGCGGCAACATCTGCTCGACTCCTTCGAACGTTTTTGGATCGAGAATATGCACGGAAATCGGAAGATTTCAGAATATGCGCCGGATGGCCGTACCAGTGAAACCGTTTTCGCGACTTCAGGCTTCTCCGTCGGCATCCAGCAAGGAGTTGCTATCTCGCTGTGGGTGAAACATCCCAAGCGCAAAGGCAACCCGGTTGTACGCTTTCGCGATGACCTTAATGATGCCAAGGCCGGCGAACGTCGAGCACATCTCCTCGCCAGTCTCGACGACAAGGACTTCGATGCGCAATACGAAACTTCCAATCCTCGGAAAGATAACAGATGGAGTTTCCGGCCATCGGATGTCTCGGATCGTTACATGGAGTGGCCGAGACTGACCGACTTGTGCGCGGCGGCGCCAAGTAACGGGTTGATGGAAAAGCGCGGCGGCGCGCTTATGGACGACGACAGGTTTGCTCTCGAAGTTCGCATGAAGCGCTACTTTGACAAGAATATATCCTTCGACCAACTGAAAAGCGAGGGGCATCCGTTGACGCGCGATGCAGCGGCACACGATGCACGCAAGGCGCGAAAGAAAGTTCTGGAGGCTGAAGGGTTCATTGAAGACCGTCTACTCCGATATGCGTTACGTCCACTCGATTATTGTTGGTGCTACTACACTGGCGTCAGTTCTGCCTGGAACCGTCCTCGCCCCTCCCTTTGGATGCAGTGTTGGGATGGGAACGCATTTCTACTGTCACGGTTCAATCGTTCCAAGGATCCTGAGGGCGTGCCCTTCTATTTCGCCAGCGGACTGAGCGACGATCACCTGCTCGCGCCTGATGCGGCGGCGTTTGCTTTTCGAGTTAAGGTCGGACAGGACCACCGGGCTGGTTGCGCTGTACTCGGAGAACGCTCCCTGCTCGGGATTGAAAATGACACGGACAAGATCACCGCAAACCTCTCTCCCGCCGCCCGCACCTATGTTGCGTCTCTCGGACTTCCCAATCCCGACACCGATCACGTGACCACGGAAATGATCTGGTATCACGCGCTGGCTATCGGCTATTCGCCCGCCTATCTAACCAAGAATGCGGATGGTATCCGGCAGGACTGGCCGAGGATTCCGCTTCCGAAGGCAAGGGATTCTCTGGTCGCCTCCGCGACCCTTGGGCGGCAGGTGGCGGCGCTGCTGAACACGGAAGTGCCCGTGCCCGGCGTGACGGCTGGGAAGATAAGGGAAGAACTGAAAATCGTCGCAGTCTTTCAGCGCGTGGACGGGAAACCGGCAAAACCCGAGTCCGGGGATCTTGACCTAACCGCCGGTTGGGGCCACGGCGGCAAGGGTGGCATCATCATGCCAGGTAAAGGGAAACTTATCCGACGGAACAAAGGCGCGTGCGACACTTACCTCAACGAAAACGCGTGCTGGCGGAACGTACCCGAGGCAGTGTGGGATTACACCATCGGCGGCTACCAGGTCATCAAGAAGTGGCTGTCGTACCGCGAAAAGCCCCTTCTGGGCCGGGGCCTGACGCCGGACGAAGTCCGCTATGTCACGGAAATTGCGCGCCGCCTGGCTGCCATAGTTGCCTTGCAAGCATCCTTGGACGACAACTACCGGAAAGTTATCAAAGCAACGTACTCGTGGCCCAAGAATTGATGGTGGCGAACAATCGCATGGAACGCTACGGCGCGTTCCGCGCCGAGGTTCATGCGCGCCGTTGGACAGGAAGATGAAGAGGAGATGACATGTCCGTACCAGATTACCAATCTTGCATGCTGCCGCTCCTGAAGTTCTACTCCGATGGCCAAGACCACACATTCCGCGAGGCAGTTGAAGCACTCGACTTGCATTTCAAGCTTACGGAACAGGAGCGAAGGGAGATGTTGCCAAGCGGACAACAGGAGATATTCGACAATCGGATCGGATGGGCCAGAACCTACATGAAGAAGGCTGGTCTAATCGAAGCACCCAAGCGAGGCGTCAACAGGATCACGCCCCGCGGTCTCGATGTTCTGCAGAAGAAGCCCGAGAGGATTGACGTCAACTACCTCGCACAATTCAAGGAATTTCAGGAGTTTCGAGCACTTCGGCATCCCAAACAGGATGAGGAAGAGGAGGCGGAGGCCAACAACAAGACTCCTGAGGAGGCCCTGGAGAATGCATACCAAAAGATCAGGAACGACCTTGCGGCCGACCTGCGCGAGAGACTGAAGACTTGTTCACCTACCTTCTTCGAGCGCCTCGTGGTCGAGGTCATCGTCAAGATGGGTTACGGCGGCTCACGTCTGGACGCTGGGAAAGCCATCGGCAAGAGCGGTGACGGCGGGATTGACGGGATCATCAAGGAAGACAAACTTGGTCTCGACGCCATCTACATCCAAGCAAAACGATGGGAGAACACCGTCGGCAGGCCCGAGATTCAGAAGTTTGTCGGCGCCCTCACCGGTCAACGCGCCAAGAAAGGACTGTTCATTACTACGTCTGAATTCTCTGCCGATGCGGAAGACTGCGTCTCGCGCATCGACGCGAAGGTTGTGCTCATCGACGGCGAAACTCTGGCCCAGCTGATGATCGATCACGGCGTCGGCGTTTCTACTGTCAACACCTACGAACTTAAGAAGGTAGACTCGGACTATTTCTCGGAGGAATAGGACTGTCTAACAAACCATCGGAGGCGATTCTCATCCCGCGCGGGCGCGTGTCTCGAACGCCTAAATTGCATTGTTGGGCGTACCAGAGATTTGATGAATTACGCGATGATCCGTAGCCGTTTTGACTGGGTCAGGTTTGAAAACCGGATGGACAGAAACGTTACTTATGCGTCCGTTCTGAACAAACCAATTCGTAGATTAACGGGCGAAAGCTACATTACGACCTATTTTTCTTTTCGGACCCCTTTAAAAGGGTTGTTGTCAGACTTCTGATTGAGAAATTGCCCCGTCTCCTTGTCGCGTTTTACCCAGCGGTCGGCGTGAGGATTGTAGATCTGACTTCTATCCTTTACAGCGCCGTGTCTGTGGTTATCGCCCTTTGGCGGATTTGTAGCCATTTTTCTGCCTCCTTATAGTTGACATTATAGAATAAAATGTATTAGTATGTCAACTATCGAAGGAGGACCGCCGTGAACCGAATTAAGCAAATGCGTCTAGCCCAGGGATTGTCTCTCGAGGCTTTGGCACACGAAATGGGAGGCCTGGTCACTAAGCAGGCATTGTCGAAATACGAAAAAGGGCTGTCGAAACCGAGTCCGATCGTTGTTAGTCGTTTGGCTGCCGTTTTTGGAGTGAAAGCCCTCCATCTTTGGTCTTCTCCCGCCGTCTCCGTCGATTTTGTCGCTTACCGGCGATTGTCTAAACTAGGCAAGAAAGAAAAGGCTAAAATCGAGGCAGTTGTAGGGAAATCTTTAGAGGAACGGTGCCGTTTACAGGAGCGGTTAGGATTGTCGGATTCATTCGATTGGATATCGAACAAACGGCTGGTTCGAAAACTGGATGATGCGGAAACAGCGGCGAAAGCAATCAGAGAAAAATGGGAGTTGGGAACCGACGCGATTTCCAATCTGACGAGCATTTTGGAGAATCGACTGGTCCATGTCCTGGCGATCGAAACCGGAAGAAAGTTCGATGGCATTTCCGCTCTCGCAAAGAATGAAAAGGGGACCGTCGTCGCCGCGGCCGTCACGACGAGGAAAGCGATTGCCGGAGATCGGCAGCGCATGAATCTGGCGCATGAATTAGGTCATCTGGTCTTGGCTCCGAACGCCGGCATCGACGAGGAGGATACGGCGTTCCGATTCGCTGGAGCGTTTCTTCTCCCTGCTGATACTTTGCGCAAAGAAATCGGAAATCGACGCGTCAATCTTCAACTTGCAGAGTTGATGGCCTTGAAACGGCGTTTCGGCATCAGCCTCCAAGCGATTCTTCATCGGCTTTGCGATTTGGAAGTCATTTCCAAGACGACTTATAAGGGTTGGATGATCGAAATCGGGAAGAAAGGCTGGAGAAAGCAAGAGCCGGAACCGCTTCCTGTGGAAAATTCGACTTGGTTGGAAAGGATGCTGACGAGAGCGTTGGCCGAAGGGGTCATGACTTCGGAAGAAGCGAAAAATATAGGGGGGGCGATCACGCGTGGATTCGCGGATCCGGTACCGAAGACTCGCGCTGCATTTCTGCGGCTGCCGATGGAGCAGCGTAGGAAAATCCTTGAAGCCCAAGCGGAGCAAGCCAGAAAACATTATTTAGCCAAAGGCGCCGAAAATGATTTGGAAACCGGCGACGTCAACTGAAATGACGAGTCCGCTTCCAAAACGGGGCGAGGTCTGGAGAGTAAATTTCGATCCGACGTGTGGCGCTGAGATCATGAAGATACGCCCAACGGTCGTCATTAGTTCGAACGCTTTAGGCAAATTGCCGTTAAAGATCGTCGTTCCGATAACAGGATGGAAGTCCGGGTTCGCCGATGACATCTGGCATATCAAGTTAACGCCAACTCCAGAAAATGGACTGACGAAGGATTCCGCTGTCGATCTTTTTCATGTCCGTGGCGTTGATCTCTTGCGATTCATCGCCCCAATAGGCAAATTGGCCGAGGTTGAGGTTGAAGAAATCGTGCAAGCTCTAGCGATCGTGGTCGAATTGAATTGATTGGCTTCGTTTGACACCATAGTTTTTCTTCAATATCCTTTGATCGCGTCAAAACTAGTTCGCAAATAGAGGGCCACCAAAGACGCTCTCATTTCGCTATTTGAGCCATGAAAAGTTCCGGGCTGTGTTCGAAAGCCTAGAGAGCCCTTAGACTCATTTTCGACAGTTCCATAGACATTTTAAAAAGCCGCTCTCACATAATCAATGGCTTACGCTTGAAAAAGCCGATTTTCCCTGCAAGTGTAGTGCCTAAATAGTTTTGGGAACCCCTTGACAATAGCTTTATAGGCCATGCCAGAAAACCCCAGGCTTTTAAGCCTGGGGATGAATGGCATCCCGGAACGAAGCCAGCTCCTGCTGGCGGAGTGGAGGAAAATCAGGCATAATCCGGCTATGGCCAGATATGCCACGGGGTCGCATACAAAGCATAGGCTCCAGTATCATCTGGTATGGATTCCCAAATATCGGAAACGCGTGTTGCAAGGCAAAATAGCCATCCGTCTCAAAAGCCTCATGTATGAAGCGTGCAAGATGAACGGATGGTGGATCAGTGCAACGGCGATACAGGATGATCATGTTCACATCGTGGTGCAACTGCCGCCGCGGATCAGCGTGGCGGAGGCGGCCCAGATATTCAAGGAGGGCACGAGTCGGGTGCTGAGGAAAGAATTTCCTGACATGACAGAATTCTTATGGGGAGACAGCTTTTGGGCGGATGGGTATTTTGCCGAGACCGTTGGACAGATCAACGAGGAGATCATAAGGAAATACATCCGCCAAGAAAAGGGGAAGCCATAGCCGGATTATGCCACAGGGATGAAACTCCGGCCTTTAGGCCGGAGAGTTTTCATTGTACCCCGGTCGGAGCTTTTCAAAAAGTTATTTTGGACAAGAGTGATTTAATATCAAAGCTTATTCTTTTTAAATTTTAGTTTCAGCTTTTGCCTGAAATTCTATAATGAAAGATATAATAAGAATTGAAATACTTATGGCTACATCAATTATTTTAAACAAGCAACTTACTTTTCCCCATATAACTATCGATGCAAAGACTGTCCAGAAAATAAAAATCAATCTTGGGATACAGAAGCAGAATAATTTGTTTGCACCTCCAAGAATACTAATGAATTTCAATACTCCTTTTTTATGGCAATTCCAAAAATCTATTCTGGTTTTTGAATAATCGATAAATTTATTTTCATTTGATTCTTCTTTTTTTTTAATTTGCTCAAAATAATAGCAAAAAGAGAGCCAAGTCCTACTTCCTAGCCACATCCAAAAGATACTCAAGATTATCGCAAAAATTGGAATTGAAAGAATTAATGGTAGGTTCTGATCCGCTTCTTTATTTAATATGCCAATAAAAGCTATTGTTAATATTGAATTGAATGTAAGTAGGTTACCTGTGCGAGAAGTGAAAGCTTTATCTTCCTCAATTAATCCTGATCGATATATTTCATAAGATTTCAATAATATTCTAGATTCTTCATTATCCATTTTATCCCCCCTATTTCATCATTCTTTTAAGGAAAGCCTAGATGATTCACATCATAGGCAATCTATCGCCCTGTTCACAGCCAAATCCGCTTCAAATGTGAGGAGAATTGATGCCACATTCTCTTAGATCACCCTCAGAAACTGGGATTAGCTAAAAATTCATCTATGATTTTATAATCTTTTTGAGGAAACAATTCCTTTTCCTCTTCAAGCATATCCAAGAAGTATTTCCCCTCTCCATTGCTCATCGCGATGCGATACTGGTCTTTAAGATTTGTAGCATCTACAGCTACCCCTTTTTGGGCTTGTGCAAGCATTAGCTCATATTTAGTCCAATGTTCTTGTGTTGGAATTAGGCGTTTTTCTAAAATTACGTTTAATAGCGGAATTGCTTCATCAAATCTATTTAGGCGGTTTAGAGCTTCTGCTTTATACTGATGGGCTGAGCCGAGTCCGGGACTGAGCTCGATTATCTTCTCAGCATGATAAAGCGCTTGCTTAGGGTCGCGATAAGGTGCTACCGAATATAAATATACATCGGCAAGATTATTATGAGCATAAATATCTTTTGTCTCATCCTCATCTCTTGCTTCATCTTTGAGGATGCTTTTATACCAAAATATTGCTTCATCATAAGCTTCTCTATTTTGGGCTATTGCTCCTAGGTTCAATTTAGCTGGCCAAAAATGAGCATCTTTATTCAAACTATAATGAAAACATTCGTCAGCAAGCTGCAAATCCCCTTCTTTATAATATTCTGACCCCAATATATAATCGGGAATTGCTTTCAATCGAGCATCAAGGTCTTCAACTACTTTACGGATCTCAACTTTTATTCCAAAAGCTTCTAATTTGCCCAAATAGGGAATAATCAAAAAAACTATCAAGGCAAGCAATAAGTATTCCAATCGTGTTGTTTGGAGAAAAATCGGATCAATAATCTTTTTTAAGATCAGGATGAAGGTCCCTATTAATGAAATCCCCCACATGATCCTTAGGAAGATATCCATCATTTTCTGAGCGCCCCGCAATTTTTTGGCCATTTGAAAACCTCCTTCAATTGACGAGTATCACCCTAAAATCTATAACAAACATATATCAACATAATAAGCAAAGTCAATAATAAGTGTTAGTTTCGCATTTTATTGGGTGCATGCAATGGCTGATACAATAAAGAATCCGGTATTTGGGATTTGGCCGAAGTATCGGCCATTGCGGCAATATATTTTCCTGGCAATTGATCTAATCCACATTTCGCTTCTTTTCTGTTAATGTCCAACTGCAGGGAGGAGCGGCTCGTTATGTTCTCTTGCCGAACCCGGGGATTCTGCCCGTCGTGTCATGCCAAGAGGATCGAGGAGTGGGGCGAGTGGATGCGGGAGGAGCTTCTCCTGGACGTGCCGCATCGCCAGGTCGTCTTCACCATCCCCAAGATGCTACGGGTCTTCTTCAAGTACAAGCGCCGGCTCCTCGGCGATCTCTGCCGCTGCGCCCTCCGGGCCCTGACCTGTTATTTCGAGGTTGCGATGTAAATGTCAAGTACTTTTCCTACCCCTACGGTAAAGATATTTCCCGGGAGCGCGCTTACGCCCGGGGTCACCGCGGCCATCCAGACCTTCGGGGACCGGATCAACCTTCACGTGCACCTCCATTTCCTGGTGACCGAGGGTGGCGTGGACACGGCGGGCGTCTTCCATAAGATCCCGCGGATCGACGACTCGCGGCTGGCCGAGATCTTCGCCAGGGAGGTCCTGGCGATGCTTGTCCGCAAGGAGCTGCTGAGCCCGGAGTGGGCCGAGCGCATTCTCTCCTGGCGGCACACCGGCTTCAATGTCCATAGCCTGGTACGGACCAAGACGAAGCCGGAGGCCGAACGGGTGGGGAAGTACATGATCCGACCGGTGCTTTTGTTGGATCGGCTGTCATTTCTGGAACCCGAGGGCAAGGTCGGTTATCGCTGGGGCCGGGACGGCGCGGAGCAGGAGACGATGGATTATCTGGAATTCATCGCCCGGGTGACCTCGCATATCCCGGATAAAGGCCAGGTCATGGTCCGTTATTATGGGCTGTACGCCAACGCCCACATTCATGGAGCATCTGAAGCTGACGTTCGTGGCGGCGAAGCCCCCGCCGTCCCATGTTTTTACCGAGGTCGCCCTGATGGAGGCCGAGGAGAGCGGGGAATATTGTTGAGTATTTTGTGATCAGGGGGGAGCGGGAGTCTATCGTCTTTTGGCCGCGGCGGAGGGCAAGGCATTCCGTGGGTCCTGAGCTTGCGCTGGAAAGCGCGCGGTCCGTGCGGTATGATGGTCTGGAATCATAAGGAGGTTCACCATGGCCGAACATCCATTAGCGACGATGAAAAAACTCGACCCCGAATTTATGAGACATCTGGAGGAGACCGACGCCCTCGTCTATGCCGACGGCGCCCTGCCGCGCAAAATCAAACTCCTGATGGCGATGGCCTTCGACGCGGCCGAAGGGGCCGCGGGCGGCGTCCGGGCCCTGGCCGAGCAGGCGATGAAGGCCGGCGCGACGAAGGAAGAGATCGCCGAAGCCCTGCGCGTCGCCTTCCATCTATCCGGGATCGGCACGCTCTACGCGGCCTCCTTCGGGCTCAAAGACATCCTGGGCTGAGCGGGGGATCGCCCGGTCTTTATTAGGGATTCGAAGGGGGTCATGGGCGCTGCCGGCCCGGGGACGGCGAGCTTCAAACTCCCGGCGAATTCTGATATCATGATCCGGGCATCCGTACCATGAGCGCGATCATCACGGCGAAGAACCTCTTCAAGAAATATGGCGATCTCACGGCCGTCGACGGCATCTCCTTCGAGATCCAGGAGGGCGAATGCTTCGGCTTCCTGGGGCCGAACGGCGCCGGCAAGACCTCGACCATAAAAATGATCCACTGCGTGTCCCCCGTGACAGCGGGGACGCTCACGGTCGACGGCCTGCCCGCCCACATCGATAACAGGATCCTCAAGAAGAAGACCGGGGTCATCCCCCAGGAGATCACCCTGGACATCGACCTCACGGTCCGTGAGAACCTGATGGTTTTTTCCCGGTTCTTCGACATCCCGAAGCGCATCGCCAGGGAGCGGATCGATGGCCTCCTCAAGTTCGTCGAGCTCGAGGTCAAGCGGGACAGCAAGATCGACCAGCTGTCCACGGGCATGAAGCGGCGGCTCCTCATCGCCCGGGCCCTGCTAAACGAGCCCAGGATCATCATCGCCGACGAGCCCACGACCGGACTCGACCCGCAGGCCCGGCACCTGATCTGGCAGAGGCTCCGCCAGCTCAAAAGCCAGGGCGTGACTCTTATCTTGACGACCCAGTACATGGAAGAAGCCCAGCAGCTCTGCGACCGCATCGTCGTCATGTACCAGGGGAAAATCCTGAAGGAAGGGGTCCCCTCCCGGCTCATCGAGGACGAGATTGGCCGCGAGGTCGCCGAGATCCGGATTGCCGCGGACCAGGATGAGGCGCTCATCGCCCGGCTCGGCGGGTTCTCCTGCGGCCACGAACGGGCCGGCGACACGCTGTTCTTTTACTGCCGGGACGGACAGAACCTCAGACGGAAGGTCACCGAACTCGACCTTCCCAACACCGTCCACCGGCCGGCGACGCTCGAGGACGTGTTCCTGAAACTCACGGGACGGAGCCTCATTGAATGAACCTCTCGTACCGCGTCGGCCACGTCTTTTACCGGAACCTTGTATCCTACAAGAGGTTCATCGTGCCGACATTCATTGCGAGCCTCGTCCAACCCCTCTTCTACCTCATCACCTTCGGCATCGGCATGGGCGCCTATGTCGGAAAATTCGGGGGAAAGCCCTATCTCGATTTTCTGGTCCCGGGCGTTCTCATCTCTTCGGTGATGCTATCCTCCTCTTTTGAGTGCCTCTACGGCACCTTCATCAAGATGATCCACGAAAAGCTCTACGATTCCCTGATCGCGACCCCGGTTTCCGCGGAGGACGCCATCGCCGGGGACATCGCCTGGGCGACATTTCGCGGCCTGGTCAGCGGGACGCTGATGATGGCGGTCGCGATGGTCATGGGAGTTTTCCCGGCTTCCGTTCCCAGTCTGCTGCTGCTTTTCGTCCTCATGATCTTCGTGGGGGTCCTGTTCGGTTCGCTGGCCATGATCGTGACGTCTTTCGCTCCGAACTTCGATTTCTTCAGTTATTACACGGAGCTCATCCTCACGCCCATGTTGTTCTTTTCCGGGGTCTTCTTCCCCCTGGACAATTTCCCTGCCTGGATGAAGAGCTTCGCCCAGTTCCTGCCGCTGACCCATGCCGTCGAGATCTCGCGGGCCGTCTTCTCCGGTGTCTACAAGCCCAGCTTGATCTTCAACTTCCTCGTCGTCCTCATCCTGGAAGTGATCGCCTTCGTTATCGGGGTCAAGCGGATGAAGAAGCGGCTGATCAAGTAGCTCAAACCGCGAAGAGCTTGTATTTGCGGCGGAAGCGGGCGGGCGGGATCTTGGCCGCCTTTTTAAAGGTTTTGCTGAAATGGCTCTGATCAAAAAAGCCGGTCTCCACCGCCACGTCCGCGATATCCAGATCTGAATTCAAGAGCAGGTGCTTTCCGTAATCGATCCTCAGCTTTTGGATATACCCGGAAAGGGATTGATGGGTCTCCTCCTTGAAAAGATGGAGGGCCCGGCTGGTGCTCAGCCCGGCCACCTTGGCCACGTCCCGGGCCGATATTTTATGGGCAAAATTCTTCTGGAGATATTCACGGACGGCGTCCATCTTGATCTTCTTCTTTTCTATCTTGATGAGCGAGACCTTATGGATGAAGTTCTCCAGGATCTCCGTCACCTTGAACAGCAACTCCTCCAGGTCCGTGGCCTTGTTGAGGTCCGTCAGATAGGAATAGTTCAACCCGAGAAGCTCCTTGGCCCCGCCTCCCGCTTCTATGGCGGCCCGGCAGATCATGACCACCAATTCGATGAGGCGGACCTTGATCGTCTCGAAGTTCATCCCGCTCTGGAAGAAGATGGAACCCAGGAATTCATTCAGGATCTCCCGGGCGCCGGTTTTGTCCCCGAGCTTCACCAGCTGGATGATCTCATTCTGCTTGTCGAAGATCTGCCATGTATCCTCCGGGGATTTTCTCTTCAGTTCTTCCATGACATTGGCGATCTTGTACTGCCGGACATACCTCTCGTTGATCTCTTTGAGAAAAGCAAGGTCATTGAGCCGATGCTGATGGGTCAGCTGCAAGAGGAAGGAGATGAACTCCCGCACGTCCTCCAATAAAAGAACCCTGATCCTCAGGCGGGCCAATGGCCCGGGGTCCACCGCGACACCAAAATCCTTCAGGTTTCCAACGATCTCCTCGCGGATATCCTTTTTCATTTCCGGAAAAATGGCGAAACCACTCAATAATCCCGCGACCAGTCTTTTTTTGAAGATCAGGGGGACGGCAAAGATGATGAGCCCCGCCGGGCAGGTCGTGATATAGCCTTCCCCCCACCGGTAGGCTTCCCGGACGGCCATGACCATTTTCATTCTGCATTTCCTGTTCAACCCTTTGTCTTGATGATCCATGAGCCCGTGGCAGACTCGGCAGCATCTTGAGTCGAAATGGACATGCCCTTCGAGATCGGCCAGGACAAGGGGCAGACCCGTCCGAGAAGAATATTTCCTGGAAATATCCTTAAATGTTTTTTGGCTGATATGGTCTTGGATTCTCATTCAAGGAAGCCAGCATAATTATACAACATATTCTGGCCGTGTTATAATACCAAAGGACTTCGTCGGTGATCGTCTTCCCTGGACGCGAGCATGAAAATATTGAAGGATATCGCCCTCTGCGTGGAGAAAGGGGATTCCGCCGCGCTGAAGGAACTGATCCACAAGGCCTTGGCCGAGGAGCTGCCGGCTGAAAACATCCTCTATTCCGGCCTTATCGCCGGCATGGAATCGGTAGGCCTGAAGTTCAAGAGGAACGAGATCTTCATCCCGGAGGTCTTGATCGCCTCGCGGGCCATGAAGGCCGGGATGGAGCTGATCAGGGGTTCCTTCATCCATCGCGTTCAGAAACGCCCGGCGACAATTCTCCTGGGCACGGTGAAGGGGGATATTCATGATCTCGGGAAGAGGATCGTCGGGACGTTCCTGGAAAGTTGGGGCTACGAGGTGAGGGATATCGGTGTCGATGTCTCCAAGGAGCAAATCGTCGAGGCCGTCCGGAAGGAGAAGCCGGCGGTGGTCGGCCTTTCGGCCCTTCTCACGACGACCATGATCTATATCGGAGACATCATCGAGGCCGTCCGAGAAGCCGGGCTGAAACAAAAGGTCAAGATCATCATCGGAGGGGCGCCGGTCACCCAGACCTTTGCCTATGAGGTCAGAGCGGACGGTTATTCCCCGGATGCCGCCTCTGCCGTTGAGCTGGTGAACAGCCTTTTGAAAAAGGGCCGGAAGATCAATAAATGAAGCTGGCGGTGACGGGAAAAGGAGGGACGGGGAAGACGACCGTGACGGCCCTCCTGGCCCATTTTTTTAAAAAGGACGGTTATGAGGTCCTGGCCGTGGATGCCGATCCGGACGCGAATCTGGCCTCAGCCATCGGCCTGCCCGGAGAGCAGGCCAGAGCCCTGGTTCCCATCTCCGAGGAGCGCCGATTGATCCAGGAGCGGACAGGAGCCGGTCCCCGGCAATACGGCCAATTGTTCAAGATGAATCCCATGGTAAGCGACATTCCCGACAAATTCTGCGTCCACGCCCATGGGATCAAACTTCTAGTCATGGGAGGAATTCGAAAAGGGGGCGGCGGCTGCGCCTGTCCGGAAAACGTCCTCCTCCGGAGGCTTCTCTCGGAGATCATCCTCTCCCGGAAAGAAGTGGTGATCGTGGACATGGAAGCCGGGATCGAACATCTGGGAAGGGCCACTTCCCAGGCCGTTGATAAGATGCTCGTCGTGGTGGAACCGGGGGCCAGGAGCCTCCAAACGGCCTACTCCATCATGACTCTCGCCCGCCACATCGGGATTTCGTCTTTCGGGATCATCGGAAACAAGATCCAGGAGGATAGCCAGAAAAAATGGCTGGAAGCCCAGTTCGAACCCGGCCAAATCCTGGGTATGCTATCCTACCATGAAGCTATCCGCGATGCCGACCTCCATCAAAAGGCCTTGATGGATGTCTTGGACGAGCGGCTCGAAGGAGAATTTCGGAGGATCTATCAAGCGCTTCTCCCTCCCGGCGAAACCTCGCCGGGCTAATTTTAGCATCTTTTTACATTTTTCAAAGCCGCTTATCCTATTTTCCGGGGGGTTTTTCCTTTAGGATGAAGCCGTCGTATTTTCGGAGGTCAACCATGTCGTTCAATCCCCGCGGTATGGCCACGGCCATAGGCAGCCTGCCCCACCAGGACCCTGAGGCCGCCTGCGATGTCGTTCTCAAGAACATTCCTGAAATCCCTATCTGGCCCCAGCTGCCGAGAACGGATTTCCGGGAGGCCATGGAGATCCAGTATATCGAGGGGCTGCCCCGCATCAGCCTGGATGAAGAAAAAAGACAGATGTCTTTTGAGACGAGCGGGGAGATCACCGCGGAGCTTGAGACCTTCTACGAAAATTACCTGGCGGACAACCTGGATCACTTCAAAATCTCTCCCGCATTCAGCCGCGGCCTCCATGCCATGGAAAAAAGACTGCTGGAGAAAAGGCCTCCCCGGCTTCAATATTTCAAAAGTCAGGTTACGGGCCCCATCACGCTGGGATTGGGCCGGGTCGACGAGAAAAAAAAGGCCATATATTATAACGAGATCTTCCGGGACGTCCTGGTGAAAAGCACGGAAATGAAGGCCCGCTGGCTCCTCCGCAAATTCCGGCACCTGGGATGCCCTCAGATCTGCTTTATCGACGAACCCATCCTTTCCGCCTTCGGCTCCTCCACGTATGTCAGCGTTCAGAGGGCAGACGTTGTCCGGTATCTCGGGGAAGTCATCGAAGCCGTCCATAAGGAAAACGGCCTGGCCGGTATCCATTGCTGCGGGAATACCGAATGGACGATCCTGATCGACGCGGGCGTGGATATCATCAGCTTCGACGCCTACCAGTTCGGGGACACCATCGCCTATTACCCCGTCGAGGTCAAAGCCTTCCTGGAGAGAGGCGGGATCCTGGCCTGGGGAATTGTTCCCAGTTCGGATACGATCCTTCGGGAATCACCGGAATCCTTGGTCGGCAAGCTGAAAGAAAGGATGAACAATCTGGCCGGCAAGGGGATCGAGAAAGACCTGATCCTTGAGCGCTGCCTGATCACGCCGAGTTGCGGCACGGGCTCCTTGACGCCCGAACTGGCGGAGAGGATCTTCAGCACTTTGTCCGAGGTGAGCCACCTTGTCCGAAACTCATAAACCGAGCCCAAGAACGGGGACCGTCTGGGAACGCTCCGGCGAACAAAAGCCGCGCTGCGGCTTCGGAGAAAAGGGGACGTGCTGTCGTCATTGTTACATGGGCCCGTGCCGGATCAACCCGAAGGGAAAATCCCCTCAGAAGGGGGTCTGTGGAGCCACGGCCGAGGTCATCGTCGCCAGGAACTTTGCCCGGATGATCGCCGCGGGCGCCGCGGCCCATTCAGACCACGGGCGGGGGGTGGCCAGGGCCCTGCTCACGGCGGCGAAGAATCCCGACTCCGGCTATGCCATCAAGGATCAGGGCAAGCTCAAGAAGGTCGCCCAGGTTTTCGGCATAGCGGTCAAAGATAGGTCCAAGGAGGATATTGCTGTCGACGTCGCGGAGAAGGCCCTCAAAGATTTCGGTCGGCAGGACGGCCCGATCTCTTTTATCCGGCTGGCTCCCGAAACCCGGCAGGCCCTCTGGAAGAAACTCGGCCTGACCCCCCGCGGGATCGACCGGGAGATCGTGGAGATGATGCACCGCACCACCATGGGCGTCGACCATGACCACCGGAACATCATGCTTCAGGGCGCAAGGACCGCCTTGGCGGACGGATGGGGGGGCTCCATGATTGCCACGGAGCTCCAGGACATCCTCTTCGGAACGCCATCTCCCGTTCGGGGCCAAGTGAACTTAGGAGTGCTTTCAGATACCAACGTCAACGTCGTCGTCCACGGACACGAGCCGGTCCTCGCGGAAATGCTTGTCGTTGCCTCCCACGATCAGGAATTGATCGACCTGGCCGCGTCCCAAGGCGCCCGGGGAATCAGCCTTTCCGGGATCTGCTGTACGGCGACCGAAGTCCTGCTTCGCCACGGCCTTCCCATCGCCGGGAATATCCTCCAGCAGGAACTGGCCATCTCCACCGGAGCGGTGGAGGCCATGATCGTCGACGTCCAGTGCATCATGCCCGCCCTCCAGGACATCTGCAAGAATTTCCATACCCTCCTCATCACGACCTCGCCCAAAGGGAAGATCGAGGGGGCGAAACACATGGAATTCTCCGAATCCCGTGCCCTCCAGACGGCCAGGGCCATCCTCAGGGAGGCCATCTTGAATTTTCCGAACCGGGGAAAAGTCGATATCCCCAACGACAAAATGGACCTTGTGGCCGGGTTCAGTCACGAGGCCATCAATTACATGCTTGGAGGATCGTTCCGTGGCTCTTATGTCCCCCTCAACGACAACGTGGTCAACGGCAGGATCCGGGGGGTGGCGGCCGTGGTGGGATGCTCCAACCCCAAGTCGGCCTGCGGCGATTCTCATGTCAAACTGGTGGGAGAACTCATCGCCAATGATATCCTCGTCGTCCAGACCGGCTGCTCGGCCATCGACTGCGCCAAAGCCGGGTTTCTCATTCCGGAATACGCGGAAAAACATGCCGGCCGGGGGCTGGCGGAAGTCTGCCGGGCGGTGGGAATGCCGCCCGTCCTCCATTCAGGTTCCTGTGTCGACAACAGCCGCATCCTCATCGCCCTGTCGGAGATGGTCAAGGTCGGGGGCCTGGGCAAGGACATCAGCGACCTTCCGGTGGCGGGGGCGGCGCCGCAATGGATGAGCGAAAAAGCCCTGGCCATTGGCCAATATTTCGTGGCCTCGGGCGTCTATACGATTTTCGGCATCGGGCTTCCCGTAGAAGGGAGCGACAAATTCTGCCATCATATTTTTCATGAATATGAAGGCATTTTGGGCGGTCGCTGGGGCTCGGAGCCGGAGCCCGGGAAAATGGCCGCACAGATGATAGACCATATAAACCGGAAGCGGGAAAAATTGGGCATAGGCCGCAGCAAGGAAAGGGTCCTGTTCGATATGGCCATGAGAAGGGACCTTGAGGTTTGAAAGATCGCTGAGATGAGGGGAACGGGATGTCCAGAATAATCGCCACAAGGGCCATCCGCGGGGCGCACAAACTCGTCGGCCGGGCGGAAAAAGAGCTCGACCGGGCTCTGGAGGATAAAGGTCCCGGGACCAAGGTCGAATTCCCCAACACCGGCTACTTCCTCCCGATTTCTTACGGCCTATTGGGAATAAAAGTTCAAACCCTGGAGGATCTAAAAACGGTCCTGGAGGAGGCCAAGAGACTTCTCCCGCCGGTCCCCGCGGACAAACTCTGGCTCCCGTATCTCGGCCAGACCCTCGACGCAGGCATGGCCACCCTGTTTGCCGACGAGATCATCGAGGCCATCAAGTACACCCAAAATCCCATCCCGTATCTTCTCGAGCCGTCTCCCCGTGACGGCCGGCTCTGGCTTGGCGCGGCCGACGATGTCATCCTCAGGGAGCGGGGCATCGAGTTCGTGGACGGAACGGCCCCCGGTTTTGCGACCTGCGTCGGATACTGCCCCACGAACGCCGTCGCCGTGAAGATCGCCAGGGAACTCCAGGAAAAGAACCTTTATGTCTTCATGGCCGCGGACACCGAGGGACGTTCCATGGCCCAACAGTTGGCTGAAGAAGGCGTGGAGATGGGATGGCCGACGAGACTCGTGCCCTTCGGGAACGATGTCACGGCCTGCATCCATGCTCTCGGCTTCGCCACCCGCGTCGCGCTGTCTTTCGGCGGCGCCCAGCCCGGCGATTATAGCCGTATCCTCCGCTACAATAAGAACAGGATCTTCGCCTTCGTTCTCGCCTTCGGACCGGTCGACGATGAAAAACACGCCCAGGCGGCCGGCGCCATTAATTACGGCTTTCCGACCATCGCCGAAACCGATATCGACCAGATCCTGCCCACGGGCGTCTGCACCTACGAACACGTGGTCTCCCCGGTTCCGGTCGACAAGATCGTGGCCAAGGCTATTGAAGTCCGGGGCCTCAAGATCACCATCGACAAGGTCCCGGTGCCTGTTTCCTTCGGGCCGGCTTTTCAAGGCGAGAGGGTCCGCAAGGAAGACATGTACGTGGAAATGGCCGGCCAGGTCAGGCCGGGCTTCGAGCTTCTGACAACCCGGGATTTAAGCGACGTCGAAGACGGAAAGATCGACGTCATCGGGCCCGAAATCGACGATGTCGGAGAGGGCAGCGAGCTTCCCCTCTGTCTCTGGGTCGAGGTGGCGGGCCGGGAAATGCAGCCGGACTTCGAGCCCATTCTGGAACGCCATTTCCACGATTTTTTGAATTGCGCCCACGGCCTTTTTCATATGGGGCAACGCGACATCAATTGGGTGCGGATCAGCAAGGAAGCCAAAAGGGGAGGGCTCAAGTTCAAGCACTTCGGCTCCATCATCCACGCCAAACTCCACAGTGAGTTCGGGAAGATCGTGGACAAGGTCCAGATCA